>Ga0335084_10000661_pt1 | contig 29992 bp, 23 predicted proteins | sample Lox_Sample_44_FD_206721 | JGI IMG/M metagenome (GOLD analysis project Ga0335084, IMG submission 206721) | Soil microbial communities from Loxahatchee National Wildlife Refuge, Florida, United States - Lox_Sample_4.4 | ecosystem: Environmental > Terrestrial > Soil > Wetlands | place: USA... | reverse complement strand
CCTTCCGCTCATCGAAGCCGCAAGTCCCCACTCCTGCGTCGCGTCGCTCCACACCGCCGGCGCCCCCTTCACCGCTCCATCCGTGTTCAACGAGACGCCCGGGATCACCCCGCTCCCATCCAGCTTCACCCCGTAGATCGAGAAATCCTCGCTCCCCACCCAGATCGCCCGCTGGCCGATCGCGGGGGCGGCGGTGATCTGCCCGGTCCCCACCGGCAGCGGGTCGTGCGCGTTCACGCCGGTGGGGCTCACGAAGTAGAGCTTCCCGGTGCTCCCGCCCACCACGATCGTCCCGTCGTCCATGATGGCCGGCGGCGTGAGGGCGACCACGACGCCGTCCACCGCCCGCTGCCAGCGGAGGCGGGTGACCGCGGGCGAGTCCGCGCTCGCCGGCGCGCTGGCGTTGCGGGCGCCGTCCCGGGCCACCACCGTGGCCCGCACCGGGCGGGCGAAGGCGGGAAAGGGCCAGGCGCCGAGCGGCACCCGGGCCGTCCACCTCCCGCCGGAGAGCGTCAGGGGGACCGTCCGCGCCGGATCGAGATCGAGCGACGCCTCGACCGCTCCGACGTCGTGGTCGTCCGTCACCACCGCGCTCACCGTGACGGTCCCGTCCCGCAGGCAGGTCCCGCAGGCCACGGTGACGTCCGACACCGCCGGCGGCTGCCCATCGGGCCAGCAGACGTTCCCGTCCGCCGTGTGGGCGCAGTACTCCCCCGCCGGGCAGTCGGCGCTCGCCGCGCAGCCGGCGCGATCCTGCACGCTCCCGCACGCGGCCAGGACGGTCGCCAGGAGCCAGATCATCCGCCTCATGTCACCCCTCCCCATCCTCTAGAACGCGAACCGCCAGGTCAGCCCGACGGCGAGGGCCGCCCCTCCGGCGCCCAGCGTCACGGCGCTGAGGCTCCTCTTCTGGCTCCAGGCGCTGCGGGCATGCGTGTAGGTCGCCGGGTCCGTCGCCGCGTTGGCCTCCGCGGCCGACCCGCGGGCGGAGAGCGCGAGCGCCACCCCGGCCACCACGGCGGCCGCCCCCACGCCGGCCACCGTCCACGCCGCCGCGTGGCCGGCGGATGGGCCGGGGGCCGCCGGCAGGGTCCCGAGGAGCTCCGACAGCGCTCCGCGGAGAGGCCGGACCGCGTCCTGCCCGGTCGCCACCTCGAGCGCCCGGCGGGCGCTCACCTTCTCCCCCTCGGCGTCCGCGAGCTCCAGCACGTAGCGGCTTCCTTCCGACCGCCCCTCCGCGCTCGCGGTCACGGCATGCGACAGCCCGGCGCGCCGGGCTGCCCTCGCCCCCTCGGCCGGTCCCTCGCAGGCAACCCCGTAGTCGAGGAAGCGGCTCTCGAGCTGCTTGCCCGCCTGCGCCACCGCCTCCGGCCTGGCCAGCGCGGGGTCGCCGGCGATCCGCGGACGGCAGAGGAGCAAGCGATCCCCGCTCGAGGCCGCGAGCAGATCGAACGCCATCGTCAGAGCGACGCTGAGAATCATCTCATCGTTCCCCGGAGTGATAGTCACCGACAGTGTCTTCCCTAGCAGTCCGGCTCGGCGAAGTGCAAGGGGCATGCACGGTCGGTGACCATGTCCCACCTGCGCCCCGCCGCCGCCAGGGGTCCGCGGTTCGGCCGATCGGCCACGCTGCGGTCCCTGCGGCTCAGCGCTTTGCGCCCAACCCCGGGGAATCGCTCGGCCGGGGCCGCGGATCGCTTCTCGCAGGGGAAGGACCTGCTTGAATCCACGTTGACGATAGGTAACATGGCTACTTCACGTACAGGCAACAAGGGGAAGATGATGGAACGGCACGCGCGACGCCTCGCCCGGAAGCTCCTCACGCTCGGCCTGCTGCTCGCCTCGGCCTGCGGCGGGCACCCTGCCCAGCCCCGCTCCTGCGGCGGGCCGGAGCAGTGTCCCGCCACGGCCCGGTGCGTCGCCGCCACCTGCGTGGCGAACGTCGCCCCGGTGGCTTCGCTCTCCGTCCCGGGCGCCCTGGAGGAGTGGCAGCTCGTCACCCTGGACGGCTCGGCCAGCCACGACCCGGACCCGGGGGACGCGCTCGCCTCCTTCGCCTGGGGGATCGAGGCGGTCTCCGCACCCTGCGCTCCTCCGACGGTGGCCGGGACCGGCTCGCAGGCGGTGGTCCGGTTCGGCTGCGCCGGCCGCTACGCGGTGCGGCTCGTGGTCAGGGACGCGCAGGGCCTGGCGAGCGCCCCGGCAGAGACGCTGATCGACGTCTCCCCGCACTCCGGACCGCCGCCGATCACCGTCGGGCCGGACATCACCCGGGCGCACCGCTGCGCCGGAACCCCCCTCCTCTGCACCCTCGCCGACTCCGCGGTGACCCTCTCCTCCACCTCGGCTGGGGTCCCCGCCGATGCCTCGCTGAGCTGGACGGTCGTGCCTCCTCCCGACCGGCCGCTGGGCGCCGATCGGCGCGTCACCTTCAGCCCCGGCCCGGAGGCGGACTCCCCCTCGGTGGCGATCGAGACCGACGGCACCGCCATCTCCGGCGACTGGGTGTTCCGCATCGAGGCCAGGGACGCCGCCGGCGTGCTCGCGGCCGCGGCGGTGCGGGTGAGCGTCACCAACTCACCCCCGGTGATCACCGCCACCCTGCCCACCTTCGATCACGCCTTCGACGCGAACGTCTCGCGCTTCACGGTGGCCGCCCGCATCCCGGTGACGGTGAAGGACCCCGACGGCGATCCCGTCGAGCGGTCGGTCGAGTGGCACCACGTGGGCGACGGGGGCGGCGCCTTCGACGGCGAGGACCTCGAGACCGCCGTCACCGCCAACGTGGTGGTTCCCTATGGCGCGCCCGGGGACGCCGCGTTCCTCATCGGAGGCCAAGGGCTGGAGCGCTCGATCGTCTTCCGGGTGAAGGACGTGAACGGCGCCCAGACGGACCAGACCTGGCCGGTGGTGGTCGCCAACCGCCCCCCGGTCCTGGCCTCCGCCCCCGCCTCGGTCGCGGTCGACCACACCTTCGACGCGGCGGGCTCCCGCTACCTGGCGGCGGCCACCCTCTCCTCCTGGTCGGATCCGGACGGCGATCCACTCTCTCCCGGCGCACCCACCGGCGATCCGGCCTGCGCCGAGCTGGCGATGCTGCCCACCTGGTCCGGCGCGAACGCGGCGGTCCTCTGCAGCCTCCCCTACGTCGGGACCCCGGCGCTCGCCAACTTCGCCGGCCCGCACGCGGTCCAGGTCAGGGCGCGCGACCCGTGGGCGGTCTCGAGCGCCGTCGGGGTGACCACGGTCACCGTCGGCAACCATCCCCCGCGGCTGACCGCCTCTCCGGCCAGCGCCACCGTATCGTGCGGCACGGGGGCGTGCTGCGCATGGGAGGACGGCGTCTGCCTCGACCTGCGGAGATCCTTCTCCGGCGCGACGGTGACGGTCCCTGCCCAGGTCTGGGACGACGATGGAGATCCGGTGGCGCCGCTCGCCTCCCCCTCCGCCGCCTGCCTGCCCGGCGCGGCGTGCTCCTTCCCGGTCGGCGTCCCCGTCCACAGCGTCTGCGACTCCGTCGTGAGCGACTCGGTCACGGTGACGATCTCGGACGGCCTCGACCAGGCCACCGCCTCGACCACCGCCACGCGTGGCTGCGCCGAGTGAGCCGGTCGGCTACCCGCTGCGCCCGGTGAGCCGCTTCCGCTCCAGGACCGCGTCCGCGGCCTGGGCGATGAGCTCGGGGCCGAGCGCCTTGTCGAGCACGGCGTCGGCCCCGGCCGCCTCGAGCTTCGGCTCCAGCCCGGGCTCGAGCTTCCCGGACACCGCCACGATGGCGAGGTCGGTCTCCCCGCCGGTCTTCCGGATGAGCCGCACCAGCTCCTCGCCGTCCATTCCCGGCATGCGGACGTCGGTGACGAGGAGGTCGAGAGCGAGGAGCTCCTCGGAGAGCGTGCGCAGCCCCTCGCGGGCGTCGCCGGCGGTGAGGATCTCGAACCCGCGATCGGCCAGGGCGTCGGCGAGCATCCGGCGCACCAGCGCGTCGTCGTCCACCACCAGCGCCCGGCGGGGGCGGGCCGAGATGCTGGCGATCGCGGCGGAGAGGACCGCCTCCGCCTCGGGGTCCAGGGTGAAGCGGACCCCCATGCCGTGCGGGTTCACGAAGGCCACCACCGCCCGGGCGACGAGCTCGGCGCCGTTCGGGAGCTTGAGCTCGAGCGACACCGGGGTCCCCACCGACGGCGGCGAGGCGCTGCGCACGAAGGCACCGCCCTGCGAGAGGTTCTCCAGGAAGTCCGCGGCGAGCTCCTGGTCGGTGGCGTACTCGATCAGGGCACGCGCCTCCGCCCCGGCGGCCGGAGGGGGCGGGGGGGCGATCACCCTCACGGGCGCGCTCACCGGGAAACGCGGCGCGGCCCGGTGCTCGGAGGCGCCGGCGGGGGCGAGCTTGGCGAGGGCGTCCTCGAGCACCGGCGGCGGGCTCTCGAGCCGGAGGGTGTAGCCCGCGGGCGCCCCCGGGCCGGCGCTGGCCGGGCGGCGGACCTCGATCACGGTGGCGGAGGCGGGGACGGGGCGCGGCGTACCCGGCAGGCGGAAGGCGAGGGCGAGGGCGTCCCCCACCGGCGGCGCCATGGGCGCGGCGACGAAGAGCGTGCCGCCCTCGCGGACGTAGCGCGCGCCCTCCCAGCCCGGGCCGCCCACGTCCATGGAGAGGACCATCTGCGCGCCGGCCTCGCGGCGCCGGTTGGGTGGCGCCCCGGCCTCGCCGAAGAACCGCCCCGCCACCTCGAAGAGCTCCCCCGGCGCGATCCCGTCCCGCGCCAGCGGGCAGGCGTCGAGCTGCCCGTGGAGGGCCAGCAGGTCGTCCCGGCTCAGCGCCCCGAGCGCCGCGGCGCGGCCGCCGGCCCGGGCCGTCCAGAACGCCAGCCGGTCGCGGAGGGACTGGGAGAGGCCGCCCTCCCCGAAGCGCGCCGTCACCCCGAGGAACGGGGGCGAGGGGCGGAAGCGCAGGTCGCAGCTCTGCAGCGCGCTCCCGAACAGGCCGGGCAGCGCGATCACCAGGCGCTCGGCGGCGTTCAGGCGATCCCCGCTGGCGCGGACGAAGACGCAGGCGAACTCGACGATGCTCATTTCGCGACCCAGGCTGCCTCCTGCAAGCGGTGGGTCCCGGCAAGCCCGGGAGATCCTTACCCTGCCGCGGCGGGAAGGGCCACCCCGAGGTTTCCCGCCACCCTGCGGCGACCGGCCCCGGCCCCGTCAGTCGCCGGCCGCCGCGCCGTGCGCCGGGTCGCGGCGGAGGACGGCCGGGATGCCGTCGCGCCAGGCCCGGGCCAGATCGGCGACGGGCACCGAGAGCGCTCCCTGGATCTCGAGCCGCTCCCCGCCCACCGCCCCGAGCTGGACCACCGGGGCCCCGCACTCGCGGGCGATCGCCTCGAGCCGGGGGAGCGCCGCCGCCGGCAGCGAGACCAGGATCCGGCTCGCGTCCTCGCCGAAGAGGACGAAGTCCTTGCGCGCCGGGAAGGGAACCCGGACCGCCGCCCCGACCCAGGCCGGGCGCGACCCGTCGGCCGGCGCGTCGTGCATCATGCAGCTCTCGGCCAGGGCCACCGCCAGGCCGCCGTCGGAGCAGTCGTGCGCGGAGGAGAGGAGCCCCTCCCGCACCGCTCGGCGCACGGTCTCCTGGACCGCCCGCTCCCGCGCGAGATCCAGGGAGGGCGGGCGACCCGCCTCCTTGCCGAACTGGGCGGCGAGGTACTCGGACCCGCCCACCTCGCCCCGGATCGTCCCCACGAGCGCGATCAGGTCGCCCGCGGCCCTGAAGGCGCTCCCGCAGCTCCGCTCGACCGGCTCCACGAGGCCCACCATGCCCACCGTGGGCGTGGGGAGGATCCCCTGACCCTCGGTCTCGTTGTAGAGCGAGACGTTGCCCGAGACCACCGGGGTCCCGAGGGCGCGGCAGGCGTCGCCGATGCCGCGCACGCACTCGGCGAACTGCCACATGATCTCGGGCTTCTCCGGGTTCCCGAAGTTCAGGCAGTCGGTGATGGCGATGGGCTCCCCGCCCACGCAGGCGATGTTCCGGGCGCACTCGGCGACGGCGTGCATCGCCCCGAGGTGCGGGTCGAGGTAGCAGTAGCGGCCGTTGGCGGCCACCGAGAGCGCGATCCCCTTCCGCGCGTGCGCCCCCTCGCCGACCGCGAGCCGCACCACCGCCGCGTCGCCCCCGGGGCGGACGGCGCCCACCAGCCGAACGGTGTGATCATACTGTCGGTAGACCCACTCCTTGGAGGCAACGGTCGGGCGGCCGAGGAGCCGGAGCAGGACCGCCCCCAGATCGGCGGGCTCGGGGAGCGAGGACGGATCGAACGCCTGGAGGGCGGGCAGGGCCGGGTGCGGCTTCATGGGCCGGCTGTACTTCGGCGCCCCCTCGGTGAGCGGATCGACCGGGAGATCGGCCACGCACCGGCCCTGCCACCAGGCCTTCCAGCGGCCGGTGGAGGTGACCTTCCCGATCACCGCCACGTCGAGATCCCACTTGGTGCAGATGCGGCGGACCACGTCCTCCTTGCCCTCCGCGGCCACGAGCAGCATCCGTTCCTGCGACTCCGAGAGGAGGATCTCGTAGGGGGTCATCCCCTCCTCGCGGAGCGGAACCTGGTCGAGGAAGAGGTCGAGACCGTTCCCGCCCCGGCCCGCCATCTCCACCGACGAGCTGGTGAGCCCGGCCGCGCCCATGTCCTGGATCCCGACCACCGCGTCGGTCTGGAACAGCTCCAGGCAGGCCTCGAGGAGGAGCTTCTCCATGAAGGGATCGCCCACCTGGACGGTCGGCCGCTTCTCCTCGGTGGAGGCGTCGAACTCCGCCGAGGCCATGGTGGCCCCGTGGATGCCGTCGCGGCCGGTCTTCGCCCCGATGTACATGACCGGGTTCCCCACCCCGGCGGCGGTGCCGCGGAAGATCCGGTCGGCGGGGAGGATCCCGAGGGTGAAGGCGTTCACCAGGCAGTTGCCGTCGTAGGAGGGGTGGAACATCACCTCGCCGCCCACGGTGGGCACGCCCATGCAGTTCCCGTAGCCGCCGATCCCCGCCACCACCCCCTCGAGCAGGTAGGCGGTCTTGGGGTGGGACGGGTCGCCGAAGCGCAGCGAGTTCATCGAGGCGATGGGCCGGGCGCCCATGGTGAAGACGTCCCGCAGGATGCCGCCCACCCCGGTGGCCGCCCCCTGGTACGGCTCGATGTAGCTCGGGTGGTTGTGGCTCTCCATCTTGAAGGCGGCGGCGAGCCCGTCCCCGAGATCGATCACCCCGGCGTTCTCCCCCGGCCCCTGGAGGACGCGGGGGCCGGTGGTGGGGAAGGTCTTGAGGTGCACGCGCGACGACTTGTAGGAGCAGTGCTCGCTCCACATCACCGAGAAGACGCCCAGCTCCGTCAGGTTGGGCTCGCGCCCGAGGTGGCGCTTCACCTGCTCGTACTCGTCCGGCTTGAGACCGTGCCGGGCCACGACCTCGGGGGTGATCTTCTCGTCCATGAGGCCGCGGATTCTAGACGACCGACCGCGATTCGGGAACAGCGCGGCGAGGCCGCGCCCGCGCGGGATCTCCGCGCCTCGCGGCGGGCCGAGGCCACGGCGGGCTTGGCGTCAGGGGCCGCAGCGCACCGGCGCCTGGGTGGCCGGATCCTCGAGGCCGCAGGCGCCCGCGCCGTCGTTCACCACCGCGCACCCGGCCGCCGCCGTCCCGTCGACGCCGGCGCTCGCGTCCACCTCGGCCCGGGACCCCCCGCTGAGCGCCAGGTGGGCGGTCTCGACCGGGTAGCCCCCGGCGTGGAGCTCCGCGCCCTGCGCGCTCCCCGCCACGGTGGCCTCGAGCGTGGCCCCGCCGGCGCCGGAGACGGTGACGGCGCCGCCTCCGGAGGCCTCGACGGTGAGGGTCCCCGCCGCCACCGCCGAGGCGGTCACGCTCGCGGCCGAGCGGGCGCGGACCACGCTCAGCGCGGGGAGCGTCACCACCACGGTCAGCGGGTGGATGGGGACGTAGTGCTCGTCCGCCACCCGTACGCGGAGCACCTCGGCGCCGGTCGGGTCGGCGATGACCTCGGTCTGGGTGTCGTCCACGACGTTCGCGTCGCCGCTCACCTGCACGCCGAAGGCGCCGCCGGCGGTGACGATCCCGGCGATCCCGTCCTCGACCTGGACCCCGGAGAAGGGCGCCACCGAGCGCTCCTGCTGGGCGAACACGCCGTTCCCCTGGAGCACGCGGGTGCAGCCCGAGGCGACGAGGAGCGCGGCGAGGGTGAGCGCCCGCGCGGCCGAAGGCCGGCGAGCGGAGAGCGTCGACCCTGAGGTGATGGACAAGCCCGACCTCGAGCAGCGGGAGCGGTGCCGCGCACCAGCGGGATCATGATAGCGAACCCTTCCCCGCCCGGGCAGTGGCCGGGGTGGGCGCGTGTCCGCGGATCTCGGTCCGGCGGCGCCGGGCGAGGAGCCCGTGACCTGGAATCGACGGATTCCCCGGGAGCACCGCGCGGATCACCCTCCGTCCAGCCCGGCGGCCCGCCCGAGCTCGAGGGTCGCCCCCACGGGCGGCACGCGCACGCGCTGCGGCGCGAGGCCCCGCCGGGCCCGCTCCGCCTCCAGGCGCGCCGGGGGCTCGTCGAGCGGCTCGTCGGTGAGCTTGAAGGTCCCCCAGTGCATGGCGACGAAGCTCCGTGCCCCGAGGTCCTCGAACGCCTGCAGGGCCTGCTCCGGGTTCATGTGCTGCTTCTCCATGAACCAGGCGGGATCGTAGGCGCCGATGGGGAGGAGGGCGGCGTCCAGGCCGGGGAAGCGAGCCCCGATCTCGCGGAAGCCGTCGAAGTAGGCGGTGTCGCCGGAGTGGTAGAGCGCGGCCCCCCGCCCTTCGATCACGAAGCCGCCCCAGAGCGTCTCGTTCGCGTCGAGGAGCCCGCGCCGGCTCCAGTGCTGGGAGGGGACGAAGGTGATCCGGACCTCTCCGATCCGGGTCGATCCCCACCAGCCGAGCGCGGTGCAGGGGAGCCCGCGGCGCTCGAAGAGGCGGTCCAGGCCGAGCCCGGCCACCACCGGCGCCCCGACGCGCTCCAGGGTGGGCAGGTCCAGGTGATCGTAGTGGGAGTGGGAGACCAGGGCCGCGTCGACGGGAGGGAGCCGCTCGATGGGTACGCCCGGGGGGACGTTGCGGGGGATGCCCCCGAAGAGCGTGGGGAGGAGCGCGGGGTCCACGAGGAGCGAGACCCCGTCCAGCTGGACGAGGAAGCTCGCGTGGCCGAGCCAGGTGACGCGGGCGGGCGCGCCCGGCGGCGGAGGGACGGCGAGCCGGGCCGGATCCGCCCAGACGGCCGGGACCGGCGCCCGGGCGGGAGCGACGCGGCGCTTCCCGGTGATCCGATCCCAGAGCGCCCAGCGGAGCACGGCCTCCAGCGACTGGGGCACCGAGCCGTCGAGGTTCACGAACCGGCCGAGCGCGTCGCGGGGCTGGAGCGCGGCCGCGCCGGGGTTCGGGGAGGGGACGGGGCGGGCCACCCCTCCTTCATAACCCGAGCAGGAGCCGGGTCATGTCGTAGCGCACGTCGCCCCGCTCGGACACGCGGACCGGCGCGGCCGGCAGCCGGAGCCGCTCGACGAGCCGGTTGTACCCGAGGTCCATCAGGGTGCGGAGGTTCACGGCGTCGTGCAGGTTGTACTCGGCGAGCAGCCGCAGGGCGGCCGCGTCCCCGTCCAGGTGGGCGCGCCAGAGACGGGCCGCGTCCCTCCCCGAGAGCCCGTCGAGGTGCGGCGGCCGCCCAACCCCCGTCTCGCGCTCGAGCCGCTTCAGCCCGCCCTCGTGCCCGAGGCGCGCCCAGAGGTGGCGGAGGTCGACGTGGGCGCGCGGCGGCCTCCAGCCCGGGAAGGCCTGCCGGAGCACGGGCACGTCGAAGGAGAGCCCGTTGAAGGTGACGAGCAGCTTCCAGGCCCGGGCCGCCTCGGGGAACGCCTCGAGGTCGCGCCCCGCCAGGAAGAGCCGAGGCCCGCCCGCGTCCAGCACGCCCACGCAGGTGAGCGCCTCGCCGTCGGTCTCCACGTCGAGGAAGGCCGCCTCCGCGGCGAAGGCGGCGTAGAGGCGCCAGCGCTCCGCCCGCGGGAGCATCGCCGCGAGCACCTCCGCGTCGCCCGCCGCCAGGGCGGCCTGGGCCCGGGCGATCGCCCCGCGGATCCGGGCGTCCACGGCGGGGGAGAGGACCACCGCCGGGGCGGGCGGGAAGTCCGCCCAGGTCGCGATCCCGGCGTTCCACAGGCGCGACTCGAGGTACGGCCCCACCCCCGGGGCCAGCCGGAAGCTGCTGCGGATCACGCGCGCCGAATCTACGTCGCCGGCGCCGGCGAGGGCAACGCGCCGTGGGCCGGCAGGTACACGCGGAAGGTGCTGCCCTGCCCGAGCTCGCTCTCCACCTCCACCCGCCCGCCGTGCGCCTCCACCAGCAGGCGGGTGATGTACAGGCCGAGCCCCAGCCCTTCCGGGCGCCGCTCGCCGCGGGCGCGGAACCAGCGCTCGAAGATCTGGAGCCGGTCCTCCGGGCCGATCCCCACCCCGCGATCGGTGATGGTGACCAGGACCAGCCCGCCCGCCCCGCGCTCGAGCCCCACCGCCACCTCGGTCTGCGGGGGGGAGTACTTGAGCGCGTTCGACAGCAGGTTCACCAGGATCCGCTCGAGCCGCAGCGGATCGGCGTCGGCGGCGGGCACGCCCGACGAGAGCGAGAGCCGGACGCGATCGACGTCGAGCCCACCCCGGAGCCGCTCGAGCAGCTCGCCGAGGAGCGCCCCCACGTCCACCGGCGCCCGCGCGAGCATGAGCTGTCCCGCCTCCAGCTGGGTGGCCTCGACCAGGTCCTGGATCATCGCCGCCATGCGGCTGCAGCTCCGGCCGATGGCGCGGGCCCGCTCCTCCACCCGGACGGGATCGCCGGGGGCACGCTGGAGGAGGTGCGCCTGGGTGGCGACGGCGTTCAGGGGCGTCCGGAGGTCGTGGCTGATCATCCGGACCAGGTCGTCGCGCGCCTCCTCGAGTTCATGGACGTCGCTCTCGTCGGCCAGGGTGAGCACCGCTCCCGCCACCCCGCCGCCCGGCGTCCGGATGGGCGCGGCGCCGGCCACGACCCAGGCGACGCGGCCGGCGCGAAGGCCGAGCCGCAGGTGGACCCCGTGAACGGTCTCGCCCGAGAGCGCCCGGGACACCGGATCCTCCGCCGGCGGCAGGGGCCCGCCGTCGCGCCGGAGGAGCCCGAGCCCGGCGCCCGGTCCGGCCCCCGGGGCGAGGGCCGGCTCCCGGCCGTCGAGGAGCCGGGAGGCGGCGCCGTTGCGGCGCAGGACGCGTCCCCCCGGGCCGAAGAGGAAGACGGCGTCCGCGATCGCGTCGATCGCCTCCCACTCGGCAGCCCGCCCCAACGCCCGCTCCGCCGCCTCCTCCGCCGCGTGCCGGGCCTGGGCGTACGCGGTCGTCTCCCAGGTGGAGAGGAGGACCGCGACGCGCCCCCCGGACTCCACCCGCTCGGCGTGGAACGAGAGCCGCCGGAGCCCGGCGCCCGCCGGGTGGGCGAGGTCCGGCCGGTGGCTCGCCACCCCGGTCTCGAGGGCGATCCGGGCGGCGTCGCGCATCGTCGGGTCGGCGCCGGCCCAGACCTCCTCGAAGGTGCGGCCCAGGGGGTCCCGGCCGGGTTCTGGGAGGAGGGCGCGATAGGCGCGGTTGGCCTCGAGGAACAGGAGCCGGGGACCGGCCAGGAGCGCGAGGCCGACGGGGCTCGCCTGGAAGGCGGCGCCGAGGAGCCCGGCGGCGCGGGCCGCGCTGCCCTCGGACCCCTGACTCGCCGACACCCCCGGCGTTCCGCCCTGCGACGGATCGTCGCGCGCTTCCCCCATGACTCGTGCCCCCGCCTCGACTGCGGGCGAATCCTACCACGGCGCTCCCGCGGCCCGGACACACCGTGAAGCCCGAGCCTCCTTGGAGGGGGTGCGGCTCTCTACCGCTCCCAGGCGCTCTGCCAGGCGCCGACGGCCTGGGCGTGCCGGAGGTACCGCTCGTAGAAGGGATGGCGAGCCACGGTCGCGCCGTCGCCCACCACCACCAGCTTCGCCCGCGCCCGGGTGATGGCGACGTTCATCCGCCGCACGTCGGCGAGGAACCCCACCTCGCCCGCCTCGTTGCACCGGACCAGGGAGACCACCACCGCCTCCTTCTCCCGACCCTGGAAGCCGTCCACCGTGTCGACCTCGAGCCCGCGCTCGAGGAGGGGCGCGAGCAGCTGGCGGAGCCGCTGGACCTGGGCGTCGTAGGGCGAGATCACCGCCACCTGGGAGGGCTCGACGCCCTTCGCCAGGATGCGCTCCACCTCCGCGGCCGCCAGCTCCGCCTCGCCGGCGTTGAGGCGGGAGTCGGAGCCCTCCGGCGTCTCCTCCTCGAAGCCGCGCCCGGAGGTGTCGACCACCTCGAGAGGCGCCTCGTCGATCGCCCGACCGGCCGCCGCCGGGTGAGCGCGGAGGGCGCCTCCGTACAGCGCCTCCGAGGGGAAGGCCATGATCCGGGCGTTCATCCGGTGCTGCTCGGCCAGGGTGGCGGTGGCCGCCCCGCCGTGGAGCGCCGCCAGCCGCTCGAAGAGGGAGATCGCCAGGCCGCCCTCCTGCGCGGCGGCGGAGAGCACGGTGGGCGGGAGCTGGAGGTGGTCTCCGCCGAGCACCGCCCGCTCCGCGCGGAGGAGCGCCAGGTAGGCGGCCGGCTCGATCGCCTGGGTGGCCTCGTCGATCACCGCCAGCCCGAACCGCCGTCCGGCGAGCGCCGGGCCGTCGAGCGAGGTGAGGGTGGCGAGCACCACCTGGGCCCGCCCGAGGACGTCCGCCTCGGCGCGCGCCTCGAGCGCCCGGGCCTCGGCGAGCAGCGCCCGCGCGTCCCGCTCCTGCACCCGGGCCTCGCTGAAGCGGCCCGGTCCGCGCCGCTGCTTCCGCTTGCGCGCGTCGCGCCGGAGGGCGAGGGCCTGCTCCACCAGGTCGCGGGCGATCCGGGCCGACTCGTGGGCCTCCGACCTCGCCTCGAGGGTGTGGGCGAGCAGGCCGGGGAGGACGCGGGCCGGGTGGCCGATCCGGACGCAGTCGAGGCCGGCCGCGACCAGCCGCTCCACCAGGTTGTCCACCGCCAGGTTCGAGGGGGCGGCGGCGAGCACCTGCTCGCCCCGGGCGGCGGCGCGCCGGATCACCTCGACGAGGACGGTGGTCTTGCCGGTCCCGGGCGGACCGTGGACGAGGGCCAGGTCCTCCGCCCGGTCGGCGAGCTCCAGCGCGCCCCGCTGCTCGGGGTTGAGCGAGGCCTCGAGGGCGGGGCCTCGCGGGGCGGCGAGGAACCGGGGGGGCTCCCCGGCGAGGAGGCGGTGCCAGCGTGCGCCGGCCCTCTCCTCCCGCATCCGGGCGAGCCCGGCGGCCAGGCGCTCCCAGGTGACGGGCGCAGGCTCGAGCTCGAGGACCACCCGCCCGTCGGTCGCCCAGTCCGGCGGCGGCTCGTCGAAGGCGACGGCCACGCGGGTTCGCGTCCGGCGCGCCACCACCCCCCGGGGCGGATCGGGAGGCGCCTCGCGCCGCAGCGTCACCGAGACCAGGCTCCCTACCCCGATCCGCCCGCCTCCCAGGGGACGCGAGGGGCGCTCGTACGCGACCAGGGCCCGGCCGGCGAGGCCGCCCTCCTCCACCGCCTCGACATCGGCGAGCGCGAGCCCCCTCGCCTCGCGCTCGGCGAGCGTGAGCCTCCCCCTCGCCTCGGCGAGGCGCAGGCGCTCCTCCTCGCGCTCGGCGGCGAGCAGGGCGGCGAGCCGGTCCAGGTGGAGTCCGAGATCCAACCGCCTCCCTCATAGCGTGGCCGGTCGCGCGCCTGGGCCTCCGCGCGATCGCGTCGCGCGAGAGCGGTACAGGAACGGGCGGCGGGGTCACCCGCAGGGGGTCAGACGAGCCCCAGGGAGCCCCGGCACCCTCCTCGACGGCCTGCGCACCCGGCTGCGGGCCCGCGGTCCCGCCCTGCTTTCCTGGGGTTCGGCGGAGGGCGGATCCCGCCTCGCTCGAACGGTTCATGCAGGGAAAGCGCTCGGTGGGCCCCGCCACCGACAGGCTATGTGTGCCCAGGCCGGGGGATCCCTGGACCGAGGATCCGGCGCTGGAGGCGGAGCTCTACGAGCTCGTGGCCGGAGGCGCGCCCTTCGGGTTCGCGCTCACCGATCCCCAGGGCCGGCTCCTGGGCATGAACCCCGCGCTGGCCGAGCTCTGGCGCCTCTCCGAGGCGGAGGTGGTGGCGATCCGGGCCCTCGGACGCTCGCCCGAGGCGTACGCGGCCCTGGCCGCCTCCCTCTCGTCCCGCGCCGAGCTCCCCGGTCCCCTCGCGCGCGCCGAGCCGGAGGGGGATCGCGCCGCCATCGACGACGTGCCGCTCCGCGACGGGCGCGTGCTCGAGCGCCAGCTCGTGCCCGCGCGCGACGGGCACGGGCGGGTGGTCGGCCGGATCGCCCTCTTCTCGGAGGCGACCGGGCGCCGGGTCCACGAGCGCGAGATGCGGGCTCGCACGCGCCAGGCGGCCGCCCTCGCCGCCCTGGCCGAGCTGGCGATGAACGCGGAGGACACCGAGCCCCTCCTCCACGCCGCCTGCGGCTCGGCCGCCGAGGTGATGGACGCCGACGCGGCCGCGCTCCTCGAGTGGGTGGACGGCACGCACGAGGTCCGAGCCGCCGCCGGGCTGCCAGGCGACGCGATCGGGACCCGGCTCTCGGCCGGGGAGGAGGGCGCGCTGGGCTGGCCGGCGGCCGGCCTCGAGCCGCGGAGCGCGCTGCGCGACCGGTTCGGCTTCGTCGCCGCCATCGAGGTCGTGGTCCCGGGGCGCGACGGGCGCGGCGGGTTGCTCGGCGCCTACACCCGGGCCCCGCGGCAGTTCACCCCCGACGAGGTCCGCTTCCTCGAGACCGCCGCGAGCGTGCTCGCCTCGGCGATGGCCCGCCGCCAGGCCGAGGAGGAGCTGCTCGAGCGGGAGCGGCAGCTCCGGGCGGTGTTCGACAGCGCCCTGGACGCCATGGTGATCGTGGACGACGCCGGGGCGATCCGCGACACCAACCCCGCCGCCTGCGCGCTCCTCGTCGCCTCGCGCCCCGAGCTCCTCCTGAGCCGGATCCAGGACCTGGTCCCGGCCCGGGCGGCGGCCAACGGGCCGAGCCTGGCGGCCCTCCCCGCCAGCGCCGAGCGGATCGCCGGGGAGACGGAGGTCGGCTACCCCGGCCGCCGCACGCGCACCGTCGAGTTCGCGGCCATCCCCGGGATCCTCCCCGGCCGCCACCTCGGCGTGATGCGGGACGTGAGCGAGCGCAAGCACCTGCACGCCCGGCTCGCCCTCGCCGATCGCATGGTCTCGGTCGGCACCCTGGCCGCCGGGGTGGCGCACGAGCTCAACAACCCGCTCGCCTACGTGAACGCCAACCTGTCGTTCCTCGGGGAGCGCGTCGAGCGGGTGCGCGAGCTCCTCTCCGGCGTGACCGGCCTCTCCCCCGAGGACGGCGACCTGGCCTCCCAGCTGGCGGACGCGATCCGCGACGCGCGCGACGGCGCCGAGCGGATGCGGATCATCATCCGCGACCTGCGCACCTTCTCCCGCGCCGACGACGAGAAGAGCGGCCCGGTCGACGTCCGGCCGGTGCTCGACTCCTGCATCAACATGGCCTGGAACGAGATCCGGCACCGGGCCCGGCTGGTGAAGGACCTCGGCGCCGTCCCGCCGGTGCGCGGGAGCGAGGCCCGCCTCGGGCAGGTGTTCCTGAACCTGCTCGTGAACGCGGCCCAGGCCATCCCCGAGGGGCGGGTGGAGGAGAACGAGATCCGGGTCTCGACGCGGGTCCTGCCGGACGGCCGGGTCGGGGTCGAGGTGCGGGACAGCGGATGTGGGATCCCCGCCGAGCACCTCGGGCGGGTGTTCGATCCCTTCTTCACCACCAAGCCGCCCGGGGTCGGCACCGGCCTCGGCCTCGCCATCTGCCACAGCATCGTGACCGGGCTGGGCGGCGAGATCTCGGTGGAGACCCGGGTCCCGGGCGGAACGGTCTTCCAGGTGGCGCTGGTCGCCGCCGGCCGCACCCCGGCGGTGGCCGCGGTGGTGCCGCCGCCCGCGCCGGCCAGGCCCCGCGGGCGGGTCCTGGGGGTGGACGACGAGCCGCTGGTGGGCCCGGTGATCCAGCGGGCGCTCCAGGCGGAGCACGAGATCGTGGTCGCCTCCAGCGCCCGGGCGGCGCTCGAGCGGGTGGAGCGCGGCGAGACCTTCGACGTGATCCTCTCCGACCTGCTCATGCCCGAGATGACGGGCATGGAGCTCTACCGGGAGCTCACCGGCCGGGCCCCCTCGCTCGCCCGGCGGATGGTGTTCCTCACCGGCGGCGCCTTCACCCCGTCCGCCCGCGCCTTCCTCGAGCGGGAGCCGGTGGTCTGCGTGGAGAAGCCCTTCGAGCTGGACGCGATCCGCAAGGTGCTGCTCTCCAAGCTCGAGGAGGGCCGGTAGCCTCGCGGAGGCGCGCGCCGCTTCTCCGCGCGGGCTATCATCCGGCCCGTGAACCGTCCCCCTCCGGAGGGCGAGCCGCCGGAGGAGCCGGTCCCGCTCCCCATCGACGGAACGCTCGACCTGCACGCCTTCGATCCGGCCGAGGTGGGCGACCTGGTCCCGGAGTGGATCGGCGCCTGCCTGGCCGCCGGCGTGCGCGAGCTCCGGATCGTGCACGGCAAGGGAACGGGGGCGCTGCGCCGGCGCGTCGAGGGCCTGCTCTCCCGGGACCCCCGGGTGGCCTCGTTCCGCACCGCCGGCGAGGACGCCGGCGGGTGGGGCGCGACGTGGGTCACCTTGCGCCCGCCCTGACCGGAGCCGCCCTAGCCAGTCCCGCGCGCCGCCTCCGCGAGCGCCGCCTCGAGCCGGCCCACCTCCGGCCCGCTGCCCTGGGCGGCGTCGGGCGCCCCGCCCCCCTTGCCGCCGAGGAGCGCGGCCGCAGCCCGCACCCGCTCGCCCATGTCGGGGCTCGCCAGGTCCCTCGGCCGGGCGAAGGCGAGGTGCGCCCGCCCCTCCTCCACCGCGCCGAGGAGGGCCACCCGCCCCCGGGCGGCCAGGGCGAGCGCAACCGCCTTGAGGTAGGCGGGGGCGCCGGAGGTGGGCGGCGCGAGCACCACCCGGACCGGCCCCGTCCCGGCGGCGGCGAGCCGTTCCGCCTCGAGCGCGGCGAGCGTGAGCGCGAGCCGCTCCAGCTCCTTGCGCCGCGCCGCCCCGTCCTCCGCCGCCCGGGTGGCGGCCGCGGGCACCTCGGCCGGCGCGCAGCGGAGCGCCTGGGCCGCGGCGGAGAGCCGCCCGGTCGCCTCGGCGAGGGCCCGCACCGCCCGGGCGCCGCAGACGAACTCGACCCGGGTCCCCGCGCCCCAGCGCGAGGCCCGGAGGACGGCGATCGCCCCGACCGCGCCGGTCCGGCGCGGGTGCGTGCCGCCGCAGGGCGAGGCGTCGGCGATCGCCCCGCCCTCGAGGCCGCCCACCACCACGATCCGCGAGCCCTTGGCCGGCTCCTTGCGGAGCGGCAGGTGCGCCCGCTCCTCCGGGGAGAACTCCCGGGCCGTCACCGGGAGGTCCCGGAAGACCAGGTCGTTCGCCTCCGCCTCGGCCGCCCGCAGGGCCTGCGGCCCGAGCGCGGCGGCGGGCTTCTCGAGGTCGATGGTGCAGGTCTCCTCTCCGAGGTGGAACGAGGTCGTCCGCGCCCCGGCGGTCGCCTCGAAGGCGGCCGAGAGGAGGTGCTGGCCGTGGTGCTGCTGGAGGTGGTCGCGCCGGCGCTCCGCCTCCACCTCGCCCCGCACCCGGCCGGCCGGCGGCGCGCCCTCCACCAGGTGGAGGATCTCCCCGTCCACCTCCTGCACGTCCACCACCGGCACGTCCCCGAGCCGGCCCCGATCGGCGGGCTGGCCGCCGCCCTCCGGGTAGAAGGCGGTCCGGTCGAGCACCACGGCCGGGCGCCCGGCCAGGGACCCGACGGAGACCACCTCGGCCTCGAAGGTGAGCAGGTCGGGATCGTCCAGGTAGAGGCGGGGCTGGGTCATGGATCCTCCAGGGGAAGAGGCAGTCTAGCCGGCCGTCACCGTCCCGTTTGACTGGCGGCTCGGAATCGGTAAGGTTCGCGCCCGCCGACCGCCCCGTCCGGGAGAGAGAGCCATGACCATGCTCGAGAAGCTCATGCCCAGGTCCGACGACTTCTTCGGGGACTTCGAGGCGCAGGCCGCGACCGTGGTCGAGGGCGCCAAGCTCCTCATGGACCTCCTCGAGAACTTCACCGACGTGCCCCGGAAATGCCAGGGGATCAAGGACGTGGAGCACCGGGCCGACGACATCACCCACCGCGCCTTCGCCCGGCTCCACACCCAGTTCATCACCCCCTTCGACCGGGCCGAGATCCACCGGCTCCTCTCCCGGATCGACGACGTGCTCGACCTCGCCGACGCCGCCGCGGAGCGGCTCGGGCTCTACGACATCGACAGCGTCCTCCCCGAGGCCCGCGACCTGGCCGCCGTGCTCGTCGCCCAGTCCCAGAAGATGGAGGAGGCGGTGAAGGGCCTGCGGAACATGAAGAGGGACCCGCAGGCGATCCTCGAGGCCTGCAAGCAGATGAACGCCCTCGAGAACCAGGCCGACACCCTCACCCGCCTCACCATGGCCAAGCTCTTCAAGCGCGGGAACGACCCCCTCACGGTCATGAAGTGGAAGGAGATCATCGACCTGATCGAGGACGCCACGGACCGCGCCGAGGACGTGGCGAACGTGATCGAGGGCGTGGTGCTCGAGCACGCCTGACCGCGCGCCTCCCCCCGCGCCCCCGGGTCCCCATGCTCGCCATCGTCGTCGCCCTCGTCCTGGTCGCGCTCGCCTTCGACTTCATCAACGGCTTCCACGACGCCGCCAACTCGATCGCCACGGTGGTCTCGACCCGGGTGCTCTCGCCCCTGGTGGCGGTCGGCTGGGCGGCGTTCTTCAACTTCATCTCCGCCCTCCCGGTCGTCTGGGGGTCGGAGCTCAAGGTGGCGAACACCATGGGCAAGGGGATCGTCGAGTTCGACCTCCTCCGCGCCCAGGGCCCCTTCTTCGTCCTCGCCTTCATCTTCGCCGCCCTGATCGGCGCCATCGTCTGGAACCTGCTCACCTGGTGGTGGGGACTCCCCTCCTCCTCCTCCCACGCGCTCGCCGGGGGGATGGTCGGGGCGGGCTACTTCGCCCTCGGCCAGCAGGGGCTCATCGCCGGCGGCATCTGGAAGATCGTCCTCTTCATCGTCCTCTCGCCGCTCATCGGGATGGTGCTCGGCTCGCTCATGATGGTTGCCACCGCCTGGGTGGTGCGCCGGAACACGCCCGCCCGGGTGGATCGATGGTTCCGCCGGCTCCAGCTGGTCTCGGCCGGGATCTTCAGCTACAGCCACGGGACGAACGACGCCCAGAAGGTGATGGGCATCATCTCGGTCGTGCTGTACGGGACCGTCTGGGCGGACCGTCCCTTCCACGTGCCGTTCTGGGTGGTGCTGCTCTGCCACCTGGCGATCGCGCTCGGGACGATGTTCGGCGGCTGGCGGATCGTGCGGACCATGGGGCACAACCTCACCAAGCTCCAGCCCATCGGCGGCTTCTGCGCCGAGACCGGCGGCGGGGTGACGATCCTGGCCCTCGCCCACGCCGGGATCCCGGTCTCGACCACCCACACCATCACCGGCGCCATCGTGGGCGTGGGGGCCACCAAGGGGACACGGGCGGTGCGCTGGGGGGTGGCCGGACGCATCATCTGGGCGTGGATCCTCACGATTCCGGCCTCGGCCGCGGTGGCGGCCGCGGTCTACCTGGTCACCCGCGGCCTGGTGCGGCTGGCCGGCGGCTAGGGCGCCCGGGGGCTCGCCTCCGGCGGGCGTCACCGGAGCGCAACCCGGCGGCCCGGCGCGTGTTCCAGAGGGGAGAATGGCTCCGGACCCGGACGCGGCCCTGATGCTGGCCTTCCAGCGGGGCGACGAGGCGTCCTTCCGGACGCTGTACGAGAGGAACGCGCGCGCGATGGTCGCCTTCTGCCACCACCTGGTCCGGGACGCCGCGCGCGCCGAGGAGCTCGCCCAGGATGTGTTCGTGAAGCTCCACGCCGCACGCGACCGCTACCAGCCCACCGCCCGGTTCAAGACCTTCCTCTACCGGATCGCCTCCAACCACTGCCTGAACGAGCTGCGCCGGGGTGAGTACGCCGCCCGCGCGCGCCTCGCCGGCGAGGAGCCCGCCGAGCCGGATGCCCTCGCCTCCGGGGCCGCCACCCCCGAGGAGGCAGCCCGGGGCGCCGCCCTGGAGCGGGCGGTGGCCGGGCTCCTGGCGCGCCTCCCCGAGAAGCAGCGGGCCGCCCTGGTCCTCTGCCGCTTCGAGGGGCTCTCCTACGAGGAGATCGCCGCGGTGCTGGACACGACCGTCTCGGCGGTGAAATCTCTCGTCCACCGCGCCACCGTGGCCGCAGCGGACGCCCTGCGCGCCTTCGCGCCCGGCTCCGCCGAGGAGGTGCTCCCGTGACCCACCCCAGGGACGAACTCACCGCCCTCCTCGACGGCGCGCTCGCTCCCGGCCGGGAGGAGGAGCTCCGCCGCCACCTGACCGCCTGCGCCGAGTGCCGCGCCGAGGAGGCCCGCCTCCGCGGGGCGCTCGCCCTCCTCGCCGCCCTGCCCCCGGCGCCGGAGCCCTCCCCCTTCTTCGCCGCCCGCCTCGAGGCGCGGCTCGCCGCCCGCCGGGAGCGCGGCCTCGCCTCCTGGGCGCGCCTCCTCGCCGGGCGCTGGCGCCTGGCGGTCCCGGCCACCGCCCTCGCCGCCGCGGCGCTCCTCTCCGCGGTGGTGGTGCGGCACGACCGGGCCCGGGAGCGGGCGGTGGCGGAGCACCTCGACCTGCTGCTCGACTACGAGGCGGTGGCCTCGGTGGACCTGGTCGAGAGCCCCGAGGACGCGCAGGTGGTGGCCCACCTCGGCGAGCTGGAGGGACGCCCGTGATCCGCCCCCTCGCCGCCCTGGCGCTCGCCGCCTCGCTCGGCCTCGCCCCGGCGCCCGCCCGCCCGGACGAGGCGCCGCCCCCGGGCGCCCGCGAGCGCTGGGAGCAGCTCTCCCCCGAGCAGAAGGAGGCGCTGCGGGAGCGCTGGCGGGCGTTCCAGGCCCTGCCGCCCGACCGTCAGGCGCTGCTGCGCGATCGGCTGGAGCGCTTCCGCGCCCTCCCGCCGGAGCGGCGCGAGCAGGTGCTCCGGAACTGGGAGGCGTTCGAGCGGCTCCCCGAGCGCGAGCGGCGCGACCTGCTCGAGCGGTTCCAGCGGTTCGCGGAGATGTCGCCGGAGCGGAGGGCCCAGCTCCGGGCGGCGCTGGAGGAGATCCTGGAGGCCCCGCCGCGGGAGCGGGAGCGCTACCTCCAGAACCTCCAGCGCTGGCGGGACCTGCCGCCGGCGGAGCGGCAGCGGCTGCGCGAGGAGTGGCGGCGGCGCCAGAAGCGGTAGGATCCCCGGCCGGATCCCCGCTTGGCTCGCCGCACGCTCGCCCTCCTCGCCCTCGCCCTCCTCGGCCCCGCGCGCCCGCGGGCCGACGAGGTCACCGGGCGGGCGAGCCTCCACCTCCTCTACACCGGCACCCGAAACCTGCCCGGCGAGGAGGTCCTCTTCGACCGGACGGCCAAGACGTTCCTCCTCGAGGACTACCTGGTCCCCGCCGGGGAGCAGCACTACGGCTCCATGCTCGCCTCGGTGGGGCTCGACGGCCGCCACCTGGGCGGCGATCTGCGCTGGTCGGTGACCGTCGACACCGGCGAGCTGCGCCGCCAGGCGCTGCCCGCGCTGGCCCCGGTCTGCCTCACCCAGCTCCTGCGGCCCGGGCCGACCGGGCTCGACGTGAGCGGGAGCGGGAGCTGCCGGGTGGGCTCGCCCATCTTCCAGCTCCCGGAGACCGTCAACGGCTCGCCCCAGGTGACCTCCAACGGCCGGGCCTTCTCCGAGGAGCTCGAGAAGACGCTCCTCGTCCGCGAGGCCTACGTGGCCTGGTCCTTCGGGCGCGCCGCCTTCGCCACGGTCCGCGCCGGGCGGAAGCGCACGGTGGTGGCCGACGGCTACGTCTACGACGACTACGCCACCGGCCTCGAGGCGGTGGCCGACCTCGGCGCGCTCGGGCCCCCCTTCGAGCTGGCGGCCGGGGTCTACGATCCGAGCCGGGACTTCCCCTCGAGCGGGAGCGAGGTCTCGCCCATGGTCGTGGTCCGCGCCAGCTGGATCCCGACGCTGTTCGAGCACGCCGACCTCTTCGCCGCCTACCTGCGCGACCGGGGCGGCGGGATGGGCGAGGTGCTCCAGGGCGCGGTGGTGGAGCGGCTGGTGGCCGCCCTCGACCCGCTCGCCCAGAGCACCCCCGCCTACCGCACCACGGCCCGCTCCCTGGCGCGCGCCCTCGGCCTGCCCTTCACGAGCGACGCCGTCCTGGGGTGGCTCGGGACCTCGGGCAGCCTCACCCCCTGGCGCGGCGAGCGGATCCTCTGGACCGGGGCGCTCCTCGGCGGGCGGGTGAACCGGGTGGACCTGGCCACCGCCAGCGACGCCGGGGTGACGCTCGCGGAGGACCTCTCCCTGAGCGGCAAGCTCGCCTCGCTGCGCCTCGAGTCGGACCTCGGGTCGCGGGTGGTGGCGGGGGCCTGGTTCCTCTGGATCTCCGGGGGGGGCTTCCCCAGCAACCCGGCGGGGAAGCCCTTCCAGACCCTGCACGGCAGCTACGGCGCGTTCCTCGGCGTGTCGCCCTACCTCACCGCCACCAACCTCTTCTTCGGAGGCGGGCTCTCCGAGACCTACGCCACGCGCCAGGTGACCGCCGAGGGGGTGAACGGCCGGGGCGTCCTCGCCCCCGGCCTCTCCCTCGACGTCCGCGCCGCCGAGGACCTCACGGTCTCGGCCAAGGGCGCGCCGACGTCCCCGGCCCCTTCGGCGGGCGCACCTACGGCACCGAGGTGGACCTCGACCTCACCTGGTCGCCCGCCGACTGGATCACCGTGGGGGGCGAGCTCGACGCCCTCTGGCCGGGTGACTTCTTCGGCGGGCAGTCCACGGTGTACAAGGGCGTGCTCGCCCTCGACCTCAGGACCCCGTGATCGCGCCGCTCCTCGCCGCCCTGCTCCTCGCCGGGGACGCCCCGCCGAAGAAGCCCGGACCGCCGGCGGGAGAGCGCGCGCCGCCGCCGGCGACCGCCCCCCGGAAGCCCGACGCCGACCCGCCCGGGAAGACCGGCCCAGGCGGCGACGACGAGGTGGTGAGGAACCTCGAGCTGCTCGAGCGGCTCGAGCTCCTCGAGCACCTCGACCTCTTCGACACCGCGGGCGAGCGGGAGAAGGCGCCGGGTAAGGACGCGCCTCCGCTTGGGCCGGCGCCCTGACGACCCTCAGGAGCTCCGCGGGCGGGAGGCGAGCATCCCGCAGGCGGCGTGCTCGTCCTGGCCGCCGGAGTAGCGACGGACGATGGGCTGGCCGGGGAGCTCGCGGGCGAGCGCGTCGCGGAAGGCGTTCCACTCCGCCTCGTCGGGCGGGCGGTGTTTCCCGGAGGCGTCGTTCACCGCGATGGGGTTGAGCCGGACCGGGATGCCCTGGAGGAGGCGGCCGAGCGCGGCCGCGTCCTCGGGCCCCACGTTCACCCCGGCGATCATCACGTACTCGACCGTCACCCTCCCGCGCCGGGCGGCGTGCTCCCGGAGGACGTCGACCAGCTCGTCCATCGGGAAGCCCTGGTCGATGGGCATGAGGGCCCGGCGCTTCCAGGGGATGGCGGCGTTGAGCGAGACGCAGAGGCGGAACTTGTGCCCCTCGGCGGTGTAGCGCCGGATCATGGGGACGATCCCGGCGGTGGAGATCGAGATGCGGCGCGCGTCGATCCGCGCGCCGGCCGGATCGCACAGGGCGTAGGCGGCGGCGAGCACCTCGTCGTAGTTGAGGAAGGGCTCCCCCTGCCCCATGAACACCACCCCGGTCACGGGCAGGGTCGAGTCGGCCCGGACGTGGAGGAGCTGGGCCACCATCTCCCACGCCTTGAGCGAGCGGCGCAGGCCCAGCTCGGCGGTGGCGCAGAAGACGCAGCCCAGGGCGCAGCCGGCCTGGGAGGAGAGGCAGACCACGTGGTGGGTGCCGTGGAGCGGGATCCGGACGGTCTCGATCCGGGCGCCGTCCGGCAGCTCGAGCAGGTACTTGCGGAACCCGTCCCGGGCGTCCACCACCTCGACCGGCTTGAGCTCCCCGGGGCTGGCCAGCGCCGCCACCCGGTCGAGCACCTCGCGCCGCACGTTGCGGGCGGCGCGCAGCCCTTGCCCGCGCCCGATCACCGCGCCGGTGATGCGCCGGGCGTCCTCGAGCGAGATCCCGGCGCGGCGGGCGAGGGTCCGGCTGTCCTGGCCTGCGAGGTGGAGCACGGCCGCCCCATAGCATAAGCGCGGGGGTCAGGGGCGGCGAGCCCCACCGCGGCCCGGCCAGCGAGGGTCCGGGGCGGCGGGCGCGGGCCGGCTCACCCAGGGGTTCCCGGCCAGGGCGAAGCGCCAGGGGCGGTCCGCCCAGGGGCCGGCGTAGTGGACATTCACCCGGGGTGCGGTGACGATCCGCTCGGACGGGCGCGGCGCGTCCTCGATGAAGAGCCGGTCGCCGAGGAGGTCCCGGCCGTTCTCCCGCTCCCGCGTGATCGCCAGGGCGCGGCAGAGGTTGCCGGGGCCGCGGGTGGAGTGGAGGCAGGCCTCGAGCGGCTCGGCGGCGCGCAGCAGCACCGCGGAGGGGAAGCCCTCCGGCCCGGTGACCACGTTCAGGCAGTGGCTCAGACCGTAGATCAGGTAGACGTAGGCGACCCCGGGAGGGCCGAACATGATCGCGGCCCGCGGGGTGGGACCGGACCGGGCGTGCGAGGCCCGGTCCCGGGGGCCGTGATAGGCCTCGGTCTCCACGATCCGCGCCGCCCGCCGGACCCCGCCGTCCCGGTGGACCAGGACCTTGCCCAGCAGGGCGCGGGCGACGACCCGGGTGTCCCTGGCGTAGAAGGCGCGCGGCAGCTTCATGCGACGGGCGGCGAAGGTACCTCGGCGGGGTCCCCCGGGCAACGCGGGCCGCGGGAGGCCACGAACCGATCGTGGACGCGCCGCGCGCCGCGGCGTTAAACGTAGCCCATGCGCCGCGCCAAGATCGTCGCCACCCTCGGCCCCGCCTCGAGCGAACCGGAGGTGCTGGAGCGGCTCCTCGGCGCCGGGCTGGACGTGGCCCGGCTCAACTTCTCCCACGGCCAGCACGACGACCACGCCCGCATGCTCGACAAGATCCGGGCCGCCTCCCGCCACCTGGGGAAGGCGGTCTCGGTCCTCCAGGACCTCCAGGGTCCGAAGATCCGGACCGGCCCGCTGCGGGTGGGCAAGGCGGGGGTGGCGGTCGAGGCGGGGGCGGAGATCGTCATCACCTGCGAGGGCGAGGTCCAGGGCGACGCCCGCCTGGTCTCCTGCACCTACCCGCACCTGGCCGAGGACGTGCGCCCCGGCGATCGGCTCCTGGTGGACGACGGGCTGCTCGAGTTCCGGGTGCTGGACAGCGACGGCGTCCGGGTGCGGGCCGAGGTGGTGGAGGGCGGGGTCCTGGGCGAGCACAAGGGGATCAACCTGCCCGGGGTGGCGCTCCGCACCGAGGCGCTCTCGGAGAAGGACCGCTCCGACGTCGCCTTCGGCCTCTCCCACGGGGTGGACTTCGTCGGGCTCTCCTTCGTCCGCTCGCCGGAGGACGTCCGCCTCTGCCGGGCGGAGATGGAGCGCGCCGGGCGGGTGGTCCCCATCGTCGCCAAGATCGAGAAGCCGGAGGCCCTCGACCGCCTGGACGGCATCATCGCCGCGGCCGACGGGCTGATGGTGGCGCGCGGCGACCTGGGCGTGGAGATCCTCCCCGAGCGCGTCCCCCTCCTCCAGAAGGAGCTCTGCCGGAAGGGGAACGCCGCCGGGAAGCCGGTGATCATCGCCACCCAGATGCTCAACTCGATGATCGAGCACCCGCGCCCCACCCGCGCCGAGGCCTCCGACGTGGCGAACGCCATCCTCGACGGCGCCGACGCGGTGATGCTCTCGGGCGAGACCGCCAGCGGGCGCTACCCGCTCCAGGCGGTGCAGATGATGGACCGGATCGTGCGCGAGGCCGAGGCGGGCGCGGTCCTCGCCCCGGGCAGCCCCATCCAGCCCCCCGAGCGGCCGGCCCCCTTCAACCTGGTGACCGCCGCCGCCGCCTGCGAGGCGGCCGAGGCCTCGGGCGCGGTGGCCATCTGCTGCTTCACCCTCCGCGGCGACACCGCCCGGCTCCTCGCCCACTTCCGCCCCCGGGTCCCCATCGTCGCCTTCTCGCCCGACCAGGCGATCCGCCGCCGCCTGGCGATGTACTGGGGGGTGCTCCCCAAGGTGATGGAGCCGGTGAAGAACGCCGACCTGATGGCCGAGCTGGTCTCGGACCGGCTGCTCGAAGAGGGGCTCGCCAAGGTGGGCGACCGGGTGGCGCTCGTGCACGGCTCGCCGCTCGGGGTCCCCGGCCAGACCAACTCCATCCGCCTCCACGAGATCACCCACCCGTCCGACCGCGGCCCCGCCAACCGCTACCGCGTCCCCATCTAGCAGGCGTCCCGCCGTCCGCCCGAGCCTCGCCATGGACATCCCCGCCCTGCAGCGCGCCCTCTCCGAGCAGGAGCTCGACGGCTGGCTCCTCTACGACTTCCACGGGCAGAACCCGACCGCGGTCGCCGCCCTGGGGCTCGCCGGGCGCATGATCACCCGGCGCTGGCTCTACCTCGTCCCCCGCGCCGGCCAGCCGGTGGCGCTGGTCCACGCCATCGAGGCGGGCTCGTTCCCGCCCGAGATCCCCGGGGCACGCCGGAGCTACGCCTCCTGGCGCTCCTTCCGCGGCGCCCTCGCCGAGCTCCTCGCCGGCCTCGGCGCCCGGCCGCGGATCGCCATGGAGTACTTCCCGGAGGGGGCCATCCCGTACCTCTCGCGCGTCGACGCCGGGACGCTGGAGCTCGTGCGCGGGATGGGGGCGGAGGTGGTCTCCTCGGGCGAGCTGGTCCAGCGCTTCCTCTGCCGCTGGGACGCCGCCCAGGTGGAGAGCCACCGCCGCGCCCTGGCCGGCATCGAGGCGGCCAAGGACCTGGCCTTCACCCGGATCGGCGAGGCCCTCCGGGCGGGGAAGACCCTCCTCGAGACCGACGTCCAGCGGCTGCTCCTCGAGCGCTTCGAGGCCTCCGGGCTGGAGGCGGACCACGCCCCCATCGTGGCGGTGAACGCCCACGCCGGCGATCCGCACTACGAGCCGTCCGAGCGCACCGCCGCCCCCATCCGTCGAGGAGACCTGGTCCTCATCGACCTGTGGGCGCGGGGGAAGGGGCCGCGCGACGTCTACGCGGACATCACCTGGGTCGGCTTCTGCGGCGACCGCCCGCCGGCGCGGCTGGAGGAGATCTTCCGGGTCACCGCCGAGGCCCGCGACCTCGGCCTCGCCACCCTGGAGCGCGCCCACCGGGAGGGCCGGACGCTCCAGGGCTGGGAGGTGGACCGGGCGGTGCGGGACCACGTCGCCGCCCGCGGGTTCGGGGAGCGGTTCGTCCACCGGACCGGCCACTCCATCGGGACCAACGTGCACGGCGACGGCGCGAACCTCGACGACCTCGAGACCCACGACATCCGCCCGCTCGTCCCCGGGCTGGGCTTCTCCATCGAGCCCGGCATCTACCTGCCGGAGGAGGGGCTCGGGGTGCGCAGCGAGATCGACGTCTTCCTCGCCCCGGAGGGCCCGCGGGTCTTCGGGCAGATCCAGCGCGAGCTCCTGCGCCTCTAGGGACGGCGACCGTGTCGATGGCCTTCCCCGGGATCCCGCCCGCGCCGCCGCCGGCGGAGCCGGTGCTCGCCACGGCGGTGATCCTCCACCGGGAGGGGGCCGGGGGGCGGGAGGTCTTCCTCGTCCGCCGCGGGAAGGACCTGCGCTTCGCCGGGGGATGGCACGCCTTCCCGGGCGGGCGGCTCGACCCGGCCGACCGGGCGGTGGAGGTGGCCGGCGCCTCGGGGGAGCAGGCGGCCCTCGTCTCCTGCGCCATCCGCGAGTGCTTCGAGGAGACCGGAGTCCTGCTCGCCCGGGGCCGGGCGCGGCTCGGGGGCGCGGAGCGCGAGGCGGCCCGGCGCGCCCTCCTCGACGGGTCGCTCGCCTGGGACGCCCTCCTCTCGCGCCACGGCCTCGCCCTCGACCCCGCCCCGTTCGTCCCCGCCGGCCGCTGGGTCACGCCCGAGCACCTCCCGCTCCGCTACGACGCCCGCCTCTTCCTCGTGCGGATCCCGGAGGGCGAGACGCCGGTGGTCTGGCCAGGGGAGCTCGCCGACGGCGCCCTCGTCGAGGCCGCCGAGGCGCTCCGAGGCTGGGCCCGGGGCGACCTCCTCCTCCACCCGCCCAACCTGCACGCGCTCCGCGTCCTGGCGGCGCCCGGCCCGGTCGACGTCGCGCGCCTGCGCGACCCGCCCCAGCGCGACGGCCCGGTCTCCCGGCGCATCGAGTTCCAGGGAGGGTTCTTCCTCGCGGCGCTGCGGTCGCCCACCCTCCCCCCGGCCACCCACACCAACTGCTGGCTGGTGCCGGACGGCGACGGGCTCGCCCTGGTCGACCCGGGCTCGCCCGAGCCCGGCGAGCAGGCCCGGCTCCTCGCGCTCCTCGACGAGCTGGCCGCCGAGGGCCGGCCGGCCACCGCGGTCTGGCTGACCCACGCCCACCCCGACCACGTCGGGGCGGTCTCCGCCCTGGCGGCGAGCCGGCGCCTGCCGGTCCGGGCCCACCCGCTCGCCGCCGGCCGCCTGCCCGGCGTCCGGATCGAGCCGCTGCGGGAGGGCGACCTCCTCGGCGGGCGCTTCCGCGTCCTCGAGACCCCCGGCCACGCCCGGGAGCACCTGACGTTCCACGACGAGCGAACCGGCGCCCTGGTCTGCGGCGACATGCTCTCCACCCTCTCCACCATCGTCATCGACCCGCCCGAGGGAGACATGGCGGAGTACGTCCGCCAGCTCGCCCGGCTGGAGAGGCTTGGGGCGCGCACGCTCTACCCCGGCCACGGCCCGCCCGCCCCCGACGCGCCCGGGCGGCTCGCCGCCTACCTCGAGCACCGGCGAGCGCGCGAGGCGCTCGTGCTCGAGGCCCTCGGCGAGGAGGGGAGCCTGGCCGAGATCACCGCCCGCGCCTACGCGGACACGCCCGAGGCGATCCACCCGGTGGCGGCCCGGAGCTGCCTCGCCACCCTGGAGAAGCTCCGGGCGGAGGGGCGCGCGTTTGGCTCGGACGGGCGCTGGCGAGCGGCCTGACCCTCCCCTGCCCGTCGGATTTCCGAGCGGGTGTCGCCGGAAAGCCACGCCCCGGCGGGTGGCCGGCGGGCTCAGGATCCGCTAAGGACCTGGATTCGCGCGCCCTCGCCTGGGGCACGTGCGTTGCAGCCTGGCCGGGAACATGTACCCACGCGCCACGCGTTCCATCCGGATCGGCCTCCTCCTCGTGGCCGCCTTTGCCTTCGGCGGGGCGTCGGCCGAGGTCGCGGTCCGGACCGCGCGCGCGGTGGAGCGGGTGCGGACCGAGCGCGAGATCGGCGCGGCCGGGCAGCTGGTGGCGCTCGAGCTCACCGACTCGGGTGGCTCGCTGGTCGCTCGCCCGCGCCTCATCGCTCCCCGGGGAAAGACCGCCGAGCTGGTGCTCCACGACCCGTCGCGCCCGGACGTCGTCCGGCTCGCCTTCCGGGTCGAGGCCGAGCGCGAGCCCACCGGCGAGATCGCCCTCGACTACGAGCTCTGGATCCCGGAGCGGGCGGTCTCGACCCGCGGCAAGATCTCGCTGACGCCCGGTGTCGAGCAGGCGATCCCGCTCGGCGACGGGACGCTCGTCGCCACCTGGCTGGCGATGCCCGTCCCCTCGGCGCAGTTCGACGCCTACCTCGAGGCC
>Ga0335084_10000660_pt1 | contig 30029 bp, 28 predicted proteins | sample Lox_Sample_44_FD_206721 | JGI IMG/M metagenome (GOLD analysis project Ga0335084, IMG submission 206721) | Soil microbial communities from Loxahatchee National Wildlife Refuge, Florida, United States - Lox_Sample_4.4 | ecosystem: Environmental > Terrestrial > Soil > Wetlands | place: USA... | reverse complement strand
AGAGGAAGTTGAGCAGCCCGGACGACCGCATCACGAACACCAGGCTGCCGCGCTCCGCCATCGCGGCGAGCTCCGCGCGCGCCTCGAGCGGCACGCGGATGGGAAGGAACCAGCGGTCGAGGAAGGCGCGGGGAGGGGTGGAGGCCGGGCCGCCGTCTCCCGCCCTCCCGCCCGCGGCGAGCGGGCCGGGTTCGCGCCCGGCGTCGCTCGCGGGCTCGGGCGGGGGACCCGGGGCTTCCTTCACGCGCGGAGTCTACCCCGTCCGACGGGGCCCGAGAAAAAAGGTCAGCCGCGCCGCTTCACCCGGCCCTCGCGGTCCAGGTACCAGGGCTCCACGAGGAGAGCCTCCACGCGCGGCCTGTGGCCCTTCACGTCGGCGCCGAGCCGGGCGAGCGCATCGAGCACCTCGCCACGAACCCGGGCGTTGTCCGCGTCGCGCAGGAGCAGCGCGATGAGCGCGTCGCGCGCCCTCTCGCCGTGCGCGGCGAGGGAGAGCGCGCGAGTGGCCTGGATGCGCACGTCGTCGGAGAAGTCCTCGAGGAGAGGCAGGAGGGCGCCCTCCACCTGCTCGGCCGGCGCGCCGGCGTGGTGCTCCCGCAGCCAGGTGAGGAGGGTGATCTTCTTGTCCGGGTCGCGGGTGTACTCGCGGCCGAGGCGGGTCAGCTCGGCCACCACCACGGGTAGCACCCGCTCCGGCGCCGACTCGGCGAGGACGCGGAGGCCCCAGGACACGCCCTCCTCCTGCTCGCGCACGAACGCCTCCACCGCGGGCACCGCGGTCGCCCCGGCGGCGACCAGCATGCGCTTCACCGTCTCCTTCTCCTCCTGGTCGGTGATGCCCGGCTCGGATGCGATGGTGAACCTGAGGCAGAGGGTGGCCCAGGCCCCGGGGGTCCCGGCGTCGGCGAGCTGCTCGATCGCCTTCTGGCGGTTCTCGGGCGGGCCGTACTTCTCGGTGACCTTCCTCGCCAGCCTGCGAAGGGAGCTCTTCTCCCGCTCCTCCCTCGACCCGAACAGCCCGAACATTGCCATCGATCCCTTTCCGCCGCGCCTCCGGCGGGGCTCCAGGCCCCGCGGCGGGGACCGAGCGGTGCGTGGTTCTACAACGAGATGCCGGCCCGTGGATCGCCCACGTAGAGGTCGGCGAGGCCCTTCGCCGCCTTGCGTGCCGCGTCGCCGGCGGGGGGAAGCACGATCTGGACGACGGCGTAGAGGTCGCCCCGCGCTCCACCGCGCACGTCGGGAAGTCCCTTTCCGCGCAGGCGGAGCTTGGTGCCGCTCGAGGCCCCGGCGGGGACCTTGAGGTGGACCGGCCCCTCGAACGTCGGCAGGCGCACCTCGGCCCCCAGCATCGCCTCGGGCACGGTGAGCGGCAGGTCGAGGTAGAGGTCCTTGCCGTCGCGCCGGACGTGCGGATGCTCCTCGAGCCGTATCTTGAGGAAGAGGTCGCCTGCCGAGCCGCCCCGGGCGGCGCGAGGGCCCTGGCCGGCCAGGCGGATCTGCGAGCCGTCGGAGACGCCGGCCGGGATCTTCACCCGGAGCGTCCGCCCGTCGATGCGCACGTCGCGCTCCGCGCCGGTGACCGCGTCGCGCAGCGGGATGGAGAGCTCGGCCTCGGCGTGGCCGGCGCGCTCGGGGGGCGGGCGCGGGGCGTGGGCCCCCCGGCGCCCGGCGCCGCCGAAGAGGTCGCCGAAGATCGATCCGAAGTCGAACGACCCGAGGTCGCCCACGTCGACCTGCTGGAAATCGCCGAAGTCGAACGGGACGCGGCCTCCCGCGCCGCCGTGGCGCCTCCAGCGGCGTACCTCCTCGGCGCGCTTCTCGTCGAAGCCGGTGCGGAGGGCGTCGGGGCCGAACTCGTCGTAGAGGGCTCGTCGCTTCGGGTCGGAAAGCACCTCGAACGCCGCGGTCACCTCCTTGAACTTCTCCTCGGCGGCCTTGTTGCCCGGGTTCACGTCCGGGTGGTAGCGCTTCGCGGCCTTGCGATAGGCCCGCTTGATCTCTTCCGGGGAGGAAGTCCGGGAGACCCCGATGATCTCGTAGAGATCGCGCTCTGCCACCCCGTCAAGGTAACGCGCCCGGCCGACACGTCAAACGCGGCGAGGTCGTCCGTGCGCTATAACGCTGGGGATGCTCGCCGCTCTCGTGGGTGCCGCCGTCCTCGCGGGTGCCGCCTCCGCCGCGCCGCCCGAGGGAGCGGTGGTCGAGAAGGTCGTGGCGGTGATCCGCAACCCGGCAGGCTCCGCTCCCCGCATCGTCACGCTCACCCGGCTCGTGGAGGAGGCGCGCATCGCGCTCGTGGGTCGCGGGGCGCTGGAGGCGGCCTCGAGGCCGATCGACGGGCCGGCCCTGCGGGCCACGCTGGAGTGGCTGGTGGACGAGACCCTGGTGGCCGACGAGGCGGCGCGGCTGAGGCTCGACGAGCTCGACTCCGGGACGCTGGCGGCCGAGGTGAGGCGCTTCGCGGCGCGGTTCCCGTCGGAGGCCGAGTACCGGCGCTTCCTCGAGGCCACCGACCTCGCCGAGGAGGAGCTCGCCGCCTCGCTGGCGCGCGGCCTCCGCGTGCGCCGCTACCTCGAGTCCCGCGTGGGCCGGGTGATCCGCGTGTCGGACGCCGACCTGGACCGGGCGCTCGCCGAGCGCGGCGTGGCCTCCCCCTCGCCCGCTGTGCGGGAGGCGGTGCGGGGGGACCTCGTCGCGGCGCGGGCGCGGGCGCAGGCGCGCGAGCTCGTGGCCGAGCTCCACGCACGTGCGGACGTGCGCGTGCTGGAGCGCTTCGACGCGCCCGCGACGGGAGCGTCCCGCGGATGAGGCGGCCCGTCGAGACGCCGGCGCTGCGGTTCCGGGCGATGCGGCCGCACGACCTCGATCGCATCGTGGAGATCGAGCGCCAGGGCTTCCTCCACCCGTGGTCGCGCGAGCTCCTGGAGCGGGAGATGTCGCACGCCTGGTCGCACGTGCTCGTCGCCGCGGAGGACGGACCCCGGGGCGAGCAGCTGGTGGGCTACGTGGTGTTCTGGCTGGTGCACGACGAGGTGCACGTCCTCAACCTGGGCACTGCCGTGGAGGCGCGCCGTCGCGGGATCGGGCGCGCGCTCATGGAAGAGGCCCACGAGATGGGGCGGAGGCGGGGAGCGGCCATCTCCACCCTGGAGGTGCGGCGCTCGAACGCGCCCGCGCTCGCGCTCTACCGCGCGCTCGGCTACCGCCAGGTGGGCGTCCGGCCCAACTACTACGCGGAGGAGGGCGAGGACGCGATCGTGATGGTGCGCGACCTCGCGATCGGCTAAGCCGGCGCGCATGAAGGTCTGGCCCGCGCTGCGCTGGTCGCTCTTCCACCTCGACCCCGAGCCCGCCCACGCCCTCGCCACGTTCTGGCTGCGGCGCGTGCCACTCGCCGCGGCGAGGGCCCTGCGCCCCGAGGTGCCGGACGCCCTGAAGGTCCACTGCCTGGGGCTCGAGTTCGACGGTCCGGTGGGGCTCGCCGCCGGATTCGACAAGGGCGAGGTGCTCCTGCCCGGGCTCTTCGCGCTCGGGTTCTCGCACGTGGAGATCGGCACCATCACCCCCCGCCCCCAGGCCGGCAACGACAAGCCGCGGGCGTTCCGGCTCCCCGAGCACCGCGCGCTCGTGAACCGGATGGGCTTCAACAACGACGGGGCGGAGGCCTGCGCCCGGCGCCTGGCCGCCCTGCCTCACGCGGCGCGCCTCGGCCCCATCGGCGTCAACGTCGGCAGGAACAAGGCGACGTCCAACGAGGAGGCGGTGGGCGACTACCTCGCGTGCATCGACCTCCTGCACGCCCACGCCGACTACCTGGTGGTCAACATCTCCTCGCCCAACACGCCGGGGCTGCGCGCGCTGCAGGAGGCGGCCGCGCTGGACGCGCTCCTGCGCGCCTGCGTGGGGCGGGTGCGGGAGCGGGCGCCCGCGAAGCCGCTCCTCGTGAAGCTGGCGCCCGACCTCGAGCCCGCGGCGGTGGACGAGGCGGTGGACGTGGCCATCGCGGCCGGCGTGTCGGGCATCGTCGCCACGAACACGACGCTCTCGCGAGCCGGCGTGGAGGGTCATCCGCGCGCCGCGGAGGCGGGGGGGTTGTCGGGCGCGCCGCTCGCCGAGCGCGCGACGGCCGTGGTCCGGCGCTGCGCGCGTCGCGCGGCGGGCCGCGTGCCCGTCGTCGGCTCCGGCGGGGTGATGGGCGCCGAGGACGCCTACGCGAAGATCCGGGCCGGTGCGAGCCTGGTGCAGGTCTACACGGGCTTCGTGTACGGGGGGCCGACGTTCGTGGCGGAGGTGAACCTTGGCCTGGCCCGCCTGCTGGAGCGCGATGGATACGGGAGCGTCTCCGACGCGGTCGGAGCGGACCTGCGGGGCGACCCGGACCGGCCCGTTCGGGGATGAGCGGCCTAGTCCGTACGGCGTAGGTCCAGCAACGTCTGAAATCCACAGCGAATCTCGTTAGGGTGTAGCTCCGCGCCCCGCCCCGGCTGGCCTTTGACTGGACTAACGCAACGCGTTAGCCTATGCACACATCGGATCCATGGCGAGAAGCCCACGAGAAGACGGAGGAATCATGACGGGTGCGAAGGCGACAGCCAACGGGAAGGCGACGAAGATTCCGGAGATCCTGCGCGAGCCCCTCGAGGCTGCCCACGTGCGAATGGGGGCTCTGGAGGAGGAGGCGAGGCGCCTCCTCGAGGACCTCATGGCCAGGGGACGTGAAAGCAAGCGCGAGGTTGAACACTTGTTGCACAAGCTCTCGGAGCAGGACTGGTCGCTCCCAGAGATGAGGCACCGCGTCGAGAAGCTGCAAGCCCGAGGGTTCGAGCGGGCGGCCGAGTGGCGGGGAAGGGCAGAGGCTTTCCGGACGGAGGCGGTGGAGCGCGTGGTCGAGCTGCAGAGCCGGGCAATCCAGTTCCTGGGCGCCGCCTCGCGCGAGCAGGTGGAGCAGCTCTCCCGGGAGATGGATCGGCTGTCCCGGCGGCTGGACCGGACTCAGAAGTCGACGAAGCGGCCGCGGAAGTCGAAGCCCTCGGAGGTGTGACGTGACGGACCTCCAGGGGACCTTCCGCGAGGTGTGGTCGGCGGCGGAGCAGCGCCTCGACGAGGCGGTCAAGAAGGCCTCGTCGCTCCTTCCGCCCAAGCAGGAGGAGCTCGCCGCGCTGTCGCGGCGGCTGGATGCGGTGGCCGAACGGCTGGCGCGACTGGAGAAGGAGAGGGGTACTGGATGAGGGGAACGGGGCTCAGGAGACTGGCCGGGGTGCTTCTCGCAGCCGGCGCGTTCGCCGGCACGTGGCTCGCTCCGCGGAGCGTCCACGAGGGGCCGAGCGCCTTCGCCCCTGCGGAACCCGGCACGTTCCCGGGCCCCGTGGCCGGTGACGCCGCGCCCGCCGGGTTCCTGTACCGGCTCGAGCTCGACCTCGCCGACCGCATGCCCGAGCTCGACGCCGCCACCCGCCGCACCCTGGCCCGGACGGTGGTGGCCGAGGCGGCGAACGCCCGCATCGATCCGCTGCTCGTGCTGGCGCTCATCGACGTGGAGTCGTCCTTCCACTCGACCGCGCGCTCGCACCGCGGCGCGAAGGGCCTCATGCAGCTCCGCGAGGCCACCATGAGGCGCGAGCGCGAACGGGCCGGCCTTCCTCCGGCCGACCCGCACGACCCCATCGCCAACGTCCAGTCCGGCGTGCGCTACCTGCGCCGGCTGCTCGACGCGTTCGGGCGCGAGGAGCTCGCGCTCATGGCGTACAACGCAGGCCCAAACCGGATCGCGGGTTACCTGCGCGACGGCGAGATCCCGTCCCGTTTCCGCGTGTACCCGAGGAAGGTGCGCTCCGAGCAGCGCCGGCTGCGCGACAGTCTCGGCACCGGGCCCGAGATGGCCCAGGCCAGCCTGACGGCCCCGGCCGCCGCGGCGCGCTGAGCCGCTCCCGGCTAAGCTGGGCGCGTGCGCGTCACCGAGATCTTCTTCAGCATCCAGGGCGAGGGCACCCGCGCCGGTCGCCCGTGCACGTTCGTGCGCTTCACGGGCTGTGACCTGCGCTGCGTGTACTGCGACACCGCGTACGCGTTCCACGGCGGCCGCGACCTCACGCGCCAGGAGATCCTCGCCGAGGTGGAACGCCACCCGACCCGCCTCGTCCTGCTCACCGGGGGGGAGCCCACGCTCCAGAGGGAGCTGCCCGACCTCGCCGGCGACCTGCTGGCCCGCGGGTTCGAGGTCACCGTCGAGACGCACGGCCAGCGACCGACCGACGCGCTTCCCCCCGAGGTGGTGCGCATCCTCGACGTGAAGACGCCGGGCTCGGGGGAGGTGGCCACCGATCTCGACTGGCTCGATCACCTTCGCCCGCACGACGAGGTGAAGTTCGTGGTCTGCGACCAGGCCGACTTCCTCTGGTCGGTCGAGGTGGTCCGAGGTCGGAAGCTGGAGGGCCGCGCCCACGTCCTCTTCTCGCCGGTGTGGGGGCAGGTGGCACCGGCGGACCTGGCCCGCTGGCTCCTCGAGAGCGGTGTCGACGCGCGCCTCTCCCTGCAGGTCCACAAGGTCATCTGGGGACCGGATGCGCGCGGCGTCTGAGGTGCCGGAATACGGCGCCCTCCCCGAGCGTCCACACGCGAGAAGAGGCGGCCGTCCGCGTTCTTGACGCGCCCCGCCACCCAAGGCTACGAACGACCGGATGCGCGCACTCTCCCTTGCCCTCGCCGCCGCGATCGCCGCCGCAGGCACCGCGGTCGCGGGCCCGTCGGTCACCCTGAACGGCGTTCCGATCGACGGCGCCACCAGCCAGCGATTCGAGAACGCCACCGTCGTGATCGACGAGAAGGGCAACATCCACATCGAGGTGAAGGGGTACGCCGTCCGCACCGACGACGGCACGCCGGCCCGCCCGCCTCCCCCGGCCGTTCCGGCCGGTCCCGCGAGCCCCGGGAGCGCCAGGCCCGCGGTCGCGGCCGCGGCGGTGCCCCTCCCCCCCACGGTCACCCGCCGTTACTTCCTCGCCACCGAGCACACGCCGCCCGGCACCGGCTACGACCTCGCCATCTTCATCAACGCCCAGTGGATCCGCGAGGTGAAGGCCAGCGAGCCCCAGGTGGTGATGGAGATCACCAAATACTTGAAGCCGGGCCCGAACCGCCTCGTGATCTCCGCCACCAAGCGGCCCGAGCGGCCGTCGACGTCGAAGGACGTGGTGCTGCGCGTGCTGGTGGGCGAGGGGAACATCGGCGGAGACCACGTGATGCTGGAGAACACCCTCGTCGAGATGGTCCGCACCGCGGCCGAGACCGGAGATCGCACCGAGGAGTTTTCGATCGACGCACGCTGACCCGCAGCTCACCGGAGGACCGCGTGTTCCATCCCGAGCCGAGCCTGACCTGGGTCCCCGCCACGCGCGAGCAGGTGGTGGCGGTCATCGAGAGCATCAACCAGCCGCAGGTGTCGATCCCCGGCCGCCCCTCCCAGACGGTCACCGGCCACCTGTGCTCCCTCCGGAACGCGAACGGCACGTTCTCGATCTACGTGGCGCTCCACGTGCCGCGCACCGGCGAGAACGTGGTCTACGTCCACGACCGCCGGCAGGTGACCATCGAGCAGTACCGGGACGTGGAGATCGAGGGGCTGCAGTTCCTGGAGTCGATGGGCTTCATGCTCGACAACCTGAACTTCCGGAACATGGGCCCGGAGGCCCAGGAGCAGACGCTGCAGCGCATCCCGCTCTTCGGGGGGCGCATGCCGGGGACCCAGGTCGCGGAGGCGCAGCCCGCCGCGCAGGCCCCCCCAGCCCCGGCCGCCCCGCAGGGCCCCGCCCGCACCGCGGCGGGCGTGCCCGCGGTCTCCGGCACCTCCCTCGGCATCCCGGCGGTCGCCCCTCCCGCACCGCCGGCCGCTCCGGCCGCGCCGGCGCTCGGGCCCAGGGAGTCGGCCGCGCTCGCCCGCCTGCTGGCGTCCTTCTGACATGCGAAGCGCACCCCCCGCCCGCGCCCTCGCCGCCGCCGCGCTCGCCGTCTCGCTCGCATGCGCGCACGGGCCGAGCCCGAAGACCCGCAAGAGCGCGGAGATCCACCACGACCTCGGGGTCGAGGCCATGCGGGGCGGCCGCGCCGGCGATGCGCTCCACGAGTTCGACGAGGCCCTCGCCGCCGATCCGGGCTTCGCCGAGGCCCACCGCGGACGCGGCCTCGTGCTGGACCTCGGCTTCGGCCGGACCGAGGAGGCCGAGCGGGAGTACCGGAAGGCCATCGAGCTCAAGCCGGTCTATCCCGAGGCGCAGAACGATCTCGGCCAGCTGCTCGCCCGCGGCGGTCGCTACGCCGACGCGCTGCCGCTCTTCGACGCGGCCCTGTCCCAGATGACGTACCGCGAGCCGTGGGTGGCGAGGCTCAACAAGGGCCAGGCGCTCTACCGCATGGGCCGGAAGGCGGACGGCATCGCCGAGATGAAGGCGTGCCTGGCGCTCGCGCCGAGATTCTGCAAGGGCCGCCGCGAGCTCGGGCGCGTCTACCTCGAGGAGGGCCGCATGGCGGACGCGCTCGAGGAGCTGAACGCCTACGCGCGCACCTGCGAGAAGACCCCGGACGCCCATCTCCAGCTGGGCCTCGCCCGGATGAAGGCCGGCGACGTGGACGGCGCGCGCGAGTCGATGAAGCGGTGCGCCGAGCTGGGTGAGTCCGGCCCGGAGGGGGAGGAGTGTCGAAGGACGCTGGAACTCCTCCGCTGACGCCGGCCCGCGGCGCGGACGGGGCGGACGGCGACGATCCGGGCCCACGCGTCGCGGCCTTCGGACGCTGGCTCATGCGCGAGCGGGAGCTGCGGGGGCTCGGCCGCGACGAGGTCGCGAGAAGGACGCGCCTTGCACCCGGCGTCGTGGAGGCCCTCGAGGCGGGAGACCGGGACCGCCTGCCCGCCCGAGCGTATGCGGTGGGTTACCTGCGCACCTATTCCGCCGCGGTCGGCCTCGACGCCGACGAGGTCCTCCTCCGGTTCGCGGAGGCGGCCGGGGAGGCCGCCCCCGCCGCGACGACCGGTCGCGGGCGGCGGGGGGCCTGGATCGCGGCCGGGATCCTCGCGGCCGCCGTGGCTGCCGCAGCCTGGGCCCTCCTGCGCTAAGCTGTTCACCGTGAGCGACGGCACCCCGACCGCCGGCCTGCCACGGCTCGCGTCGTACCTGGCCGCCCTGCCCGGCGGGCTCGACGCGCATCCAGGGTGCCTCGCCAAGGGCGCGCTGGTCCGCAACGCGTTCCAGGACCACCTCGAGGTGAAGGCCCGCGCGGCGGAGCTGCCGCACGCCCTCACCCGCCTGCTCGTCGACCCGCCGCTCGCAGGGGAGTGGATCCCCGAGGTCCACTTCGTCGCGCTCTTCCACGCGCTCAACGACCTGCTGGGCCTCGACGACGCCGCGGTGCTCGTGCGCGCCCGATCGCGCAACCGCACGCTGTTCGAGGGCCCGACCTACCGGATCCTGATGGCCGTGCTCTCGCCCATGTCGCTCCTGCGCTTCGCGGGAAAGCGCTGGGCCACGTTCCACCGGGGCAGCGACCTCGTCGTCGACGGCGCGGTCGACGAGGGGGTGCGGGTCCGCGTGACCTTCCCCGCCGGGCTCTTCGACCCGCTCATCCTCTCCGCCTTCGGCACCGCCTTCGAGGCGGCGCTGGAGCTGTCGGGCGCCCGCGCCCCGAGGGTGCGGCTCGACCACGTCGAGCCCGGCATCGGGCATTACCTCGCCGTGTGGACGTGACGGGCCCGTGCCGGCACGCGCCAAGCTCACCGCCATCGTGCTGCGCGCCGTGGACTACGGCGAGTCCGACCGCGTGGTCACGCTCTTCACCCGGGAGCGCGGCAAGGTGTCCGCGTTCGCCCGGGGCGCCCGGTCCTCGCGCCGCCGCTTCGGGGGCGGGCTCGAGCCGTTCACCCTCCTGTCCGCCGAGGTCCGCGAGCGGCCGGGCTCGGATCTGCTCGGCCTCGACTCCATCGCCGTGCAGCGGGCCTTCGGCGCCATCCGCGGCGACCTCGCCCGCATCGCCTGCGCCGGCTACGCGGTCGAGCTCGCGCGCGAGCTCGTGCGCGACCACGAGCGGCACGACGACCTCTACGAGCTCCTCGCCTCCTACCTGGGCGCGCTGGACGCGGGCCCGGCGCTCCCCGGCGGCCTGCGCGCATTCGAGCTCGGTGCCCTCGCGGCCGCGGGTCTCGCCCCGCGGCTCGACGCCTGCGCGCGCTGCGGCGGTCCGATCGATCCCGGGGCCGCCTCGGTGCGCTTCGATCCGGGCCAGGGCGGCGTGCTCTGCCGCTCGTGCGCGCAGCTCGCCGGCCCGGGATGGATCGATCTCTCGGCCGAGGCCCACCGCGCCCTCGATCGCCTGGCCCGGGGCGGCCTCGCCGCGGGCGCCCAGCCGATCGCGCCGGCCGCCGGCCGCGAGGCGCGCGACGCCCTCACGCGCTTCGTCGAGCACCACCTCGGGCGCACCCTGCACGCGCGGAAGTTCCTCGACGAGGTCGGGCCCACCCTGGGCGCCTGACCGGTCCCGCAGCGGGGATTTCCGTTTGACAGCGCGGGGATGGGGCCCTACCGTCGCCGCTCCCGACGGCCCGAGCGGAACGCCCCGCGCCGGCCCCGGAGGCGCGAACGTGTACTTCCAGGACCTCATCCTCACCCTCCAGTCGTACTGGGCCGGACGGGGCTGCATCCTCGCCCAGGGCTACGACCAGGAGGTCGGCGCGGGCACGATGAACCCCGCCACCTTCCTCCGCGTGCTCGGCCCCGAGCCCTGGAACGTCGCCTACGTCGAGCCCTCGCGGCGCCCCGCCGACGGGCGCTTCGGCCAGAACCCGAACCGCCTGTACCAGCACCACCAGTTCCAGGTGGTCCTCAAGCCCAACCCGCGCGACGTGCAGGAGCTCTACCTCGGCTCCCTGTCGGCGATCGGCATCTCGCCCCTCGAGCACGACATCCGCTTCGTCGAGGACGACTGGGAGAGCCCGACGCTGGGCGCTTGGGGCCTCGGCTGGGAGGTGTGGTGCGACGGGATGGAGATCACGCAGTACACCTACTTCCAGCAGGCGGGCGGCTTCGAGGTGAGGCCGGTGGCGGCCGAGCTGACCTACGGGCTCGAGCGCATCGCGATGTACCTGCAGGACGTCGAGGACGTCTTCGAGGTGGCCTGGACGAAGGGCGTCAAGTACCGCGAGGTGTTCCACCGGAACGAGGTGGAGATGAGCGAGTACTCGTTCCGCGCCTCGGATCCGACCATGCTCTTCGGGCTCTTCGAGACGTACGAGAAGGAGTGCCAGCGCTTGCTCGCCGCGGGGCTGCCGCTGCCCGCCTACGACAACTGCCTGAAGTGCTCGCATACCTTCAACAACCTCGACGCCCGCGGCGCCATCAGCGTGACCGAGCGCGCGGCCTACATCGGCCGGGTGCGCGCGCTCGCCCACGGCTGCGCCCGCGGCTACCTCGACTCGCGCGAGGCGCTGGGCTTCCCGCTCCTCCCGCCCGCCGAGCGGCGGAAGGCGGTCGAGGCGGCGCGCGCCGCGCGCGAGGCCCGCGAGCAGCGCGGGACGTCCGGCGTATCGCGAGCGGAGGGAGGGACCGGTCAGGTCCCGACGGGAGCGAGCAGGGGGGCGCCCGGGGGGAGCGCAGGCTCGCTGCCGCAAAGCGAAGCAGCGAGCCGAGTATCCCCCCGCGGGAACTAGGCCATGGCGGACCTTCTGTTCGAGATCGGCGCGGAGGAGATCCCGGCGGGCTTCGTCCCGCCGGCGCTGCGGCAGCTCGAGGAGGACCTGGCGAAGGCCCTCTCCGAGGCGCGGCTGGCCCACCGCGAGGTGAAGGCGGTGGGCACGCCCCGGCGGCTGGCGGTCTGGGCCCGCGACGTGGCGCCCCGGCAGACCGACGCGCACTCGGAGGCGCTGGGCCCGCCCGTGGCCGCCGCCTACGACGCCTCGGGCCAGCCCACGCCGGCGGCCCTTGGGTTCGCCCGGAGCCAGGGCGTCGAGCCCTCCGCGCTCGTGCGCATCCAGACTCCCAAGGGCGAGCGCGTGGCGGTGGCGAAGGTCGAGAAGGGGCGGAAGGCCGAGCGGGTGCTGCCGGCGCTCCTCGAGCGGCTCGTCGCCGGGCTGCGCTTCCGGAAGGCGATGCGCTCGCGCATGGACGAGGTCACGTTCGCCCGGCCCGTGCGATGGATGGTGGCGCTCCTCGGCGGCCGGCCGCTCCGCGTGCGCTTCGGGGAGGTCGTCTCCGGGAAGGTGAGCCACGGCCACCGGTTCGTCTCGCCGGGGGCCATCGCGCTCAGGGGGACGCCGGAGGACTACCTCGAGAAGCTCCGCAAGGCGAAGGTGCTGGCCGACCCCGCCGAGCGGCGCGCGACCATCGCGTCGCTCATCGCGAAGGCCGCGCGGCAGGCGGGCGGGAAGATCCGGCCCGACGAGGCGTTGCTGGAGCAGGTGACCTACCTCGTCGAGCACCCGACCGCCGTCGCCGGCGAGTTCGAGAGGTCGAACCTCGACCTCCCGCCGGAGGTGGTGGTCTCGGAGATGCGCAACCACCAGCGCTACTTCGCGGTGGTGGACGGCAAGGGCAAGCTCGAGAACCGGTTCGTGGCCGTCTCGGGCACGCCGGTGCGGAAGCCCGCCCTCGCGCGCCACGGCTACGAGCGGGTGCTGCGCGCCCGGCTGGCCGACGCGCGGTTCTTCTTCGAGGAGGACCGCAAGCGGCCGCTCGGCGACCGGGTGCAGGACCTGGCCCGGCGGACCTACCAGGCGAGGCTCGGCTCGGAGCTGGATCGCACCCTGCGAATCGGCGCCGTGGCCGCCGCCCTGGCCCGGGCACTGGGCAAGGACGCGATCCTGCCGGACCTCGCCGAGGCGGCGCGCCTCGCCAAGGCCGACCTCGGTACCGGCATGGTCGGCGAGTTCCCCGAGCTGCAGGGCGTGATGGGCGCCCACTACGCCCGGCTGGAGGGGCTGAAGCCCGAGGTGGCCGAGGCCATCGAGGACCACTACCGGCCGGTGGGCGCCTCCGGCGACATGCCGCGCGGGGACCTGGGCGCGCTCGTCGGGCTCGCCGACCGGCTGCACCAGCTCGTCGGGATCATCGGCGTGGGCGAGAAGGCGACCGGGGCGGCCGACCCGTTCGGCCTGCGCCGCGCGGCGATCGGCATCCTGCGCATCCTGCTCGATCGCGGCTGGCACCTCTCGCTCTCCGCGGCCATCGGCGCGACCCTCGACGCGCTCGCCGGCGTGAAGCTCGCGGCCGAACGCGCGGTGGTCGCGGACCAGGTGCTCGACTTCGTGAAGGGGCGTGCCCGCGCGGCCTGGACCGAGGCCTTCGACGCGGACCTCGTGGAGGCGGTGCTCTCGGCCGGATTCGACGACGCCGTGGACGCTCGCCGCCGCCTGGAAGCCCTCGCCGGCGTGAAGGCGAGGCCGGACTTCGCGCCGCTGGCGGTGGCGTTCAAGCGCGTCGCCAACATCCAGGACAAGGCGGGCGCCGCCGGCTCCGATCGGGTCGACCCGTCCCTCCTCACCGACGAGGCCGAGCGCCGTCTGCTCGCCGAGATCGAGCGGGTCGAGGCGAGCGCGGAGCAGGTTCGCTCCTCGCGCAACTACGCCGAGGTGCTCGGGCACGTCGCCACCCTCGAGCCGGCGGTGGCGCGGTTCTTCGACGACGTGCTCGTCATGGCCGACGATCCCAGGGTGCGCGCCAACCGCCTCGGGCTCATGCGCCGGGTGGCGTCGCTCTTCGCGGGGGTGGCGGACTTCAGGAAGATCCAGGCGGAGCCGACCCCGCGTGTGTGACAGCGCGACCTTGACCGTTCCCGGGGGCCGAGGCTACGGTGCGCGCCCCATGCCGGTCGCACGCCACGTCCTCGCGGTGTCCGCGCTCGCCCTGGCGGCGGCCTGCACCCCGGTCGAGCGCCCCTCGGCGCCGCTCGACGCCTTCGCGTTCCCGACCGGCATCGGGCTCTCCGACGGCCACCTCCTCGTGGTGTCGTCCAACGCGGACCTCACCTACGAGGACGACAAGGGCGGGTCGCTCCTGTCGCTCGATCCCGATGCCTCGCTCGCGAACGAGGCGCCGGCCTTCACCGGCGGCATCCGCATCCCCAGCTTCGGCGGCACGCTCGTCGTGGCCGACCCGGTCGCCTGCGGGCTGCCGTCCGGGCCGGAGGCCCTGTTCGCGAGCCGCCTGTCCGGGGATCTCTATCGCGTCCCGGTGGGAGCGAACGGCTCGCTGACCTGCGGGCAGGGCTGCACGGTCAACCTGGCGAAGCCCGGCGAGGGCGATCCGCTCTCGGTGACCCTCGCGTGCGTGGACGGCCGGCCCAAGCGCGCCTTCGTGGGCTGGCGGCGCAGCCGGGTCGGCACCTCGTGCGACCCGAACGCCTCTTCCACCGAGACCTGTGCGATCATCTCCGAGGTCACGCTCGACGGCGCCGTGTCGAGGGTCTCGACGGGCCCCGTCGTCTTCAACGCCGGCAGCATCCAGGCGGTGCAGTACGACGCCACGACCGATCTCCTCTTCTTCGCGACGTCGGGCTCCCATGTCGGCTGGATCGATCTCTCGACCGGCTGCGGGCTCGCGCCCACCGATCTCCAGTGCTCCCGCCAGGCGATCGACCTCGGCCAGGTGGCCCGCGGCGCGGCCGCCCGCAACGTGGCGCTCGCGACGCCCGTCCCCGGCGTCCCGCGCCGCCTGTACGCGCTCGCGCGGCTCCTCGACCCGAACGCCGCCTCGGTCGGCATCGAGGTCCAGATCGGCGGGGCCCTCATCGTCCTCGATCTCGAGCTCAACTCGCTCGGCACCATCACGGCCCGGCCCATCCGCACCGTCCCGCTCACCACCGGCGTCTCGGAGATGCTGGTGCTGCCGCGCGCGGGCAAGCGCGACGTCGTGGCGATCACCGCGGTCGACGACGGTGAGATCTGGTTCTACGACGACGAGCTCGGCGCGGTGACGGGCGTGCTCGCGCGGGGTCCCGATGGCGTTCCCCTGGCCGGGCTCGGGCCGTTCGCGATGGCATCGGAGGACCGCGGCGGTGGCGTCGTGCGGCTCTACGTGACCGCGTTCCACGGCAACGAGGTGACCGTCTTGGACGTGCTCGACCTCGACGACCCGGACCCGCTCTCCACCCCGCCGGGAGTGATGGTGGTCGGGAAGATCGGAGGATGAACGTGAGACGCACCTCCGCACTTCTCGCCCTGGCCGTGGCCGCCGGATGCGGGAGCACGAAGACCACGCTTCCGGTGATGTTCGACCAGCCGGCCGGCGTGGCGGTGTTCATGGGCGTCACGGTCAAGAACGCCGGCATCCACCCCTACGCTGCGGTCGCCAACGGGGCGCGCGAGGACCTGACCCTCCTCGACGCGATCGACGACAAGCCGGTGCTCTCGCCCATCCTCCTGCGCGCGCTGGCGGTGGTCACGCATCCGCTCGCGGCCTGTCCGACGTGCGCGCCGCGCCCGGGACGGCTCGTCTCGGGCTCCCTGCACGACGTCGACGGCCTGGGGCAGTCGCTGCAGAAGGCCGACCTCCTGGGCGTCCTGATCCAGGGCAGCCCGGTCATGCAGGTGGTCCGCACGTGGAACGAGGACAACCAGATGGTCGACGAGCTCGAGCTCGACCTCTCGGGCTACGCGCCGGGCTCGGACGTGGTGTTCGCCGTCACGGCTCCCGTTCCCGACGCGACCGGAGCTCCCGTCCCGGGCAAGGTGCGCGTCATCTTCGCGCTCACCGGCCGGCGCCTGGTGGTGGCCGAGTACGACCGCGATCCGGGCGACGGAGAGGGCATCGTCCCCGGCCCGGTGACCGTGCAGGACCTCGACTTCCAGCCCCTGCACCTCGCGGTGGCCGAGGATCCCCGCCTCGTCTACGCGGCCACGCTCGACGAGGTGCCGGTGGGCAGCGGGCGCCACGGCGTGGTCGAGCTGGACGCGTCCGGAACGCCGGGGACCTGGACGGAGGACCTGCTCGACGCCCGCGCGCCCACGCGCCTGGTCGCCGCGCTCGACGTGGGTGAGCGCGACTTCGCGGTGAACAGCGTCGACGTCAAGGGGACCGAGCCTCACGTGCCCCGCGTGTACGCCGCGCTCGACACGTCCGGCTGCGGGCCTGCCTTCGAGATCGAGTGCGGCATCGTCACGATCGATCCGGCGCCCGGGGTACGCGGCATCGTGCCCGACCCCCTGGGCGAGCTGCCCTACCAGCCGCCGATGCGTATCCCCGCGAGCCCCCTCGCGATGGTGCCGGTGGGCCTGCCAGCCCAGACCCCAGACACCTGGACGCCCGGGACGACGCGCATCCACACCTCCCTGGGCATGCGGGACACCGCGGCGGTGCTGGCGGTCGCGGCCTCCGACGGGAGGATCTACCCGGTGGACCTCTCGCGGCGAACCCTGCTCAACGATCAGACCATGCTGCGCGACATCGCCAACAGCTCGACGCAGACGCGGACGCGCTGCGATGGGGTCACGACGCTGGTCGATCCGGACTCGACGTCCACGCTCGAGGCGGAGGTCTGCACGCTCGCCGACCCGGGGACGGCCTGCACCCCGGTGGCCGACCTCGTCAACGCGAAGGACGAGGTCATCGTGACGCCCGGCTACACCTTCACCGAGATCTTCTCGACCGTCTGGCAGGGCGTGCTTCCGGGCCTCGGCGGGTTCGGGTTCGGCCACGTCGACACCCCGGTCGGAGTGAAGGCCATGACCCTGGGCGTGGGCGGCAAGCTGCGCGTCGCGTTCCAGACACCGAGCACCCTCGGATACACCGAGGTCGTGAGGGTGTTCGATCCCGCCCTCGGCGTGCGCCGCGGCGACATCCTCCAGCTCGCCACCTTCAACGGCAACGTGGCGCCCGGCGACCCAGCCTCGCTGGCCGCCTGCGAGGTGGACGTCCCGGTGGACGAGACCCGCACCATCTGGCCATGGAACATCGACACCCACGACTACGTGGTCACGGACATCCTCCCGCCCGACCCGGTCGAATACCCGGGAGGCGCGCTCGTGGTGGACGACGACGGCTCGCCCTGCATGGCCGCCCTGATGGCGGGCGCGACCCCCCGCGCGTCCGTCCGCGCGGCGGGCTGGGTCCTCTCCGGCGGCAACGTGGGCTATGCGGGCCGTCCCGCGGTGGTCACCGCGCCGGACGATCCCAACGTGCGCATCCGCGTGGAGCTGCGCTACTCCGACCAGGACGCGGCCGACAAGGACTGCCCGCTCGCTCCCTGGCCCGCGAACCCCGAGACCGTGGTCTGCGACGACGACTGCCGGCTCCGCTGCGAGAATCGTCTGATCTCGCACCTCACCCGGCGCTGGTACACGATGGCCGACCAGTGCGCCGAGGACACGGGCTGCCGCGACCGCTGGGGGAACGGCGCCGATCCCTTCCCCAACAAGAAGGGTCCGGTCGTTCAGTTCGAGTTCACCATCCGGGAAGACGACCTCCAGGGCGTGCCGCAGCCGACGCTCAACGTCGAGCGCGACCTCGGGTACCGGGTGTCGCTGGGCGGGGGACACAGCCCCACCGCGTTCTATCCGACCCAGTACGTGGTCTGGCCCGCCGACCTCGCCCTGTTCGACAAGAGCCCCTGGAACGTCAACGCATCCACCCGGTTCTACGTCGCCTACATGGGTGACGAGGTGTACGACTTCTCACCCAGCGAGCCCATCAACGTGCCGGCGACCATCCGGTAGGGTCCGGGTTTGAGGCCCACGGCAGGCCTCTGCTAGCCTTCTCCCTGGAGTTCCAGGGGAGGTCCTGCCTTGAGGTCCACGCGCCAGGTCCGGATCGACGATCGCCTGTGGCAGGCGCTCGAGCGCCTCTCCGTCGAGCTGGGCATCGACCGGGACGCACTCGTGAACCAGGCGGTGCACGTCTTCGCGAACCTCCACGGGGTCGCCCCCGGATCGACCGCCGACGCCGCCACCCCCGGTCCGCCCCTGCCGCCGCCGGTGTCCCTGGGGCCGGTCACCGAGCGCCGCGCCGTGGCCGAGCAGGTGCTCGCGACCGCGGCCCGCCTCGAGCGGGCCATCGTGTCGCCGCCTCCGGTGCCCGTGACCGGCACGGCCTCGCTCGTCCTGTTGCGCGAGGACGGCAGCGAGGAGACGGTGGTCAAGGATCGCTTCGTCATCGGGCGAGGCCGCCACTGCGATCTCGTCATCGACAGCGGCAAGGTCTCCCGCGAGCACGCCGTGCTCGTGCGGGAGAACGGCGGCTGGTACATCGAGGACCTGGGCTCCTCGAACGGGACCTGGTTCCGCCGCGAGCGCATCGACCGCCGCCGGATCGAGGACGGCGACGAGTACTTCGTCTGCTCCGAGCGGCTCCGCTGCTCGCTGCGCTAGAGCGCTCTGGCCCCCGGACGGCCGCGCGGCTAACGTGTCGCCGCGATGGCGACCCTCACCCTCATCGACGGCTCGGGCTTCGTCTACCGCGCGTTCCACGCGCTCCCGCACCTGTCGACCACGAAGGGCGTCGCCACCAACGCCGTCTACGGCTTCACCACCATGCTGCTCAAGGCGCTGCGCGAGCAGACGCCGACGCACGTGGTGCTCGTGCTCGACGCCGGCCGGAAGAGCTTTCGCAACGAGATCGACCCCACCTACAAGGCCAACCGGCCCGAGGCGCCCGACGAGCTCCGCTCGCAGTTCCCGCTGGTGCGCGACGTCGCTCGCGCCCTCGCCGTGCCCATGCTCGAGGAGCCTGGCTACGAGGCGGACGACCTCATCGGCACGCTCGCCAGCCGCGCGCGCGAGGCCGGCTTCCAGGTGGTGGTGGTGACCGGCGACAAGGATTTCGCCCAGCTCGTGGACGACCGGGTCACGCTCTACGACCCCATGGCCGAGGCGAGCGGCCGGGGCGGGTGGACCGGTCCGGCGGAGGTGGAGAAGAAGATGGGCGTCCCGCCGGCCCAGGTGACCGAGTACATGGCCATCCTGGGGGACAAGATCGACAACATCCCGGGCATCGCCGGCGTGGGCGAGGTGACGGCCGCCGCCCTGATCAGGAAGTTCGGGACGGTCGACGAGATGCTGCGCCGGGCGGGCGAGATCCCGTCCGCGGTGACGCGCGGCGGGGAGAAGCTGAAGGAGAAGATCGTCGCAGGCGCCGACCGCATCCGCACGAACCGCAAGCTCGTGGAGATCCGGTGCGACCTCGAGTTGCCCTGGGCGCCCGAGTCGTTCGCGCGGAGGCCGCCCGACGACGCCCGCGTGCGTGCGCTCTTCACCGAGCTCGAGTTCTCGCGCCTTCTCAAGGACCTGCCGGCGCCCCCCGTCGCGGCGCGGACCGAAAAGGTGGAGATCGTGCTCGACGCGGCGGGCCTCGAGGCGATGGCGGTGGCGCTCGCCTCCGCCCCGGCGCTGGCGCTCCGCCCGGTGCTGGCCGGCGACGCGCCGAGGACGGCGGCGCGGGTGGGGCTGGGCGTGGCCGGGGCGGGGAGGGCCTTCTACCTCCCGCTCGGCCACCACTACCTCGGCGCGCCGGCGCAGCTCCCTCCGTCCGGCGTCGCGGCCGCGCTCCGGCCGCTCCTGGTCGGCCGCCCGGTCCACGTCCACGATCGCAAGGCCGCGCTCCACGCGCTCGCGCCGCTCGGCCTCGGCCTTCCCGGCGAGGGCCTCGACACCGACCTCGCCAGCCGGCTCCTCCTCCCGACGCGGCGCGAGCACGCGCTCGCCGACGTGGCGCGAGAGCGCCTCGGCAACGACCTGCCGCGGGACCCGAGCGGCGGGGACGCCGCCCGCAGGTCGGAGCGCTCCGCACCGGAGGGGATCGAGGTCGAGCGCACGGCCGCCTGGGCCGCCGCGGGGGCCTCGGCCACGCTCGATCTGGCCGCGGTCCTGGAGCGCGCCCTCGAGGAGGAGGGACTCTCCCGGCTCTACCGGGACGTGGAGGCGCCGCTCGTGCCGGTACTCTTCGAGATGGAGCGCACGGGCGTGCTCGTGGACGGGTCCGCCATGCAGGGCATGAGCGAGGAGTTCGGGCGCGCGATGGAGGATCTGGAGGCGCGCATCCACGCGTCGGCCGGCCACCCGTTCAACATCGCCTCCACCCGCGAGCTCGGCCAGGTCCTCTTCACCGAGCTCGGGCTGCCGGTGCTGAAGCGCCTCAAGACCGGGCCCTCCACCGATCAGGACGTCCTCGAGAAGCTCGCCGAGCAGCACGAGCTGCCGCGCCTCGTCCTCGAGCACCGTTCGCTGGCGAAGCTGAAGGGGACCTACGTGGACGCGCTTCCCCAGCTCGTCGATCCGGGCGACGGGCGCATCCACACCACCTTCCACCAGGCGGGCGCGGCCACCGGGCGGCTCTCCTCGTCGGACCCGAACCTGCAGAACATCCCCGTGCGCACCGAGCTGTCGCGCCGGATCCGCTCGGCGTTCGTGGCTCCGCCGGGGTGGCGCATCCTCTCGGCGGACTACTCGCAGATCGAGCTGCGGATCCTGGCGCACTACTCGGCGGACCCGGCGCTCCTGGAGGCCTTCCGGACGAAGGAGGACGTGCACACCCGTACCGCCGCGGAGACCTTCGGGGTACCGGCGGTCGAGGTGACCGCCGACCAGCGGCGCGTCGCCAAGGTGCTCAACTTCGGCATCGCCTACGGCCTCTCGGCGTTCGGCCTGGCCCAGCGCCTCGACCTGCCCGGCGCCGAGGCCCAGGCCATCATCGATCGCTACTTCGGGCGCTATGCCGGCGTGAAGCGCTACGTGGAGAAGTCGGTGGCCGATGCGCGCGCCGCGGGAGAGTCGCGGACGCTGTTCGGGCGCGTCCGCGCGATGCCGGACCTCGGCTCGCGGAACCCGGCCCTGCGCGGCGCCGCCGAGCGGACGGCCATCAACACGCCCATCCAGGGCACCGCCGCGGACATCGTGAAGATCGCCATGATCGGCGTGCACCGCGCGCTCGGCGCCGAGAAGCGGCAGGCCCGCCTGCTGCTGCAGGTGCACGACGAGCTCGTGCTGGAGGTGCCGGAGGCCGAGATCCAGCCGGTGGAGGCGCTCGTCCGCCGGGAGATGGCGGCCGCGGCCACGCTGGCGGTGCCGCTCGACGTCGAGGTGGGCCACGGCCGCAGCTGGGCCGAGGCGCACTGAGTTGCCGCGGGGGGATACTCGGCTCCCTGCGCCGCTGCGCGGCAGGGAGCCTGCGCTCCCCCCGAGGCAGGGGTGGGGCCCCGACGAGCTTCGCTCGGCGGGGCGGGGGCCCGGCCCCCGTGAACCCAGTCCCCCCTGCTCGCTCCGGTCGGGACCTGGCCGGTCCCTCCCTGCGCTCGCCGAGTTGCCGCGGGGGGATGCTCGGCTCGATGACCCACCGTTCGTCCCGAGCGTAGGCCCACGAAGCGGGCCGAAGTCGAGGGACGCGGCCTACTCCTCGCCCGTCTTCTTCCTCGACGAGATGAGGGGCACCGCCTCCTGGGCGGGCTCGCGGAAGGCCTCCAGGAGCTTCAGGTGGCTCTCCACGATCATCCGGATGTTGCTCTCGAGCTGAACCCGCTGGCGCTTCAGCTCGTTGATGTCGTCCACGACGCGCAGGAAGCGGGCGTGGGCGCCCTGGACGATCTTCTCGGCCTGGAGCTCGGCGTCGGACAGGGTGATCTGCGTCTCCCGGCGGGCGGCCTCGCGGATGTCCTCGGAGGCCTTCTGGGCGGTCACCAGCGTCTCCTGCAGCACCCTCTCGCGGCTCCGGAACTCCGCGATCTCCTCGGCCTTGCGGTGGTTGTCCTCGCGGAGCGCCGTGTTGTCCTTCACGAGCGCCTCGAACTCGACCGCCACCATGGCGAGGAAGCCCTCCACCTCCTCGCGGTTGAACCCGCGCATGGCGCGGCGGAAGTGCTTCTGGTTGATGTCGAGGGGAGTGATGTTCATTGGGCACCTCCGGTGAGGCGCCGGCCGCGCCCCAGGAACCACCGGACCATCGATGATAGCGGGCGGGCGCGGGCTGTCCATTCAGCGAGCGGAGGGAGGGACCGGGGGGAGCGAGTATCCCCCCGCGGCAAGTCGACCCCCGGAAGCGCGGAGCCCTCCGGGTGCCATAGGATGGCGTGGCCGTCCCCTCGCCCAAGGCCTCGCATGCCCTGGCTCCTCGCCCTCACGCTCCTCCTCGCCGTCGCGCTCGCCGCCGCGCTCGGCGTGCTCGCGCGAGACCGCGCCGGGCGGCGGCGGGCGGAGCGTGAGCGCGACGCCTCGAAGAGACGGGCGGACGAGATCGTCCGCGCCGCGGAGGAGGAGCGGTCGCGCGCCACGGAAGCCGAGCGCAGGGCCCGCATGGAGACCGAGGCGGCCGAGCGGGCCAAGGACGAGTTCGTGGCGACCGTCTCGCACGAGCTGCGCACGCCGCTCAACGCAGTGCTCGGCTGGGTTCGCCTGCTGCGTCTGGGCGGGCTCGACGCGGCCCGCACGGCCCGCGCCATCGAGGTCATCGAGCGGAGCGCCTCGGCCCAGGCCCAGATCGTGGACGACCTCCTCGACGTTTCCCGCATCGCGCGTGGCGATCTCCGCCTCGACGTGCGCTCGCTCGAGCTCACGAGCGTCGTCGAGGCCGCCATCGAGGCGGTGCGGCCTGCGGCCGAGGCGCGGCAGATCGTGCTCTGGTCCGACCTGTCGCCCCGGGTGGGCCGGGTGGCCGGCGATCCCGGGCGCCTGCAGCAGGTGGTGTGGAACCTGCTCAGCAACGCCATCAAGTTCACGCCGCCCGGCGGGACCGTGGACGTCCGCCTCTCCCAGGCCGGGGAACGGGCCGTCATCGAGGTGCGCGATACCGGGCCGGGCATCGACCCCGCGTTCGCGCCGCACCTCTTCGAGCGCTTCCGCCAGGCGGATTCGTCGTCCACGCGCGTCCACGGCGGCCTGGGCCTGGGCCTGTCCATCGTCCGGCAGCTCGTCGAGGCCCACGGCGGCGACGTCTCCGCCTCGAGCGACGGGCCCGAGCGCGGCTCGGTGTTCACGGTGCGCCTTCCCGTGAGCGCGACGCCGCAGCGAAGGCAGCTCGTGGCCGGCGGGACCTCCGCCAGGGCACCCACGCCCATTCCGGCTCCGCGCCCGCTCGCGCCGCTCGACCGGCTGCGCGTGCTCGTGGTGGACGACGACGACGACAGCCTCGAGGTCCTCCGCGAGATCCTGGAGGGGGCCGGCGCCGAGGTGCTGACCGCGCGCTCGGTGCGGGCCGCGCTGGAATCCTTCGACGGCCGCCCGCCCGACGTCCTGCTCTCGGACATCGGCATGCCCGGCGAGGACGGGCACGCGCTCATCCGCCGGATCCGGGGCCTCCCGCCGGAGCGCGGCGGCCGGGTGCCCGCCGCGGCGCTCACCGCATACACGCAGGTGGAGGACCGCGCTGCCGCGCTCTCGGCCGGCTTCCAGGCCTGGCTCTCGAAGCCGATCGAGCCGGCCGACCTGACCGCCGCGGTGGCCAGGCTGGCGGGGAGGGCGTAGGCGGCCAGCCTGGCGGAGAGCCGCGGCCCGGCGGGGGCTTTCCTGCTATCTTCCCGCGCTCCCCATGCCCTTCGCGGAGATCATCGGACAGGACCGTGCCGTGGGCGCGCTCCGGGCGGCGCTCCGCCGGGGTGCGCTCCACCACGCGTACCTGTTCGGCGGGCCGGAGGGGGTGGGCAAGGGCCGGGTGGCCCGGCTGCTCGCCCAGGCCGCGAACTGCGACCGCGGCCTCGCGGACGATCCCTGCGGGACGTGCGTTCCCTGCCGCAAGATCGCCCGCGGGGTCCACCCGGACGTCCTCACCCTCGCCGAGGAGCGGGTGATGGCGAAGGCCGGCACCTGGGAGCCGCGGGGCGGGAAGACGCCCTCGAAGGACATCGTGGTCGACCAGGTGCGGGACGTCGTGGACCGGCGCCTCGCGCTCCGGCGCTTCGAGGGGCGCCGGCGGTTCGTCATCGTCGATCCGGCCGACCGGATGAACCCGCAGGCCCAGAACGCGCTCCTCAAGACGCTCGAGGAGCCGCCGCCGGCGACCACCCTCGTGCTCGTGGCCTCGAACCCGGACGTCCTCCTCCCGACCATCCGGTCCCGCTGCCTGCGCGTGTCGTTCGGGCCCATCCCTGCGGAGCAGGTCGAGACCCGCCTCGTCGCCGCGGGTCGCACCCCGGCCGCGGCGCGCTTCCTGGCCTCCCTCTCGGGCGGGTCACTGGGGCGGGCGCTCTCGCTCCCGGCCGACGAGGAGGAGCTGGCCGAGGAACGGGCAGCCATCGTGGACGCCGCCGCGCTCGACGCGGGCGACGCCGGACGGTGGCTCGCCTGGGCCGCACGCCATGGCCGCGACCGCGAGCACGCCGCCTCGACCCTCCAGCTCATCGGCCTCTGGCTGAGGGACGTGCTCGCGGTCCAGGCCGGAGCGCCGGCGGCGGCGCTGGCGCTCGCCGACGTGAGCGACGCCACCCGGCGCGTGGCCGCCGCGGTCGGTCCGGGCGACGTGGCCCGGCGCAGGGCCGAGATCCAGCGCACCACCGAGGCGCTGAAGCAGAACGCCTCGCCCGTGCTGGCGCTCGAGGCGATGCTCGTGGGGTGGTTCCATGGCCGCGCCTAGGTCGAGGGGATCGGGCGCGACGATGGAGAGCTGCCTCGCCGAGGTCCGTGCGGGGAAGCCGAGCCCGGTGTACCTCCTCGACGGCGACCCGTTTCTCTCGCTTCGGGCCGCCCGCGAGCTGGCCGCGGCGCTCGTGTCGGAGGCCCGGCGGGGCCTCAACGTGGTCGAGCTCGACGCCGCCACCTCCCCGGCCGAGGTCGCGGCCGAGCTCGCCACCGGAGGCCTCTTCGGAGGGGAGAAGGTCGTCGTCGCCGTGGAGCCGGCGTTCCTCACCTCGCGCGAGGACGTGGACGACGCCTTCGCGCGGGCCCGCGCCCAGTGGGAGAAGGGCGCCCAGCGCGACGGCGCGCGGCGCCTCCTCGCGCTCGCCGCGCGCGCGGGCTGGTCGGCGAAGGACCTCTCGCCCGACGCCTCGCCGGACTACGACGAACTCGCCGCCGAGCTCGACCTCACGCTCCGGCCCGGGGATGCGAAGTTCGTGGCCGAGGCGGCCCGCTTCGCCCTGGAGCGCGATCTCGCCGTGGGGAAGGACGATGGCGGCCCCCTGGACGCGATCCTCGAGGCCGGGCTGCCGGGCGGCCACGTGCTCGTGGTCGCGTCGGGCAAGGTGGACGGGCGCCTGCCGCTCGTGAAGCGCCTCGCCGGCGTCGGGCGCCGCGTGACGCTGGGGATCGAGAACGCCGCAGCCGACCGCCCCTGGGAGGCGCCGCGCCTCGTGCTCGGCCCGGTGCTGGAGCACATGCTGGCCGGGACCGGCAAGCGGGTGGACGCGGAGGGGCAGGCCCGGCTGGCGGCGCTCGTCGGCGCCGACGCCCGCACGCTCGCCTCCGAGGTCGCGAAGCTCGCCGCCTACGTGGGCGAGCGCTCCGTCATCGGCGCCGCCGACGTGGACGAGGTGGTGGCGCGGGTCGCCGAGGACGAGTTCTTCGCGCTGGGAAACGCCGTGGAGGAGCGGGATCTGCCGGCGGCCCTCGGGGTCCTCGAGCGCGCCTTCGCGGACGGCATGACGCCCTACCAGCTCGTGGGCATGCTGGCCGGCACCGTGCGCCGGCTGGTCGTGGAGCGGGAGCGGGCCCGGCGCGTGGCCGGCGAGCGGCGGATCGCCTCGGCGCGGGACTGGGAGGCGCTCGTGTTCCCGTCCGTCGCGGACGAGGAGCGCAAGGGGAAGAAGCCGTACGGATTCTGGATGAAGTACCAGGCGTCGCTGCGCTTCGAGCGGGGCGAGCTCCTCGACGGGCTCGCCGCGCTGGCCGACGCCGACTTCGCCATGAAGAGCGGCCTCGACGGGCGGCTCGCGCTCGAGCGCGTGCTCCTGGGGCTGCTGGGGAGCACCCGGGAAAGGACGGGAACGTGAGCGAGAGATTGCTGGTGACGAGCGCCCTGCCCTACGCGAACGGCTCGGCCCACCTCGGCCACCTGGTCGAGTACATCCAGACCGACGTCTACGTGCGCTTCCGGCGCCTCTGCGGCGACGACGTCGCCTACGTGTGCGCGGCCGACTCGCACGGGACGCCCATCGAGGTGAACGCCGCCAGGGCGGGGATGACGCCGCGCGAGTTCACCGAGAAGTACCGGGCCGAGCAGCACGCGGACTTCGCGGCCTTCGGGGTGGAGTTCTCGACCTACTACACCACCGACTCGGAGGAGAACCGCCGCTGGTCGCAGCGGGTCTACCGCGCCCTCAAGGCGAAGGGGCTCGTCTACAAGAAGGCGGTCGAGCAGCTCTACTGCGAGAAGGACGGGCGCTTCCTCCCCGACCGCTTCGTGAAGGGCACCTGCCCGCGGTGCGGCACGCCCGACCAGTACGGCGACGTCTGCGAGAAGTGCGGGAACACCTACGACCCGCGCGAGCTCGTGGATCCGCGCTGCGTCCTGTGCGGAACGCCGCCGGTCGTCCGCACGAGCGATCACGCCTACGTGAACCTGCGCCAGGCCGGGGTCCACGAGGTGATCCGGCGCTGGGTGGAGGCCGAGGGGCACCTCGAGGCCGGGGTCCGCGAGCAGGTGAGGGGATGGCTCGCCGACCTCCAGGACTGGTGCATCACCCGCGACGCCCCCTACCACGGGTTCCCCGTGGACGACCCGGACTACCCGGGCAAGTTCCTCTACGTCTGGGTGGACGCCCCCATCGGCTACCTCTCGTCGGCCGAGCACTACTTCGCCGACGAGGCCCCGGCGGATCGCCGCCTGTCGCCGGCCGACTTCGAGCGCGCCTACCTCGCCGAGGGGGCGCCCTCGCGCCTCGAGCACTTCATCGGCAAGGACATCCTCCGGTTCCACGCCGTCTTCTGGCCGGCCATGCTCTGGGCGACCGGCCTGCGCCGGCCCGACCGGCTGTCGGTGCACGGCCACCTCACCGTGAACGGCGAGAAGATGTCGAAGTCGCGAGGCACCTTCATCACCGGGCGGACCTACCTCGACTCCGGCCTCGACCCCGAGCTGCTCCGCTACTTCTACTCGGCCAACCAGGGTTCCGGCGTCTCCGACCTCGACCTCTCGCTCGAGGAGTTCCGGAACCGGATCAACGCCGACCTCGCGAACAACGTGGCGAACCTCGCGTCGCGGGTGTCCACGCTCCTCGCGCGGGCGGGCGCGCGGCCGGACGGCGCCCCCGACGAGGAGGTGGCCCGGGCCACCCGCGAGGCGCTCGGGGGCGCTCGAGCGGCCTACCTCGCCCTGGAGTTCCGCGAGGCGCTCCGGCTCGTGAGCCAGGCCGCGACCACCTGCAACCGGCGCATGCAGGAGGCGAGGCCGTGGGAGGACCCGACGAGCCCCGCGGCGGCGCGGCTGCTCCACTCGGTGGGCCAGGCGCTGGTCGGCCTCGCCACCGCGCTCCACCCGGTGATGCCGCGGTTCACCGCCGCGCTGGCGGGGTCCTTTGGCGCGGAGCTGCCGCGCTGGGACCCCGGCCTCGATCCCTTCGCGCGGCCGGTGAGGGTCGCCTCGAAGCCTCCCCAGATCGGCAGGCTCGAGGCGAAGTCGGTCCAGAAGCTCGTGGTGGCTCCCGCCGGCGAGGCCACGGAGGCTCCGGTGGCCCGGAAGGTCGCCCGGGCCGCGAGCCCCGCCGAGACCGCCTCGAAGGCGATCGCCCGGGCGGCGCCCCCTCCGCCTCCCGGGGTCATCGGCTACGACGACTTCGCGAAGGTGGAGCTCCGGGTCGCGGTCGTGAATGCCGCCGAGCGGGTCGAGGGCGCGGACAAGCTGCTCCGGCTCACCGTGGACGCCGGGGATCCCGAGCCGCGCACCATCGTCGCGGGCATCGCGCAGGCGTATCCGGATGCCGCGGCGCTGGTCGGAAAGCACATCGTGGTCGTGGCGAACCTCGCGCCGCGGGCGCTGCGAGGCATCACCTCGCAGGGCATGCTCCTCGCCGCCGGCGAGCCGCCCAACCTGAACGTCGTCACGGTGGGTGACACCATCGCGCCGGGCACGCGGGTGAAGTGATGCCGGCCGGTCTGCCGCCCGCAGTTCGGCTGCAGGGCCTCGTGGACTCGCACGCCCACCTCGACCGCGACCGTTACGAGGACCTCGACGACGTGATCGCGCGTGCCCGCGCGGCTGGCCTCCAGCACATCGTGTGCGTGGGCGTGTGGCGGGAGGACGGGACGTTCGGCGACGCGGTGGAGCTCGCCCGGCGCGAGCCCGGCTACCTCGCGGCGACCATCGGGTTCCACCCGCACGAGGCGAGGCTCGTCGGGGAGCGCGACTGGCAGGAGGCGGAGCGCCTGGCGCGAGATCCGGTCGTGGCGGCCATCGGCGAGTGCGGGCTCGACTTCCACTACGACCACTCGCCGCGGGACGTGCAGGCGGAGGTCTTCCGCCGCTCGGTCCGGCTCGCACGCGCGGTCAACAAGCCGCTCGTGGTGCACACGCGCGAGGCCGACGCGGACACCGTCCGGATCCTGCGCGAGGAGGGCCTGCCCGCCCGGGGCGGGGTCATCCACTGCTTCACGAGCGACGCGCCCGCCGCCCGCGCCTACCTCGACCTCGGCCTGTGGATCTCCGTCGCCGGGATCGTGACCTTCAAGACCGCCGAGCCCATCCGCGAGGCCGTGCGGCTCGTGCCGAGGGACCGGCTGCTCGTCGAGACCGATTGCCCGTATCTCGCGCCCATCCCGCATCGCGGAAAGCGCAACGAGCCGGCGTACGTGGCCCACACCGCCGCGAAGGTCGCGGAGGTGTGGGGGACGAGCGCGGAGGAGGTCGCGAAGGTGACGGGGGAGAACGCGAAGACGTTCTTCGGCCTCGAGGCACGATGACGGCACGGACTCCGACGCCCTTCGAGGTCTGGGTCGACGACCTCGGGGTCCAGCGCTTCCTCCACGGCACGAAGGCCGACCTGAAGCCGGGCGACCTGATCGAGGCCGGGCGAGCCTCCAACTACGGAAAGCGGAAGAGCGCCGCCTTCGTGTACCTGACCGCCACGCTGGACGCCGCCACCTGGGGCGCCGAGCTGGCCATCGGCGACGGCCCCGGCCACATCTACGTCGTCGAGCCGACCGGGCCCATCGAGGACGACCCGAACCTCACGGACAAGAAGTTCCCGGGCAACCCGACGCGCTCGTACCGCACCCGGCACTCGCTTCGCGTGACCGGCGAGATCGCCGGCTGGAAGGGCCACACGCACGAGCAGATCCAGGCGATGAAGGACGGCGTCGCGCGTGCCGCGGCGCAGGGCATCGAGGCCATCGAGGAGTGAGGGTCTCCCCGCCTCCCGGCGGGACCCGACGCCCTCACCCGCCCCAGCTTCCCCATTCGTCGGCGAGGTCCGCTTCCTCGCCCGGCCGGTTCCGCTCGCTCCACTCCACGATCTCCCAGCCGCGCCTCTCGGCGACCTCGCGGAACGGAGCCTTGGGGTTCACCACCACCGGGTTGCCGACCGACTCGAAGAGGGGCACGTCGGCGATGGAGTCCGAGTAGAGGAAGCTCTGGGCGAGGTCGAGGTCCATCCGGCTCGCGATCGCCTCGACGGCGTCGCGCTTGCCCTCCCGGAAGACGACCGGCGGGAGGATCTCGTCGGTGGCCTTGCCATCCACGATGCGCGTGCGCGTCCCGAGGGCGGCGTGGACCCGGAGGTGGCGCCCGACCTCGTCCACGATGACCTGGGGCGAGCCCGAGGCGATGAGCACGAAGTGCCCGGACAGCAGGTGCTTGCGGATCTGGCGGATCGCGCCCGACGTGATCCGCTTCCGGAGGTGTCGCTCGAAGCAGGCGTGCGCGTGGCCGCGCAGCTCGTCGGCGTAGAGCCCCTGCAGGGAGCGGGAGCCCGCCTCGACCATGTCCTGCTCGCTCAACCGGTCGCGCGCGTACTCGTAGATGAGCCGCGGCACGCGCGAGCGGATCTCCGGGAGCATCACGCGCTCCCGGTAGAGGTACCACGTGAAGATCGTCCCGGCGTTGCCGTCCAGGAGCGAGTCGTCGACGTCGAAGATCGCGGCGGTCCGGCGGAACGGCACCATCCCCGGGATTCTACGCGTGTCCGCCCGGCTCCGCTCCCTCGGCCTC
>Ga0335084_10000659_pt1 | contig 30071 bp, 33 predicted proteins | sample Lox_Sample_44_FD_206721 | JGI IMG/M metagenome (GOLD analysis project Ga0335084, IMG submission 206721) | Soil microbial communities from Loxahatchee National Wildlife Refuge, Florida, United States - Lox_Sample_4.4 | ecosystem: Environmental > Terrestrial > Soil > Wetlands | place: USA... | reverse complement strand
GGCCATACTCGGTGAGGAGCATGCCCCGGGCGCGACGCTCGAAGAGCTCGACGCCGAGCTCGTGTTCCAGCTTGTGAATCGAGCGCGAGACGGCGGACTGCGCGCGCAGCAGGGCGGCGCCGGCGCGATTGGCGCTGCCCTGCTCGGCGACCGCGAGGAACGCTCGCAGGTGGCGCAGCTCAGGTGGCATTTGCTCGCAGCCGATCAGGTTCAGGAATAGCTTAGTCTAGCGCACGTGGGCGTCATTCATTAGAGGCGATAAATATTTTCGATAACTACGCGAGGCATTACCGGTAGCACAAAATCCGCTGCGGCGCGAGAATTGCCCCTGACGCCGGGTTCCACGGCGGAAACCCAAGTGAGGCTCGAACCCCATGCGCTCAATCATTCGCATTGCAGTTTTCCTGTTCGGCTTGACGGCCGCGCAGCTCCTGTTCGCGCAAACGGAGCCGATCAAGATCTTCGGCCTGGTCGAGCTGTCGGGTACCGGCACCACCTCGGGTACCAACTTCAACGACGGCGCCAAGCTGGCGGTAAAGGAGATCAACGCCACCGGCGGTATCCTGGGCCGCAAGGTCGAATACACGGCAAGCGATACGCAGTCTCAGCCGCAAGTCGCCAAGGCGCTGGCGGTGAAGGCGATCGACGAGGGCGCGTATATCGTGATGGGTCCCGTCTTCTCCGGCTCGATCCTCGTCAGCATGGCGGAGACCAGGCGCGCGGAGATCCCCAACTTCACCGGTGGCGAGGCGGCTGCGATCACGCAGCAGGGCAATCCCTACATCTTTCGCACCTCCTTCACCCAGACCACCGCCATGCCGAAGGTGGCGCGTTATTTGAAGGACAACCTGAAAGCGAAGAGCGTGGCGATCATCTTCACCAATAACGACTTCGGCAAGGGCGGGCGCGATGTTTTCGTCAAGGCACTCGAGCCGCTCGGCGTCAAGGTCGTCGCCGACGTGTCGACCGATCCGGGTCAGCTCGATTTTTCAAGCGCGGTGCTCAAGGTCAAGCAGGCGAACGCCGACGCGCTGTTTGTCTACACCAATGAAGAGGAAGCGGCGCGCTGCCTGCGCGAGCTCAGGAAGCAGGGTTACGACAAGCCGATTGTCGGCGAGACGGTGCTCACCAGCCAGAAGGTCATCGAGCTCGCCGGCGAGGCCGCCAACGGCGCCGTCGCGCACGTGGGCCTCACGGCGGATGCTCCCAATCCTCTGATCAAATCCTTCGCGGAGAAATTCCAGAAGGAGTACGGGTACAAGCCGGACCACAACGGCATCAAGGGCTACACGGCGATGTACGTCGTCAAGGCCGTCACCGAGAAGGTTGGCAAACTCGATCCCAAGGCGTTCGCCAGCGCCATGCACGGCGTCAAGCTGTCGGCGAAGGACTACCCGGGCGTGCTCATGGACGTTAGCTTCGACAAGAACGGGGATCTCGATCGCGAGAGCTTCATGACCAAGGTCGTAAACGGCAAGCAGGAGGTCATCGCCGTGCTGCCGCCGGCGTCGGCCCAGTAGGGACCCAGGAGAAGAAAGCGAACGATGGCAGAACCCAATACCTTCGGCATCGCGGGCCTCCTCGGCTGGCCGGTGGCGCACTCGCGCTCGCCCGTGATCCACAACCATTGGCTCGCGCGCTACGGCATTCCCGGGCGGTATGTCCTGTTCGGCGTACCGCCGGAGAAGCTCGAGGCGGCGGTGCGCGGCATTGCGGCGCTCGGCTTGCGTGGCTGCAACGTCACCACGCCGCACAAGCAGGCGATCTTTCCGCTGCTCGACCATGTCGATGACCTCGCGCGCCGGATCGGCGCGGTCAACACGGTCGTCGTGGAGAAGGACGGGACGCTGAGCGGTTTCAACAACGACGGCAACGGCTTCATCCAGAGCCTGCGCGACGTCGACCCGAAATGGCAACCCGACAGCGGCCCGATCCTCGTGTTGGGCGCGGGGGGTGCCGCGCGAGCCGTGGTTGCTAGCCTCGCGGCGCAGGGGGCGAAGGAGATCCGGCTGGCCAACCGTACGCCGGACAAGGCGCAGGACATCGCCGCAGCCGTCGGTTCGGTGGTGAAGGTGCTGCCCTGGGAGCGGCGCGAGGAGGCGCTCGACGGGGTCGCGCTTCTCGCCAACGCGACCAGCCTCGGCTCGGCAGGCAAGCCACCGCTGGAGATCGCGCTCGATCGCCTTCCGAGGGGCGCGCTGGTCGGCGACCTCATCTACGTCCCGCCCGAGACGCCGCTGCTGGCCGCGGCGCGCCAGCGTGGCAACGTCACCGTCAACGGTCTCGGGCTGCTCCTCAACCAGGCGCGCCCCGCGTTCAATGCGTGGTTCGGCGTCATGCCCGAGATCACACCCGCGTTGAAGCAGGCGATCGCGGCTACTTTCTAGGCGCCTGCGCCGTGGACGTTCGCATCTTCGACGAGCCGAAGATCGATTGCCATGTGCACGTGCTTGATCCGGCGCGGTTCCCCTACCGTGCGGACACGCACTACGCACCGATGGGTCAGGAGATGGGAACGCCGGCGCAGCTTGCGCAAGTGATGGACGCCTACGGCACGCAGCACGCACTGCTCGTCGGGCCCAACTCCGGCTATGGCCTCGACAACTCGTGCATGCTCGACACGATCGCCCGCGGCGACGGTCGCTACAAGGGCATCGCAGTGGTTCGCAACGATGCGAGCGTCGACGAGCTAGGGCAGCTCAAGAGCAAGGGAGTTCTCGGCGTGGCGTGGAACGTGACGCACTACGGTGTCGACTATTACCGTGCCGCCCAGCCACTGCTCGAGAGACTCGAGGCGCTCGAGATGTTCGTGGACATTCAGGTCGAGCACGATCAGCTCGTGCCGATGATGCCGCTCCTCACGGGTTCCGGCGTGCGGGTGCTCGTCGACCATTGCGGGCGACCTACCGTCGATCGGGGCCTCGACCAGGCGGGCTTCCGAGCCCTGCTCGAGCTCGGCGGAACCCGGCGCGCCTTCGTGAAGCTCTCGGGCCTGGTAAAGTTCTCGCGCGCGCCGGCGCCCCACAAGGATGCGTGGCCGTTCGTGGAGGCGCTGATCGGCGCCTTCGGGCTCGATCATTGCCTTTGGGCGTCGGACTGGCCCTATCTGCGCGCGCCGGCGCGCGTCGACTACGGCGTGCTGCTCAAGCTGGTGCTCGCCCTCTTCCCGGACGCCTCCGCCCGCCGCAGGCTTCTGGTGGACACGCCGAGCGAGCTGCTGGGGTTCGCGTCGTGAGAAAGGGGACGCGCGCCGCCGCGGGCGGCACGTCCTCATTGAGGGCGCAGGGGCTTCGCGCGAAACGTCGTGCCCTTCGCCCCGATCCCTTCTGCGGAGGAGCATAGGCATGGCACGCATCATCGGCGGCATCGCCGCGTCGCACACGCCGACCATCGGCTTCGCCTACGACAGGAACAAGCGTGACGATCCCGTCTGGAAGCCGATCTTCGAGAACTTCGCGCCGCTGGCCGCCTGGCTCGCCGAGAAACGCCCCGACGTGCTGCTCCTGATCTACAACGATCACGTGACCTCCTTCTTCTTCGATCACTACTCGGCGTTCGCGCTCGGCGTGGGCCCGCAGTGGCGCGTGGCCGATGAGGGCGCCGGCCCGCGCGACCTGCCCGCGGTGCAAGGCCATCCGCAGCTAGCCGCGCACATCGGCCACTCGCTGATGGCCGACGAGTTCGACATGTCGTTCTTCCAGGATAGGGCGCTCGACCACGGTTGCTTCTCGCCGCTCTCGGTGCTCTGCCCGCACGAGCCCGACTGGCCGGTGCGCCTCGTGCCGCTGCAGATGGGGGTGCTCCAGTTTCCCATCCCGAGCGCGCGGCGTTTCTACAAGCTCGGGCAGGCGTTGCGTCGCGCCATCGAGAGTTATCCCGAGGATCTCAAGGTGGCGATCGCCGCCACGGGTGGTCTGTCGCACCAGGTGCACGGCGAGCGTGCCGGGTTCAACAACCCTGAATGGGACAGCCGTTTCCTCGATCTCTTCGAGCGCGATCCGGAAAGGCTCGCTGAGATGACCATCGCCGAGTACGCGAGGCTCGGCGGATTCGAAGGCTCCGAGGTCGTCATGTGGCTCACCATGCGCGGCGCGCTCCCGGCGAGCGTCCAGTGCAAATTCCGGAGCTATTACCTGCCGTCGATGACGGGCATCGCCACCGCGATCTACGAGGGAGCGGAGGAGGCGGCCACCCCCGGCATGATCGAGCGCCAGCGCCAGCGCGTCGCCCGCGAGCTGGCAGGGGCGGAGACCGTGGAGGGTTCGTATCCGTTCACGCTCGAGCGAAGCGTGAAGGCGTTCCGGCTCAACGACTACCTGCACCGGATGGTCGAGCCCGCGCATCGCGAGGCATTTCTGCGCGATCCCGAGACAAGCTTCGCGGCGGCGGGGCTCACCGAAGAGGAGCGTGATCTCGTCCGCCGGCGCGACTGGCGCGGGCTCATGCATTACGGCGCGATCTTCTTCATGCTCGAGAAGCTTGGCGCCGTGACGGGCGTGTCGAACCTGCACATCTACGCCGCGATGCGCGGTCAATCGCTCGAAGACTTCCAGCGCACGCGTAACGCCCCCGGAGCGCTGTACTCGGTCGCGGGCAAGGAAGCGGGAAATCTCGCCTGGGATCAGGCGAAGGCTCCGGCACGGTCGAGCTGATGGCGCTCATCCGCCGAGAGCTCGCCGCGACTTCGCCATGATCATCGACTGCCACGGTCACTACACGACGGCGCCCAAGGCCCTGGAAGATTGGCGCAACCGGCAGATCGCCGGCATCAAGGATCCGGCCCTGAGCCCCCGGGCCTCCGAGCTCAGGATCAGCGACGACCAGCTGCGCGAGTCGATCGAGACGAACCAGTTGCGCTTCATGCGCGAGCGCGGCTCCGATCTCACGATCTTCAGCCCGCGCGCGAGCTTCATGGCGCACCACGTCGGCGACTTCAACGTGAGCGCCGCCTGGGCCGCGATCTGCAACGAGCTCATCTACCGCGTAAGTCGGCTGTTTCCCGACAACTTCATCGGCGCGGCCATGCTCCCGCAGTCGCCTGGCGTTGATCCCAGAACGTGCATTCCGGAGCTGGAGAAGTGCGTGAAGGAGTACGGGTTCGTCGCGATCAACCTCAATCCCGACCCTTCGGGCGGCCACTGGAAGGAGCCTCCGCTCACGGATCGCCACTGGTATCCGCTCTACGAGAAGATGGTCGAACACGACATCCCGGCGATGATCCACGTGAGCACGAGCTGCAACGCGTGCTTTCACACCACCGGAGCGCACTACCTCAACGCTGACACGACCGCATTCATGCAGTGCGTCACGGGCGACCTGTTCAAGGATTTTCCCGCGCTGCGCTTCGTGATCCCGCACGGCGGCGGCGCGGTGCCTTACCACTGGGGGCGGTTTCGGGGCCTCGCGCAGGAGCTGAAGAAGCCGCTGCTGCAGGAGCATCTGCTCAGGAACATCTTCTTCGACACCTGCGTCTATCACCAGCCCGGCATCGATCTGCTCACGCGGGTCATTCCCATCGACAACATCCTGTTCGCGAGCGAGATGATCGGCGCGGTGCGCGGCGTCGACCCGACCACCGGCCACCATTACGATGACACGCGGCGCTACATCGAGGCGGCGGAGATCGATCCACTGGCGCAGCAGAAAATCTTCGAAGGCAACGCACGGCGCGTCTATCCGCGCTGCGACGCCGCACTGAAGGCGAAAGGACGCTGACCATGTACGAGCTCGGGGTCGTGTATCGCAACATTCGTCGGGCGGACCGCGACGTGGCTGCCAGGCTCGGCGCGCTGGGCACGGCGACGGTCCACGAGGCGATGGGCCGCACGGGACTGCTCAAGCCTTACATGCGCCCGATCTATGCGGGCGCGCAAGCGTCGGGCACGGCGGTGACCGTCCTGTTGCACCCGGGCGACAACTGGATGCTGCACGTCGCGGCCGAGCAGATCGGGCAGGGCGACGTCATCGTGGCGGCCGTCACGGCCGACTGCACCGACGGCTATTTCGGCGAGCTGCTCGCGACGAGCTTCAAGGCCCGCGGTGCGCAGGCGCTCATCATCGATGCCGGCGTGCGCGACGTGCGCGCGCTGACCGAGATGAGCTTCCCCGTGTGGAGCAAGGCGATCTCCGCCAAGGGCACGGTCAAATCGACGCTGGGGTCCGTCAACATCCCGGTCGTGTGCGCAGGAGCGCTGGTGACGCCTGGCGATATCATCGTGGCCGACGACGATGGCGTGGCGGTCGTGCCCGCCGCAATGGCGCAGAAAACGCTCGCAGCGGCGACCGCGCGGCAGGTGAGCGAGGATGAGAAGCGCTCCAAGCTCGCCGCCGGCGTGCTCGGCCTGGACATGTACGACATGCGCGAGCCGCTCAGGAACGCGGGACTGAAATACATCGACTGAGACAGCCGACATGGCCATCGAGCCGGCGGGAGGCGCGCCGATCAACGGCATTTCCTCGATCGCGACACAGCACGTGCTCGGCGAGCTGGCCGACGCATACCTGAGGGAGTCGGGGCAGCGCGTGGCGGTCGAGTCGGTCGGAGGGATCGACGCCGCGCGGCGCGTCCAGGCCGGTGAAGCATTCGACTTCGTGGTCCTCGCTGCCGACGCGATCGAGAAGCTCGCCGGGAGCGGGCACGTCCTTGGAGACAGTCGCGTCGCCATCGCACGTTCGGGCGTGGCCGTCGCAGTGGGCGCATCGGCGCCGCGGCCGGACGTCAGCGACGAGAATCGCATGCGGGAGGCGGTGTTGGCTGCTCGCAGCGTCGGCTATTCGACCGGCCCGAGCGGCGTCTGGGTTGCGCGCCTGTTCGAACGCTGGGGCATCGCCGCGACGATCGCGCCGCGCGTCGTGCAGGCGCAGCCTGGCGTGCCCGTGGGCACCCTCATTGCACGCGGCGAGGTGGAGCTGGGCTTCCAGCAGTTGAGCGAGCTCGTGCATCTGCCCGGCATCACCGTCGTCGGCCCGCTGCCGCCTGAGATCCAACTCGTTACGACATTCTCGGCTGCGGTCTGCAGCGTATCGCTTCGACAGGCGGCTGCCGGAGCGCTGCTCGCCTTTCTTGCATCGCCGGCGGGAAATGCGGCGAAGCGCCGCCATGGCATGGAGCCCGCATGATCGCGCGTTGCGGCGCCGACCTGCGCGGACGGAGGGGGGTGCCGATCGTGCAACGGCGCGTCGTCGGACGCTCTGCACGCGCCCTTTCGTTGCTTTTGCTCTTTCTTCTGGGAGGGCCGCTTCCGGTTCGAGGGGAAATAATCGCCGAGACCGAAACCGACGTGTATCTGCTCCGCGGCTGGTTCGGAGTGTTCTCGACGGGAATGGACAGCATGGCCGAAGAACTCCGGAAAAGGGGCGTCCGAGCGGAAGCGATCGGGCACCTGGCCTGGAAGCAGGCCGCGGCCAAGATCATCGAGGAGCGCGCCGCAGGGAAGCGCAAGCCCGTCGTGCTCGTCGGGCACTCGCAAGGCGCCAACAACATCATCGATATGGCACGCTCACTTCAGCCCCACAACATCCAGGTCGATCTGCTGATCACGCTTTCCCCATTCAAGCAGGACCCTGTGCCCTCCAACGTCGTGCGCGCGATCAACTACTACCAGGCCGATGGCTGGGGCTCGCCGCTCACGGGCGATCCCGACTTCAAGGGCGAGCTTTCCAACATCGATCTGGGCAGCGACGTAGGCATCTTCCACATCAACATCGACAAGAACTCGAGGATCCAGGCTGAGGTCGTGAACGCGATCACCGCGGTGGTGCGCTAGATCGCGGGCCGAGCCCATGTGACATGTCGCTCGCCACTCTCCTTCCGGCAGCGCTCGCGCTGGGAATCTGCCTCGCGCCGGCATGGATGCTGCGGCGCCGGACCTGGGAGCGCGCGCAGGACTACTTCGTCTCTGCGGGCCCCACGCGCCCCGAGGTGGTCCGGAATTCGTCGGTTGCCTACGGTCTGCGGATGTCGGCCTTCGGTCTGCTCTTCGCGTGGGGGGCGAGCGGCGATCTGTGGGCGCTCCTGATCGCTTCGGCGTGCTTCGGGCTGGGCATCCGCTTGATCTATTTCCTCGCTCGGCCGCTGCTTGAATTCATCGACGATGCGCTGAGTCGCGAGCGATCCGTCACCGTCGCCGCGTTCATCGCGAACCAGCACGGCGGCGACCCGCGGGTGCGCGTGCTCGCGGCGGGCCTCACCGTTCTTGCGCTTCTCGGCTTTCTCATCTGCGAAGCGCTAGCGGCGGCAGCGTTCCTGCGACCTATCCTGCCAAGCGGCGCGGCAACGATCTGGCTCCTCGCGATCGCGACTGTGGTCCTGATGCTGCTGCACACCGTTCCTTCTGGCCATTCCGGGGTCATGCAGTCCTCCCAGTTGCAGCTCGGCATGGTGTGGTTCGGGCTGCTCGGCGCCGCCCTCATTCTCCTGTATCTGCACTTCTCGGCCCGTGGAGCGCTGCCTCCCTACGGGAGCTTCGCGATCGCGGCAGCCGCGCTCTGCTGCGCGGTGATGCTCGGCTACCGGCGCACGAAGTACGTCGATACCGACCTCATCGCGACCGTGGCCTCCGGCCCTGGTGGGCGCGACGCTTCCCGGGGCGCGCGGGCGCTCAGTCGGTTTGGCAAGCTCTTCAACGTGACCCTGTCGGTTCTGCTCGCGCTGATCATCGCGCTCGCGCTCATCGGGTTCCACGGCGAGGACGTTTCGCTTGTCGCGGGAGACGCCCTCACGGCGTTGTCGACAGGAACGAAGCTCTCCGCCGCGGAGTTGCTCACGCTGTGCCTAGTGCCGCTGCTGCAGCCGCTCGTCGACGTTGTGAACTGGCAACGGCTCGCAGCGGCGCGAAAGGACCAGGACGGGCTGGGACCCCGCAAGGCGTCCGTCGCACTGCAAGGGATCTATCGAATCTACGCTCTGGAGGGCTCCCTCGGTTGGCTCCTCATGGGCCTCGTCGGCGCCATCGCAGTCGCAGCGATGGAACTGCCGACCGGAGCGAGGGACATTCACGGCCTCGCTGTGCACCTCGGTTCCAACCGCTTCAGCGGCGCCGGTGTCGCCTTCTCGCTGCTGCTGATCTTCGTGGGCGCGGCGGCGCTATCGACACTGAGCGGCATGTTTTCGGCGGCTCTGTGCACGATTCGCTACGATCTGTTGCCGGCGCTGTCTCCCCGGCTCGCGCCGGGGCAGCGCGACGAGGCGACCGCGACCCGGCAAACGCTTGTCGCGGGTGCCGGGCTGTGCGTTGCATTCGCCACCGCATTCTGCGTCGCCGAGCTATTCATCGAAGACGGCTCCGCGCGCAACGCGTTCCTGGCCGTGCTGCTCGCATCCTCGTGTGCGCAACTGTCGCTCGCGCCGCTTATCGTGGGGCCGATCATCTGGCGAACGGGCGGTCGCGACGGCGTGAGCGCCCGATGGGCCGTAGTCGTTCTCGGCGCGGCGGCCGCAAGCGGGATTGCGCCCGTGACGGCCTTTGTTCTCATGGGGGCCGAGGGGTGGTTATGGAGTGCGGTCCCGGCCTGCCTCGGATCGGGCCTGGTGCTTTTTGCGATCGCGCGAGCGCGCCGGTTCATGCCGACCTGATACGATTTTGCGCCCGAGCGAGTTTCATGGCTTGCATCGCAACAGAGCGGTGTAAGATGGACATTGCGGCATAGGGGGGAGAGGTCGCTTCTAACGTGCCACCTGAAGGAGAATCCAATGCGATGCAAGCTGCTGGTCGTTGCCACCATCGTTGCGCTGGCCAGCGGAGCCGCGCAGGGGAAGGAGTGCCAGGGCGTTAGCTTTCCGGAGCAGACGCAGGTGGAGGGGACCACCCTCATGCTGAACGGTTTGGGGTTGCGCCTCGCGACGTTCCTCAAGGTCAAGGTCTACGTGGCGGCGCTTTACGTCGCGAAGACCTCGACCGATCCGGGTGCAATCCTCGGCGCAACCACGCCGACCGAGCTCATCCTGCAATTCGTGCGCGACGTCGGCGCGTCGGACATCACCAAGGGCTGGGACGAAGGCTTCGCCGCCAATTCGAAAGCCGAGCTGCCCGCGCTCAAGGATCGCATCGCGACGCTGAACAGTTGGATGGCCGACGTGAAGACAGGGCAACGCCTGAGCTTCATCGTGAAGCCGGGAACCGGCGTGCAGGTAGCGGTCAACGGCACCGTCAAGGGAACGATCAAGGGCGACGACTTCGCGAAGGCCTTTCTGTCGATCTGGCTGGGGCCAACGCCACCGAACGCGGAGGTCAAGACCGGGCTGCTCGGCGGCGCCTGCGGTTGACGACGCGGTCGCGGCGCCCCGGGTCGTCGTCTAGCGGATATTGCGCGGCGTTTGCATCCGTGGCGGGAACGAGCTCCAGCCGCCGGTCAGTCGTAATGCCTCGTCGGCGACTTTGAGAACGTAGTCGGAACCGACCGCGGGGTTGGATCCTGCAGGGTGGATATCCCAGTCGCTGTAGCCTCGGGCGGCGAGCGCGCTGCCGAATCGACTCCTCAGGTACGCGACATCCTCCGGCAGCATCATCTCGCGCCAGGCGCCGGACCCGCGGGTTCGCGTCACGCACCCGATGCTGGGAAGCGGTCCCGGTTCTCGTCGATCCAAGCGGAATATGTCTCGAAGGCTTCGAAAAACGCGTCCGGGTTGCTCTCTACCTTGAAGATGCGGCCGAATGCGCCGATCAGGCCGATCGGCGAGTGGCTGTCGGGGTTGGCTTCCTTGGCGCGGACGATACCGACCCACTCGTCGACTTGCCCCCTGCCGGCTCCCTCGACGATGCGCTCGTAGGCGCCGTGCATCAGCTCGCTGATCAGTCCGTCGCGTGGATCCCGAACAAGCGCTACCGCCTTGTCCGGATGAAAGCCCGCCTCCCCGCGGACAATCCCGGCCAGCAACGAAGGTCTTTGCATCCAGTGCTCGTAGAGTATCTTCACGACGAGAGGAACGCCCGCCTTGTCGCAGTTCTCGAAAAACCCCACGTGCATCGGCTCGATGCAAAGGCGGGCGCCTGCGATCGAGCTCTGGATGACCGGGGACACGATCGCGGTGCCGCTTTTGTGCATTCCAACGACCAGAATGTTCTTCACGTCCAATTTGACCCAAACGGATGCGGATACCCGGCCTGCCGACGATGTCGGCCGCGCCGGGAGCGAGCATGCCGCCTGCTCAAGCGTGGGCTGCGGGCGCAGAGGGCATGCCCTGGCTTCTGCGCCTGAAGGCCTCCTCTGTAATGCGGATGATGTAATCGGAACCGACTGCCGGATCGGTTCGCTGAGGCTCGGCCTGCCAGTCGTCATATCCAAAGGCCGCGAGCGCGTCGGCGTAGCGCTCTCTCACGAAGGCTACGTCCTCGTCCAGCATCATCTTGCGCCAGTTGCCTGACTGTTTCGTCCGCGCAAGGCGCTGGAACTCCGGGTGCATGTCACGGTTGCTGGCTACTTCGCGGCCGAGGCAGGCTGACAGAGCCGCAGTGTTCCCCGCGACGAAGTCTTCGTAGCGCAGCAGGTGAAAATGCCCTCGGTTGCGAGCGAGCCACGCCGAGTAGCTCGCAAACGTCTCCAGGAATGATGTAGGCGTGTACTCGACACGGAAGATCCTGTTATGGCCTTCGCTCAGGCGTGTGACAGAGTACCTTTCGGGATCAGCCTCCTTGTCGCGGACCATGCCAACCCACTCGCTGACCTGCTCCCGGCTGGCACCTTCGAGAACGCGCTCGTAGGCGCTGTACATGATTGCACTGATCATTCCGTCGCGCGGATCACGCACGATCGCCACGGTCCTGTCCGGGCGAAACCCCGTTTCACCGCGGACGATGCCGGTCAGCAGGGACTGTTTCTGCATCCAATGCTCGTACAGGATCTTGATGACCACAGGGTCGGGGCTCGCGCTTAGACCCGCTTTCTCGAAAAAAGCCACGCTTCTCGGCTCGACGTAGAAACGCCCCCCTCCCATCGAGTGCTGCACGACCGTAGCCACGATCGTCGTCCCCGTCTTTTGCGAGCCAACGACAAGCACACTCTTCACTTGGCGTTCCCTGATCGATGCGCACGGACGGCGCCCCCGGGCCCTGCTCGGCCCGGGACTTCTCGTTCCCGACGCTGCGTTAGTATAGTTTGCTCCCGGCTCGCTCGTAGGGGCTCAACCTCTCCGGAACGACGATTGGCGATGAACTGAGATGACTGCGAGGAGAATCGTACTGCTCACGCTCGCCTTCGCGGCCTCTGCAGCGCTGGCGGCACCCGGGCTCACGCCGGGGGGCTACACGGCGTTCAAGGTCGAGCTGCCGCGCGAGCTGAGGCAAATGGCGGGGCGCGGTCAGGTCTCGCCGGTTACGATCGCGGACGTCACGGTCGCCGTGCCGGCGAATTTCGATGCCGCGCGCGACTGGCCGGTGATGATCGTCAGCGCGACTTCCGACCGCCCGTTCCAGTCGAGCCGCCTGCTGCTTGCCGCCTACGCTCCAGTCGCGCTAGAGGCTGGCTGGATTCTGGTCGCGGCCGACCCGGACGAGGAAGTCACCGTCGCGCAGGACGATGTCCCGCTGCGCTACGCGCTGAACATCGCGGCGCTCGCGGCGCTGGAGCAGCGGTGGCCGGGCGCCGCAGCGGCGCGCCTCGCCTTCGGTGGGTTCTCCGGCGGCTCCAAGTATTCGGGATGGCTGGCGGCCGCGTTCGCAAGCCGGGGCCGGAGCATCGCCGGAATCTACCTCGCCGGCTGCAACCTGAACACCGTCGTGCCGGCCGCCCAGCAGTTCGGCGTGCTGACGGACCTCTACCGGCGCGTGCCGGTCTTCCTGCAATCGGGCGAGACCGACGTCGTATCGACGATGGCGGATCACCAGCGCGTCATGGACGAAATCAAGCGCGCGGGCTTCCGCAACGTCCGCATCGAGTATTTCTCGGGGCCGCACGACATCGAGCCGCGACTGCTGCGCACGGCGCTCGACTGGTTCGGCGAGCTCGGTGAACGGACTGCGGTGACTCGCTAGCGCGGCAACCCTATCCGACTCGTCGCCGACGCCGCGCCCCTTCGCGGCTAGGGCTCTGACCTGGGCCTTGCGCGGAACACGATGAAGCGAGACACCGAGTAATTGAAGAACATCGCCACGATCGACGCTGCCGCCAACGCAAGAAGCGGGCGCCAGTCGCCCACAGTGACGAGCACGCCGTAGACGAGAAGATTGATGAGGTTGCCGACGCCGTTGGTCGCGATGAAGGAAGCCCATTGCGCAGCCTTGGGCCGATGCGCCCCGGTTTCCCGGAAGGTGAACCTGCGGTGCAGCCACCATGTCGCAGTGGCGGCCGCGAGGAACGAGGGAACGCGGGCTGCGAGAACCGCGGTCGGAAAGAAGTGGAGGATGCCGGAAAGGATGGCTCCATCTATGAGGAAGCCCATGCCGCCCACAAGGGCGAACCGGGCCGGCTCGATCAGTCGGCGCACGACAAGAGCTCCGCAGGGCAACCGTCACGGGGCATGCGCGGGCGATTTTACCCAAGCTCGACCGAGCGCATCGACAACCCCGGGGCATTCTTGACCGCGGTCGGCGCCCGGATTACCCTCAAACCGCCTTGATGCTTGCCTTTGCGGGTCGCGCGTCTCAGCGCCGGCAGACCTGCGTTTCGAAAGCGGAGTCTTCGATGAAGGGGATGCGCGTTGCTCCAGGGATGTCGGTGCTGCTGGCAGCGCTGCTCCTCGCGCCAGGGGCCGCCCTGTGCGGCTCCATCAAGGGCAAGGTGGTCCTCACCGGCGCCGTACCTGCCCCCAAGAAGGTCGACGTCACCATCGACCAGTACGTATGCGGGACGGCCAAGGACCCGGACGACCTGCTGCTCTCGCCCCAGAAGGAGCTGAAGAACGCCGTCGTGTGGATCGACAATCCGCCCGTGGGCAAGGCCCCGGCGCTGCCGGACAAGGTAGAGATGGATCAGAACAAGTGCGAGTTCGTTCCCCACATCGTGATCGTGCCGGCCGGCGGCACGGTCGATTTCCTCAACAGCGACCGCCTGCTGCACAACATTCATACGACGCCGAAGATCAACCCGGCAGTCAACCGCACGCAGCCCAAGAGCCGGACGATTCCGATTACCTTCGAGAAGCCGGAGATCGTACGCATCAACTGCGATCTGCACGCTTGGATGCAGGCGTGGGTCGTCGTCGCGGCGCACTCGTTCTACGCGGTGACCGGCGCGGACGGGCAGTTCTCGTTCGACAACCTGCCGCCCGGGACGTACAAGCTCAGTGTTTGGCACGAGCGCCTGGGCACGGTCCAGGCGAGCGCGACGGTGACCGGCCAGCAGGAGGCCAAGCTCACCGTCGAGATGAAATCCGCCCCCTGAGCGTCGGCTCAGGGAAGCACTTCGATCTTCTTCGTTGCCTCCCACGCGGCGGAGTGCGTGGGCTCCTCCAGCGCGCGCAGCATCCCGCCTTCGTCGAGCGACACGGTGAACGTCACCACCGGCGCCGAGTAGACCGGGTGCAGGTACGCGCGCGCGATCTCGACGCTGTCCTTGTAGAGCGCGATATAGCGCACGAAATGCTCCTGCAGCGAAGGATGCTCTCCGCCCACGCCGACGCTGACGGTCACCTTGAACCACTCACCCCGCTTGACGGAAGCCGGGGCGTCGATCTTCGGCGTGTGCTTGGGGTCGACACTCGTGTGGACGTTGCGGAACTCCGGCGTGAACTGCTCAGCCTGCTCGCCGGCCGCACGCACCGGAGCAGCGCCGACACCGAGGCAGCCGAGGAGCACGGCTGCAGCCATGCCCGCCGGAATCCGATAGCTTGTCTTCATCGCTTCCCTCCGCTTGGCCTGGTTACTCTTCCGGGAGATACTGGCGAACGAGTTCGAGCAGCTCGCGCGGGCTGTACGGCTTCGCGAGATAGCTGCTGGCGCCTGCCTCCGCCGCCTTCTCCCGGTCCCCGCTCAGCGCAAACGAAGTGATCACGATGATCGGGATGCCTTTCGTGCGCGCGTCCGCCTTGAGCGTGCGAGTTGCATCGAGCCCCGACACCTTGGGCAGCTGCACATCCATCAGGATGAGGTTCGGCAACTCGCGTTGCGCCGCGGCGATGCCTTCCTCGCCGTCCATCGCCTCGATCAGCCGGTAGCGCGTGCGGCTGAAGAGCTGGCGCACGATCTTCCGGTTGTACTCGTTATCCTCGACGTACAGAACAGTCTTGTCGCTCATGGTCCCTCACAGCTTCGCGCGCAGCGGGAGCGAGAAGTAGAAGGTGCAGCCCTTCCCGAGCTCGCTCTCAGCCCAGATACGACCGCCATGCATCTCGACGAACTTCTTCGTGATGCTCAACCCGAGGCCTGTCCCACCGAACTCGCGAGTGACGGTGGCGTCGACCTGGCGGAATTCCTTGAACACGTTTTCGAGCTCCTCCTTGGGTATGCCGATGCCGGTGTCCGATACCCGGTAGACCAGCTCGTCGCCCTTGCGCTCCACGCCGATCTCGACCCGCCCCTGCCGCGTGAACTTGAGCGCGTTGCCGGCGAGGTTCATCAGGCACTGCGTCAGGCGCCTGTTGTCGCCGTGCGCGACCGGCAGGCCGTCCGGGACGCTGGTAGTGAACTCTAGCCCCTTTTCCGCGGCCAGGGAGCGCAGCGAAACATAGGCGGTGTCGACCACGTCGCGCACCGAATATTCTCCAAGGGCCAGCTCCATTCGTCCAGCCTCGATCTTGGACAGGTCCAGAACGTCGTTGATCAGGCGCAGCAGGTGCCTGCCGTTGACCTGGATGTCCGCGAGCGGCTCCTTAATCTCGGGTGGCACGTTGCCGTAGAGACCGTCGATCAGCATCTCGGCGAACCCGAGGATCGCGTTCATCGGCGTGCGCAGCTCGTGGCTCATGTTGGCCAGGAACTCGGATTTCGCTTTGCTCGCCTGCGCGAGCTGATCGTTCAGGCGGCTGAGCTCGGTTGCGGCCCGCCGCTGCTCCACGTCGAAGCGCTGCAGTTCCTGGGCCATGTGATTCATGCGATCGGCGAGAGCGCCCAGCTCGTCGCGGTTGGGCACGCTGACGCGCCCGCTGAAGCTGCCGGCGGCGACCTGGTCCAGGAACCTCTGCGCCTCGCGTATGGGCAGAATCAGCGACCAGGAGATCACGAACCCGCAGAACAGCGCGAGCACGATCGCGGTAATCGCGAACGCCGCGGTCAGAACCAGGGACCTGCGGTTCTCGTCCGCCACGCTGTCGCGCAACCGGGTCATCCGTTCCTGCTGTGCGCTGACGAGCATTCCGACCCGCGTGGAGATTTCGCCGTCCAGCCGCTCTTGACGTCGCACCAGGTCGCCGGTCACCGAACTGAGCCTGCGATCGCGGATGCCGTTCGCGATGTCGGCGACGACCTCCATCGCCTCGTCCTGCGACGAGCGGATCTGCTCGAGAAGACCCTTCTCGGCGCTGCCCGCCGCCTCCAGCTTGGCGAGCATGTCGTTGAAGCGATTGTTCTCGCGCAGGATCTTGCCGATCGCCGTCTCGTCCTGGGAGAGCAGAGCGAGATCGGTGTAGTGCATCTGCCTCGCCAGGGCCTGCTCGCTCTGCTGCGCCCAGCTGACCTGCTCGTGGGCATCGTCGAGCGACTGCGCCAGGCGAGTGGTCCGCACGAGCGTCAGGAGACTGACGACGGCCATCGTGATGAACAGCAGTGTAACGACCAGGAACGCAGCGAGCAGCTTGGTGTGGACCGAGGCGCGGATTCCCGCCACCCAGCGCACCAGTCTGCGCACGGGCGTGTGACTCTGAACAAGGGCAGCGAGCTGTTCGATTTCGATGTGCTCGTGCTCCACTGAAGACGGACCTCCGAATGAGACGCGTGCCTCGTCAGGCGCCCTGGTGTTCTTGTGCATCTCCGTCCAAGTCCGTATATTCCTCAGCTTCCCTGGGGCGAGGTCGATGAGAACACCCGCTCGAATCCTCATCGTCGACGACAATCCGACGAACGTCAAGGTCCTGCAGACGCGGCTCGCCGCAGAGGGCTACGAAGTGATCACCGCCAGCGACGGGGAGGAGGCGCTGGCCGCCGCCAAGCAGCACACACCGGATCTCATTCTGCTCGATGTGATGATGCCCAAGCTCGACGGCTTCGAGGTCTGTCGACGGCTGCGCGCGGATCCGAGCTTTCCGTTCACACCGATAGTCCTGGTCACCGCGATGGCCGACTCGAAGGACATCGTGGCGGGGCTCGAGGCCGGCGGCGATGAATACCTGACGAAGCCGGTGGACCACGCTGCACTTGCCGCACGCGTGCGCTCGATGCTCAGGATCAAACAGCTGCACGATCAGACCGAGGCGCTCGCGGCTGAGGTGAGCCAGTGGAACGCTTCCCTCGAACGGCGCGTCTCGGAGCAGGTGGCGGAGCTCGAGCGCGTGGGGCGGCTGCGCCGCTTCTTCTCGCCGCAGCTCGCGGAGCTCATCGTGAGCGGCGGGACAGAGGATCCGCTCAAGAGCCACCGCCGCGAGATCACCGTCGTGTATCTCGACCTGCGCGGTTTCACGGCATTCGCCGAGATCGCGGAGCCGGAGGAGGTGATGGGTGTCTTGCGCGAGTACCATCAGGCGACCGGCAAGCTGATCCTGCAGTACGAGGGGACGCTCGAGCATTTCACCGGCGACGGCATCACGGTGCTGTTCAACGATCCGATTCCGGTTCCCAATCCCGCGGAGCGCGCGGTGCGCATGGCACTGGCGATCCGCGAGTGCGTGAAGGAAATGTCCATCGACTGGAGCCGGCGCGGCTACGACCTGGGGCTCGGCATCGGCATCGCGCAGGGCTTCGCGACGATCGGCGCCATCGGTTTCGAGCAGCGCTGGGACTACAGCGCAATCGGCAGCGTCACGAATCTGGCCGCGCGCTTGTGCGGCGAAGCGGCGGCGAACCAGATCCTGATCTCGCAGAAAGTCCGTGTGGGAGTGGAATCGTTCGCGGAGCTGGACGAAGAGCAGGTCCTGCGTCTCAAAGGCTTCCACCGTCCCATCATCTCCTACCGCGTGCAGGGGCTAAAGTCCCCGCAGCCCTAAAGGATCGGTGCTCGAGCGCCTTTGGCTGGTGAACGCGGCCTACGGCGCCGCAGGCACGTGTGGATGGGGTCGCGAGACCGGCCCTAGGCGCGGCCTGCCGAGGTTTCCATAAGCACCCGCTCCTCGCTCGAGACTCTTCGTGTCTCAGCGCGCCCTCCACCCGTGATCGAAGCGCATCTCGAGCGCTTGGGATAGCGCGGGCGAGGCGAAGCACGCTGAGATTGAGCGTGTCTGCGAGCCTTGCAAACGTTTGCCGCGCTGGCACGCGCCTTGCCAAGGCTTCGCATATGAGCCAACTATCAAAAAACAGCGCAGCTTCATTGCCGTCAAGCGTCAACTCCGGCCCAACGGCGCCCAAACGATCAGTTCAAAAGCGCCTCGAAGTTGTATCGCTCATCAGACGAGCGCAGCGTAGCGTACAGCTTGTGCTGATGTGCGCGCTCATCCTTCTCTCACATTCGGCAGCTGCAGACGTAGTCGTTGCGCACGAGGATGAAGCCCGCTCGCCGACATTCCTGCTGATCTCGGGAACGATAACGAAGGCAGATATTCATGTCGTCTCAAACGCACTCAGCCGTCAGAAAGCCAGCACGCCGGAAGTCATGGTTTTTCTGGATAGCGGCGGTGGAGATCTCGATGCCGCAATCGAAATTGGCCGCCTGATACACAGCAAGGTATCGGTGGCGGGGACCACGGACAAGATGTCGTTCGTTCTGGGTACGACGATCAACGCGCCTGCGCACCGCGGGTCCCCGGTCTATTGCGCGAGCGCGTGCGTTCTGATTCTCTCCGCTGCGCAAGAGCGCCTCGGCGGCCCGCGCATCGGAATCCATCGGCCGTATTCGGTGCGGCTGGGTGCGGATGACCAGGATTGGGTGCGCTCGGCGGCGTACGCTTCGGTCGCGAGCAAGCTCAAGGACTATCTGCGAGAGATGGCGATGCCGGTCGAGCTCTTCGATGAAATGATGCGGGTGCCTGCCGAACGCGTGAGGTGGCTTTCGGACGCCGAGCAAGCAGCGTTCGGACTCGCCGCCCAAAGAGCCGTCCTCAAGGGCTCGCCTGCGTCGCAGATGGTCGCGCAGCTCGGCGCCGTAACGCGACACTACCTTGATCAGAAGGCGCTCGCCGCCAAACCGTGCCCTGGTGGACGTCCCAGTAGCCTGACGTGCTTAGACTAGTGCTGAGAGACTTTGGGATCGGACCGACGCTTCGGCACGTCGACGCCCGCCACCGCGCGCAAAGGCTATTCCTGCCCCAGAAGGGCGCTCGTCGGGTGGGTTAATCGCTCCAAGAGGGCCTCGGCAGCGGGTGCGTGCTGACGCACCGCCGCAAATCGGGCGCAAGTGCCCGTTCATCCGCGTTAGGTCGCGCGCCCAAGTAGTGGCATACGCCTTGCTGGAAACGTCCCGGGGGACTCGAGCGCAAATCGGCACACGCGCCGAACGCTCCCACCCCACGTCAGCATGTGACGTACAACGGCAAAGACAGGGAGTAGGAGCAACAAATGTCAATCGCCCGACGACACGAATGGCGACCGGTGCGACCGATCGCCTGCCACGGGTTCACATTGATCGAGCTTTGCGCGACTTTGGCCGTATTGATGATTCTCTCCGTGCTTGCGGCCGCATCGATGAGCGCAACGCTGAGCAACAACCGGCTCTATTCGGCTCAGGACGAGTTCGCGGCGTACGTCGCATACGCGCGCAGCGAAGCCTCGCGGCGCGGCGTTAACGTGCTCGTAAGCGCGACTGCGCCTGTGTCCGGAAACGGATTCGGCGGCGGTTGGAGCGTGTGCGTCGATTCGGACGCCGACAGCGCCTGCGATGCGGATCCTGCAGCCACCCTGCGTACGCACGAGGCCCTGCCCACGAGTGTCGTCGTTGGCGACGGCACGACGACAACTGTTGCGTTTGCTCCAGACGGATTCCTCGCCTCAGCGGGTGCCATCGACATCAAGGTCTGTGCTACAGATCCGACGCTCGCTGGCTTCGACATCACGATCCAACCCAACGGGCTGACCGACGTCGCGAGCGTCGCGCCCAACACGGCGCCATGCAGCTAATCATGAACCGACGAGCTCAAGCAGGTGCAGGACTTATCGAATCGCTGATCTCGCTGTTCGTAGTGTCGATCGGCTTCCTCGGCTTGGCAGGCCTCGAGCTCAGCGGGCTCACCGCGTCGAACAATTCGCTCCTGCGCAGCAAGGCCGTCTACCTGTCCTATCAGATGGCCGACCGCCTGCGGGCGAACCTGCCAGGCGTCGCCTCGGGAGCCTACGACAATCTGACCGGCGATCCGGCGAGCCCGGGTTGCATCGCGAGCGCCTGCGACGCTGTGCAGGTCGCGGCCAACGATTACGCGGAATGGAATGCCGAGGTTGCGGCGGTTTTGCCGGGCGGAACGGGGACCATCTGCCTCACGAGCACGTCTGGAGCGTGCGACGGCGCCGGCGATGTCTACGCGATCACGATCAGATGGACCGAGAAAGGCAAGCAGCACACCTTCGTCAACGCGATGCGTCCATGAACATGCGGCGGCACCGGGGGATGGGGTTGGTCGAGCTGATGGTATGGGCACTGGTCAGCATGCTCATCATCGGGATCATCGGCATCATCTACGTGAACAGCAAGCAGGTGAGCCGGGTCAACGACACGATCTCGCGCCTGCAGGAGAACGGCCGCTTCGCCATCCATTTGATCGATCGCGACATGCGCATGGCCGGATTTCGCGGCTGCAACGGCTTCGACGTGACGCCGGTGTCGACGCTTGCCTCCGGGGGCTACCCGTACCAGTTCAACGTCGCCATCGCCGGCTATCACGGGGGCGGCAGCAGCTGGAGCCCTCCGCTCGACGCGAGCATTGCGGCCTTGACACCGGCACCAAGCGCGAACGCAGACGTGGTGACCATCCGGCAGATCTATGGGCAGGGTGTCACTCTCATCGCACCGATGGCCAGTGCGACCGGCGACCTGCAGGTCGCGGCGGGCAGCCCGCTCGCCGCCGGAGACATCCTGCTCGTCGCGGACTGCTCGAACGCGGCGATTTTCAACGCGACCAGCTTCGATGCGGGCTCGGGTGTCATCGGTCACGCGACCGGAGGAAGCGCGATTCCGGGAAACAGCACAGACGACCTTCAACATGTTTTCAGCACCGACGCATCGGTCTATCGCCTCGTGACGCGGACATACTACGTTGGCCCTTCGACGCGGAAGCCGGGGACGAATGCGCTCTGGGTCAACGCCGTACCCGCCTACGACGGCCAGGCACAACCCGAGGAGATGGTCGAAGGTGTCGACGGCGTGGCGCTCTATTTCGGTGAGGACACCGACGGGGATCGCGCAGCGAACCGCTACGCAACCGCGGATGGAGTCGGTGCGTGGGACAAGGTGGTCAGCGTCAAGGCGCAGGTGCTGCTCGCCAGCGTGCGCGACGGCATGACGACCTCGCCACAGCCCTACACGTTTCCCGACACGTCCTCTTCCGCGACGACGCCGGGCGACAGACGCCTCCGAAGCGTCCTTTCCTCGGTCATCACTCTGCGCAACCGAGTGCCATGAGCCCCAGTCTTCCCTGCGCGCCACTGGCCTTGCGTACGACCCAGAGGGGCATGTCGCTCTTCCCGGCGATGATCTTCCTGCTCGTGCTAGCGATTGTCGGCGTGGCGGTGCTCAACAACACGCTAATGCAGGAAAAGATGGCCGGGAACGCGAAGGACAGCAACATAGCCTTCCAGGCCGCCGAGGCAGGGCTGCGCGATGCAGAGGCCGATGTCGTGAAGAACCTCACGTCGGGGACGGTGTTTTCGTCCGCATGTACGAACGGACTCTGCACGCCGCCCTCGACCTGGCCAACGCCTCTATCGATCGACATCTCCAAAGCGATCGATTGGGGCAACACGGACGTGAGGCGGATATACGGTAGCCAGACGGGCGCGGCTGCCCTTCCTGATGTGGCGGCTCAGCCGCTCTACGTCATCGAAAAACTCTCCGGCCTCGCCGTCAGTCCCGGCGACAGCGTCGGGCTCGGCATCGCTCCGCCGGGATCGGGCGGCGCGGCCTATCGGCTCACCGTCCTCGCCACCGGCGCGCGATCGGAAACACATGTTGTCCTACAGTCGACCTTCCTGGTGAACAACCCATGAGTACGCTACGGCAGACATTTCTCGCGTTGCTGGCCGCGTCGATGATGGAAGCTGCGCAGGCAGCTCCGCTTTCGATCGCACAGTATCCCCTCTTCCTGACGCACCGCGTGCTGCCCAACGTGCTCGTAATCTACGACAACTCGGAGTCGATGGACGGAACGATGGCGGGCAAGCTGATCGCGGGAGATGATCCCACGACCCGCGGCAACACGGCCAGGACCGTGCTGCGCAGCACGATCAACTCCTTCTCGTCGCTCTTCAACTGGGGACTCGAGACGTTCTACACGAGCTGGCCGGGCCTGTATTCGACCTACCCGTACTGGCTCGGCAACGACCAAACGATGGTGTTCACCGACGACTGTGTGCCGGGCGGCCCGAACGGCGGCATTTCGGCGTCCAACAACGGGCTGCGCTGCATACCCAATCCGACGCCGTTCTCGCCGGGCGGAGCCTACGTCACCTACGACCGAGCGAGCGACGACCCGGACATCAACGACGTGCTCTACATCGGGTATTTCGGTCCCGGCGCCTGGGCGACGACCACCGGGCCGGGCGGATCGTACTGCTTCTGGTTCGGGCACAACCCGGGCTCGGCCTTCGAAGCGAACATGACCAACTTCTGGACCTGCTTCAGCTTCAGCCCGACCGACGCTGGCTATATCCCGTGGAATCCGCCCATCACGCGGCAGATGTACGCCTACCGGGCATGGGGCTTCTACTCCGATGTGAACGGGTTCGGCAACATCGTCGAGCCTATCAACAGCTCGGGTGCGACCGGCCACCTGTCGAACCTCATGACCCTGCTCGCCAACGAGACACAGTACGGACCCGACATCAAGAACAGCGCCGTCTTCACCCCGCTGGCCGGCAGCCTCAACACCGCGCAACAGTACTTCGGCGGGTCGAGTGGCTCGTCGCCGATCAGTCTCTCGTGCCAGAGGAATTTCATCTTGCTCGCCACCGACGGCAACCCGACGGCGACCATGTACGGGTGGGACTCGATGTACCCGCTGTCGCAGCAGCAGAACGTCTACGACCCGGTAGCGCAGACATGGACCTTCTCTCAGGCGGCGAGGGATTTGTTCGACCAGGTCAAGCCGCTGCGCAACTTTAGCTTCGGCGGTCACCAGTACGACATCCAGACCTATGTGGTCGGAATGGGCGATACCGTTGCCAATCCCGGCTCGATCGCGACGCTCAATCAGACCGCGTACCTCGGCGGCACGAACCAGGCGTACCTGGCGAACAACGCTTCCGCGCTCGCCAGCGCCTTCCAGTCGATCGCCGTCGACATCGAATCGAAGACGGCCGCAGCCTCCGCGGTGTCCCTCAACACGGGGTCGTGGGGAACGAGCACTAACCTGTACCAGGCGCGCTTCAACAGCGGCGACTGGTCGGGAGAGCTGATCGCGTACGCAATCAACGAGGATGGATCGATCGGTAGCGAGATCTGGGACGCCGGGCAGGTCATCAACGGGCAGAACTGGGATACGGGCCGGGCGATCCTGACCTACAAGCCGTCAGCGTCGATCGGATCCCGCGGCGTCCCGTTCCGCTGGCCGGCGAGCTTCCCTGGCGCCCCCTCGGCGAGCGAGATCGATCTCGCGCAGTCGAACGTGCTCAATTCCGACATCGCTGGGAACACGGACGGCTACGGGTCGCAGCGTGTGCAATGGCTGCGCGGGAACTCGGCCAACGAGTCGGGTACCTGCGGCACCTGCACGCCATCGTTCCGCAGCCGCCCGACGAGCAAGCTCGGCGACATCGTCCACTCGGCCCCCAACTACGTCGCGGCGCCCGACTTCGGGTACGCCGACAGCATGGAGGCGGCCGCGTACAGCGTGTTCGCTACGGCCAAGGCGAGCCGCACGCCGATGATCTATGTCGGCGCCAATGACGGGATGCTCCATGCGTTCAATGCGAAGACTGGTCGTGAGACGCTGGCGTACGTTCCAACCTCCGTCTATAAGAACCTGAGCCTCCTTTCCACGCAGAGCTTTGCGGCCGATGCGAGCGCTCCCCCGACGCATCACTACTACGTCGACGGCTCGCCGACAATCGGCGACGCGTTCTATCAGAGCTCCTGGCATACACTTCTCGCCGGGGCGCTCTCCGCAGGCGGGCAAGGCGTCTATACGCTCGACGTGACGAACCCGGCAACTTTTGCCGAGAGCGCTGCGAGCTCGATCGTGCGCTGGGAGTTCAGCGACGCCAACGATGCGGATATGGGCTCCGTGTTCGGGCAACCGCTGATTGTCAAGACGAACAATGGCCGCTGGTCGGTCATTTTCGGCAACGGCTACAACAACACGGACGCCGACGCCGGCGCGAGCTCGACGGGTCACGCAGTGCTCTATGTGCTCGACGCCGAGACGGGAGCGATGACCGCCAAGATCGATACCAACGCGGGCTCGACGACAACGCCGGACGGCGTGTCGGGCGCGATCGCGGTGGACACCAATGGGGATGGCATCGCGGACTTCGTCTACGCCGGCGATCTCGCCGGTAACCTGTGGAAGTTCGATCTGACCTCCTCGAGTGCCGGAGCCTGGAGTGTCGCTTTCGGTGGAACGCCTCTGTACTCGACAGGCGGGCAGCCGATCACCACGCGCCCCGATGTGACGAAATTCAGTCAGGGCGGCTACCTGGTCGTGTTCGGAACCGGGCGTTACATCGACAACAGCGACAACGGAACAACGGCCCAGCAGACGTTCTATGGCATCCGCGACCAGGGCGCCGCAGTTACCTCGATCAACAGCCTCGTGAGGCAGAACGTCGTCGGGACCGCGACCGGCAGCGACGACAATACGTATCGCATCACGACACATGCAGTCGGCCCGCCAACGCTCGACGCCGCACTGACGGGAGACAACACCATCTCGACGGCTGACTACTACGCGTCGAAGAGCGGCTGGTACATGAACCTGCCCACCTCAGGCGAGCGCATGGTGACCGATCCCAACATACGCAGCGGTCGGGTCGTATGGAACACGCTGACTCCGAACACGGACCCATGCGGCTACGGGGGCAGTGGCTGGGTCATGGAAGTCGACGTGATGACGGGCAACCGCTACGACACGCCGACTTTCGATAGCAACGGCGACAACACGATATCGAGTGCGGACCTCGTCAACTACCTCAGCGCGACGGAGAACACGAGCGGCCGCGCGGTCTCCAGCATTCCCGCCGCGGCCGGCTTTCTGCGCGCGGCGGTCACCGCCGGCCAGCCGCCATTCGAGAACAAGTACGTCAATACGTCCTCCGGAAACGTGGAGGTCATCGGCGAGACGGCCGGCCTGGGCACGCAAGGCCGCAAGTCCTGGCGGCAAATCCAGTAGAGGATCGAACATGAAAACGACGCTGCTGATTCTTCTTGTCTTCGGGTTTGCGGCCGAAGCGAATGCGACCACGGTTCAGGGAACGCCGCCCGCGGCTCCGTCAAATTCGACGGCCCCGAAGTTTGCCCCGGCGCAGGGCGTGACGAAGCAGACCGACGACAGCGCCGGACTGCGCCGAGGCACAGTCCAGGCGGTCAGCATCGCCGGCGGCACGTTCAACGTTTACGGCGAGGGGATGACTTTCGACCCGAAGAGCGTCAAGGTTTTCGGCCGCGACGGGAAGCCGGCGAGCCTGTCCAGCCTGCGCAAGGGCGCATCTGTACGCTTCACGCTCGACCCGCGCGATCGCCTCCACCGGCGCGTTGCCGTGATCTATCTCGAGTGAGGGGCCGATGCCATGCGTAACCGCGGCTTCACTCTCCTGGAGGTACTCATCGCCGTCGTGATCGTGGGCGTCCTGGCATCGATCGCCCTGCCGAGCTACCAGAACCAGATCCACAAGACGCGCCGGTCGGATGCCAAATCGGCGCTCGTCGGAGCCGCCGGACAGATGGAACGCTACTTCACCGAGCGGGGGACGTATGCGACCGCCACGCTCGGAAGCGGAAGCGGCGCGGTCTATCCTTCGACCACGCAGAACGGCTACTACACGCTGTCCTTTTCGAATCTCGCGGCTACCTCGTACAAGCTGAAGGCAACGCCAGCCGGAGCGCAAGTCGGCGATGCCTGTGGCGCTCTGACGTACGACGATCAGGGGAACAAGGGGATCACAGGCACGGCGCCCATGGATCAGTGCTGGTAGTCGCTAGGCGATCCGCCTGGCGTGCAGCAGCGGGTATTCAGTGCGCACGGTGAATCCCAGCCCCGAATACAGCTCGACCACGCGCGTCTTGCTGTTCTCGACGTTGAGAAACGGCGTCTCGCCTGCGCGCAGCATGCGATTCACCACACGGGCGATCAGCGCCTTCGCGTAGCCGCGTCCCTTAGCATCGGGGTGCGTGCATACTGCGCTCAGCTCGCGAAAGCTGTCGACCCACATGCGCTCGCCCGCCATTGCGACGAGCCGGCCGCCCTCGCGGATGCCGATGTAATTTCCAAGCTCGATGGTGCGTGTCCGGAAAGGACCGGGCTTGGTGAGCTCGACGAGCGCGAGCATCTCCCGCACGTCGGCCGCGCCGAGAGCCAGCACCGTGGCATCTTCCTCCGGCAGCGGAGAGCGATCGGTGCGGATCATCTGGGTCAGTCGAGCCTCGTGCAGCGTCTCCCAGCAACCGTCGAGCGCCGGCACAGACGGCCCGAAGATGCCGATGTCGTCGCCTACTGCGACCAGCGCCTCCAAGGCATCGATGTGCTCGCGGCCTGTGCCTGACAGCGCGCCTATGGGGGAGATGTCCGCCGGATAGCGGCGCGCCAGGGCGCCGCCTCGCGCGAGGTGCGCGTGCCGCGTCGTGAGGCACGACCAAATGGGGTGGTCGAGCGGGTGCTTGAGCCGCGGGCGCGTCATTGCCGGCGCCCGGCGCTGGGCGAGTTGCTCGGAGCGGAAGCAGACGTGGGCACGGGCGCCGCCATCTTAAGGACACTGTCGGGGGCGGGGCAATCGTTTCCGCAGGCCGATCAGCGACCTGGGTACGCCCTGGGCCATGTTGCCGCGATCAAGCTGCCCGGGGAGCAAAGCTGGGAAATCCACTCGGCGCGCGTGGATTGCCTGCTCGACTCTCTATCTTGTACGACGGCCTGCGGAGCAGCGTCCGTTGCACCAAAGGATAGTGGCAGGCGCACGGCGACGGACGTATGCTTTGTACGGTACGTCATACGGACGTCAAGCCGGAGGTGCGATCATGGGACTGCTCAGCTTCATCAAGGAAGCGGGCGAGAAGCTGTTCAGCAAGGGGCCGGCGCAGGCGGCCATGACGGCGGCGCAAACCGATCCTTCGTCGGCCGACAAGGCCAAGGCCGCGAACGATGCTGCGGCAGACGCCATTCTTGCCTACATCGAAAATCAGGGCCTGAAGGCTACGGGACTCACCGTTACCTACGACGGAACGACGGCGACCGTGTACGGCGTGGCCGACTCGCAGGCGACGAAGGAGAAGATCGTGCTCTGTTGCGGCAACGTTCAGGGCGTGGCGGCCGTGAACGACAAGATGAGCGTCGATCAAAGCGCCGAGGAGGCGAAATACTACACGGTCGTCAAGGGCGACACCCTGTCCAAGATCTCCAAGCAATACTACGGCGATCCAAACAAGTATCCGGCGATCTTCGAGGCCAACAAGCCCATGCTCAAGAGTCCGGACCTGATCTATCCCGGGCAGATGCTGCGCATTCCGCCGCAATAGCCACGCGGTTACTGCACCAAAGGGCAGTGCCGATGGCCCCACGGGACGAGTGGCAAGTGGCGATGGATATGCGATTCTTAAGCTGGTCGAACGCATTCGAGGGCGCCTTCATGAAGCTGGACTCGATGTTCACGCGATATCGCGCTTCGATCAGTGATTGGTTTCCGGAGTTCTTGCTGGTCCTGCTTGTCCTCGCGTTTCTCGTCGGCATGCTCACCGCCTGCGCAACTGGCGACGCGATACGGACGTAACGTCGCATTCTCACTTGCGACAGCCCCGAGGGGTACCCCATGAACATGAACACCAATCTTCTGACGCTGGCCCAGAACGCCCTGGGCGGCGATTTCTCGAAGCTCGCCGGGCAATTCCTGGGTGAGTCGCCGGGCGCGGCGCAGAGCGCGCTTAGCTCCCTGCTGCCCGCCGTGCTCGGTTGCGTCGTACAGAAGGGCGCGACCCCCGACGGAGCGTCGAAGCTGTTGTCGTTGATCAACGGCGCGAACCTGGACACAAGCTCGCTCGGCAACATCGCCGGGCTCTTCAGCGGCGGCGCCACGGGCGCAGGCGCTCTGATGAAGACCGGTGCGGGCAGCCTCGTGCCCGCGCTGTTCGGCGACAAGAGCGCCGGGCTGGTCAACGCGCTGTCGTCCTCGAGCGGGATCAAGACATCCTCGGCGGCGAACCTCGTTGCCCTGGTCGTGCCGATCGTCCTCGCGTTCCTCAAGAAGCTCGTTACCGAGCGCGGTCTCAACGCCAGCTCCCTCTCATCGCTGCTCTCGAGTCAGGCCCCCAGCCTGCAGGGCGCGCTCGACAGCCGGATCACCAGTGCACTGGGGTTCGCAAACCCGTCGTCCTTCCTGGGCGGCCTCGCGACGGCTGCCGGCGTGACCGCCGACGCCACCCGACGCGCCAGTGCTGCGGTCGCCGGCGGCGCTGCAGCGGCGGGAAGCGCAGCACTCGCGGCGGGAAGCGCCGCTGTGTCCGAGGGAAAGTCCGCGCTGTCCCGCTTCCTGCCCTGGCTGATCGGCGCGGCGATCCTGCTGGTGCTCTGGCTCTTCCTGTGGCCGAAGACACCCGCGCCGACCCAGGAGCCGGTCCAGGCGGTGGCGCCGGCGACGACTTCCGCCTTCAGCGGGTTCCCCGCCAAGGTGTACTTCGACACCGGATCGGCGGCGCTCGCGCCCGATGCGAGCAAGGTGCTCAGCGCCACTGCGGATGCGATCAAGAAGGACAAGCTCAGGGTCGCCGTGACGGGCTATACCGACAAGACCGGCGATTCAGCGAAGAACGAGGAGCTCGCGAAGAACCGGGCCGTTGCCGTTCGCGATGCGCTTACGGCCGCAGGGGTTCCGGAGGCGAGCATCGAGATGAGGCCGCCTTTGTTCGTCGAGACCGGAGCGTCCACGGCCAGCGCGGAATCGCGCCGGGTGGAGATCAACAAAATGTAGCGCAACGCGACTGACGCGTTGGGGAAATTGACGCTCGGCAACTACCAGAGGAGGACGCATGGATATCGTCAGTCTCATCATCAGCCTTATCAGTGGCGCGGTCGGCGGCAACATAGCCGGTGCGTTGATGAAGAACAACAGTCTCGGCACGCTGGGCAACTCGATTGCCGGGATTGTCGGCGGCGGCCTCGGGACGTGGGTGCTGCAGGCTATCGGAGTGTTCGGCGGCGCCGGCGGGGCGACGAGCATCGGCACGATCATCGGAGAGATCGCCAGCGGCGGCGTTGGCGGGGGAATTCTGATGGCGATCATCGGCCTGATACGGGGCGCGATGGCACAGAAGTAAGGCTGGGACCACGGGCCCTCGCGCCGCGTCGCCTGCCAGAGGTAACATCCGCGGCGCAGGCACGCCGGAGCCGCCCATCCTGCGCGGCGCGGGGCCCTGCGCATTCGCCACCCGGAGAAGACCCATGCGCGCAGTCTTTGTCACGTTCGCCCTTCTCGCGGCGGCGTCCGTTGCGGCGGCAGAGAATCCGCCGACAAGCGCGGCTCCACGCAAGCTCGCGATCGCCAACAAGCCATGGACCGGCGACTTCGACAAGATGCTCGAGCGCCGCGTCATTCGCGTCTATGCGCCGTTCTCGCGCTCGCTGTACTACAACGACAAGGGGCGGGAGCGCGGCATCGCAGTCGAGCTCGTGCGCGACTGGGAGCGCTATCTCAACGTCAAGTATGCCAAGCAGCTCGGCAAGCGGCCGCTCACGATCTACGTCGCGCCGGCGACCCGGGACAAGCTGCTCCCGT
>Ga0335084_10000657_pt1 | contig 30120 bp, 28 predicted proteins | sample Lox_Sample_44_FD_206721 | JGI IMG/M metagenome (GOLD analysis project Ga0335084, IMG submission 206721) | Soil microbial communities from Loxahatchee National Wildlife Refuge, Florida, United States - Lox_Sample_4.4 | ecosystem: Environmental > Terrestrial > Soil > Wetlands | place: USA... | reverse complement strand
GCCCGCGGCGTGCGCCTGCTGATCGGCGTGGTAGGAGGAGCGCACCATCGCACCGACCGCGGCGTGGGTGAAGCCGAGTGCCGTTGCTTCGCGGTCGAACATCGCGAAGGTGTCCGGGTGGACGTAGCGCTCGACCGTCAGGTGGTGCGGCGAGGGCTGCAGGTACTGGCCGATGGTGAGCATGTCGACGTCGTGCGCGCGCAGGTCGCGCATGACCTCGAGGATCTCCTGGTCGGTTTCGCCCAGGCCCACCATCAGGCCGGACTTGGTAGGGACCTGCGGGTGGCGCGCCTTGAAGTCCTTCAGCAGCCTGAGCGAGTGCGGGTAGTTGCCGCCCGGGCGCGCCTTGCGGTAGAGCCGCGGCACGGTCTCGAGGTTGTGGTTCATCACGTCGGGGAGCGCGGCGTCGAGCACTTCGAGCGCGCGCTCCAGGCGCCCGCGGAAATCGGGAACCAGCACTTCGATGCGGGTGGCGGGCGATTTCGCGCGCACCGCCCGGATGCAGTCGACGAAGTGCTTCGCGCCGCCGTCTCGGAGATCGTCGCGGTCGACGCTGGTGATGACGACGTAGGAGAGCCCGAGCGCGGCGATGGTCTGCGCGAGGTGCTCGGGCTCCTCGGGATCGGGCGGCTGCGGCCTGCCGTGGGCGACGTCGCAGAACGGGCAGCGCCGCGTGCACAGGTCCCCCAGGATCATGAAGGTCGCGGTGCCCTTGCCGAAGCACTCGCCGATGTTGGGGCAGGAGGCTTCCTCGCAGACGGTGTGCAGCTGCTTCTCGCGCAGGATCTGCTTGATCTCGGAGAAGCGCGAGCCCTCGGAGGGCGCGCGCACGCGGATCCACTCGGGCTTGGCGAGCCGCGCCGAGGGAGCGACCGCGATCGGGATGCGCGTCTTCGCCAGGCCCTTCTTCTTTTCGGCAACGCTGCTCATCGGGATTCCAGGAGTTGCGCGATGCGGCGGGCGAGCGCCTCGCCCAGCTCCTGTGCGCTCGCGGCGACGCCGTGGGCGGACGTCTGGGTGACGGCGAGGCCCGGGTAGCCGCAGGGGTCGATGGCGGAGAACGGCGCGAGGTCCATGTCGACGTTGAGCGCGACCCCGTGGTAGCAGCCGCCGCGCCGCACGCGCAGGCCGAGCGCCGCGATCTTCGCGCCTTCGACGTACACGCCCGGGGCACCGGGCTTCCTCTGCGCGCGCACCCCGCATTGCGCCAGGACCTCGATCACCGCCTGCTCGATCAGCGCCACCATGGCGCGCACCGTGAGGCGCCGCCGCTCGAGGTCGACCAGCGTATACACGATCGCCTGCCCCGGGCCATGGTAAGTGATCTGCCCGCCGCGGTCCGAGCGCACCAGCGGAATGTTCGAGCCTTTCGGGAAGTGCTCCGGGCGGCCCGCGATTCCTGAGGTGTACACCGGCGGGTGCTCGAGCACCCACAATTCGTCCGGCGTGCCCGCGCCGCGCTCGGCGGTGAAACGGCGCATGGCCTCCCAGCTCGCGGCGTACTCGGTGCTGCCCAGGTGTCGGAGGAGCGCAGTGGCACGCTCGGAAGCCGCAGCGCGGCCGCGCTTCATCCCGGCGGAAACGAACTCTTCGGTCTTCATGATCACAGCACCATCGTCACCATCGGATGATCGCACAGTTCGCGGTACAGCTCGTCGAGCTGCTCGCGCGACACGGCGCGGATGGTGCAGGTGAGCGACAGATATTTCCCCTCGCGGCTGGGACGCATCTCCAGCGTCGCCGGATCGAAATCCGGGGCATGGCGGGTCACCACCTCGATCACCGCCTGGGCGTAGCCCGTCTGCGTCTTTCCCATGATCTTGATGGGGAATTCGCAGGGGAACGCGAGGACGGGCGCGTCGCTGTCAGGCATGGGCAGGAGCGCGCATCACTTGCGCCTTGAATTCCTGGTAGAGGGCGTGGACCCTGGCGCAGACGGGTCCCGGCTTTCCCGAGCCCACCGGCCTGCCGTCCAGCGTGGTGATCGGCAGCACTTCCCTCGATGAAGAGGTCACCCAGATCTCGTCGGCCGCGCGCAGCTCGCTCTCCTTGACGGGGCGTACCTCGTGAGGAACGGCGTTGCCGCTCAGGATCTCCAGCACCACGTCGTAGGTGATTCCCGGCAATATCAGATGAGACTTGGGCGGCGCGAGAACGGTTCCGTTCCTGACCACGAAGACGTTGCTCGCCGAAGCCTCGGTCAGCTCGCCGTCGCGCACCAGGATCGCCTCGGCGCAGCCCGCGTCGGCCGCGAGCGTGCGCAGCAGGCAGTTGCCGAGCAGCGAGGTCGACTTGATGTCGCAGCGCAGCCAGCGGAAGTCGGGCAGCACGATCGCCTTGGCGCCGCTCTTCATCAGCTCCGCCGAGGGGGTGACCAGCTCGCTCGCCATGAGAAACACGGTGGGCTTCAGTCCCTTGGGGAAGGCGTGGTCGCGCCTGGCGACGCCGCGCGTGATCTGCAGATAGACGTTCTGGTCCTCCCAGGGATTGCCGGCGATGATCTTTCCCACCAACTCGGCCCACTTCGCGCCGTCGTACGGATTGGCGAGGCGTATCGCATCGAGGCTGGCCTGCAGGCGCGCGAGATGCTCCGCGAGGCGGAACGGGCGCCGCGAGTAGGTCGGGATCACCTCGTAGACGCCGTCGCCAAAAATGAAGCCGCGGTCCAGGACCGAGATCTTGGCGTCTTCGAGCGGCATGAATTCGCCGTTGAGATAGATCACAGCTTCCTCCAATTTCAGATCCCTCGGCGCGAAGCGCCTCGGGATGACGGCCTCTCGGCCGTCACTTGAACCACAAGGCGATGCCGTCCCAGGTCCTTTGCAGGATGCCCGCGGCGTCGACGCTCTCGAGCGCGACCACCGGATACTCCCCAAGCGAGCTGCCCGCGTGCGCCACGCGCAGCGTCCCGACGCGCTGGCCCGAGGCGAGCGGCGCGACCAGAGGCTGCTCGCTGACGATCTCCGCCTGCAGCTTCTCCGCCGTGCCTGTCGGAACAGTCACGTAGAGGTCCGCGGCCAGCCCCGCGCGCAGCGTCCGCTCGCTGCCTTTCCAGACCGCGAGCTTGGCGATCTCCTGCTGCTTCGGATAGAGGCGGAATGCCTCGTAGGCCTGGAAGCCGAAGTTGAGGAGCTTCTGGCTCTCCTCGTTGCGCAGGCGCTCCGAGGCCGCTCCGACGAGCACCGACACCAGCCGCCGCTCGCCGCGCCGCGCCGAGGCGATGAGGCAATAGCCGGCGCTCTCGGTATGCCCGGTTTTCATGCCGTCCACGTTGGGGTCGAGCCACAGCAGCCGGTTGCGGTTCAGCTGGGTGATGTCGTTGTAGCGGTATTCGCGCTCCGAGTACAGCTTGTAGTACTCCGGATAATCGCGGATCAGCGTGAATGCGAGAAGCGCGAGGTCGCTGGTCGTCGAGTAATGATCGGGATCGGGCAGCCCGCTCGGGTTGGCGAAGTGCGTGCTTCTCATGCCGATGCGCGCCGCTTCGCGGTTCATGCGCTCGACAAAACCCTGCTCGGAGCCCGCGATCGTCTCCGCGAGCGCGATGCAGGCGTCGTTCCCCGACTGGACGATCATCCCGTGGAGCAGCTCCAGCACCGTGACCGGCTTCTTCGGCTCGATGAACATGCGCGAGCCCGAGGCGCGCCAGGCGCGCTCCGAGACCCTGATCGCCTGCCCGGGGGCGAGCGACCTCGCCTTCAGCGCCGCGAAAGCGATATAGGCGGTCATCAGCTTGGTGAGCGACGCGGGCTCGATGCGCTCGTCGGGGTTGCGGCTGGCGAGGGTCTGGCCGCTGGTCGCGTCCATGAGCAGCCAGGCGCGCGCCCCCAGGGCGGGCGGAACCGGCGCTTGCGCGAGCGCGGCGCGCGCGAAAACGAAGACGAGGAGGGCGGCGAGAATGCGCGGCATCGGGCCGTCGATTATACCGGCGGGTGCTCGCCGGCCGCGGCGCGCGTGCCGGGGAGGAGCGCCTCGACCTCGACCTTCGCGCTGCCTGCCGTCACGAAACCGAGCTTGTAGGCGGCGGCGTAGGACAGGTCGATGATGCGATCGGCGTGGAAGGGGCCGCGGTCGTTGATGCGTACCACGACGCTCTTGCCGTTGGCGAGGTTGGTGACGCGCGCGTAGCTGGGAATAGGCAGGATGGTGTGCGCCGCGCTCATCGCGTACATGTCGTAGCGCTCGCCGCTCGCGGTCTTCTTTCCGTGGAACTTGCGCCCGTACCAGGTGGCGACGCCGCGCGCCCGGTAGGGCTTGAGCGCGGTGTAGGGGACGTACTTCCGGCCGAGCGCGGTGTAGGGCGTGTTGGCGCCGGCGTTGAGCGGCTCGGCCCGCGGCGTCGCGTCGGCGATCTTGTCGAGATTCACCGGCGGCGGTCCGCCCGGGCCGTCGCCCTTGTAGTAGCCGCCGCGGGATGCGCAGCCGCAGAGCAGCGCGGCGGCGAGCGCCGGCACCGCCGCCCACGGAAACGAGGCCCTCACGTCTGCACCAGGGCGCGGTGATGCTGGATGCTCATCAGCATACCGATGCCCAAAGAAAGGGTGATGAGCGAGGTGCCGCCGTAGCTGATGAACGGCAACGGCACGCCGACGACCGGGAGCAGGCCGCTCACCATGCCCATGTTGACCACCGCGTAGGTGAAGAAGGTAAGAGTGATCGAGCCCGCGAGGAGCCGCGTGAAGAAAGTCGGCGCGTTGGCGGAGATCATGAGCCCGCGCATGATGAGCGCGAGGTAGAGCACCAGCAGGATGGTCGCGCCGATCAGCCCGAATTCCTCGGCATACACTGCGAAGATGAAGTCGGTCGCGCGCTCGGGAATGAACTCCAGATGCGTCTGCGTGCCCTCGAGCCAGCCCTTGCCGGTGATGCCGCCCGAGCCCACCGCGATGGTCGACTGGATGATGTGATAGCCCGCGCCCAGCGGATCGGACGAGGGGTCGAACAGCGTGAGGAAGCGCCGGCGCTGGTAGTCGTGCAGCACGCCCCAGAGGATCGGCAGGCTGGCGAGCACGCCGGTGATTCCCGCCGCGATGACCTTCCAAGACAGGCCCGCGAGAAAAATCACATAGATCCCGGCCGCTGCGACGAGCAGAGCCGTGCCCAGATCGGGCTGGCGCGCGATCATCGCGGTCGGCACCGCGAGCATCAGGAAGGCCACGGCGAACTCGCGAAAGCGCAGCGCTGCCTCGTGGCGGTGGAAGTAGCGCGCGAGCAGCAGGGGCATCGCGAGTTTCATCAGCTCGGAAGGCTGAATGCTCGCGAATCCCAGCGGCAGCCAGCGGCGCGCGCCGTTCCTGACGTCGCCGAAGAGAGCCACGCCGAGGAGCATCAGCAGGACCGCGACAAACACCGGCACCGCGATGCGCATGAACACCTGCGGGTGCACCTGCGCTGCGACCCACATCAGCACCAGCGCGAGGACCGCGTTCAGCGCCTGCGCGCCGAATCTCGCGGGTGCCTGGTAGGCGGCGCTGTAGAGAGTGGCGAGGCCGAGCGCGAGTATGCACAGTACGATGCCGATCAGCGGCCCGTCGATCTTGGCCGCGAAGCGCTCGAGCAGCTGCCTAATCGTCGCCGTCGTCATCGGGAGCGATGGCCGGAGCGCGCTCGGCGGGCTTGTTGATTTCCTTGCCGAGCAGGTAGAAGTCGAGCACCTGCCTCGCGACGGGCGCCGCCGCGCGCGCGCCGAACCCGGCGTTCTCGACCAGCACCGCGAGCGCGATCCTCGGCTTGTCCGCCGGCGCGAAAGCGATGAACAGCGCGTGGTCGCGAAGGTGCTCGGCGACCGTCGCCTCGGAGTACTTCTCGCCCTGCTTGAGCGCGACCACCTGGGCGGTGCCGGTCTTGCCGGCGCTCACGTACCCGGCCCTGGCGAACGCGCGCGCGCCCGTGCCCTCCTTGTTGACGCCGACCATGGCGTGTTTGATCACCTCGAGGTTCTTCGCCTTCAGGGGAATGGTCTTCACCAGCTGAGGCTCGACGATGGTGCGCTCGCCGGTGATGGGGTTCTCGATGTAGTCGACGAAATGCGGGCGGTACATCGCGCCGTCGTTCGCCAGTGTTGCGACGGCCTGAGCGAGCTGCAGCGGCGTGTACGAGTTGTAGCCCTGGCCGATGCCCACGCTGATGGTTTCTCCGGGGAACCACCTCTGCTGCGCCGGGGACTTGGCGAAGCGCTTCAGCTTCCACTCGGGCGAGGGCAGCACCCCGACGAACTCGCCCTCGACGTCGATGCCGGTCTTCGCGCCGAAGCCGAACTGGCCGATGAAGCGCGCCATGTTGTCGATGCCGAGATCGTTGGCGAGCACGTAGTAGTAGGTGTCGCAGGACACGACGATCGACTTGTACATGTCCACGGTGCCGTGGCCGTCCGCCTTGTCGTCGCGGAAGCGGTTGCCGCCGAACATGAAGTAGCCGGGGTCGAAGATCGTCTGCGTCGGCGTGCGCTTGCCGAGCTCGAGCGCGGCGAGAGCCATGTAGGGCTTGAAGGTCGAGCCCGGCGGATACAGGCCGGTGAGCGCGCGGTTGTTCAGCGGGTGGTCGGGCGAGTTGTTGAGCGCGTCCCAGTTCGCCGGATCGATGCCGTCAATGAACAGGTTCGGGTCGTAGCCCGGCTTGGAGACGAAGGCGAGGATGCCGCCGGTTGCGGGCTCGATCGCCACCAGCGCGCCGCGGTTCTCGCCGAAGGCGCGCTCGGCCGCCTCCTGCAGGCGGATGTCGAGCGTGAGGGTCAGGTTGTTCCCGGGCATCGGCGGAGTGCGCGGCGCGAGCGTGCGCACGTTGGCGCCGCGCACGATGCGCCCGCTCGCGTCGGTCTCGACCTGCTCGAATCCGGTCGTGCCGTGCAGGGGCCGCTCGTACTTCTGCTCCAGGCCCGTCTTCCCTATGTGGTCGGTGCCCTTGTAGTTGCCGGCCTCGTCGGACTCCTCGATTTTCTCGAGGTCCTTGTCGTCGATGCGGCCGATGTAGCCGACCACGTGTGAGGCCAGCTCGCCCAAGGGGTACTGCCGGAACAGGCGTCCCTTGATGTCGACGCCGGGGAAGCGGTAACGGTTGACCGCGAGCACCGCCACCTCGTCGTCGCTCAGGCGCGTCTTCAGGGGCAGGTTGTCCTGTCCCTTGCTCTCGTCCCTCAGCTTCTGGAAGCGACGCCTGTCCCGGGGCTGGATATCCACCAGCTGGGCGAGCGCATTGATGGTCGCCTCGAGGTCGGCAATCTTGCTGAGCGTCAGCTCGAGCGTGTAGGCCGAGTAGTTGCGGGCGAGCACCACGCCGTTGCGGTCGAGAATCAGCCCGCGGTTGGGCTGGATAGGGACGATCGCGATGCGATTGTCCTCGGCCTTGGTGTCGTAGTACTGGTGCTGGATGACTTGCAGATAGAAGAAGCGTGCGAACAGGACCGCGAACGCCGTGAGCACCACGGCGCCCGCGACACCCAGCCGCACCTGGAAGTTGTGGAGCTCCCGCCGGACGTTCTTGAGCTCGGCCATGTGCGCCGTCTACAGCGGGCGGTTCTCGTCGACGCTTTCGGGCCGGCGCTGCGGTAGGAGCAGAAGGAAGGTCGCGGTCGGCCACAGAGCGGCCGCGGTCAGGCTTCCGGCGAAATACATCGGACCCGGGAACGCGCCGCCCGCGGCGAGCCGCACGCCCAGCATCAGCGCTTGGCTGGCGAGCAGCAGGGGCAGCACGTGAGCGGCCTGCTGCCAGAGGGAAAACCACAGGATGCGCCGGTGCAGTGCGATCGCGCCGAAGGCGAGAAAGGCGTAGGCGAAGGCGTGCTGGCCGAGGAGCGCGCCGTTGCCGGCGTCCATGACCAGTCCCACCAGCCAGGCGATGCCGATGCCCATCTTGCGCGGCTGGTGCACGCACCAGAAAGCGAGCACCAGGGCGGCCATGTCCGGAACCCCGACGAGGTCGTTCCAGGGCATCAGATTGAACAGCAGCGCGAGCACCACGGTGAGCGCCATGTAGCTCACCTTCACCGGCAGGAGGATGCGCTCGGGCTGCTCGAAGTAGGCCATGGGCTCGCCTATTCGCGCTTCTTTGCACGCTTCTGCTTGGGCGTGCCGCCCGCCGCGCGCGGCTCGGCGTCGACAGGGGGCGGCGGCAGGCCCGCTTCCCGCGCAAGGACCAGCACCTGCCGGTTCTGGTCAGTGCCGGCAGCGGGGATGCAGGTGATCTTCGCGAAGGAGTAGGCGGCGTCACGCTCGATCTTGGTCACCCTCGCGACCGGGAGCCCGGGCGGATAGGTGCCGTCTATTCCCGAGGTAACGAGCAGGTCGTCGGCCTGCACGTCGGCGTTGGCGGCGGTGTAGCTCAGGTCGAGCGTTCCCTTGTCCCCGCCGCCGTAGATCACCGCGCGCAGGCCGTTGCGCACCACCTCCACCGGAGTCCTCTGCTCCTTGTCTGTGATCAGCGTCACCTCCGCGAGGAAGGGATGCACCCGCGTCACCTGGCCGACGACGCCGACGTCGTCGATGACCGCCTGCCCGGGCTCGACGCCCTGCTGGCCGCCCTTGTCGATGATCACCTTGCGCGAGAACGGGTCGCGCCCCTGGTAGAGGATCTCGGCGAGCGTGGAGGGGCGGGGGATGCGGGCACGCGCGTCGAACAGGCGCCGCAGCTGGGCATTCTCGGCCCGCAACGACTCGAGCGTGAGCAGGTCGCTCGCCGCGAGCAGGTCCTTGGCCTTGAGCTGCTCGTTCTCCTGCTTGAGCGCGACCTGCGTGGTGAAGAAATCGGCGGCAGCGCCGAGCAGCTCGCCCGGCGCGAGCGCCGCGCGCTGCAGGGGGTAGGCGAGCACGGCTACGACTTCGCGGATGGACTCGGCGTAGCGGAAGCGCGCGTCGAGCACCATCAGCAGCACGGCGAGCGACACGAAGAACCCGAGGCGGACCAGCGGCGCGGGACCGCGGCTGAAGAACGGCGGCGGCTGGTAGTCCATGGAGACTTTAGGGGCGGGACAGAGTGAAGCTCGGACCCATCACGAACACGTGCTCGGCAATCGCTCTCCCCCGGTTCCAGCCCCCGTCTATTCGCTTGCGAAAATGCTCCCCAGCTTGTCCATTCTCTCCAGCGCCTTGCCCGAGCCGCGGACTACGCAGGTGAGCGGATCGTCGGCGACGATCACCGGCAGCCCGGTTTCCTCCATCAGGAGGCGATCCAGGTCGCGCAGCAGCGCGCCGCCGCCGGTCAGCACCATGCCTTTTTCGGCGATGTCGGCGCCGAGCTCGGGCGGCGTCTGCTCCAGGGCCGATTTCACCGCGCCCACGATCTGGTTGAGCGGCTCGGTGAGCGCTTCCAGGATCTCGTTCGAGGAAATGGTGAAGCTGCGCGGGATGCCCTCGGCGAGGTTGCGGCCCTTCACTTCCATTTCGCGCACTTCCGACCCGGGGAAGGCCGAGCCGATTTCCTTCTTCACCGTCTCCGCCGTGGTTTCGCCGATCAGCATTCCGTAGTTGCGCCGGATGTAGTTGATGATTGCCTCGTCGAACTTGTCCCCGCCGACGCGCACCGATCCCGAGTACACCATCCCGCCGAGGGAGATCACGCCGACTTCGGTGGTGCCGCCGCCCACGTCCACCACCATCGAGCCGGTCGCCTCGGCGACCGGGAGATCGGCGCCGATCGCCGCGGCCATCGGCTCCTCGATCAGGAACACCTGGCTCGCGCCGGCCTCGATCGCGGCCTCGCGGATGGCGCGCCGCTCGACCTGCGTCGAGCCGCAGGGAACGCAGATGATGATGCGCGGGCTGGGCGAGAACAGGCGCGACTGGTGCACTTTCTTGATGAACTGCTTGAGCATCTGCTCGGTGACGGTGAAGTCGGCGATGACGCCGTCCTTCATGGGACGGATCGCGGTGATGTTGCCCGGCGTCTTGCCGAGCATCGACTTCGCTTCTTTGCCGACGGCCTGGATGGTCTTCTTGGAGTTGGGGCCGCCTTCTTGCCGGATGGCGACCACCGAAGGCTCGTCGAGTACGATGCCTTTGCCCCGAACGTAAATCAGGGTGTTGGCCGTGCCCAGGTCAATCGCCATGTCATCCGAAAAATATCCACGCAAAAAGCCGAACATCCTGCTGATTTCCTTAGGAAAGGGGGTTCGCGATTGCGCTATAATACAGCAAATAAAATTTCGTTTTAAGCGATTTTTCATGCCTTTGACTCCCGAAGAGGTCCGTCGTATCGCAGAACTGGCGCGGATCGGCATCAGCGACGCCGAGGTCAAGGCGGTTCAGGCCAAACTCAACGACATCTTCGAGTTGATCGGCCAGATGCAGAAGGTCGATACCGAAGGAGTCGAGCCGATGTCTCACGCCCAGGGGGCGGCGCTGCGGCTGCGCGAGGACAGGGTGACCGAGACCGATCAGCGCGAGCTCTTTCAGTCGATAGCGCCGCAGACGGAGGCGGGTCTGTACCTCGTTCCCAAAGTCATCGAATAGCGGGATTCCCATCCGAGTCCCATGCTCAATGCGTCGCTGAAAGAGCTATCCGCTTCCCTCGCGGCGAAGCGGATATCCAGCGTCGAGCTGACGAGGGCCTTCCTTGCGCGTATCGGCGAGCTGAACGGGAAGCTGAACGCCTTCATCACGGTCGATGCGGACAAGAGCCTCGCGCAGGCGCGCGCCGCCGACGGCCTTATCGCGAAGGGCGCGGCGCGGCCGCTCACCGGGATTCCGGTCGCGCACAAGGATATCTTCGTCGCGCGCGACTGGCTCACGACCTGCGGCTCGAAGATCCTCTCGAATTTCGTCGCGCCCTACGATGCCCACCTGATCGAGCGCTTCAACGGCGCGGGCGCGGTGCTCCTCGGCAAGACCAACATGGACGAGTTCGCGATGGGCTCGTCCAGCGAATCCTCGTTCTACGGTCCGGTGAGGAATCCCTGGAATCCGGAATGCGTCCCGGGCGGCTCATCGGGTGGCTCGGCCGCGGCGGTCGCGGCCCGCATGGCTCCGGCGGCGACGGGAACGGACACCGGCGGTTCGATCCGCCAGCCCGCGGCGCTCTCGGGCATCTCCGGGCTGAAGCCGACCTACGGCCTCGTGTCGCGCTACGGCATGATCGCCTTTGCCTCGAGCCTCGACCAGGGCGGGCCTCTGGCGAAGAGCGCCGAGGATCTCGCCCTGCTGCTCAACGTGATGGCGGACTACGATAAACGCGACTCGACCTCGGTCGAGCGCGCGAAGGAGGACTACACGCGCGATCTCGATGCGCCGCTTTCCGGGCTTCGCGTCGGCGTGCCCAGGGAGCATTTCGGCGAGGGTCTCGCCCCCGATGTCGGCAAGGCAGTGGAGGCGGCGCTCGCGCAGCTGGAGAAGCTGGGCGCGAAGCGCGTCCCGGTCGAGCTTCCCAACAGCAGCCTCTCGGTCCCGGCCTACTACGTGATCGCGCCCGCCGAGGCTTCGTCGAACCTGTCGCGCTTCGACGGCGCGCGCTACGGCTACCGTGCCAGGGACTACACCGACCTCGCCGACATGTACCGCAAGACCCGCGCCGAAGGGTTCGGTGAAGAAGTGAGGCGGCGCATCCTCATCGGCACTTACGTGCTTTCGCACGGTTACTACGACGCCTACTACCTCAAGGCGCAGAGGATCCGGCGCCTTATCGCCAACGACTTCACCCAGGCGTTCAAGCGCTGCGACGTGGTAATCGGCCCGACCTCGCCGACGGTGGCGTTCAGGATCGGCGCCAAGACCTCCGATCCCGTGCAGATGTACCTGAACGACATCTACACCATCCCCGCCAACCTCGCGGGGCTGCCCGCGGCGTCCGTCCCCTGCGGCTTCGGCGCGGGCGGCCTGCCCGTGGGGCTGCACCTCGTCGGCAACTATTTCTCGGAAGCGAAAATACTCAACGTCGCGCACCGCTACCAGCGCGAGACCGACTGGCACGCTCGCGAGCCCGCGGGGCTGAAATCGTGAACTGGGAAATCGTCATCGGGCTGGAAACCCACGCGCAGCTCTCGACGGTGTCGAAGATGTTCTCCGGCGCGTCGACCGCGTTCGGCGCCGCGCCCAACACCCAGGCGAGCGCCGTGGACATCGCGCTGCCGGGGGTGCTGCCGGTGGCGAACAAGGGTGCGGTCGAGCGCGCGATACGCTTCGGGCTGGCGGTGGGCGGAACCATCAACAGGCGCTCGATCTTCGCCCGGAAGAACTATTTCTACCCCGATCTTCCGAAGGGCTACCAGATCAGCCAGTACGAGCTGCCGATCGTGCAGGGTGGCACGATTTCGATTCTTACCAAGACCGGCGAGAGATCGATCCGCCTCACGCGCGCCCATCTCGAGGAGGATGCGGGCAAATCCCTCCACGAGGATTTCCAGGGAATGAGCGGAATCGACTTGAATCGCGCAGGAACGCCGCTGCTCGAAATCGTATCCGAGCCCGACATGCGCTCCGCCGAAGAGGCGGTCGCCTACGCGAAGACGCTGCACTCGCTGGTGCGGTGGATCGGCATCTGCGACGGCAACATGCAGGAAGGCTCGTTCCGCTGCGACGCCAACGTCTCGGTGCGTCGGCCCGGCGCGTCGCTTGGGACGCGCTGCGAGATCAAGAACCTCAACTCCTTCCGCTTTCTCGAGCGTGCCATCGAGTTCGAGGCGAAGCGGCAGATCGAGATACTGGAAGACGGCGGGAAAATCGCACAGGAGACGCGGCTGTACGACTCGGACAAGGACGAGACCCGGTCGATGCGCAGCAAGGAAGAGGCGCACGACTACCGCTACTTCCCCGATCCGGACCTGCTACCGCTGGAAGTCTCCGAAGAATGGCTCAATGAAGTCAGAGGCCGCCTCCCGGAGTTGCCCCAGGCGAAGCGCGAGAAGTACCAGCGCGAGTATGAGCTGTCAGCGTACGACGCGAACCTTCTGACCGAGAGCCGGGAAAAGGCCGAATATTTCGAGGCTACGCAGAAGTTCCTCAGCGGGCCGGCTCCGAAGACAGTCGCGAATTGGGTGAACGGCGAGCTGTCCGCCCTCCTGAACGATCGCGGAGTCGATTTCTCCCGGGTTCTGGTGACGCAAGAGGCCTTTGCGCGATTGCTCGACCGTATTCGTGACGGCACGATCTCAGCGAATGCGGCGAAGGGGGTTTTGCAGGGGATGGCGAACGGCGAAGGCAGCGCCGACGAGATCATCGCAAAGCGCGGCCTGAAACAGATCTCCGACACCGGCGCGATCGAAAAGATCGTGGACGATGTGCTCGCCGGGAACGCGAAGCAGGTCGAGGACTACCGCGCCGGCAAGGACAAGGCGTTCAATTCGCTGGTCGGGCAGGTGATGAAGGCGACGCAGGGCAAGGCCAACCCCGCGCAGGTCAACGAGATACTGAAACGCAAGCTCGCGCGCTGAGTCATTTCTTCGGCGCTGTCAGCTCGACGTAGCGGCGCTTGTCCTCGTCGTACTTCTGGTTGATGGTGTTGATTTCCTTCTTCTTGGCGTCGAGCAGGGCGGTCTGGTTCTTGATCTCGATGTCGAGGTTGCTGATCTCGGTCTTGAGCTTGATCGGCATCGGTTTCTTCGTGTAGAACTCCTTTTCCTTCTCCAGGTCCTGCTGGCGTTTCTGCGCTCCGGCGATGTGCTTTTCGGTGTCCGATATGGCGGTCTGTGCTTCCTTGAGCGCGCGCGCGCGCGCGTCCTCGATGTCCTTCTCGCTCGAGTAGGTGTTGAGCAGCGCAGTGTTCTTGCGGCGCTCCTCCCTGGCTTTTTCCGCATCCTCCACTTTCTTCTTCTTCTCGGCTTCGCGCGCCTGGAGCTCGGCCGGGTTCAGAGGGCGCTCGTTCTTGCGGATGACGGTACCGGACTTGTTCAGCTCCTGCGTGTCGCGGCCGAGACATTCCGGCGGCGGGACCTGGGTGTAGTAGGTCTTGCCTCTGGCATCGACGCATTTGTACATGCGCTGCGGCGCCTGCTGGGCCGCCGCCGCCGCGGCCAGGGCGAACGAGACGAGGAACAGCGCTGCTTGGCTACGCATAGTGGGCCACTCCATAAAGTTGCCTGTATTCGCGGATCGCCTGGAGATTCTGCCGGAATTCGGCGCGGTCCCCGAGGAAGCTCACCAGGTCGTCAAGGCTGGCGATGGACACGACGGGAATGCCGTGTTGCTTTTCGATTTCCTGGATCGCCGACAGCTCCCCGGTGCCGCGCTCCATCCTGTCCAGGGAGATGACCACTCCCGCCGGAGTCGCGGCGTGCGAGGCGATCATCCGCAGCGATTCGCCGACGGCGGTGCCCGCCGTGAGCACGTCGTCCACGATCAGCACCCGGCCCACGAGGGGCGCGCCGACGAGCTCGCCGCCCTCGCCGTGGTCCTTGGCCTCCTTGCGGTTGAACGCGAAGGGAACGTTCCGCCCCTCGCGCGCCAGGGCTACGGCGGCGCTCGTGGCGAGGACGATCCCCTTGTACGCGGGGCCGAAGAGCATGTCGAACTTCACGCCTGAGGCAAGGATGGCTTTTGCGTAGAATTGCGCAAGCCGCTCGAGCGATGCCCCGGTGTTGAACAGGCCGGCGTTGAAGAAATAAGGCGTCGTCCGGCCCGACTTGGTGACGAACTGGCCGAACTTCAGGACGCCCTGCTCGAGGCAGTAGGCGATGAAATCCTTGCGAAAATCGGCCACCTGAGAGAATACCCGGAGAGAATCCAGCCGAATGTTACGCATTATCACGCTCAATCTCAACGGCATCCGCTCGGCGCTCGCCAAAGGCTTCACGCGCTGGCTCGCGCGCCAGCGCGCCGACGTGGTGTGCCTGCAGGAACTGAAGGCGCAGGAGGCGGACCTCGCCGACCTCGCGCTCGTTCCCAGGGGATTCCACGGCCACTATCACTGCTGCTCGACGAAGAAGGGCTACAGCGGCGTCGCGCTCTACTCCAGGGTGAAGCCCGACAACGTCGCCTGCGGATACGGCAGCCGCGAGTTCGATCCGGAGGGAAGGTTTCTTCGTGCGGACTTCGGCCGGCTCTCGGTGGTGTCGCTGTACCTGCCCTCCGGATCGAGCTCCGAGGAAAGGCAGCAGGCCAAGTTCCGCTTCCTCGGCGAGTTCATGCCGGTGCTGAGGAAGCTCAAGGTGAGCGGGCGCGAGTTCGTGCTGTGCGGCGACTGGAATATCGCCCACAAGGAGATCGATCTCGAGAACTGGCGCGGAAACCGCAAGAACTCGGGATTCCTGCCCGAGGAGCGCGCCTGGCTCACCGAGGCCTTCGACAAGGTCGGCTGGGTCGACGTGTTCCGCCGCGTGGACCCGCGGCCGAGGCAATACACCTGGTGGTCCAACCGCGGCCGGGCCTGGGCGAAGAACGTCGGCTGGCGCATCGACTACCAGATCGCGACCCCCGGAATCGCGGCGAAGGCGAAGCGCGCGCGCATCTACAAGGCGAGGCGCTTCTCGGATCACGCCCCTTTGACGATAGACTACGACGCGAAGCTCTAGCGCGGGGCTTGAGGTGGGCGCAAGGTTACAATCGCGCATGCCGATCGCCCCCCCTGCTGCCGACCGGATGTCGTGGGTGAGGGTGCTGCTGAACCGACGCATGCTGATCTGCGTCTTCACAGGCTTTGCTTCCGGCCTGCCGCTGTACATCCTGATCAGCCTGCTGCCCGCGTGGCTCAAGACCGAGGGTCTGAGCCTGGCGGTCATCGGTGGTTTCGCGCTAATCCAGTTTCCCTACACCTGGAAATTCCTCTGGGCGCCGCTCGTCGACCGCTATGCGCTGCCGTGGCTCGGCCGCCGGCGCAGCTGGATGCTGCTCGCCCAAGTCGGCGTGCTCGCCTGCGTGGCGGCGTTGGGCGCTTTCTCCCCGGCGAACGATCTGCGCAGCGTGATCGTGATCACCGTGGCGGTGGCGCTGCTCGGCGCGACCCTCGATATCGCGCTCGACGCCTACCGCCGCGAGCTGCTGCAGGAGGAGGAGCTGGGCCTGGGCAACGCGGTGCACGTCAACGCCTACAAGATCGCGGGACTCGTGCCGGGGTCGCTCGCGCTGATTCTCGCCGACCATATGCCGTGGAACCTGGTGTTCCTGATCACGGCGCTTTTCATGCTGCCCGGCATCTTCATGGCGATATTCGTATCCGAGCCGAAGCTCGGGCCCGGCGCGCCGAGGACGCTTCGCGAGGCGGTGGTGGAGCCGTTCCACGAGTTCGTCACGCGCCGCGGCTGGCGCGACGCGCTCCTCGTGCTCGCCTTCATCTTTCTCTACAAGCTCGGCGACAGCATGTGCACCGCGCTCGCCACGCCTTTCTATCTCGAGATGGGATTTTCCAAGTCCGAGATCGGCTTGGTCGCGAAGCACGCGGGCTTGTGGCCGAGCGTGATCGGGGGCCTCTTGGGCGGCCTGTGGATGGTGCGCCTGGGCATCAACCGGGCGCTGTGGTTGTTCGGTGCCGTGCAATTCGTGTCCATCTTCGGCTTCGCGTGGCTGGCAGCGCGCGGCCCGGTCGCTGCGGCCTCGCCCGCGGATCTGGGCGCGCTGGGCGGCGTGATCGGGCTCGAGGCGCTGGGCGTGGGCTTGGGCACCGCCGCCTTCGTCGCCTTCATCGCGCGCACGACCGATCCCCGCTACACCGCGACCCAGTTCGCCTTGTTCACCAGCCTCATCGCCGTGCCGCGCACCTTCATCAACGCCGGGACCGGCTGGCTGGTGGAGAAAATGGGCTGGTTCGATTTCTTCCTGCTGTGCGGCGCACTCGCGGTGCCGGGCATGCTGCTGCTGCTGCGCGTCGCGCCCTGGAACGTTCAGCGCGAGAAGCCGCCGGTCTCGATTAATGAGCGTGAATCATGAATCCGGGACGGCCCGTGCGCTTCCATTGACGCGTTTTTCTGTGCTGCCTAGTATCGGGCCTCAAGCCGCATTTCTCTCGGAGATCATTTCGCCATGGATACCGCGCGTCTCGCTGCCCGTTTTCTTGCCGGCACCTTGTTCCTGCTGCTCACATCCGTTGCTCAGGCCGTTGTCCCGCCGTTCCCGACCGTCACCGGCCCGGTACCCGATCCCGACCCGGTGCTGGGGCCGATGTTTCCCGGGATCCGTCCGAGCCTAACTCCCGGGCACGACCTGGCCGACTTCGGCTACGTGACGGAGGAATACTGGGTCTCGGGCCTCGCGTGCTCCGCCGCCTACCGGACGCGCATCGTCATCCGGCGCCCGTCGGACATGAGCAAGTTCAGCGGCGTAGTGGTGGCCGAACCGCTGCATCGCGGCGGCAATGCGCTGATCATGAATTTCGCCCGATACGGGATCCTGCAGCGCGGCCACATCGGCCTGGAGGTCGACGCGCGCAGCATCAATCTCAACAACGCGAACAATCCGCTGCAGTCGCTGCAGCCGTTCAATGCGGCGCGGTACGGCACTTTCGTCCTCGCTGCCAACAACAATGCGCAGGCCAACGAAATCCTGGCTCAGGTCGGACACCTGATCAAGACCCTGACCGAGCCCAGCAATCCGCTGAAAAACTGGCCGATCCAGAGAATCGTCATGGGAGGCACTTCCGATTCTTCGGGCGCGGTGCTCAACTACATCGCGGGAAGCACCGGCACCGGCTGCACCGGCAGCGTCGGGCACACGACCTTCCGCATGCCCGACGGCGGTCCGATCTACGACGGGTTCTTCAGGGGATCGATACTCAATACCACGCCGTCACCGATACTGGCCGACGTGCCGCAAATCGAGATGCCGACGCAGTTCGAGCTGAACAGCAGCAGCGGCTTCCGCAAGGCCGACAGCGACGCCCCGGACAACCGCTATCGTCTGTTCGAGATGTCGGGGTCCTCGCACAACGATACGCGCGACAACGCCGGCTTCGAGCCGAGCCAGCCCGGCGGCCAGACCTGCGACGGCTATTTTGAAGCCGACGGCGTCACCAGGACGCCCTTCGATCAGAACAGCCTGAGCCGGTTCGATTTCAACGCGACCTATTTCATGGGGCTTCAACACTTGATCGACTGGACCTTCGGGATCGTGCCGCCGACCGCGGCCCGCATGGATTTCCACAGCACTCCGGCGTCCTGCAGCTTCGACGGGCTGGTCGGCCTGTCGACGCGGGTCGGCCTGGATCCGGCCTCGATGTGCCTGGCGAGGAACGGCGTACGCTCGACCTACCTCGATGTTCCGCTTTTCAACTACAAGATACCGAACACCGGCTCCGGCAGCCTTTGCAATCAGACGAGCCACCAGTTCCGCTTCTCGGACAGCACGATCACGTCGCTGCACCTCAACCCGCGCAATTATGCGAACAAGTGGAAGCGCCGCCTGGGCCAGCTGATGGGCGAGGGCTGGGTCTACCCCGAGTACGCCGACGACATCCGCTCGGACGCGAAGGTATTCTGGGACAACGGCCCCGAGTCCATCTTCTGGCGCAAGGCCGACGGCAGCAATGCCGTCTGGTACATGAACGGCGCCGCCCTCGCCACGAGCACCCTTCTGCCCGACGCGCACAGGAGCTGGAATGTTGCGGGGACGGGTGATTTCAACGGTGACGGACAGATCGACATCCTTTTCCAGAAAACAGACGGATCCATGGTCATGTGGCTGGTGGCCGGGGGCGCAGTCAGCGGCACGGCCAGCTTGCCCTCGCCGGGCAAGGGCTGGGAGGTCGCCGGCATCGGGGATTTCGACGGCGACGGCAGGGCCGATATCTTTCTGAGGCGCGGGGCCGACGGGGCCAACGCGGTGCGGCTGATGAACGGCGGCACCGTCGTCGCCTCCGCGAGCCTTCCCACGCTGGACAAGCACTGGAGCGTCGTCGGGGTCGGGGACTTGGACGGCGACGGCAAGTCCGACATCGTGTTCAGCGACCGCAGGGGCTCGAACGTCGTGTGGTTCATGGACGGCACCGTGCTGGGTTCGGCAGCGGACCTAGCGGTCCCGGAAAGGGGCTGGAGCATTGCCGCGATCGCGGATTTCGATGGCGACGGCAAGGCGGACCTGCTATTGAGAAAGGGCAACGGCGGGAACGCGGTGTCGCTGATGAACGGCGCGAACGCCGTCAGCACAACGCATCTGCCGGGGTTCGGGCACGGCTGGACGTTTGCGGCCAGCGCGGACTACGACGGGGACGGCAAGGACGACCTCCTGATCAGGAGGCATGACGGCTCCAACGTCATCTGGTTCATGAACGGCAAGACCGTCAGGAGCGCGACCGCCATCGCGTCATTCCCGGCAAGCTGGAAGGCGATCGGCAGCGACCAGCCGGATGAAGAAAAAGACCACGATCATGACCACGGTCACGACCGGGGCCACGATCACGACCGCGGGCCCGATCACGACGGGGACCGGCATCACTAGAACAATCGCGGCGACTTATCGCGCAATACGGATGGCCGCGAACTTCATTCCCGCAGCAGGAGCGGCGTGAGCGCCTGCCGCAGGCCACGCGGAAGCGGCGCGGGTCGCTGCGTCGCGCGCTCGACGTAGACGTGGATGAAGTGCCCTTGCGCGGCGGAGTCGGGCTCGTCGTTGCGAAACAGACCGATTTCGTATCGGACGCTCGAGCGTCCGATTTGCGCGACGCGCAAACATCATGGCGACCGTGGGGGCCGTCGTTCTGCTGTTCGTCGTCGGCCTGATCAAGAAAGCCTGATCGGAGTCAGGGCGCCCCACCCAACGCGGTTCAGCACCCCGCGACGCATTTTCCCTTGCCGTCGAACTCCATGGTGCGCCCGCTGAGGGCGAGGTAGACGGCCGGCTTGAGTTCCTTCATGAGCGCCGCCGTGCGCGACGCGGGCCGGAGCTTGCCGCTCTCCGTGACGGGCTCGTTCGGATGCGTGAGGATTACCGACGCGGGTTGCACCAGCTCGTTCATGGCATAAGCGCCGGATGAGAAGATCCCCGGGTTGTTGCCGAGGTTGAGCACGGCGAGGTTTGCCTTGTGGAAGTCGTGCACGACCGTCTTCATCTCGGAATGGATGCCGGTGTCGCCCGAGAGGTAGGCGACGAGGCCGTTGGTGAACTTGACGACGAAGCCCGTGGCGGGGCCGTACTCGAAGACCATCCCGTCGGCCTTCGCGGCTTCCTGTTGCGGCTTCGAGAGCAGGGCGGGCGGGGCGTTGTTCACATGCGAGGCATACACGATCGCGATTTCCACGCCCTGCGACGCCTTGGCCGTCTTCGCGACGAAAACGCCGCCGAGGTCGGTTTGGGAGGCGCACACCGCCTCGACCGGCACGACGGTGGCGCCGCCGGTTTGCGGGCAGAAGCCGATCGGCTTGCCCGCGTGCATCGCCTGGATCTTGGTGGCGACGAAGCCGCTCATGGCACGCGTCATGACGAGCGCCGCGTTCTTCGCCGCGGCGACCTCTGCGGTCGTGGAATTCGGCGCCGGCACGCGTTCCGGGTTTGCGCAACTCCCGGCGCCCGGCGCCTTGAGCTTCCGGTCGCCGACGTGGTCGCCGTGCATGTGGGTGAGCAGCACGAGATGGATCGTGCCGAGCCGCGGATCGTCGCCGCCGGTCAGGTTGTGCGCCGGGTCGTAGAGGAAGCGCACGCCCGTCGGATCCTCGAAAACCGTCGCGCGATCGCTCGCGCACAGCTCACCGGGGTGCGAGCCGATCGGCGTGATCTTCACGTTCTGGGCGCTGGCCGGAGCGACGGCCAGAAGAAAGGCAAGGGTCGCGCCTGCGTGTGCAGCGTTCATGCTTTTCCTCCTCCGGTTGGATGATGGCTGGCGGCAGTCGAGTACCAGCCCGACCGATCGCACCACGGCAAGTGGAGGATCTTACCCGGACTGGGGCGGGAGCGAGGCGTCGCGCGGCGCTCGCCCGGTTTCGCGGGGAGTTCGCTCTGGGACGGCGGCGGGATTAAACTAGCCGCCATGAACGCTCCCGAGAAGATGAAGCAGTACGACCGCGCGACGCAGGACGTCGGCAACATCGTCCACCTCGAGCATTTCAACTGCTGCATAGACGACCAGCGTTTGGCGCTGCTGTTCTACGTCACGGGCCTGGGCGCGACGCGCGACCCGTACATTTTCACGGGCCTCGAGAACATCTGGCTCAACTTCGGCCGCACCCAGGTGCACATGCCGAGCCGCGCCGTGCCGCCCAGGGCCGAGCGCCTGCGCGGCACCGCGGGCTTCGTCGTGCCGAGCATCGCGGACCTCAAGAAGCGCCTGGAGTACGCGGGCAGCGAGATGCAGCGGGTGATTCCCGAGCGAAAGACGCAATTCTCCTGGCGGGAGAAGGACGGGACGATCGAGGCCACCGACCCGTGGGGCACGCGCGTGCGCTGCCATGCGCCGGCGCCCGAGTTCGGACCGATCGAGATCGGACTCGCCTACGTGGATTTCGACGTGACCCCGGGAACCGCCGAAGGCATCGCGCGCTTCTACAACAAAGTGATGAAGGCGCCGGCGCGGCACGACAAGGGCCGCGCGACGGTGAGCATAGGGCGCGACCAGAAGCTATTCTTCACCGAGACGAAAAAGCCGCTGCCCGAGTACGACGGTCACCACATCCAGATCTACATCGCCGATTTCTCAACGCCCTACGAGTGGCTCAAGGCGCGCGGCCTCATCACCATGGAGACCGACGCGCAGGAATGGCGTTTCCAGTGGATCACCGATCCGGATGACGGCAGGAAGCTCTTCCAGATCGAGCACGAGGTGCGCAGCATGAAGCACCGCCTCTTCGCCCGGCCGCTCGTGAACCGCAACCACGGCGTTAGCAACCTGAACTACCTGCCGGGCCAGGACTTCTACCACGGCACCTACTAGATGATCTAGGTTCGCGGCGGCGCGGTGCAGACCTGCTCGTAGCGATAGCGCCGCTTCAGCAGGCCGTTGTATTCGAAGACGTCCAGCGTTCTTTCGTAGGCCGCAAGCGTGATCTCCACGTGCGGCGTCCAGCAGCCGAGCTTCTGATACGTTGCAATACATTCGGTAAGGACGTCTTCGTCGATGTCGGGGAAATACTCTTTCTCCGCTTTGGCGATCTCGGCGGCCGGCGCCTGGTTCATGTAGACCCGGGTCTTCCTGTAGGCGCGCATGAACGCCCTGGCCATGTCCGTTTCGAGCCAGTCGCGGGTCGCCGCAAGGCTGGAGAAACCGCACGGCCCGATCTGTTTGCCGACCTGCGCCACGATATGTCCGATGCCATCGGCTTCCAGCTGCTGCGGGAACGGGCCCTGCTGCTGAACGTACCGTCCCCGGCCGTCGCGGAAGGCACGGTCGATCTCTGCGGCGCCACCGGGGAAGATGGGCCGTATCTTGCTGAAATCGACACCGGCCTTGTGGCAGGCGTACTTGAACATCGCGAGCGGCTGGCCGCCGTCGAACATGACGACCTCGGCGCCTTCCAGCTTGTCCCACGTGAAGGCGGAATCCGCCTCGCGCCCGGTGAGGAAGAAGCCATCCATCTCGTTGATCTGGGCGAAATGGACTGCGGCCGGCGTCTCGCCCTTGTTGAGCGACGCGAATCCCTGGCTCAGAGCCGATTGGACCACGTGAGCGGAGCCGTTTTTCAGGGCGGCGAGCGCCGAGACGCCCGGCGGCGAGACCGACCATTGCGGATCCAGACCTTCTGCCTTGAGAAATCCGCCCGACATCGTCGAAATGAGCGGCGAGTAAAACGCGGAAAACAAGGTGAACTGGATGTTGATCTTGTCCAAGTCGGTGTACCGAGGTTTCCGCAAGCTACCACCGCCCCGCCATCCGGCGCAACGGGGGATGCCTTGGGCCTGACCCTTGCCTAGCGACGCCTGAGGTCCCCGAGAATCTCCCGCGCCGCGTTGTGGCCCGGCGCCCCGGTGACGCCGCCGCCGGGATGCGCACCCGAGCCGCAGAGATAGAGCCCGCGCACCGGCGAGCGGTAGTCGGCATAACCCAACACGGGCCGCGCCGAGAACAGCTGGTCGAGCGTGAGCGCTCCGTGGAAGATGTCGCCGCCGATCAGGCCGAAGTCGCGCTCGAGGTCGAGCGGGGAGAGGATTTTCCGGGCGAGGATGCTCGCCTTGAAGTTCGGCGCGTGGCGGTTGACGGTCTCGATCACGGCGTCGGCCGCGGCGTCCTTCGCGTCGTCCCAGCTGCGTCCCCCGGGCAGGACCGGGTCGAAGTGCTGGCAGAATAGGCTCGCGACGTGCTTTCCGGGCGGGGCGAGGCTAGTGTCTACCGTGCTCGGGATGAGCATCTCGACGATGGGCTCGCGTGCGTAACCCTGCGTGCGCGCGTCGAAGTAGGCGCGCTCCATGTAGGCGAGCGAAGGGGCGATGATGATTCCCGAGCTGTGGTGCGGCTGTGCCTGCTTTCCCGGTGCAGAGGTGAAGTTGGGTAGCTCCGAAAGAGCCACGTTCATGCGGAACGTGCCCGAGGCGCAGCGCCAGCGCTCGATCCGCGCGCGGAATTCGGCGTCGAGCACGCCGGGCTCCAGCAGCTTGAGGTAGAGCAGCTTCGGGTTGACGCCCGCGGCGACCGCGCCCGCCTCGATCTCGGTCCCGTCGGCGAGCGCGACGCTCGAAGCGCGACCGCCCTTCACCCGCACGGCGACCACCTCGGCGCCGGTGGTGATTTCGACCCCGCGCGAGCGCGCTTCTTTGGCGATCGCCTCGCTCACCGCGCCCATGCCGCCCAGGGCGTGGCCCCAGGTTCCGCGCCTGCCGTTAACCTCGCCGAAGGCGTGGTGCAGCAGCACGTAGGCCGACCCGGGCGACCAGGGGCTGGCGAAGTGCCCGACCTGGGCGTCGAAGCCGAAGGCCGCCTTGATCGGATCGGACTCGAACCACCAGTCGAGCAGCTCGCCGGCGCTCCTCGTGACGATCTCCCACAGGTCGCGCTGCGCGCGCCGCGAGAGAAACGCGAACTTGCCGCCCAGGGCGAGGGCGCGCAAGGCATTGCGCCAGCCGCCGCCCAGATTGGGGGGCGTCTCGAGCACCAGCTTGCGCAGGGTGTCGGCCGCGGCCTCGATGGTTCGGTAGTCTTCGGGCAGGCGCTCGGCGTCGCGTTGCGAGAAGCGCGAAAGCTCTTTCTGCGTGTCGGCCGTCGTCGGCCCGAGCCTGAAAGAGCGTCCGTCCGGGAGCGGCAGGAAGTTGGCGAAGGGGCGCTCGACGACTTTCAATCCGTGCCCGGCGAGCCGCAGCTCGCGGATCACCTTGGGATTGAGCAGGCTCACCGTGTACGCGGCGGTGGAATTGCGGAAGCCCGGCGCGAATTCCTCGGTCACGGCGGCGCCGCCGACGACCGCGCGGCGCTCGAGCACGCGCACCTTCAGGCCCGCGCCGGCGAGGTAGCAGGCGCACACCAGGCCGTTGTGGCCGCCGCCGATGACGATCGCGTCGTAGCGCACGGCCCTAACGGGATTTCTGGATGCGGTAGACCGCGAGACTGCCGAAGATGTTGACGAGCGTGGTCACGCGCCGGCCGTGGTGCAGGATGATGCGCTCGAGCACGCGGATGCCGTGCCCGGCGCAGAACGATTCGAAGTCGGCGATGGTGAACAGGTGCACGTTGGGCGTGTTGTACCACTGGTACGGCAGCTCGCGCGACACCGGCATCCTCCCGCCGAGCGCGAGCTGCAGCCGCAGGTCCCAGCGCCCGAAATTGGGGAAGGATACGATCGCCTCGCGCCCGACGCGCAGCATGTCGAGAACGATCTCCTCGGTGCGCCGCACCGCCTGCAGGGTCTGCGACAGGATCACGCAGTCGAAGGAGCCGGCGTCGAATCCCGCGAGACCGCGCTCCAGATCGCTCTGGATCACGTTCACGCCGTTCTTGACGCAGGCGAGCACGTTGGCGTCGTCGATGTCGATACCGTAGCCGCGCGCGTTGCGCGTCTGCCGCAGGTACCTGAGCAGCACCCCGTCGCCGCAGCCCAGGTCAAGCACCGTGGAGTCGGGCTTGACCCAGGCGGCGATCGCCTGGAAATCTGAGCGCTCGGAGAGCGCGCCCTGCTCGTGGCCGGTCATAGGCTCGCGAAAACGCCGCCGAAGTACGCCCGCACCAGCGCGTGATAGCGCGCGTCGTCGAGCAGGAAGGCGTCATGCCCGTGCGGCGCGTCGATCTCGGCGTAGGACACGTCGCGGCGGTTGTCGAGCAGCGCCTTGACGATCTCGCGCGAGCGCGGCGGAGCGAAGCGCCAGTCCGAGGTGAAGGACACCACCAGGAACCGGGCCTTCGCCGTTGCGAACGCCTTGGAGAGGTCGTCGCCGTGCGCGGCCGCGGGGTCGAAGTAGTCGAGCGCGCGGGTGATGAGCAGATAGGTATTGGCGTCGAAGTACTCGGAGAACTTGTCACCCTGGTACCTCAGGTAGGACTCGATCTCGAAATCGACGTCGAAGTGGAACTTGATCGAATCCGAGCGCAGCGCCCTTCCGAATTTTTCCATCATGGCGTCGTCGGACAGGTAGGTGATGTGCCCGATCATGCGCGCAAGGCGCAACCCGCGGCGCGGCACCACGCCGTGCCCGTAGTAGTCGCCGCCGTGGAAGTCGGGGTCGGTGGTGATCGCCTGGCGCGCCACTTCGTTGAAGGCGATGTTCTGCGCCGAGAGCTTCGGCGCCGCCGCGACCACGACCGAGTTGCGGATGCGGTCCGGGTAGCTGATCGTCCACTGCAGCGCCTGCATCGCACCCAGGCTCCCGCCCATGACTGCTGCGAAGGACTCGATGCCGAGACGGTCGGCGAGCCGCGCTTGCGCGTTCACCCAGTCCTCGACCGTGACCACGGGGAAGGAGGAGCCGTAGGGTCTGCCGGTGGCGGAGTTGGTGCTCTTCGGGCCGGTCGAGCCGAAGCAGCCGCCGACGTTGTTGACGCCGACCACGAAGAACTTCTCGGTATCGAGCGGCTTGCCCGGACCGATCATATTGTCCCACCAGCCGACGTTGTCGGGCGCGTCGGCGTAGTAGCCGGCCACGTGGTGAGCGGCGTTCAAGGCGTGGCAGACAAGCACGGCGTTCGATTTCGCGGCGTTCAGACTGCCGTAGGTTTCGTAGACCAGGTCGTACTGGTCCAGGACCGCGCCGCTCTTGAACTTCAGCGGCTCGGAAAAATGCAGCGTCTGCGGCTTGACCGCTCCGACCGAACGCGGTTCTGCAGTGTCTCTCGGCGCCATAAAAATGAAAACCCGCTTAGCCTGCCTGCTAAACGGGTCGCCCTCGCTTTAGCAATATTTGTTTTTCGCCCGGAATTCCGCGGCGGCGCCTGCAAGCTGATGTTCAAATCGGCGCTGGTGGAGGAACTTACCTCAGCGGCCCGGCGGCGTCAATCGCGCCCGCGCTCCCAGGCGTTCAGCTTGTCGAGCAGGGCGCGCGCCCTCACCGGATCGTGCTCGCGCGTCACGCGGGCCGCCGCCTTCTCGATCTCCATGATGCGCGTGCGCAGCACCTCGTTCTTGATCGCCAGGAGCTGCGCCGGGTGCATCGAGAACTCCCGCAGCCCGAAGCCGAGCAGAAGCCGCGTCATCATCGAATCGCCCGCCATCTCGCCGCACACCGCGACCGGGGTCCCGGCGCGCTTCGCGCGGCGGATGGTCTGCGCGATCAGCTGCAGCACCGCCGGATGCAGCGGATTGTAGAGGTGCGCGACGGTGTCGTCGGTACGGTCGATCGCGAGCGTGTACTGGATCAGGTCGTTGGTGCCGATCGACAGGAAATCGAGCTTCTTCAGGAAGTACGGCAGCGACAGCGCCGCGGCCGGCACCTCGATCATGCCGCCGATCTGGATGCGGTGGTCGTAGGGAATCCTCTGGTCGTCGAGCATCTCCCGCGCCTGGCGCACCGCGGCGAGCGTCTGCTCGACCTCGTGGGCGTGCGCGAGCATCGGGATGAGCAGGCGTATCTTGCCGTAGCGCGAGGCGCGCAGGATCGCCCGCAGCTGGGTCAGGAACATCTGCGGCTCGGCCAGGCAGAAGCGGATCGCGCGCAGGCCCAGGGCAGGGTTCGGCCCGCCGCGGTCGGCCCCGTTGATGCTCTTGTCGGCGCCAAGGTCGAGCGTCCTGATGGTCACGGGCCGGCCGTGCATTGCGTCGGCGACCTTGCGGTAGGCCTCGAACTGCTCGTCCTCGGAAGGCAGGTCGTCCCGGTTGAGGAACAGGAATTCGCTGCGGAACAGCCCGATGCCCATCGCGCCCGCCTCGGCGGCTTCCTCGACGTCCTGCGGCAGCTCGATATTGGCCAGCAGCTCCACCGGCACGCCGTCGAGCGTCGCCGAGCGCGAGCTGCGCAGGCGCTTCAGCTTCTCTCGCTCGCTCTCGATTCTCCGGGCGCGCTCGCGGTACTCGGCGAGCACCCGCTCCCCGGGATTGACGATCAGCACCCCTTCGCGTCCGTCGACGATCAGGGTCTCGCCCTCGCGGATCATGCCGCGCGCGTGGTGCAGGCCGACGATCGCGGGGAGAGCGAGGCTGCGCGCGAGAATCGCGGTATGGGAGGTGACCCCGCCGAGGTCGGTGACGAAGCCCGCATAGCGGTGCTGCTTGAACAGGATCATGTCGGCGGGCGACAGGTCGTGCGCCACCACGATCAGGTCCTCCTCGTGCGAAGGCGCCGCGGGCGCGTGCCCGGTGCCGAGCATCGCCGCGAGCACCCGCTCGACCACCTGCACGACGTCCTGCTTGCGCTCGCGCAGGTAGGGATCCTCCATCTCCTCGAACTGGGCCACGAGGTAGTCGAGCTGCTGCGTGAGCGCCCACTCGGCGTTGCAGCGGCGGTTGCGGATGAGCTCGCGCGGCACCGCGGAGAGGGCCGAGTCCTTGAGCAGCATCGCGTGGAGGTTGAGGATCGCCTTCATTTCCAGCGGGGCGCCCGGGGGCACGTTCGCCTGGAGCGCCGAGAGCTCGCCTTCCACCTGCGCGATCGCGCGGTCGAAGCGCGCGACCTCGGCGTCGATCTCGTGCGAGGGAATCTCGTAGTGTGCGACCTCCAGGCGCGCGGTGGAGACCAGGTGCGCGTGCCCGATCGCGATGCCTCCCGATACCCCGGCGCCCTGGAGGGTGAAGCTCGCCGACGTCTCAGGGGACTCGTTCGGTTTCATGCCGGCCTCATTCCGCCTCGCCGAAACGATCGCCGATCAGCGCGACCAGAGCGGCGAGGGCGGCGTCGGCGTCCTCGCCGTCGGTTTCGATGAGAACGCGGCTGCCCTTGCCCGCCGCGAGCATCATCACGCCCATGATGCTCTTCGCGTTGACGCGACGGCCGTTGCGCGACAGCCACACTTCGGCCGAGTAACGGCCGGCGACTTCGGTAAGCTTTGCCGCAGCGCGCGCGTGCAGGCCGAGCTTGTTCACGATTTCAGCCTCGGTTTGCGCCATTGCAGATGTCGGAGGTGAGGTGAACGACGCCCTCGTGCCCGCCGCTCATCGCCTTGTCGACCACCGCCGCGAGCGGCTCGTCGCGGTAAGTGAGCGCACGGATGAGCATCGGAAGGCTCGCGCCGGCGAGGCCCTCGACGCGCCCGGGCTGCAACAGGCGCGTGGCGATGTTCGACGGCGTGGCACCGAGCATGTCGGTGAGGATCAGCACGCCTTCTCCGGTGTCGAGCTGCCGGAGCAGCTCCCGCGCCTGGGGCAGGATCTTGTCCGGATCGTCGTGCAGCGCCACCCCCATATAACGCACCTGCTCCGGGCGCTTGCCGAGCACGTGGCTCGCGCTGTGCATGAGCGCTTCGCCGAACGCCCCGTGCGAGACGATCAGGATGCCGATCATGTCAGGCACGCCGCCTCGAGGGCGTCGAGAAACATCGCGGCGACGTTGAACCCCGTCTGGTCGGTGATCTCGCGAAAGCACGTCGGGCTGGTGACGTTGATCTCGGTGAGCCAGTCGCCGATCACGTCGAGCCCCACCAGGAGCAGGCCGCGCGCGGCGAGCTTCGGGCCCAGGGCTTCCGCGATCTCGAGGTCGCGGCGGGAGAGCGGCCTGGCGACGCCGGTGCCGCCGGCGGCGAGATTGCCGCGCGTCTCTCCCGGCTTGGGGATGCGCGCGAGGCAGTGCGGCACGGGCTTGCCCGCGATCAGGAGGATGCGCTTGTCGCCGTCGCGGATCTCCGGGATGTAGCGCTGCGCCATGATCGACCTGGCGCCGTAGTCGGTAAGGGTCTCGATGATGACGTTGCGGTTCGGGTCGCGGTCGGTGACTCGGAACACCGAGTGTCCCCCCATCGCGTCCAGGGGCTTCAGGACGACGTCGCCGTTCGCGTCGATGAATTCCTGCAGCTCGGCCTCGAGGCGCGTCACCAGGCTGGGCGCGGCGAACTGCGCGAACTCCGCGATGGCGAGCTTCTCGCTGTGATCCCGGAGGGCGCGCGGATGGTTGAACACCCTGGCGCCCTGGTTCTGCGCGAGCTCGAGCAGCCAGGTGCCGACGAGATACTCGGCGTCGAAGGGCGGGTCCTTGCGCATCAGCACCGCGTCGAACCCGGCGAGCGGCGTCTGCTTCGGCGCCTCGGTGCGGTACCAGAAATCCTTCGCGCCGGTGAGCGTCAGGCGCGAGCAGTCCGCGAGCACGCGCCCGCCTTTCCACATCAGGTCTTCCTGGAGCGCGAAATGCAGCTCGTGCCCCCGCCTGGCTGCCTCGACCATCATGGCGTAGGTCGAGTCCTTGTAGATCTTGAACGATTCGAGCGGGTCGGCGATAAAGGCGAGCTTCATCGCGCAATTTTACCCCGGGCGGGCATAGACCAGATTGGGCAGCCAGGTTGCGATCTGCGGCACGTAGGTGACGAGCAGCAGGTAGAGCACCATGACCACGATCCAGGGGGCGAAGGCGAGCGTGGTTTCGGTGAGCCCCATCTTGGCGATGTTGCTCGCGACGTAGAGGTTGAGCCCCACCGGCGGGTGGATCAGCCCTACCTCCATGTTGATGGTCATGACGATGCCGAAATGGATCGGGTCGACGCCGAGCTTCATCGCGACCGGGAACAGGATGGGCGCGAGCAGCAGCACGATCGAGGAGGGCTCCATGAAGTTGCCGGCGACGAGCAACAGGATGTTCACCCCGAGCAGGAACACCCACACCGACAGCTGCTTGTCGACGATCCACTGCGCCATCGCCTGCGGGATGTTCTCGGATGTGAGCAGGAACGAGAACAGGATCGCGTTGGTGATGATGTAGAGCAGCATCGCGCTGGTGTTGGCCGAGTCGAGCAGCACTTTCGGCACGTCCGAGAGCTTCATGTCGCGATAGACGAACACGGCGACGACGA
>Ga0335084_10000656_pt1 | contig 30171 bp, 32 predicted proteins | sample Lox_Sample_44_FD_206721 | JGI IMG/M metagenome (GOLD analysis project Ga0335084, IMG submission 206721) | Soil microbial communities from Loxahatchee National Wildlife Refuge, Florida, United States - Lox_Sample_4.4 | ecosystem: Environmental > Terrestrial > Soil > Wetlands | place: USA... | reverse complement strand
TTCTCGAGCGCCGCATAGCCGCCGCGCGCGCGGTAGTCCGCCAGCGTGTGCGACACCGCGGTCACGGGGAAAGTCATCAGGACCTTGGCGTTAGCCATGCTGCGGCAACCGTTCCAGGAGCGCATCGATCTTCTCGAGCGTCATATTGCCGTGACAGCTGTCCCCGACCACGACCACGGGCGCGCTCCCGCAGGCACCCTGGCACTCGACGGTCGAGAGCGTGAACCGTCCGTCGGCGCTGGTTTCGCCCGGCGCGACGCCAAGCTTGCGAGCGAGATGGTCGATGATCCGCTCCGCGCCGAGCAGCGAGCACGAGACATTGCGGCAGGGCGCGATGTGGCAGCGGCCGACCGGCTCGCGCCGCAGCTGATCGTAGAAGCTCAAAACCTCCTCGATCTGGATGCGCGGCACGCCGAGGTAGCGCGCGAGCTCGTCGATGTCGCCGTCGGCAACGAAGCCGCGATCTTCCTGGATGCGGCGCAGGCACGGCAGCACCAGCGACGATGCAAAGCCGGCGGGGTAGCGCGCACGGAGCTTCTCGAACTCGGGGATCAGATGCTTCATCGCACGCGGCGGCCGACTACCGGTCGCACTCCCCCCCGATCATGTTCACCGATCCGAACGTCGGGATGATGTCGGCGAGCTGGTAACCTTCCAGCAGTCGGTGGACCCCGCCCATGTGCACGAAGCTGGGTGCGCGCACGTGCAGCTTGTAGGGATTCCCCCCGCCCGTGCTCACCACGTAGAAGCCGAGCTCGCCGTTGGGAGCCTCGTGCGCTGCGTACACCTCGCCCGGCGGAACGTCAGGGCCGTCCATGATCAGCTTGAAATGGTTGATCAGCGATTCGATCTCCGTGTATACGAGCTGCTTGTCCGGCAGCGTGCAGCGGCGATCGTCGACGCTGATCGGCCCGGGCGGCAGCATGTCCATCAGCTGCCGGATCATGTACACCGACTCGTCCATCTCGCGCATGCGGACGTAGTAGCGGTCGTAGTTGTCACCTTTGATCCCTACGGGCACGTCGAAATCAAGCTCCGCATACGCAAGGTACGGCATGTCCTTGCGCAGGTCGCGCGGCGCGCCCGTTGAGCGAAGAATCGGCCCAGTGAAGCCCCAGTTGATCGCGTCGACAGCCGAGATCACGCCGACGTCGCGGGTCCGGTCGATGAAGATGCGGTTGCGGTCCATGAGCCCGTGGATCCGGCCCACGAAGTCCTCGTACTGGTCGAGTATCTCGGCCAGACGCTTGAGCCAGCCCGCGGGAAGGTCACGGGCGAGGCCACCAATGCGGCCGTAGGTATAGGTGAGCCGCGCGCCGGTCAGGTCCGCCAGGTGCTCGTAGACGTAGTCGCGGATCATCACCAGGTACAGGAATGCCGTCATCGCCCCCAGCTCCATCAGCGACGCGGCGACGCAGGTGAGGTGATCGGCGATGCGCGAGTACTCGGACAGCAGCGTGCGCAGATAACGGCAGCGCGGCGTGATCTCGATGCCCATCAAGCGCTCGACCGCTTCGCAATACGCGAAATCGTTGACCAGCCCGGAGCAATAGTTGAGCCGGTCGACGTAAGGCATCAGGTTGTGCCAGGTGTGATCCTCGCACTCCTTCTCGAAGCCGCGGTGCAGATAGCCGCAGTGCACGTCGACACGCTCAACCTTCTCGCCGTCGAGCGCGGCAATCACCTGTATCGTCCCGTGCGTGGCCGGGTGCGAAGGCCCGATGCTTACGACGACCGAGTCATCCCGCTCGCCGCGCTCGAAGGCGGGGCGGATCGGGTTGGGCAGCGGCGCGCTCGCGCGGGTATCCAAGCTCAGCCCCTTCACTTCCGGTACGGGACCAGCGGCTGTTCCTGCTGCTTGGGATAGTCCTTGCGCAGGGGATGGCCTACAAAGCCCTCGTAGAGCAGGATCGGCCGCAGGTCCATGTTGCCGCGGAATACGATCCCGTACATTTCGTGGCACTCGCGCTCCATGAAGCCGGCGGAGCCGTATAGCGAGCGCAGCGAATCGACGACAGGCTCCTCTTCGGGCACGCGGGTCTTCAGTCGTACGCGCATCAGGTGGCTGGTCGAGTAGAAGTGGTACACGACGTCGAAGCGCGGAGTTCGCCCCGGCCAGTCGACCGCCGTGACGTCGAGCAGGAGATCGAACCCGTGATCGGCGGCGAGCTGACGAGCGGTTTCGCGCACGGCGGACGGGGCGACCGTGACGACCGGCATGTCCGGCGCGAGCGTCACCTCCCGCCCATCCGATGCGAGTTCCGCGCGCAAGCGTTCGACGATCTCGGCTGGCATGGTCAGAAGCTCTCGGTCAGGATGGCGTGGTGCGAGCGGCCGATGCGGTCCTGCAGCTTCATGATCGCGTCGATGACCGTCTCGGGGCGCGGCGGACAGCCGGGGACGTAAATATCGACGGGAATGATCCTGTCGATGCCCGCTACGGCCGCGTAGTTCTGATAGAAGCCGCCGCTGGTCGCGCACGCGCCGAAGGCCATCACCCACTTCGGCTCGCACATCTGCTCGTAGACCTTCCTGAGGATGGGTGCCTGTTTGTGCGTGACCGTACCCACGACCATCAGCAGGTCCGACTGGCGTGGCGAGAAGCGCGGCAAGGCGGCGCCGAAGCGATCGGTGTCGTAAGGCGTTGAGCTCACAGCCATGAACTCCATCGCGCAGCAGGCGGTCACAAAGGGGTACGGGAAGAGCGAGAACTTCCGCGCCCAGCCGACGAATTCGTCCTTCTTCGTCGAGAAATACTCGAACGCGGTGCTCCTCGCTCCTGCCGCTCGGATCGGAATGACGGGCTGGCTCATCGCTATTCGGTCACCGTGTCAAGAAGCCTCGCCTGATAGACATACAGAAGGATCAGCACGAGCAGGAGGGCGAACAGAAAGAAAGTGAAGAGCATGAAACCGGTGAGCGGTTGCGCGCCGAGCGCCCAGACGAAGAGGAATACGGTCTCGATGTCGAAAAGCATGAAGGCGATCGCGACCGCGTAGTACTTGATCGGAACCGCTTTGGTATTGCGCGTGTCGACCACGGTCGCCCCGCACTCGAAGGGCTCGAGCTTCATGTCCGAGGCGGCCGGTTTTGGGCCAAGGTAACGGTTCATCACGAGAGTGACGAAAACAAATCCCAGAATCGCGAGCAGATACAGAAGGAAGGCGACGTACGGATTCATCGAGCGGACCCCTCTGGCCACGTACAGTATGCGCCCGAGCGCCGAACGCATTTGACCTAAGTCAACGGGATTGCGGAGGCTACTTGGCGGTCCTCAGCGCCCTTTCTTCGTGTGCCGGCGCAGCGGTTGGCTGATTTAGATCAAGCCGGCTGGCCACGCGCCGGCGTAAGGTGCGCCGACCGGGTGGCTTCGGGGGCCGCCCGCAACCTTGATAGGGGTATTGGGCATCCGTACGCTGAGCGTGGTTCCGCTTCCGGCGTGAAGCGCGCGAAAAGGCAACCCTCGGGTTGACGCCGACGCCCGTCAGTATCGGCCGTGCTGCTTGTAGATGTAGTTGGTCAGCTCCACAGAGTGCATCGAGAGCCGGCGCTGGATCTGATGCACGGCGCGGATGATTGCGCGCATCACCTTGTAGACGATGTCGGGCCGCGCGGTGAGCAGCGACTCGAGCCTCTCCCGCTCGAGCCCGAGCACGCGCGTCTCGCCCGTCGCAAGCAGCGAGGCATAGTGCTGCGTGCCGTCCATGAAGCTCAACTCATCGGCGAAATCGCCTGCGCCGATGGTAAAGAACGTCACCTCCTCCGGGCTGCCAAGGTTCTTCGCCACCCGCAGCAAGCCATGGACGATGACGTAGAGGTGGTTGTCCGCCTCCCCCTCTTTCACCAGAACCTCGCCGTCCCTGAGGTCGCGCAGCGTGACGAGGTCCGACAGCACGCTGCACTGCTCGTCAGAGAGCTCTGTGGCGAGGCGTGATTGGCGAAGTGCATCAAGTCGGCTTGGGTTGGCCATTTAACGTCGCTCCTTGGTCACGCTCCGGGCGCGCGCCCCGGACCGTAGACCTGGTCCGCGCGGGCAACAAAAGCGTCGACCAACGTATTGGCGATCCGGTCGAAGACCGGCCCGGCGAGCCTCGCCATCACCGCGCTCTGAAACTCGTAGCGCAGGCCGAAGTCGATTCGGCACGCCTCGGCGGCCAGCGCGGCGAGTTGCCATTGCCCTTCGAAATGGCGGAACGGACCATGCTCGAGTTGGATCGACATGAACTCTGGCCGGCGTTTCGAGTTACGCGTCGCAAAATCGAGCCGCAATCCATGGTAATCGATCGCGATGCGCGCGTTTACCGTTTGCTCGTCTCTCGCGAGGATGGTTGCTCCGGCGCACCATGGCAGGAAGGCGGGATAGTCTTCCGCGGCCTCTATCAGGTCGAAGATGCGCTCGGCCGAATGCGCGACCAGTGCGGATTTGCGGATCTCATTCACTCACAATGACAACGCTCACCACGACCTTGCGCAGCTTCTCGAGCTCGGCCTTTGTCTGCGGGCGCCCATCTGTCCCTCACCGCGCCAGTGCGCGCGCGAGCGCCTGCCCGAGCTCTGCCTTCGCCGGCGGTTTCGGCTCCGCATTCAGGTCCAGCTCCGGCCACTTCCGGCCGTGGCACGCCGGATTCGCGCAGAAATTGCCGCCCTCCGTGCCGTAGTCGGTCTTGCCGTGACAGGCGGCGCAGCTCTGATCGACCGACAGGCGGTGATCCCGCATCCAGTTCGGGGCCTCGTGGCTATCCGGCGGAGAGACCCCGGCCACTATGGTCGAAGCCACCGACCCCTTCCCTTTTTCGCGCGTGACCTGCGGCAGATCGTGGCACAAGGTGCATTGGAGACGAATCGCGTTGCCCTTGTCGTCGAAGTGCTTGCCGTCGTGGCAGCGGAAGCAGCCCGCGAAATCCTTATGCCCGGTGTGGTTCGGGAAGGATTTCCACGTAATGCCCTGTGCCTCGAACGTGCTCCCGAGCAGAATCTGCTTCATCGCGCTCTCGAACTTCGCCTCGGCCTCTTTCTTGTCGGGCTTGACTCCGGCCTTGGCCGCCGATTCGGCGATCAGCTTGTCGACCGCCTTCGCACGGTCCTCGTAGAGCCCGGATAGCTTGTCGGCCGCGGGGATGAGCTCGAGCGCTCGCTGCTTTGCCGAGGGCAGGCTGCGATCGATCCTGCCAGTCGCGATCGCGTCGTCGACCGCGTCGGCGGGGTTCGGAAACGGGTGGCCGACGGTGTTGTGGCAGTCGAAGCACTCCATCCGGCGCGCGTCCTGCGCCTTGAAGGTGCCCGGCGCCGCCTTGCTCGTTGCATCGATGTAGGTTTTGGTCTTGCCGTCGGGCATCTTCACCTGCACCCAGGGGATCGTCCGGCGCTGAGGATCGGAGGCAATGAACGACACGTCGTTGGCAACGTGCCAGTGGATGCCCTTCGCCGCATGCTCGCGGATAGTACCGAAGCCCGTATGCAGGATGAGTCGCGTGGCCGACTCGCTGCTCGCCGGATCGCTGTCGTAGTGCTTGCGTACCACGATCGTGTCATGGTGCACGACCGAGGGATTATGACAGCCCTCGCAGTTCTGCCGCGCGGGGCGCAGGGTCGTAGACACGAGCGGCCGCTCGTAGCCGACGATCACGCCCCACAGCTCCTTCACGTGCTCCGGCTTGAGCGCCATCGCCTGCAGCGTGCCGATCCGCCCGATGTGGCATTCCACGCAGTGCACCTCGGCATGGAACGAGACGTTGTGCGCGAGCGTTTCCTCTGGATGAACGGAATGACAGGCATTCGCGCAGAACGCGTCGCTGTTGGAGTACTCCCACGCGACGATGCCGCCGGCGCCGAGCACCATCAGCGCCACGATGCCGACCACGATGGTCGTCGCTGCGCCCATGGCGAGCGCCCGTCGCTTGAGGAACTGGATCATCGCTTTGCTTCCTCGATCAGAATATAACGCTGTACACGATGAGCAGGATCACCGCAATGCCCAGGGTGAGCGCCGCGCCGCCGACGATCCACCCGAACCAGCGCGACCACTCGGTTGGGGGCGGCGCTTCCTTGGCTGCGAGCGTCCCGGCTGCGTTCGTGCGCTCGTACTCCACGGCTCGCTCGTCCTTCATCTCGTGCTCTGAGATGCGACCGGTAAACACCACCGTGTCCATCGGGAACTTCCCAGGCCGCAGATGCCCGTTGAAGAAATGGACCGTAAAAATGAAACCGACCGCGAGCAGCGCCTCCTCCCCGTGCACGAGCCCGGCGATGTTGAACACCCAGCCGGGCAGGAGTTTGCCGAAGAAGAACGGAAACCACAACAGCAGGCCGGATCCCCCGATGATCGCCATCCCCCAGAACACGGCCCAGTAATCGAACTTCTCCCAATAGGTCCAGCGGTCGAACTGCGGGTGCGGCCCAAGGCCGATGAACCACTTGAAGTGCTTGTAGATGTCCTTGGCGTCCTGCCACTGCGGCACCAGGGAATCCGGCCCCCAGATGACCCCGAGCAGATTCTTGGTCACGAGAGCGCGCGCAGCGACCAGCACGATATGGATCACGAACACGGCGATCATCACCGCCGCGCATACGCGGTGAATAATTCCAGCGCTCTGGAATCCGCCGAGGAGGCGGGCGAGAACGACGGCCCACGGCCGGTCGGCGAAGATGAGCGGCAGGCCCGTCAGGGCGCAGCCGATGAACGTAACCATCAGCAGCACGTGCAGCAGGCGCTCGGCGGGAGTGAACCGCCGGTACCAGCGGCCATCGCCCGGCGTGCCCGTTGCCGCCCGTGCTGTGTATGCGGTGGTCATGGCTTGCTCCCTCGGTTGGTCTTGGCATGTTGGAACTTGTCGATCCACAGCCGCGCGAGCCAGAAGATCGTGTGCACGCCGAAGAAGGCAAAGACGCCGATCAGCAGCCAATCCATGAACTTGGCTGCATACCAGTATAGGGGATCATGTGTCTTGTCGTGCCGGTCTGGATGCGGGTTGAAGCTCGCGAAGTTCGCGGATGCCTCCGCGTGGCACTTGCGACAGGTGTTCACTCGGTTCTCCGCGGAGATCGTCGATGCGGGATCCGAGGCAGGCAGCATGTCGTGCGCAGAGTGGCAAGATGCACAGGTCGCAACCTGCACGTAACCGAGCTTCGTCACCTGCCCGTGGAACGTATCGCGGTAGGTCGACAGGCGCTCGGCGTGGCAGTTGCCGCACTGCTCGATCACGGCGGTCTGAAACGCCGGCAGGTCGTGCCGCTTGATGTCGTGTGCGGTATGGCAGTCGCTGCACACCGGTGCCGCCGCGTTGCCCTCGTTGCGCAGCTTCCCGTGCTGCCCCTTGGAGAATCTTGCATAGACGGCCTGATGGCACCCTCCGCAGGTCTCCGGAATGTGCGCGCGATTGACCCGGCTCGCCTCATCGTTAATGTCTCGAATGTTATGCGTGCCGTGGCAATTCGTGCACGTGGGTGCATCGGCCGCCCTGGGTCCGCCGGCGAGGGTCTTCGCGTGGATGCTATCGTGGAAGCGGCCCGCGATGTTGCCGCCGGGGAGGTGCGCTTGCTTTACGAGTCGCTCGTTGCCGTGACATGCCGCGCAGGTCGCCTCCAGGTTCGCATGGTTGGTTCTGGACGCGGGATCAGCCGCACGCAGGATATCGTGCTTGCCGTGACAGTCTGTACACGTTGCGGCGACGTTGTTTCCACCCTTCCGAGCGATGCCATGCACGGTCTGCGTGTATTGTTTCACCTGCTCTGCATGGCAGGTCGAACAATCCACAGCACCCAACTTCTCGGCGTGCGGGATCTTGTCGGGCGAGACGTCGCTGTGGCAGGCGGTGCAATCGAGGCCGAGGCTGCCATGGACTGATTTGTCAAAAGCGGGGCCGTCGACGGAGATCGACTTGCCGCTGGCGCTCTTCGCATCCGCGGTGCCGTGGCAGGCAAGACAGACCGAGTCTTTCGCCAGTGCCGGTTGCGGGACACCAAAGCAAACCAGCAGGCTCGCGATCGCGAATGCCGCCGCGAGTGCAGGACGCCAGACCGCTTCTGGGTGCCAGCTACTGCGTTCCAAGGGTGAGCTCACGGTTCTTGCTCCTTTTGCGGTAGTAGGCGCTGGCGTGGCCATGCGTCCTCCGGGCCGCCTTCTCAATGAATTAGCATCGGGTTACACTGATTCCGCCCGTTGGGCACGCCCCCAACCCGCGCCAGCCTCATGAAGCCTGCCAAGGACCTGTTGCAGTCGATTGCACCCGCCGGGAGCATTTCGGTACGCGAGCTCAGGGCGCACTGCATGAACTGCAGCGTGCGTGAGCTGTGCCTTCCGGTTGGCGTCGACCAGGAAGCCCTGCGTCAGATCGACGGCCTGGTTTCCGAGCGCGTGCGTTTGCAGAAGGGCGAGCCCGCGTATCACGCGGGCGACCCGTTTGCGGCGCTTTATGCGATTCGCGTTGGCTCCTGCAAGACCACGTTGCTCGTTGAGAACGGCTATCAGCAGGTCGCCGGCTATCACATGACCGGCGACATCATCGGCCTGGACGGCATCGCATCGGGTCAGCATTGCGGCGACGCCATCGCGCTTGAAGATACGGAACTTTGCGTTCTCCCCTTTACCCGCCTTGAGGATCTCGCCCGGCAGGTCGGATCGCTTCAGCGCAATCTGCACCGGATCCTCTCGCGCGAGATAGAGCGCGAAGAAAACGTCATGCTGCTGCTCGGCAGCATGCATGCCGACGAACGACTCGCGGTGTTTCTGCTCAGCCTCTCCGAGCGCTATCACGAGCGCGGCTACTCTTCGGCCGAGTTCGTTCTGCGGCTGACGCGGGAGGACATTGGCAGCTATCTCGGACTGAAGCTCGAAACCATCAGCCGCCTCTTGTCCCGATTCCAGTCGATGGGGCTGATACAAGTGCAGGGACGGGTGCTGAAGCTCCTCGACCTCCCCGCGCTGAAGCGGCTCGCGGGGCATCGCTGCGCCTAGCGCGCCTTGCTTCCGTCAAGCGCTTCCTAGAAGGCCTGCAACGATAGCCACCCCCGCGGCGGCAACGCAGACTCCAGCGAACCGCATGCGCCGCGGATTGAACGCGCGCGCCGCCGCGACGCCGGTGAGGTGCAGGACGCCGGTCGCGACGAGGAAGCCCCCGGCATAGGCGAGCGGCGAGGCGATCACCGGGAGCTCGGCCCCGTGGGCATGTCCGTGGAACATGGCGAACACCCCGGTCAGAAGCATGCCCGCCACGAGCGGAAGCCGTACCGCTAGCGCGATCAGCAGCCCTAACGCGAGCACAGAAGCCGCGATGCCTGCCTCCACCGCCGGCAACGCAACCCCTGTGATGGCCAGGCAAGCGCCCCCCGCCAGTGCGGCCATAAACGTCAAAGGCACCGTCCAAAGCGCCCGCCCGCCCATCTGCGCAGCCCACAGGCCGACCGCGAGCATCGCCAAGACGTGATCGATCCCGAGGAAGGGGTGGGCCAAACCCGCGAAGAGTCCTCCGCCGTCGTTCAAAACGTGTGCGCTGGCGCTCTGTGTGGCCAGCAGAGCCAAAGTCGCGACGCCGGCTGAAGAAGCAAAGGGCTGTCTCATCGTGGTCCTCCCGAAGGACGCATGTTACGCGCTCCGTTACAACCCGCGTTCCTGAAGCGTGGCACAGGCGATGCGAAAAAATATCGCCTTTGCTGCAGCCGGATGTTGATGCACGTCAAGCAGAGATGCCGCCGACGGGTTCTAAATATCGTGCCAGGAACTCCGATCAATCGCGACCAGCTCGAACGCACTCCGGGCAAAGGGTGCGGGCGCACGCGGGAGGAACATCATGCACGAGACCTACTACGAACTGATGCGCCGGCAGGGGATCTCGCGCCGGAGCTTCATCAAATTCTGCAGCCTCACGGCCGCTTCGCTCGGGCTCGGCGACGCCGGCGCGCAGCAGATCGCGAAGGCAATGGAGACGAAACAGCGCACGCCCGTGGTCTGGCTGCATGGACTGGAGTGCACGTGCTGCAGCGAATCGTTCATCCGCTCCGCACACCCGCTGGCGAAGGATGTCGTCCTGTCGATGATTTCGCTCGACTACGACGACACCTTGATGGCGGCAGCGGGGCATCAGGCCGAGGAAGCGCTGGAGCAGACCATCACCAAGTACAAGGGCAACTACATCCTGGCCTGCGAGGGGAACCCGCCGCTCGCCGACGACGGCATCTATTGCATTCCCGGCGGCAGGCCTTACGTCGAGAAGCTGCGCCGCGTCGCCAAAGATTGCAAGGCGATCGTCGCGTGGGGTTCCTGCGCTTCCTGGGGTTGCGTGCAGGCCGCGAAGCCCAACCCGACGCAGGCGACACCGATCCACAAGGTGATCACCGACAAGCCGATCATCAAGGTGCCTGGGTGCCCGCCCATTCCCGAGGTGATGACCGGTGTGCTCACCTACATGCTCACCTTCGACCGGTTGCCGGATATGGATGCACAAGGCCGGCCGAAGATGTTCTACAGCCAACGCGTGCATGACAAGTGCTACCGGCGCCCGCATTTCGACGCCGGGCAGTTCGCCGAGCGCTTCGATGACGCCGGCGCCCGCATGGGCTACTGCCTGTACAAGGTCGGCTGCAAGGGCCCGGTGACCTACAACGCCTGCTCCGCCACGCGCTGGAACGAAGGGCTGTCGTTCCCGATCCAGTCCGGCCACGGTTGCATCGGGTGCTCCGAAGACGCGTTCTGGGACAAGGGATCGTTCTACGACCACCTCACGACGATCACGCCGCCCGGGCTCTTTGGCGTGGAGGGCACCGCCGACAAGATCGGCCTCGGCGTCGCCGCGCTCGCGGGGGCAGCGATCGCAGCCCACGCCGCGGTCAGCGCGATCAAGCAGGCGCGCAGCAAGTCAAGGAACGACAAGGTAAGCGAGGTGGAGGAATAGTCATGGCTGCCTATCAGACACAAGGGTTCACACTCGACAACAGCGGCAAGCGCATCGTCGTCGATCCGATCACCCGGATCGAGGGCCATCTGCGCATCGAGGTCAACGTCGACAAGGACAACGTGATCCGCAATGCGGTGTCCACCGGCACGATGTGGCGCGGCCTGGAGGTCATTCTCAAGGGGCGCGATCCACGCGATGCGTGGGCTTTCACCGAAAGGATCTGCGGCGTGTGCACAGGCGTGCACGCCCTGGCCTCGGTGCGCGCCGTCGAGGACGCGCTGGCCATCCAGATCCCGAAGAACGCGAACATCATCCGCAACCTGATGCACGCGACGCTCTACGCGCAGGATCACCTCGTGCATTTCTATCACCTGCACGCCCTGGACTGGGTAGATGTTGTATCCGCGCTGAAGGGGGACCCGAAGAAAACCTCCGAGATACAGCAGAGCATCTCCAATCACCCCAACTCGTCGCCCGCCTACTTTCGCGACGTGCAGAACCGCTTGAAGAAGTTCGTCGAGAGCGGCCAGCTCGGCATCTTTTCGAACGCCTACTGGGGGCACCCGGCGTACAAGCTTCCGCCGGAGGTGAACCTGCTCGCGACCACGCACTATCTGGAAGCGCTCGATTTCCAGAAGGACATCGTCAAGATCCAGACGATCTTCGGGGGCAAGAACCCGCACCCGAACTGGCTCGTCGGGGGCGTGCCGAGCCCGCTCAACGTCGACGGCACCGGGGCCGTGGGTGCGAACAACATGGCGCTGCTGAATTTCGTCGGCGACATCTGCAATCGGACCGCCGACTTCATCGATCAGGTCTACATCCCCGACCTGCTGGCGATCGCCGGCTTCTACAAGGACTGGGCGAAATGGGGCGGCGGCCTCTCGAATCAGAATGTGATGTCGTACGGGGAGTTTCCCGAGATCGCGAACGACTACTCGAACAAGAGCCTGGGTTTGCCATCAGGAGTCATCATCGGCGGCGACCTGAAGAAGGTGCAGGAAGTCGACCTGAAGGACCCGGCACAGGTACAGGAGTGGGTGACGCACTCGTGGTACAAGTACGCCGACGAGTCGAAGGGCCTGCACCCCTTCGATGGCGTCACGGAGCCGATGTTCGCGCTGGGCCCAAACACCAAGGGCACTCGCACCGACATCAAGGAACTCGACGAGAACGCAAAATATTCGTGGGTCAAGTCGCCGCGCTGGAAGGGTTACGCGGTCGAGGTCGGTCCGCTCGCACGCTATCTCGTCGCCTACGCCCGCGGGAGAGAGGACATCAAGGAGCAGGTCGACGGCGCCCTAAAGGCTCTGGACGTTCCGCTGCCAGCACTGTTCTCGACGCTGGGCCGAACCGCGGCGCGAGGCCTCGAATGCCAATGGGCGGCCCACCGCATGAAGAAGTATTACGCCGATCTCATTGCCAACATCAAGGCTGGTGATCTCGCGACAGCCAACACGGACAAATGGGAGCCCGCGAGCTGGCCAGCCGAGGCGAAGGGAGCCGGACCCTGCGAGGCGCCGCGCGGCGCGCTGGGGCACTGGATCAAGATAAAGAACACCAAGATCGACAGCTATCAGGCGGTCGTGCCGACGACCTGGAACGGCGGGCCGCGCGACGCGAAAGGCCAGATAGGCCCCTATGAAGCTGCGCTGCTCAACACACCGATGGCGAAGCCGGACCAGCCGGTCGAGATTCTGCGCACGATCCACAGCTTCGATCCCTGCCTCGCCTGCGCCTCGCATGTGATCTCGCCCGAGGGCAAGGAGCTGGTGTCGGTCAAGATCCGCTAGGTCAGGGAGACGACGATGCGAGTCGAAAGCGTTTCAGGCCGGGTTCTGGGCGGTCCGCTCGAGCCCGTGTACGTCTACGAAGCACCGGTGCGCCTGTGGCACTGGGTCATGATGATCTGCATGATCGTCCTCGCTGGCTCGGGCTATCTCATCGGCAGCCCGCCGCCTGCGATCGGAGGCGAGGCTGCATTCAGCTACTTCTTCGCGTGGATCCGCATCGTGCATTTCATCGCGGCATGGGTATTCGCGCTCGCTTTCGTGGTCCGCGTCTATTGGGCGATCGTGGGCAACCACCACGCGCGCTCGATCTTCCTTCCGCCGTTTCTAAACGGCCCGTGGTGGCGCGGCCTGTTCCGGCAGATGGGTTATTACCTGTTTCTGCGGCGCGAAGCCGACCTCTGGGTGGGCCACAATCCGCTGGCGCAGCTCGCGATGTTCCTGATGTTTACATTGGGCGCCTTGTTCATGATCTGCACCGGTTTCGCGCTCTATTCCGAGCAATGGGGCTGGGGTACGGTACCGATGCAGCTTTTCGGCTGGGTCTTCGTGCTGTTCGGGGATCCGCAGATGGTGCGCACGCTGCATCACCTCGGCATGTGGTACCTGCTTCTCTTTGCGCTCATCCATGTCTACATGGTGATCCGTGAGGACGTGATGAGCGGCGAGTCGGTCATCGGTACGATGGTGAACGGAATTCGTCTTTTCAAGCGGGAACCCGGGGTGTGACGTGGTACCGGCGGCTTTGACGAAGACTGCCGCCACCAAGCGCACGAGCGCCAGCCGCGGCAAGGCCCTTAGGCCGCCGAGGCTCGCGCTGCCCGCGCGCATGCCCCCTCGGCCTGGCCAGTTTCTTGAAACGCGGTTTCTGAAACCGCTCGGGATCACGCAGACCGAGCTGGCGGAAGCGCTCGGCGTATCCAGGCGGCGGGTCAACGAGCTCATCCGAGGGCGGCGCGCGATTACTCCAGACACCGCGGTGCGCCTCGGGATCTTCTTCGGGAACGAGGCTGCGTTCTGGATGCACCTGCAGGTAGCCTGGGACATGCGTGCCGCCGCCCTGAACGTTTACGCGCGCCGCAAGCGCTGATTCAGCGTCCCTCCTCTGCGCCGGCTCGGCTGACGCGAGGGCGGCATCCGTCGCCCGAGCGTGAGCGTTGCCGCACGGCCTCGAGTCTTGACATAACGCAAGAAACGCCCCTCGCTGCGCGCGTAGAGTGCCTTGCATGTAACGCGCGTGGTAACAGAGGACCCAATGGATTCCCGCTGCGAGGCACTTGCCTTAGGTATCGGCAACGTTCTGTGGGCCGACGAAGGCTTCGGCGTCCGCGCCATCGAAGCACTGCATGCAGCGTACGTCTTCCCGGAGACGGTGACGTTGATGGACGGAGGTACCCAGGGCCTCTACCTTTTCCCGATCGTTTCGGCGGCGCGGCGGGTCCTCGTGCTGGACGCCGTCGATTTCGGCTTGCCTCCCGGCTCGCTGATAGTCATGCGCGACGCGGAAGTTCCGGCGTGGACCGCCGCGAAGATGAGCCCGCATCAGACCGGATTCAACGACGTCCTCGCGCTCGCTGCGCTTCGCGGCAACGCCCCGGAAGCGATCACCCTGATCGGTGTGCAGCCCGAAGTGCTCGCCGATCTCGGCGGAAGCCTCAGCGACACAGTCAAGGCACGCCTGCCCGAGGCCGTGGAGCTCGCCGCGAAGGAACTCGCCTCGTGGAGCTTTGCCGGGGCGCGACGTCCCTCGGGCGACTTCGCGTCGCTCAACGCGCCACCCCTGGCGATGGATCTGTACGAATCCGGCCGGCCGACCGAAGCCCAAGCCTGCCGGGTCGGCGATGCCCGGCTGCTCGGCTCGCTCTGGCGGCACGAGGCCTGAACCATGTGCGTCGGCATTCCCATGCAGGTCGTCGAAGCCGCCGAACGCCTCTCCTGGTGCGAGGGACGCGGTCAGCGGCTGCGGCTCGACCTCGCGCTGGTTGGCGAGCAGCCCCCCGGCGCGTGGGTGCTCGCATTCCAGGGCTCTGCCGTCCGGGTGCTCACTCCGGAAGAGGCCGCACAGACGAACGCGGCCCTGGACGCGCTCGAGGCCGCGCTCGACGGCAACACCAACCTCGATGCGTTCTTCGCCGACCTCACCGAACGCGAACCCCAGCTACCCGCACACCTGAAGCGAGGTTTTCCATGACCATCGATACCGCAGCGCCTGGAGTGCATCCCTTGCTGGCGCAGCTCTTCTCCAGGCATGGGTACGAGAATGTCAGCGCAGAGAGCATCGAAGCGTTCCTGCAGCCCGCGGGGCACGCGTTGCTGGTGTTCACCGAGGATCCGCTGCGTGTGCGCGAGACCCTCGATCTCGCGGTGATCGTTCCCGAGCTGGCGAGCGCCTTCGCGGGTCGCTTTCGCGTCGGCGTGCTGCTTCCCGCAGCTGCGCGCGAATTGCAGCCCCGCTACGGCGTGCGGCGCTGGCCGGCTTTCGTCGTGCTCCGCGACGGTGCCTACGTCGGGAGTGTCGAGGGCCTGCGCAACTGGGATGAATATGTGAGCGAGCTCGCCCGCTTGCTCGAGGCCGAACCGACCCGGGCGCCAACGATCGGTGTCGCGATCAAGGCCGCAGGCAGTGGTGCCTCCGGTTGTGGCGCCTGAACCACGAAGCAGAGGAACCGTCATGAAACCGCTCTCGATCCCAGTACGCGTCGTGGGGCCCGGTTCGCAGCCTGAAGAAGAGGAGCTGCAATACCTGGATCTACCGCGACAGATGAGCACCTTCCAGATGCCGTCGGCGCCGCAGCAGGCGTCAGCCGAGGCCCTTGCCGAATCGATGGAGGTGCTGGCGGAGTTCCTCGATGCGCTCGGGCCATGGGACCCCGCCTCCAAGGCGCCGGGGCCGCGACTCGACGTCACCGGCGTCTCGCCGCCCGCGCTCGCCATCACCAACGAGATGCTCGGCGAAGGCGAGGTCAGCATCCAGGTGAGCGGGACGCGCAGGCTGCGCATCCAGGAGAGCGTCTTCACCGGCGTATGGCGCGTGGTCGAGCTCGCTGCGGACGGGCAACTCGCGGCAGACTGGATCGAGGCAGGACCCGTGCCAAGGGTGGTGATCGATTCGGCGCTTGAGATGGCCGCATCCGCGCCCGCACTTGTCAACCTGCCGAGCGGCGCGATGAACTCGCCGGCGCTCCTGCAGGAGATCCAAGGGCGGATGCAGGACTGGCGGCCTTCCACCCCGGCACACGTGATCAACCTCACGCTCTTCCCGATGAGCCCGGACGATCACCAAGTGCTCGAACGGGCGCTGCCAGTCGGACCGGTCGCGATGATATCGCGCGGCTTTGGCCACTGCCGGATCAGCTCCACGCTCGCGCGCAACGTTTGGCGCGTGCAGTACTTCAACAGCATGAACACGCTGATTCTGGACACGATCGAGATCGTCGACGTGCCCGAAGTCGCGATCGCGGCGCCGGAGGATCTCGCCGACAGCCGCGCCCGCCTTGGCGAGCTCATCACCTGGATGGGCGAGTCGAGCACCGCGTGATCGCCCGTCCCGGGAATGCCGCCATGAAGACCTTCGAAGGTTCGTACCTCGGCGACCGCACGAAGATCGGCCCCGCAACGCGCCTCGAGTGCAAGGTGTGCTGGTACGTCTACGACCCGGCGCGCGGCGATCCCTTATGGCAGATCCCGCCCGGAACACCGTTCTACGATCTGCCGCCGCACTGGACTTGCCCCAACTGCGCCTGTCTCCAGGACCAGTTCATGGTGCTCTCCGATGCTTGACGTCGCGGCCCTGCTGCCCGATCCATCCGCACGACTGGAGGAAGCGTTTCGTGCTGTGCAGAAGGAAAAGATGGGCGGCTTGCCTTTCCTCAACCCTGTCATTCGCGTCGAAGCCATCGCCTTCGCGCCGTGGAAGGGTTACTGGCTGGGCGTGATGCTGACCCCGTGGTCGATGAACCTTGTCCTCACGCCCCGCGAGCCCGGCGCGTGGCGCCGGCTGCCCCTCGGCGAGAAGAGGCGCTACACGTTCCCCGCCGGGGATTTCGACTTCATCAGCGCTGAAGCAGACGCGATTGGCGACTACATGGCGTGCTCGCTTTTCTCGCCGGTACTCGAGTTCGCCGATCACGAGACCGCACGCCGGACGGCCACGCTCGCGCGCGAGGCGCTACTCGATGGAGCCAACGCGGAAGCTGTCGCGGGGAAGATGGGGGCGGCAGGGCCACAGGCCTACGCAGCACCCGTGGAAGCATCGCGCGTGCTGACTGATCTCGAGGCAAGGCTCGCGCAGCGTGTCTCCAGGCGTGATCTGCTTCATGGCCGGCTTGCCGGCAGCGACGATGCCGCTCGAGGGTGAATTGCGTGTGCGCCTTTCGTGGAACGGAAGCCGTGTGCAGGAAGTGACCATCAATGCCACCCGCCCGTTCGCGGCCGCCGGATTGTTCACGGGCAAGTCACCCGCCTGGGTCGTTGCCACTGTGCCGATGCTGTTCAGCATTTGCGCGAGCGCCCAGGGTGCCGCTGCCGGCAGCGCTATTGCCGCGGCGGGAGGCGCTGATGACGCGCTCCGCCCCATGCGCGAGCTCGAAGTGATCATCGAAACCATTCGGGAGCACTTCTGGCGTCTGCTGATCGACTGGCCCCAGAGCATGGGACGCGAGGCGGTCTTGGCACCCATGGCCTGCGTTCGGCGGCTCGCGGCGGCGCCACGAGAAGCGATCGCTTCGACGGCAACGCCTGCCCGGCGCGAGCTGGCCGCCGCGCTGCGCACCGCGGCTGCAGAAAACATCTACGGCATGACATCGTCGGAATGGCTTGCCATCGATGACTTCTCCCGGCTCCAGGCGTGGATGGGCCGCGCGGCGACGCTTCCCGCCGTGCTGCTGCGCGAGCTCGTCAATGAGATGCCGAGCCTGGGTGCAAGCGAAGTGCGATTGATGCCGTCGATTTCGGCCCGGGCTCTGATCGAGGTCGTCGCACGGGAGATGCGGCTCGACCCCGGATTCGCACGTGCTCCGACATGGAACGGCTCTCCGGTGCAAACGGGCGCGCTCGCCCGGATGCAGTCGCAGCCCCTGGTCGCCGCGATCACGAGCCGCTGCGGCAATGCCGTAGCGACCAGAACGGTCGCGCGGCTCGTGGAGCTGGCGCTGCTGTTGGATGAGTTGGCCGGAGCCGCTTCCGCGTCGACGCGGGTGGAGGCGGTCACGCTTGCCCCCGGCGAAGGCATCGCGGCCGTGCAGACCGCCCGTGGTTTGTTGCTGCACCGTGCCCGACTGCGCGACGGATCGGTCGCGGACTATCAGATCGTCGCGCCGACGGAATGGAACTTCCATCCGCAAGGCGCTTTCCCGCGAGCGCTGCTTGCCCTCGAAGCGGATGACGATGCCAGCCTCGAGTGGAAGGCACGGCTCACCGCGCAGGCGCTCGACCCGTGCGTGGCATGTCGAATCGAGGTAGGCCATGCATGAGCTGGCGATTGCCGAAAGCGTGCTCGAGATCGTCGAGCGGACGGCACGTGCAAGCGGCGGCGAGCGCGTTGCCGCGGTCTGGCTGGAGATTGGCGCCCTGTCCCACGTTCAGCCCGAGGCGTTGCGGTTCTGCTTCGACGCGGTGACGCGCGGCAGCCTTGCCGACCACGCCCGGCTGGAAATCGTGACGACTCCCGGCACGGCATGGTGCATGCCCTGCAGCGAGACCGTGCCGCTTGGCAGCCTTGGCGAGGCATGCCCCCGCTGCGGCAGCTACCAGCTTGCCGTGTCACAGGGCGAGGAGATGCGAGTGAAAGAGATCGAGATCACATGACTGTGTAAAGGATCGAGGAGCAATTCATGTGCACGACCTGTGGTTGCAACGACGCCAACGCCCTGATCGAAGGCAAGGCACCTGCGAGCCGGGCCGCTGACGATTCAGCGTCGCACGAACATTGGCACCAGCACGCCGACGGCACGTGGCACAGCCACGTCCACGGCGGCGGCAGCGCCCACCGGGCCGGTGCCGGATATGTGCCGCGAGCGCTTGCGGCTGCGCATGCGCCGGGGACGGCAGCATCGCGCATCGTGCAGATCGAGGAGGACATCTTGGCCAAGAACGGCGCGATCGCGGCCTACAACCGGGGCTACTTTGCCGACCACGGCATCTTCGCCTTGAACCTCGTGTCGAGCCCCGGATCGGGCAAAACGACCCTCCTCGAGAAAACGATCTCGGCCTGGGGTCGGCGCACGCCCATCGCAGTCATCGAGGGCGATCAGCAGACCTCGCGCGACGCCGATCGCGTGCGCGCCGCCGGCGCCGATGCGGTGCAGATCAATACCGGCAAGGGTTGCCATCTCGACGCGCAGATGGTCTGCCATGCGCTGACCCAGCTCGCGCCTGCGGACGACAGCCTGTTGCTGATTGAGAACGTCGGCAATCTGGTCTGCCCGTCGGCATTCGACCTGGGCGAGGCGCACAAGGTGGTGATCCTGTCGGTGACCGAGGGCGAGGACAAGCCGCTCAAGTATCCCGACATGTTCCATGCCGCGGGCCTGCTGGTGATCAACAAGATCGACCTGCTGCCCTATGTGGAGTTCAGCGTCGAGACGGCGAGCAGCTATGCGCGTCGCGTCCGGCCCGGGCTGGAAGTTCTTGCGCTTTCCGCGCAGACAGGCGCGGGCTTCGAGCAATGGCTGGCCTGGCTCGAGCGCGGCGTCAGGACCGCGCGGGCGCGCCGTGAAGCCGATGTCGATCAACTGCGCCGCCGCATCGCCGAGCTCGAAACCACGCTGGCGCAGCGCGGCGTCGCCGCGCCGCCCGGCTGATCGCCGCGATGGACATTGCGGCGCTCTCTCCCAGTCTCTCGCGCTCCCGCATCGAGGTCCGCGGAGTCGTGCAGGGCGTGGGCTTTCGGCCTTTTGTCTACCGGCTCGCGAACGAGCTCGCGCTCGACGGTTGGGTGAGAAACGACGGCGCGGGCGTCACGATCGAAGTTCAGGGCGATCCGAACCAAATCGCCTCGATGGCCGACCGGCTGACCCGCGAAGCACCGCCCCTCGCGCGTGTGGAAAGCGTCGCCGTGCAGGCCTGCGCGCCGCGCACGGACCAGGGCTTCTCGATCTTGGAAAGCGGCCGCGGCAAGGCGCAAACCGCGATCGGCCCCGACAGCGCAGTCTGTGCCGACTGCCTTACCGAACTGTTCGACCCGGACGATCGCCGTTATCGCTACGCCTTCATCAACTGCACGAACTGCGGTCCCCGCTACACCATCACGCGCGCTATCCCGTACGACCGCGCCGCGACCAGCATGGCTGCGTTCGAGCAGTGTCCGACGTGTCTCGCCGAGTACCGCGCACCCGCGCACCGTCGCTTTCACGCCGAACCCAACGCCTGCCCGGCCTGCGGACCGCGGCTGGAACTCCTCGATGCGACGGGAGCATCGATCGCATGCGCCGATCCGATCGAGGGGACGCTGTTGCGGCTGCTTCGCGGCGAAATCGTGGCCATCAAGGGGCTGGGTGGATTCCACCTCGCCTGCGACGCGCGAAATGCAACCGCCGTGGAGAAGCTGCGGACACGCAAGTCGCGGGAGGAAAAGCCGCTGGCCGTGATGGTCGCAGGTGCGCCCTCGTTGCTCCCGTTTGCCGAGGTGAGTTCGGTCGAGCGCTGCTTGCTCGCGTCCGCCGAACGGCCGATCGTGCTGCTGCGCAAGCGCCATGGCGCCGACCGAATCCTCTCGGGCGTCGCGCCGGGCCTCGCGTGGCTGGGGGCGATGCTTCCATATACACCGCTGCAATACCTGCTGTTCCACGAGGCGGCGCAGCGGCCGATCGGTACCGGCTGGCTCGGTGAGCCGCAGGCTCTCGTTCTCGTGATGACCAGCGCCAACCCGGGCGGCGAGCCGCTGGTGACAGACAACGCAGAGGCTCTGCGCCGGCTCGCAGGGATCGCCGACTGCCTGCTCGTCCACGATCGCGCGATCCTCACCCGCTGCGACGACAGCGTCCTGCGGGCAACCTCGACCGGCGCAAGCGCGGGCTTCCAGTTTGTCCGCCGCGCCCGCGGCTACACGCCGCGCGCCATCAAGCTGCCGCGCGCCGGTCCGTCGGTTGTAGCCGTCGGCGGCTACTTCAAGAACACGGTGTGCATTACGCGCGACGACGAAGCATTCGTCTCGCAGCACATCGGCGACCTCGACAACGCACCGACCTGCAGCTCGTTGGTCGATGCGGTCGAGCACCTCTGCTCGATACTCGCTATCGAACCGAAGATCGTCGCTCACGATCTGCATCCGGACTTCTTCAGCACGCGTCACGCGGCGCGCCTCGCGCGGCGCTTCGAGGCGCGCCTTCTCGGCGTGCAACACCATCACGCACACGTGGCTGCCGTGCTCGCCGAGCACGGGGAAGCCGGCCCGACGCTCGGGCTGGCGCTCGACGGCGTCGGGCTCGGTCACGACGGCGGCGCGTGGGGCGGCGAGCTGCTTCGCGTCGACGGCGCACGCTTCGAGCGCCTCGGCCATCTGCTTCCTCTGCGCCTTCCCGGCGGCGACGTTGCGGCGCGCGAGCCATGGCGCATGGCGGCCGCAGCGCTGGCACGCTGCGACCGTTCGGCCGAGATCGAACGGCGCTTCCACGACCAGCCCGCCGCGTCGACCGTCGCCGCGATGCTCGCACGGGGCGTCAATGCGCCCGAGACCTCCAGCATGGGACGCTACTTTGACGCTGCCGCCGGATTGCTCGGCGTCCGCCGCCGCATGGCGTTCGAAGGGCAGGCCGCCATGCTGCTCGAAGGGCTTGCAGATCGGAATGGAGAGGTCGCGGCGGATCCGGCGCTGTTCGCCGTGACCGCATCGAGACAACTCGACCTCACCGCGCTCTTCGCGCGGCTTGCCGACGAGACCGACCCCGGATTCGGAGCCGCGCTGTTCCACGCAACGCTCGTCGCCGCACTCGCGGAGTGGGTGTCGAGCGCGGCCCAGGCTTGCGGCATCGGCAAGGTTGCCTGCGCCGGCGGCTGCTTCCTCAACGCGATTCTCGCGCGCGGCTTGCGAGCCGCGCTCGCCGCGCGCGGCATCACGATGCTGGAGGCCATGGCGGTGCCGCCCAACGACGGCGGCCTGAGCCTGGGACAAGCCTGGGTCGCCATTCGCGCTGCCGCCGACGGGAACTGAGCATGTGCCTCGCGATACCGGCGTTGGTCGTCGCGCTGCCCGAACCGCAGACCGCGCTGATCGACGTCGACGGCGTTCGCAAGCGCGTCTCGCTCGCCCTCGTCGAGGGCGTCCTGCCCGGCGACTATGTCATCGTCCACGTCGGATATGCGCTGACCCGTCTCGATCCCGAAGAGGCGGCCCGCACGCTCGCGACGTTTGCCGCGGCCGGGCTCGCCGATGTTCCGGCGAAGGAAGCCGCGCTGTGAAATATATCGACGAGTTTCGCGATGGTGCTCTGGCGCAGCGGCTCGCCGCCGCCATCGCGCACGAGGCCCTGCCCTCCCGAACGTATCACCTCATGGAATTCTGCGGCGGCCACACCCACGCCATCTCCCGCTACGGCATCAAGGACCTGCTGCCCGCGAACGTGCAAATGATTCACGGCCCGGGCTGCCCGGTCTGCGTTCTTCCCATCGGCCGCATCGACAGCGCCATCGAGCTCGCCTCGCGTCCCACGCTGATCCTCGCGACCTATGCGGACACGATGCGCGTTCCGGCATCAAAGGGACTGTCGCTCCTCAAGGCAAAGGCTCGCGGCGCGGACATTCGCATGGTGTATTCGAGCGCCGATGCGCTGCGCATCGCGCGAGAGAACCCCGAGCGCGAGGTCGTGTTCTTCGCGATCGGCTTCGAAACGACCACGCCGCCGACCGCCGTGGCGATCACCGAAGCGAGCGCCGGGCGGCTCTCGAACTTCAGCGTCTTCTGCAACCACGTGCTCACGCCGGCGGCCATCGCCAACATTCTCGAGTCGCCCGAGGTCAGGGAGCTCGGGACGGTTCCGCTCGACGGGTTCATCGGGCCCGCGCACGTTTCGACCGTGATCGGGAGCCAGCCCTACGAGTATTTCGCCGAGGAGTACCAGCGGCCGGTCGTTATCGCCGGCTTCGAGCCCCTCGACGTCATGCAGGCGATCCTGATGCTGGTGCGGCAGCTGAACGAAGGTCGGGCCGAGGTCGAGAACGAGTTCACCCGTGCAGTGACGCGCGACGGCAACGCCAAGGCCAAGGCGCTGGTAGCCGAGGTCTTCGAGCTGCGGCGTTCGTTCGAGTGGCGCGGCCTCGGCGAGGTGCCCTACAGCGCGCTGTGCATCAAGGAGAAGTACCGTGCATTCGATGCCGAGGTCCGCTATGGCGTCGAGTACCGGGCCGTGGCCGACAACAAGGCCTGCGAATGCGGCGCGATCCTGCGCGGCGTGAAGAAGCCCACTGACTGCAAGGTCTTCGGCACGGTATGCACTCCAGAGAATCCGATTGGCTCGTGCATGGTGTCCTCGGAGGGGGCGTGTGCGGCTCATTACACCTACGGCCGCTTCAAGGACGTTCCGGTCGTTGCGACGGCGGCATGAGCGGCGTGCGCCCCGACTACGTGCGGCCCGTGGATTTCAAGCATGGGCGGGTCGACATGAGCCACGGCAGCGGCGGCAGGGCGATGGCGCAGCTCATCGACGAACTGTTCCTGCGGGCTTTCGACAACGAGTGGCTGCGCGCGGGCAACGACAGCGCGCGCTTTGCGGTGCCCGCGGGCCGCATGGTGATTGCAACGGACAGCCACGTCGTCTCGCCGCTGTTCTTTCCCGGAGGCGACATCGGCTGCCTGTCGGTGCACGGCACGATCAACGACGTCGCGATGTCGGGGGCGGCGCCTCTCTACCTCGCGGCGACCTTCGTGCTCGAAGAAGGGTTTCCTCTCGCGGACCTCAAGCGCATCGTGGCGTCGATGGCGAGCGCTTCGCGCGCGGCAGGAGTGCCCGTGGTCACCGGCGACACCAAGGTCGTGGAACAGGGCAAGGGAGATGGCGTGTTCATTACCACCACGGGCATCGGCATCGTTCCCGAAGGCGTGGACATCGCCGGCGACCACGCCCGCCCCGGCGACGCCATCATCGTCAGCGGAACGCTCGGCGATCACGGCGTGGCCATCATGTCCCAGCGCGAGAACCTCTCCTTCGAGACGGCCATCGAATCCGACACCGCGGCCCTCCACGGTCTCGTCGGGGCCATGGTCGCGGCGGTCCCCGGGATTCATTGCCTGCGGGATCCGACGCGCGGCGGGCTCGCGACCACGCTTAACGAAATCGCCCACCAGTCGCGCTGCGGCATGCTTATCCGCGAGCAGGACCTGCCAGTCAAGCCGCAGGTCAGCGCTGCCTGCGAGTTCCTCGGGCTCGATCCGCTCTACGTGGCCAACGAGGGCAAGCTGGTCGCAATGGCGTCTGCCGGGGACGCTGCGACGCTGCTCGCCGCCATGCGCGCGCACCCGCTGGCTCGTGGGGCCGCCATCATCGGTGAGGTCATCGAGGACCCGCATCACTTCGTGCAGATGCAGACGAGCTTCGGGGGCCGCCGCAACGTCGACTGGCTCACTGGCGAGCAGCTTCCGCGCATCTGCTAACGGGCGGCCGATGCGGATCCTCTTTCTCGCCCACTCATTCAACAGCCTGACGCAGCGGCTCTTCGTCGAGCTGACCGAGCTCGGTCACGAAGTGTCGATCGAGTTCGACGTCAACGACCGGGTGAGCGAAGAAGCCGTGGCCCTGTTCCGGCCCGAGCTGATCGTGGCCCCCTTCCTCAAACGCGCGATACCCGAGACGATCTGGCGCGCGCACCGCTGCATCGTCATCCATCCCGGGATCGCGGGTGACCGGGGCCCATCGGCCCTGGACTGGGCGGTCATGAATGGCGAGCGAGAATGGGGCGTCACGGCTCTCGAGGCGAACGGCGAGATGGATGCCGGCGACATCTGGGCCTCGGTGACCTTCCCCATGCGCGTCGCGACCAAGGCGAGTCTTTACCGTCACGAAGTCACCGAAGCCGCTGTCGCTGTGCTGAAGCTCACGCTTGAGCGGCTTGCGCAGCCGGGATTCAAGCCCGAACCTCTCAACTACAGCGACCCGGGTGTGCGGGGGCGGCCGCGACCGTTGCTGCGCCAGCCGGATCGGTCGATCGACTGGCGTTGCGACGACACCGCAACCGTCCTGCGCAAGATTCGAGCCGCAGACGGCTCTCCCGGCGTGCTCGACACGATAGGCGGTGCACGCTACTACGTCTTCGACGCGCATCCGGAGGGCAGGCTGAAGGGGGGGGTCCCAGGCAACATCATCGGACGCCGCAGCGGCGCGATCTGCCGCGCCACGATCGACGGCGCCGTCTGGATCACGCACCTGAAGCATGCCGAGGCCGGCGCATTCAAGCTGCCGGCGGCGATGGCTCTCGGCGACGCGCTCCCCGCCGTGGCCGAGTTCCCGCTCCCGCCTCAAGCAGCGGTCGATTACCCGACGTGGCGGCCGATTCGCTACGAGGAGGAAGGCTACGTCGGCTTTCTTCACTTTCCTTTCTACAACGGCGCGATGGGCACCGAGCAATGCGAGGCGCTGCGCGAGGCCTATGCCTATGCCCGCTCGCGCCCTACCCGGGTAGTCGTCCTCCTCGGCGGTCCCGACTTCTGGTCGAATGGGATCCACCTGAACCAGATCGAGGCCGCGCCGCATCCGGCCGAAGAATCGTGGCGCAATATCAACGCCATGAACGATCTGGTGCGAGACATCGTGCTGACCGATACGCAGCTCACGGTGGCAGCGCTGTCGGGCAACGCCGGCGCCGGTGGCGTGTTCCTCGCCCTCGCCGCCGACCGCATCTGGGCCCGCGAGGGGATCATCCTCAACCCGCACTACAAGGGAATGGGCAATCTGTACGGGTCCGAGTATTGGACCTACCTTCTGCCGCGGCGCGCCGCCGGAGCGTCGGGTCAGGAAGCCATGGGGCGCAGACTGCCGATCGGTGTGCGCGGGGCTCTCGCCCTCGGTCTTATCGACGAGCACCTTGCTCCCAGCCCGGCGGCGTTCACGGCCGAGGTCGCGCGACGTGCGCATCTTCTGGCCACCGAGCCATCCTTCGAACGGCTGCTCGGAGCCAAGAAGCGCCGGCGCGCCGCGGACGAAGCCGAGAGGCCTCTCGAGGCCTACCGCAGCGACGAGCTCGAGCGCATGAAGCTGAACTTTTTCGGCTTCGACTCCAGCTACCACGTGGCGCGCCACAGCTTCGTCCACAAGCTGCCGCGCTCGCGCACGCCGGTCTACCTGGCTAAGCACCGGGCTCAACGCCCTCCCCATCGAGACGGTCCCGCGGCGGTCCCGGCCCTTCAATAACACGCGCGGGCCCCGACCGATCGCCTGTAACGGGCGGTGTAGCACCCCGTGCGCCACGGCGGCGTGGGCCTCAAGCCTGTAGCGCCGATGCAACAGAACGCCTTGCAAAGGCCCCGCCCGTTGATCCAGATCAATGCGACCGATTCAGCAAAATGTAGCAAGGCGATACGATAGCTGCGAAGGCACGGGTCATGAGCGGACGAAACCTCGCCCGCTTCTCTTGGCCCGGGCGGGGAGGTGTTCGATGCGATCCGGATCGCTCTGCACCGCACGAGGGAGGCAATCCATGCGATTCAATTCGATCGCCAGCGCGCTGTGCGCCGGCTTGTTTACGCTCGTCTTCTCCGTGGCCGGTCTGGCGCAGACGGCCGCGGCCACGGCGAGCAAAGGCGACACCCAGGTCAAGCCGGTGTGCGCCAACTGCCACGAGGACAAGTGGCACTCGATCGACCTCTCGCAGCACGGCGCGAAGAACGACGCCATGGGCAGCATGTGCCAGAACTGCCACGGCGACGCGACCGAGCACCTGAAGGATCCGATGAAGGCCAAGCCGGCCAACCCCTTCGCGAAGGGCAAGCCGGCAGCGGAGCAGGCCGCGGTGTGCCTCAACTGCCACGGCAGCAATCGCAACCTCGCTTTCTGGACTTCCGGCAAGCATGCGCTCAACGAAGTTGCATGCAGCAACTGCCACAGCATCCACGGAGAGAAGGTCGTCCCGACCTACAACGGCGTGAACCTCGTGGCGCAGAAGGTCACCATCAACAAGTTCACGACGACGTTCCAGCCGAACCAGTCGGAGGTCTGCGGCACCTGCCACCAGCACATCCGCGCCGAGACCTTCAAGCCTTCGCACCACCCGATCATCGAGGGCAAGATCAAGTGCAGCGACTGCCACAATCCGCACGGCGCGCTCTCGCCGGTGATGGTCAAGCAACCGACGATCAACGACCAGTGCTACTCGTGCCACGCCGACAAGCGCGGCCCGTTCGTGTTCAACCACCCGCCGGTCGAGGAGAACTGCGCGACCTGCCACAACCCGCACGGCTCGGTCCATTACAAGCTGCTCAGGGAACACACGCCGAATCTGTGTCAAGACTGCCACGAAGGATCGCGGCATCCGGGAACGATCTACGGCGCCGGCGGCGGCTTCACCTGCCAGGCCGGGATGACGAACGACCAGCTCAACTACCCCGGTTGCTTCGGCAAGCCCGTCGGGTCGCTGAGCTCGAACGTCAGCACCCGCCTGGTCGATCGCGCCTGCCTGAACTGCCACAGCAGCATCCACGGGTCGAACGCGCCGGCTAACCGCGGCCAGTTCTTCCTCAGATAAGGTCAGGAGAGAACCATGACCAAGAAGCTCCTTTCCGCTCTGATCGCCAGCCTCTTCGCGGTCGCGCCCGCATTCGCCCAGAGCGACGACGATCCCATGCGGGTGCAGGGTAGCGCGACCTTCGGCGGCATCTATAACCGCCAGAATGCAGACGACAAAGCCAAGCTTCAGGAATACCAGGATGTAGGCAACGGTGCGCTGTCAAGCGTCGGTATCCGCGGCCGCAACTCCACCACCTGGTTCGAGGGCTACGGTGAGAACTTCGGCCGCGACGACCAGTACATGTTCCTGCGTGGCGGCATGTACGACGTCTTCAAGGCGGGGGCGTACCTCAACTGGATGCCCCATGATTTTTCGACCAACGCCCTCACGCCGTACAGCGGCGTGGGCAGCGAGCTGCTGCTGGCGACGTTCCCGAAGCTCGACACGAGCACGTGGAGCTCGTTCAACCTGGGTTATGAGCGCAAGGATGCTGGCGGCTACTTCGAGTGGCAGAAGAACAGCCCGTGGTACGTCCGCGTCGACGGCAGCGAGGTGAAGTTCGAAGGGACGAAGGTCGGCTCGGGCTCGAACGGGACGAGCCCCGGCAATGGCTACATGGCGTTGCCGATCCCGGTGCAAACGTCGACCAAGAACGCCGGCGTCGAAGGCGGCTACCAGACGAACAAGGCAACCTTCTCGCTGCGCTGGGATTACAGCAATTTCGACAACGCGCTGAATACGCTCTACTGGTCCAACCCGTTCTTCGGCAGTCAGATCGACACGACGCAGCTGCCGCCCGACAACACGTTCAACAAGGCCACAGTGACGGGCAACTACCGCGACCTCCCCTGGCAGTCGGTGATCTCGGCCCGCTACACCTGGGCGAAGACGACGAGCAACGTCAGCCTCGCGTCGAGCCAGCTGAACAGCTTCCCGTCGGTGCCTGCGAACAATCTGACGCTCCCGAACCAGGGCACGTTCAACGGGGAAAACGTCAACCAGTCATTTGCACTGGGATGGACCGCGCATCCGGTAAACAACGTCGACACGCGGGTCTACTATTACTGGACCAGGCTGCAGAACAAGTCCAGCGACATCGTCTACGGCAACGCGCCGACGACACCGCTGCCGGGCGGCCTGGGCTGCGGGAACGTGCCGCCGCCTGACACGGCACCTGCAGGGACGGCGTGGCCAACCGGCAATTGCGAGCCGGACAAGTTCAGCTACAGGAAGAACGATGTCGGCTTCGACGTGTACTGGCGCTTCGCGATGGGCCAGCGGCTCGGCTTCGGGTGGGATTACTGGGACCTGAACCAGAGCCGCGTTGACTACGACAAGGCGCATGCCAACACGTTCTTCGTGGAATACAAGAATACGGCGTTCGACACGCTGACCGGTCGGATCAAGTACCGGTACATCAAGCGCGATGCGACGAGCAACTTCAGCAACGATGGCGTCAGCCCCAGCGACCCGAACTTCCTGCTGCCGTTCACGTCGGCTTTCGACATGCAGGACCTCACGACCAACGAGGTCAGGCTCTACCTCGACTGGACGCCGATGCCGCTGCTGACAACGTCGTTCCAGGGTAACTGGGCGAGAAACAACTACAACAACGTAACCTATGGCCGGACCGACAACGACATGCAGGGGTACTACCTCAGCGTGAACTGGGGCGCGCCAGACGGAATCATGGTGCGCGGCTTCGGCGACTGGCAGGAGACCAAGTATCCGTCGAACCACCGCTATATCGGGACGATCTCGGGCGGCCCGCCGCCGGCGGGCACCAACCCGCCCGGCTGGTGTACGAACACCGGCGCGAGCGCAAATCCGAACTGCTTCGACCCGAACCAGCAGGCGTGGTTCATTCCGTCAGGAGGCAGCAGCTACACCGGGTCTTACAACTGGTCCTCGCAGACCAAGGACACGACCTGGATGATCGGTGTAGGCGCCGACTGGCCGGTCTCAGCGCAGTGGCTGTTAAACGCCTCTTACATCTACGTGAGCAACCAGGGCGATGCCACTTTCTCGGCCCCGTGCTGCGACAAGAACGGCAATTCGTTCAACAACCCGCTAAACATCGGGAACTTCGACGACAGCAAGGAACAGTACTTCAATATCAAGGCGACCTACACGCTCAACAAGAACTGGTCGTTCAGCGGTGGCTACGCGTACGAGAAGTACAGCCGCAACGACATTGGGTCGCAGGGATTCACTTACCTGACCCCGTCGCCCACGATCGCCACGCCGAACACGAGCCTGAGCTACCTCAACGGCTACAACCTCAACCCGAATGGCAATCAAAACATCTTCTGGCTCACGGTGACGTGGAAGTTCGACGCCCCCCCGCTGCCGGCCGCACCGGCGCCGAAGGTCGCGGAAGCGCCCAAGGCCGTCGCGCCGCCGCCTCCTCCGCCGCCCCAGCCGGCGCCGAAGCCCGCGCCGCGGGTTGAGAAGATCACGCTCGACGCGAAGGTGCTGTTCGGGTTCAACGAGGCCGCGCTCACGGCCGAAGGCAAGGCGGAGATCGACAAGCAGGTCCTCGGCAAGATCTCGCAGATGACGAAGCTCGATGTCGTCATCGTGACGGGGCATACCGACCGCATCGGTTCGGCTGCGTACAATCAGGAGCTCTCGGTGAGGCGCGCGAGCGCCGTGCGCGACTATCTCGCGTCCAAGGGCGTTTCCGGCGACAAGATCCAGGCGATCGGCATGGGAGAGAAGCAGCCCGTCGTGCAATGCGACCAGAAGAACCGCAAGGAGCTGATCGCTTGCCTGGCCCCCAACCGTCGCGTGGAGGTCGAGGCGAGAGGCGAATCGGGCATGTGATTGCGCATCCCTCAAGA
>Ga0335084_10000655_pt1 | contig 30188 bp, 28 predicted proteins | sample Lox_Sample_44_FD_206721 | JGI IMG/M metagenome (GOLD analysis project Ga0335084, IMG submission 206721) | Soil microbial communities from Loxahatchee National Wildlife Refuge, Florida, United States - Lox_Sample_4.4 | ecosystem: Environmental > Terrestrial > Soil > Wetlands | place: USA... | reverse complement strand
GCGAAGCGGAACGTATACCAGCGAACGGACCGTCTCGCCCGCGTCCTCGAACCAGGCCCCCGTGTCGAACAAGGGGTGTTGACTGAAATAGGGGTCATCGAGAGTTTCGGCGAACATGCGCGCCTCCTGACCGATCCCGCCGAACTCGATGCGATCTTGCGCAGGCGTCCCCATCCACAGCCTCAGGGCCACTGCGGGAACTGCGAAGTCCTCGCGCAGATTGGTGTGGATGGAATCGAGCAGACGCGGCAAATCGCCCGCAGCCAGCAGCGCCAACGTGGTGCGGTGCAGGCGTTCGCTGATGCTGTCGTTCTCTTCGCCGAACTGGACCAGCTCGCGCAGCTTGCCCTCCAGCGCACGGCTCCTCTCGCGCAGAGTCAGCATCTGGCGCTCGGCGATGGGAATCGCCCCGCCACCGTGCGGATGCGGGAGCTGCATGGCGGCCAGCAGCTCGGCGTGTTCCTCGAAGAATTCCGGGTGTTCCTTCAGATAACGGGCAACTTCGTCTGATCTCATCTGTGCCACTCTCTAAATTTCTATTGCACCTTCGAACACCGTTTCCGCGCCTCCGGTCAGCAGCACCGGCTGCCCGCCGCCGCCCCATGCGATGCTCAGCGGGCCGCCGCGCGTGTGCACGTTAACCGGGCTATCCAGGTATCCGCGCACAACTCCCGCGACCACGGCCGCGCATGCGCCCGTCCCGCAGGCCAACGTCTCTCCTGCCCCGCGCTCGTACACGCGTAGCTTGACGCGGTGGCGGTCGACCACCTCCATGTAGCCGGCGTTGACCCGCTGCGGAAAGCGCGGGTGGCGCTCGATCAAGGGTCCCTGGGTCAATACGGGTGCGCGCTCAACGCTGTCCACGATTTGCACGGCGTGGGGGTTGCCCATGGACAGTGTGCTGATCTCGACGCTCTGGCCGGCCACCTCGATCCGATAGGTCTGGGCCCGCGCGTCAGCGAGGAAGGGGATTTTGGCCGGCTCGAACTCGGGTGTGCCCATGTCAACCGTGACTTGGCCATCGGACTCCATCTTGGGCACGATGACTCCGGCCAGGGTCTCGACGCGGATCTGCGTCTTTTCGGTCAGGCCCTTGTCGTGCACGTACCTCAGGAAGCAGCGCGCGCCGTTGCCACAATGCTGCGCTTCCTCGCCGTCGGCGTTATAGATGCGATAGTAGAAGTCGGTGCCCGGCGTTCGCGGCCGTTCGATGAGCAGGATCTGGTCGCAGCCCACGCCGAAGTGGCGGTCCGCGATGCGCCTCACGGTCTGCGCATCGAGCGCCACCTGCTGGTTGACGGCGTCGACCACGACGAAGTCGTTGCCTGCGCCCTGCATCTTGGTGAACTGGAGCAGTTTGGGCACGGTCCCGCCGCTGATCATGCGACGGGAAGCGCTTTGGACATCACATAGTCATCCATGATGAAACCGCGGCCGATGTCGAACCGGGCCGCCTCGCTCACGCTGAAGCCATTGCGCAGGTAGGCGTCGATCGCGCTGCGATTGTTCTTGTTCACCTGGAGATACAAGCGTGTGCATTCCAGGGAGCGAGCGCGCTCCTCGACGTGACTCAGCAGCAGGCTGCCGTAGCCTCGACCGCGCAGATCGTAGCGCACGTAGAGCTTGTCCAGCTTCATCGTGTCGCGGTGTTCGCCCAGCTCGCAACAGGCGAATGCAACCATGGTCTCGTCCAACAGCAGCTTGTCCCACCAGGCGGTGTGGTTCGCGAGCTGCTCGCGGATCACCTCGGGTCGGTAGCGCTGATCGAGCATGTATTCTATCTGCTCGACCGTGATGATGCCGGGAAAGTGCGCGTACCAAATGGCGCGCGCCAGCCGCACGAGATCGGGGATGTCGTCCTCGCGCAAGGGCAGGATGCGAATGTTAGGACTTGGGGTGACGGGGCTGACGGACGGCTCCATATCCGACGCCAATCATACCGGGGCTGGGGCTGCAGGAAAAACCGCAAAACAGCGTCAAACAAGGCACTGCTCGCGCTGAGCACGTAACCTAAACGTCTTTAAGCTGAGGGAGTTATCTGTTATTCTAAACGACTTTCCAGTGCACCAACAACAGGCCCGTTTTCGAATGAGCGAGTATCTCTTCACGTCCGAGTCCGTCTCGGAAGGCCACCCGGACAAAGTCGCAGACCAAATCTCCGACGCGGTGCTGGACGCAATCTTGGTCCAGGACAAGTTTTCCCGCGTAGCTGCGGAGACTCTGGTGAACACCGGCCTGGTGGTGATGGCCGGCGAGATCACCACCAACGCGGTGGTGGACTTCCAGCAAATCGCGCGTGAAACCATCAAGCGCATCGGTTACGACAACACCGAATACGGCATCGACTACAAGGGCTGCGCGGTGCTGGTGGCGTATGACAAGCAAAGTCCGGACATCAAGCAGGGCGTCGACAAGGCGCACGACGACCCGCTCAATCAGGGCGCCGGCGACCAGGGTCTCATGTTCGGCTATGCCTGCGATGAAACGCCGCAGCTGATGCCGCTGCCCATCTATCTTGCGCATCGCCTGGTGGAGCGCCAGTCGGAACTGCGGCGCGATGGACGCCTGGCGTGGCTGCGGCCAGACGCCAAATCACAGGTGACGGTGCGTTATGCGGACGGTAAGCCGGCGGCCATCGACACCGTCGTGCTTTCCACTCAGCACGCGCCCGACATCGCGCTCGAACAGATCCGCGAAGCCGTCATCGAGAACATCATCAAGCCGGTGCTGCCGAAGAACCTGCTCAAGGGGAAGGTCAACTATCTCGTCAATCCGACCGGACGTTTCGTGGTCGGCGGTCCGCAGGGCGACTGCGGCCTGACCGGGCGGAAGATCATCGTGGACACCTACGGCGGCGCGGCGCACCACGGCGGCGGCGCTTTCTCCGGGAAGGACCCCTCCAAGGTCGACCGCTCAGCGGCCTATGCTGCGCGCTATGTGGCCAAGAACGTGGTCGCCGCAGGGCTCGCAGCCAAGTGCGAGATCCAGATCTCCTATGCCATCGGCGTGGCCCGGCCCACCAGCATCATGGTAACGACTTTCGGCACCGGCAAGATCGCCGACGATAAGCTGGCCCAGCTCATTCAGAAGCATTTCGATTTGCGGCCCAAGGGCATCATCCAGATGCTCGATCTGCTGCGGCCCATCTACAGCAAGACCGCCGCCTACGGTCACTTCGGCCGCGACGAGCCCGAGTTCACCTGGGAAAACCTCGACAAGGTCTCAGCCCTGCAGGCTGAGGCAGGCGCAGCGGTCGCTCATGCGTAAGCGCCTGACTGTCCGATAGCGCGTCGAGGTTTCGGCGGAGACTCACGTCCGCTTGCGGACGTTAGGTCGGAGCCAAGACATGGACAAGGTCTCAGCCCTGCAGGCTGATGCCGGTGCAAGGTCGCGCACCCGTAAGCGGTTGTATACGCCATAGCGGGTGTTGGCGCGACGCCACGCTTAGCGTACAATCTTCGACCCCTGAGGAGCGTTGCAACGGGCCGCTTCATAGCCAGTTCTCCTTGAGAGCGGGCCCGCCAGGCTCAGGTGATCCCAACTTGCAACGGCGCTCACGAACTTTTTTCTTAACCGAAAGGAGGGCGTGATGAGCGCCGTGTTGCAATCCAAGCGGTCCGAAGATTTCCGCGTTGCCGATCTGTCCCTGGCCGAGTGGGGCCGCAAGGAGATCGCCATTGCGCAAACCGAGATGCCCGGACTCATGGCGATCCGCGACGAGTTCGCTGCGCTGCAACCGCTGCGCGGCGCTCGCATCGCCGGTTCGTTGCATATGACAATCCAGACCGCGGTGCTGATCGAGACCCTCAAGGCTCTCGGCGCCGACGTGCGCTGGGCATCGTGCAACATTTACTCGACGCAGGACCATGCCGCTGCCGCCATCGCCGCCAGCGGGACGCCCGTCTTCGCCTACAAAGGCGAGAGCCTCGACGAGTACTGGGAGTTCACGCACCGGATCTTCGAGTGGGCGGACGGCGGCACCCCAAACATGATCCTGGACGATGGCGGCGATGCGACGCTGCTGGTGCACCTTGGCGCGCGCGCGGAGAGCGAGCCCGCTTGCATCACACATCCGGCGAATGAGGAGGAGCGAGCACTCTTCGCTGCCATCCGCAAACGGCTGGATGCGAGCCCCACGTACTACTCGAGGATCAAAGCCAACATCCGCGGCGTCACCGAGGAGACCACGACTGGCGTGAAGCGTCTATATCAGATGGCCAAGGACAAGCAGCTGGGCTTTGCGGCCATCAATGTCAACGACTCCGTCACGAAGTCGAAATTCGACAATCTCTATGGCTGCCGCGAGTCGCTGGTGGATGGCATCAAGCGCGCCACCGATGTGATGATTGCGGGCAAGATCGCGCTCGTTGCAGGTTACGGCGACGTAGGCAAGGGCTCGGCGCAGGCGCTGCGCGCGTTGTCGGCTCAGGTGTGGGTGACGGAGGTCGATCCGATCTGCGCACTGCAGGCGGCGATGGAGGGTTACCGCGTGGTGACCATGGACTACGCCTGCGACAAAGCCGACATCTTCGTCACCGCCACAGGCAACATCGACATCATCACGCATGAGCACATGAAGCGCATGAAGAACCAGGCGATCGTGTGCAATATCGGCCACTTTGACAACGAGATCGATGTGGCCAGCCTCAAGGCCTACAAGTGGGAGAACATCAAGCCGCAGGTGGATCACGTCATTTTTCCGGACGGCAAGCGCATCATCCTGCTGGCCGAGGGGCGTCTGGTGAACCTGGGTTGCGGGACCGGTCACCCCAGCTACGTCATGTCGTCGTCGTTTGCCAATCAGGTCATCGCGCAGATCGAGCTATGGACCAATCCTGGCCAGTACCCGATCGGTGTGCACACCTTGCCCAAGCATTTGGACGAGAAGGTGGCACGGCTGCAGCTGTCCAAACTGGGCGCGATGCTGACCACGCTGTCGGACAAGCAGGCCCGATACATCGGCGTGGCGAAGGACGGGCCGTACAAGCCCGAGCACTATCGATACTGAGACGGCGGTGGCTGCTGCTCGCGTGCCGGGTCCGGCACGCACTTTCTCGTTCGAGTTCTTTCCGCCGCAGACGCCCGAAGGCGTTCAGAAGCTGCGGATCGCGCGCAAGCAACTCGCTCAGCTCGAGCCCGCCTTTTTCTCCGTGACGTTCGGAGCAGGCGGGTCTACGCGCGACCGTACCATGGACACTGTCCTGGAGATCCAAGCGGAGGGCCATCAGGCTGCGCCGCACGTGTCCTGCATTGCGGCGAGCAAGACAACCGTGCGCGAGATACTGCAGCGCTACCGCCAAGCCGGGATTCGGCGCTTGGTCGCGCTGCGCGGGGACATGCCTTCCGGAATGGTCGAGGCGGGCGAGTTTCGCTTTGCCAACGAGCTCGTTGCGTTCATCCGCGCGGAGTTCGGCTCCGCGTTTCACATCGAGGTGGCGGCCTATCCGGAGTATCACCCGCAGGCGCGCACGGCGCAGGATGATCTGGCCAACTTCAAGCGCAAGGTGGAGGCCGGAGCGGACTCGGCGATGACGCAGTACTTCTTCAACCCCGACGCCTACTTCGCGTTCGTGGATGAGTGCCAGGGTGCGGACATCCGCATCCCGATCGTCCCGGGCATCATGCCCATCAACAGGTTTTCCCAGCTGGCTCGGTTTTCCGATGCCTGCGGTGCCGAGATCCCGCGCTGGATCCGGCGCAAGCTGGAGGGGTTCGGTGACGACGCCGCCTCAATCCGCTCCTTCGGCCTGGACGTGGTGACGCAGCTGTGCGACCAGCTGCTGCGCGGAGGCGCTCCGGGGTTGCACGTCTATACGCTCAACCAGGCTGGCCCAACCACCACGATCTGGCAGCGGCTCGGCCTGTCCTGAACTCGTCGAAGAGCCTGTACTGAAGCCTGCCCAAGGCCTTGCCCGGGGGGAGAGCTGGAAGCCTCGCTCAGGCCGCCAACCGCTTCTTCTGCAAGGCGGCCCGGGCGTGCAAATGTGCGTAGGCCTGGTGCGCAGCCGCCTCGGCCTCGCCCACGTGGATCGGCAGGCCCATGTCAGATAAGACTGATCCGAGCGCCGACAGGCACAACATCACGTTCTCGGGCTTGCAGGAGTAGCCCATGATGCCCACGCGCCATATCTTGCCGGCGAGCGGGCCCAGGCCGGCGCCGATATCGAGATTGAACTCGGTGAGCAACGTCTTGCGTACTTCAGACTCGCGCTCGTTGAGCGCTTCGGGTGCGTGCACCGCGTTCATCTGCGGCAGCCGCGCGCCTTCCTTCACCAGGTATTTGAGTCCCATCGCCTCCAGGCCGGCTTTGAGCGCAATGTGATGACGCTGGTGGCGGGCCCAAGCATTCTCGATGCCCTCTTCCTTCAGGATGAGAAGCGCCTCGTGCAGCGCGTACAGGCTATTGGTGGGCGCGGTGTGGTGATAAGTGCGCGTCGTAGCGCCCCAGTAGCCCAGCAGGAGGTTCATGTCCATGAACCAGCTGTGTATCTTGTCCTTGCGCGACTTGACGTACTGCACCACGCGGTCGCTGAACGAAACCGGCGAAAGGCCCGGCGTACACGACAAGCACTTCTGGCTGGCGGAGTAGATGGCATCGATGTTCCACTCGTCGACCAGCACGGGCGTGCCGCCCAGCGAAGTCACCGCATCCACGATGGTAAGCGCGTCATGCCGATGCGCGATCTCGACCAGGGTCTGAGCGTCGGACTGCACACCGGTTGAAGTCTCCGCGTGCACGAAGGCGACCAGGCGCACGTCAGGATTCTTCTTCAGCGCATCCTCGAGCTTGTTCGGATCGACCGCTTCACCCCAGGCGTCCTCGACCACGACGGGAATGGCCCCGCAGCGCTCCACGTTCTCGATCATCCGGCCGCCGAACACGCCGTTGCGGCAGACGATGACCTTATCGCCCGGCGTGACGAGGTTCACGAAGCAATACTCCATCCCCACCGAACCGGGACCGGAGATCGGGAAGGTCAGCGCATTCTTGGTCTGAAACGCGTAGCGCAGCAGCGACTTCAACTCCTCCATCATCTCGACAAACACGGGGTCGAGGTAGCCGATGGCCGGGAGGCTCATCGCCGCCATGACGCGCGGGTTGATCTCGGACGGGCCGGGGCCCATCAGCGTGCGCTGCGGCGGATGGAAGGGGTGAATTCTCTTGGCCGGAGCGAAGGGGTTCATGGTGTCGTTTCCTGCAAGCGAGGGTCCGAACAGGCTGTCTTCTTCACCGCGCGACTTGAGCCGGATCGGCTTGCGCGCGTTGGCTTCGTTCAACACTTCCACGGCTGGGATCGCGCCATCGGTGAGGCGATCGACTTCCATAGCCCAGCGCGACGGCACGTAACCCGACTTGACCCAGTTGTTGACGACCGCGCGATCGACGCGAAAGCGACGCGCTACCTCGGCTTGGCTGCCGAACAGGGTTACGAGGCGATCAGCGCAGTTCACCGGACGGGGTCATGGAAACGCTGGACTGCGGTGAAGTCTGCAGTATCAAACGCAGTTTGACAAGTTGGACTTGATACTTCTGATGGGGGTGGAAGGACAGAGCATGGGTGCAGCGGAGAATCACCTGTCCGGTCTGCGATTCAACGTGAGCGTGCGCTCACACCTCTAGGCTCCACCTGGAATCGACTTTGGCCGAGGCCGCAAGCGGTAGGGCAACATGCCGAGAATCATCGCCCCCACGAAAAGCCAGACGCGCCAATCACCGAATGCGCTGCTGACCAGCGCCGGTCCCGGGCAGAAACCCGACAGGCCCCAGCCCACGCCGAAGATGAGCGACCCAGTCACCAGGGGCGCGTCAATGTTCCTCAGGCTGGGCATCGCGAATTGCAGGGCGAGCAGCGGCGCCCTGCGTCTTTTCGTGCTGAAGTACGCGACACCGAACACCGCTACCGCGCCGGCCATGACAAACGCAAGACTGGGATCCCAGCTTCCGGTGACATCGAGAAAACGGACCACTTTGGCCGGGTTGGACATCTGCGAAACGAGCAGCCCCGCGCCGAACACCAACCCGCAGAGGAAGGCTGCCGCGACGCGGTTCATGATAAGTGCGCTATAACCAGAACTGTCAGCATTGCGCTGGCCATGAAGCACAACGTGGCAACCATCGAGCGTGCCGAGAGCCGGCCAATCCCGCAGACGCCATGCCCGCTGGTGCAGCCGCCTCCCAACTGGGTCCCGAATCCCACCAACAGCCCCGCGATGAGGAGCTGCCCCGCGCCCGCTTTCAAGTCGAAATGCACTGATTCCGGGAACAACAGCACTGCGGCGAGACCGCTGATCAGCAGGCCGGCGAGGAAGGCGATGCGCCATGCGTTGTCGCCCCTGGGCTCCGTAACGATGCTACCCAAAACGTTGCTTACCCCCGCGATGCGCCCCAGCGTCCACCACAGCAGGGCCGGCGAGGCCGATGAGCGCGCCGCCGATCAGCGCGGAGACGGGCGTGAAGTTGATGATGCTCATGGCTGCTTCCCGCTCAGGCTGCATCCGCCTGGCGCAACGAAGTGGTCGCTTCGCGGAGCGGCTCTTCGTCGAACGCAATGTCGCCCTGCGGGAAGGGCAGGTCTTGGGCGCGCACAGAGGCGAAATCGAACAAGTTGCGGTCCAGCAGATGCGAAGGCTGGACGTGGGCCAAGCTGTTGCATATGGTCTGGATGCGTCCCGGGAACTTCTGTTCCCACTCCCGCAGCATGACCTTGATCTGCTGGCGCTGGAGGTTGTCCTGCGAGCCGCACAGGTCGCAAGGGATGATCGGGAACTGCTTCAACGTCGCGTATTCGGCCAAGTCTGCCTCGGCGGCATAGGCCAGCGGACGGATGACGACGTGCTTGCCGTCATCGCTTACCAGCTTCGGCGGCATGGCCTTGAGCTTGCCGCCGAAGAACAGATTCAGGAAGAAGGTCTGCAGGATATCGTCGCGATGGTGACCGAGCGCAATGCGGGTCGCCCCGAGCTCCTTCGCCACGCGGTAGATCACGCCGCGCCTGAGGCGCGAGCACAGGCTGCACATCGTCCTGCCTGCGGGGATCAGGCGTTTGACCACGCTGTAGGTGTCCTGCTCTTCGATGCGGAACGGGATGCCGACCTTGTCCAGATACCTCGGCAGCACATGCGTCGGATACCCGGGATGCCTCTGGTCGAGATGGAAGGCGATGAGCTCGAAATTCACTGGAGCCTGTCTCTGCAGGCTGATCAGGATCTCGAGCAACCCGTAGCTGTCTTTGCCCCCGGACAGGCAGACCATCACGCGCTCGCCCGGGCGGATCATGTCGAAGTCGGCAATGGCCTGTCCGACCTGGCGGCGCAGCCGCTTCTGCAGTTTGTTTGATTCGTATACCCGTTTCTGGGAGTGCATGATTGGCTCACAGATGTATGCTGCGGCCGCCGTCCACCGCGATGACCTGACCCGTAACGTAAGGGGCATCGTGGATCAAGAAGCGCACGGTACGGGCGATGTCTTCCGGCTCCCCCACGCGCTTGAGCAGCGTGGATTGGATGATGCGCTGACGCGCCAGATCGTCCGACCAACGCTCGTCCTCGGGCCACAGAATGGGGCCTGGCGAAACGCCATTGACGCGCACTTCCGGACCCAGCTCCGACGCGAGCGCACGCGTTAATGCGAGCAGCCCGCCTTTGGCTGCGCTGTACACCGCATAGTTGCGCATCGGGCGGTCGGCGTGGATGTCGACGATGTTCACGATGCAGCCGTGGCTGCGCTTGAGGTGCGGCGCGGCCGCCTGCGACAGGAACAGGGGGCTCTTGAGGTTGGTTCCCATCAGATCGTCCCAGACCTGCTCGGTGATCTCGCCGATCGGGGTGGGATGGAAACTGGAAGCGTTGTTGATCAGCACGTCCAGCCGGCCGAAGCGATTGATCGTCTCGTTCACCATGGCTGCGAGCAGCGACAAGTTGAGCAGATCCGCCTGCACCAGCGCCACGGAGTCCTTTCGCACGGCGTTCAAATCAGCCTGCAGCGCGCGCGCTTCGGCTGCCGAAGAGCGATAGTGCAGCATGAGGCTGGCGCCACCGGCATGCAGCAGGCGGCAGGTGGCCGCGCCCACCCGGCGCGCGCCTCCCGTGATCAGCACGACCTTGTCATCCATGGGGTGAGCCGCACGCAGCGCCTCCTTGTCAGTCCAGTAGAATTCTAGCCGAATTGAGCGCCCCGACAGATCTGCTCCCCTTGAGCTGCCCTTTTCCTCCCGACCTCCCAGTCGGTGCCGATGCGCTCGGGCACAGCCACAGGCTGGTCGAGCTGATCTGCGCGGAGATCGCCCGCTTCGGAGGTTGGATCGGCTTTGACCGCTACATGCAGCTGGCGCTCTATGCTCCCGGACTCGGCTACTACAGCGGCGGCGCGACGAAGCTCGGTGGCGCGGGCGATTTCGTCACCGCACCCGAACTCTCACCGCTGTTCGGCCAGACTCTCGCTCGGCAGGTCGCTGAAATCCTGTCTGTCACCGGAGGCGATGTACTCGAGCTGGGAGCCGGCTCGGGGCGCATGGCGGCGCAGATGCTGCAGGCGCTCGCCGAAGACGGAGCTATTCCGGCCCGGTACTTGATTCTCGAGGTGAGCGGCGAACTGGCTGCGCGGCAAAAGCAGCGGCTGAACAGCCTTGCGCCCCGGCTCGCGTCGCGAGTGGAGTGGATCGAGCGTGCACCGACCGCGTTCCGCGGTGTTGTCGTGTGCAACGAGGTTCTCGACGCGCTGCCCACGCACCTGATCCTATGGAGCGAGAGCGGCATCTGCGAGCGAGGGGTCGCGTGGTCAGGAGACGCCTTGATCTGGAACGACCGTCCGCTGACCGAACCGTCGCTGCTGGCCCTGGCCCGTCGGCTGAATCCGCTGGCGCCCTATCTGAGCGAGGTGGGACGGATCGGACCGGCGCTGGTGGGAGCGCTCGCCAGTGCCTTGGAACGCGGTGCCTTGCTGCTCATCGACTACGGTTTCGGCGAGCGCGAGTACTACCACCCGCAGCGTAACCGCGGCACCTTGATGTGCCACTTTCGTCACCGCGCCCACGACGATCCGTTCTACCTCCCGGGATTGCAGGACATCAGCAGCCACGTGGATTTCAGCGCCGTCGCGCAGGCCGGCAGCAACGCCGGCCTGGAGTTGATGGGCTATACAACGCAAGCACACTTTCTGATCAACCTCGGTATCACTGAGCGGATGGCGCGCACGCCAGCCGCGGACACCATGGCATATCTCCCGCTGGCGGCGCAGGCGCAGAAGCTCCTCGGCCCGGCCGAGATGGGCGAACTGTTCAAAGTGCTGGCGCTGGGACGAGGGGTAGGCCGCGCGCTGGAAGGCTTCCGCAGCGGGGAGATGAGCCGGCTGCTGTAGAATGCCGCCTCGCACTCTCATGCTCCCGGCCCTGCGTACATCCGACGACCGCTTCTGCGTCTTGCCGGGGTTCCCCTACGAACCCCACTACATCGGCGATTTGCGCGGCTTCGATGGCCTGCGCATGCACTACGTCGATACTGGCAATGTCGATGCAAGCACGGTGTTCATCTGCCTGCACGGTCAGCCGACCTGGGGGTACGTGTTCCGTCGGATGATTCCTGTGTTCGAGCAGGCGGGCTGCCGCGTCCTCGCCCCGGATCTGTTCGGGTTCGGCCGCTCCGACAAACCGGTCGAAGATGCGACTTACACGTTCGAGTTCCATCGCCAGGCGCTCATCCGCTTCATCGAGGCACTGGACGTGCACGATGTGTGCTTGGTGGTACAGGACTGGGGTGGGTTGCTCGGGCTCACGCTGCCCATGGAAATGCCAGAACGCATCACGCGGTTATTGATCATGAACACGACGCTGGGCACCGGCGACGCACCGCTGCCCGACGGTTTCCTGGCCTGGCGCGACTGGGCCAACAAAAATCCCGACATGGCAGTCGCCAAACTGATGGGACGGGCCTGCCCGCATCTCACGCCGGAGGAGTGCGCCGCCTATGAGGCGCCGTTCCCCGATGCGCGCTACAAAGCCGGTGTGCGGCGCTTTCCCAACCTGGTGCCCGACCGGCCGGATGCGCCCGGTGCGCTGGTATCGCGTGCCGCGCGCGAATGGCTGCGAACCCGGTGGGCCGGTCGCAGCTTCATGGCGATCGGCATGCGGGATCCCGTGCTCGGCCCTGCCGTCATGCGTGCGCTGCATGCTCACATTCGCGGTTGCCCCGCGCCGATGGAGATCAACGAAGCCGGGCATTTCGTTCAGGAATGGGGCGAGCCCATCGCCGTCGATGCCCTCGCGCACCTGTTCGCGCACTGAGCAGCCGAACATGCATATTCACATCCTCGGCATCTGTGGCACCTTCATGGGCGGCATCGCGGTCATCGCGAAGCAGTCCGGGCATGAGGTGACGGGCTGCGATGCCAACGTCTACCCGCCGATGAGCACGCAGCTCGAGTCGCAGGGCATTCGCCTGATCGAAGGCTGGGACCCGAAGCAGGTCGAGCTCGAGCCGGATTTGTTCGTGATCGGCAACGTAGTGTCGCGCGGCAACGCCCTGGTGGAGGAGATCCTCGACCGCAACGAGCAGTACACCTCTGGCCCCCAGTGGCTGTACGAACATGTGCTGCGCGACAAATGGGTGATGGCCGTAGCCGGGACGCACGGTAAGACCACAACCAGCTCGATGGCTGCCTGGATCTTGGAAGACGCGGGCTTGAACCCTGGATTCCTGATCGGAGGCGTGCCGGAGAACTTTGGCCTTTCGGCGCGCGCGACCGCCTCAGCCTTCTTCGTGATCGAAGCCGACGAGTACGACACCGCGTTCTTCGACAAGCGCTCGAAGTTCGTCCACTACCATCCACGCACGGCCGTCCTGAGCAATCTCGAATACGACCACGCGGACATCTTCCCGGATCTGGCAGCGATCGAAACGCAGTTCCATCATCTGGTGCGGACTGTCCCCCGCGACGGATTGATCGTCGCCAACGGCCAGGAGCGGAGCATGAAACGGGTGCTCGAACGCGGCTGCTGGACGCCGGTGGAGCTGCTGGGTGTCGACGAGGGCTGGTCCGTCGGGGAGCCCGCGCCCGACGGGGGGTTCGAGGTGCGGTTTCGAGGCAGGGTCGAAGGCATCGTTCGCTGGGAGCTCTTGGGTGAACATAACCGCCACAACGCACTCGCTGCACTAGCAGCAGCGCGCCACACCGGTGTGCCCGTGGCGCAGGGTCTTGCGGCCCTGGCTGGTTTCAAGAACGTCAAGCGGCGTATGGAGGTGCGAGGGGTCGTGAATGGCGTGACGGTGTATGACGACTTTGCACACCATCCGACAGCGATCCAGCTGACCATCGCCGGCCTGCGCACCAAGATCGGAAGCGCACGGATCTTCGCTGTATTGGAGCCGCGTTCCGCCACCATGAAACTGGGGGTCATGAAGGACAGCCTCGCGCCCAGCCTGTCGGACGCGCAGCTGGTGTTCTGCTACACCGGTGGCATCGGCTGGGACGCACAAGGCGCACTCGCTCGACTGGGTGCGCGAGCGGCGTGCTTCACGGATCTCGCGCAGCTGGTGGAAGCCATTACCACAGCGGCACGTCCCGGGGATCACGTGCTGATCATGAGCAACGGCGGGTTCGGCGGCATCCACGCCAAGCTGCTCCAGTCGCTTGCCGACCGTTGAAGGCACCGGTCCCCCGGTATCTGATAAGAATTGGTTCGCGCCTTCCCGCGGCTGAAACGGATCTGCGCGTGCGCCTTGCGCAAATAGCGCTCACGAAGCCGTCTGTTGGAGCGCGTGGCGACGCTAGACGGACCCCTACTGCTCCGGGTCCGCACAAGCTTTGAGCGCGGCCTCCAGCTTCTCCTCGTAGGCGCGCCGCTGCTCTATCTCCACCAGCGCAGCGGTCGCCTTGTCGAAGCTGGTTCCGTCTTTCAGGCCCGGGTCTTCCAGAGCATAGGCCGGCCGCGCGGGAAACGCTACTTTGCAGCGCACCGGCACCGAGACCTCCACGCGCTGCGGGACGTATTCCACTTTGGTTTCTGGCGGAGGACACTTCTGCGTTGCACAGCCGGAGGCCATAACCGCCGCGATGAGAGGACAGAGCGCTTTCACTTGGGGCTCCCGGTCAATTCTTTCTGCCGTTCTTCGATGTAGGCGTTGAGCTTGGCCTCGATCGACTCGCAGAGCTTCTCCGGCGTCGCGGGCGCTGCCGCCGCCAGCGTGTTGGCGCGTCGTTCGAACTGGCGCGCCCTGCGCTCGGCCGCGGCGAGCGCCGCCAGAGCCTGCTTGCGCGCGCTGTCCTGCTCTCGTTTCAGCGCTTCCAGCGCAGCATTCTGCTCGTCGACCCTGGTCTTGAAGTCGGCATTGACTTTCGTGAGGGTAGCGTTATCGGCTTCGAGGAACGCGATGCGCTTCACGTAGCGCGCGATCTCGTCGTCCTTGTTCTTGATCTCGTGCTTGAGGCCAGTGAAAAGGAGCCAGTGGTAGACGCCAAAGGCCAGGAGTGCGGCGGCCAGGCCGATGCTGAGATAGCGCGAGATCATCAAAGTCCCCCTCGACTAGGATAGCGCTGGAGATAAGCGCGGCATGCCCGCCGGATCCATGTTATACGGGCCCTCGCTTGGCTCGATCTGAGCCACCGCCGATCATATCGCACAGGCACTCAATGCTGATCTATATCCATGGCTTCAACAGTTCGCCCGCCTCATACAAGGCGGGTGCTTTGAAACAGAGGCTCGAGGCCATGGGCAAAGGGAGCACATTCTCATGCCCGGCGCTGCCTGATCGCCCTGCGCAAGCCGTCGCGCTGCTGGAGGGGGCGCTGCGCACTATCAGGCCGCAGCCGGTCACCCTCGTGGGAAGCTCGTTGGGCGGTTACTACGCCACATATCTAGCCGAGAAATTTGCCGTCAAGGCGGTTCTCGTCAATCCCGCCGTCAGACCATATGAGGGATTGCGCGCCTACCTGGGACCACAGCAAAACCTCTATTCGGGCGAGGCCTATGAGCTCACGCAACAGCACCTGGACGAGTTGAGGGCCTTGGATGTCGACCGCCCCACACGTCTGGATCGCTACTACCTGATGGTGACCACTGGCGACGAGGTCCTCGACTACCAAGTCGCGGTGCAGAAGTACGCGGGTGCCAGGCAGCTCGTCGTGCAGGGCAGTGATCACGGCTTCGCCGAGTTTGCCGACTATCTGGACAGCGTGCTCGACTTCGCGGCTATCTCCTGAGCCGCGCGGTTCAACGCAGATGAGGCCAATGCGGCTGCGCTACTTCGCTATAATGCCGCGCTCACTTGGCCCGGCTTCGAGATGCTACCCCACACCGCTATCCCGCTTGTGGAATCGTCCGACGCAGTTCGCCTTGCGCCTCGAGGCCGTGGGCACCCGCGTCGCGCATGAACGTCTTCTACGAAGAGGAAGGCAGTTTCAGGATCGGCACTGTTCTGGCCGACAACGATACCTCCCTGCAAGTTCAGGCGCCGCACGGCAAGCGCAGCAAGGTGAAAGCGGCCAACGTCTTATTCCGGTTCAACGAGCCGCTGTCCGGCTTCATGGAGGGCGCGCAGAAAACGGCCGGGGATATGGACCTGGACTTCCTGTGGGAGTGCTGCGGACAGGAAGAGTTTTCCTACGACAAGCTTGCGCGTGACTACTTCGGACACACCCCCGAGCCCGGGGAATTGGCAGCTGTGCTGCTGCGTTTGCACAGCGCACCCATGTACTTCTACCGGAAGGGCAGGGGGCGCTACCGTCCAGCCCCATCCGAGGCGCTCAAGGCCGCGCTGGCGAGCGTCGAACGCAAACGCCAGCAGGCTGCGCTGCAGGCCGAATATGTCGAGCAGCTCAAGCGCTTCGAACTGCCCGCCACGTTCCAACCGCGCCTCGCCGAGCTGCTGTACAAACCAGACCGCAGCACTGTAGAGGTCAAAGCGCTGGAGGAGGCCGCTAGCCACTTCAGGCTCTCGACCCTACGACTGCTGGAGAAGTGCGGCGCGATTCCCTCCACGCGGAACTATCACTTCGACCGCTTTCTGTTTGAGCACTTCCCGCGCGGCACCGGCTTTGCCCCCGGCCGCGACGCAACGCCGCGCATCCAGCTCGCCGGCTCGCAGGTCGCAGCCTTCAGCATCGACGACAGCACTACGACCGAGATCGACGATGCGTTTTCGGTGACGGCGGTGGGCGGCGGCTGGAGCATCGGGATCCATATCGCAGCCCCGGCGTTGGGCATAGAGGTTGGGTCACCACTTGACCAGGAGGCGGCCGCGCGCCTTTCCACCGTCTACACGCCGGGTGACAAGATCACCATGCTGCCGGAGCCGGTCATCGCGGTCTACTCTCTAGCCGAGGGCCGCGTCTGCCCTGCGCTGTCGCTGTATTTGGAGGTCGGATCGGATCTCGCGCTGCGCGGCATACATACCGCGCTCGAGGAGGTGCGCATCGCCGCCAACCTCCGCCACGCGGAGCTGGAGGCTCAGTTCAACGAAGACACCCTGACCGCGGGGCTGCCCGATTTCCGGTTCGCGGACGAGCTCAAGCTGCTGTGGGAGATGGCCACGGTGCTGGAAGCCGGCCGGGGACGCCCGGAGCAGGCGAGGGTCGCGCATCCGGACTACAACTTCTACGTCGAGAACGAGCACGTGCGCATCGTCGAGCGCCGGCGCGGCGCACCGCTGGACAAGCTGGTGTCGGAGCTGATGATCCTGGTCAATTCGGAATGGGGCCGCGCACTGTCGGATGCCGGAATCGCCGGCATATACCGCGTCCAGACCGAGGGCAAGGTGCGCATGTCCACGGTACCCTCCGGCCATCAGGGCCTGGGCGTGTCCCAGTACATCTGGGCGAGTTCGCCGCTGCGCCGCTATGTCGACCTGGTAAACCAGCGCCAGCTCATCGCCTGGCATCGTGGCGAGCCGGCGCCTTACAGCTCTGGCTCCGAGCAGCTGCTGTCGGTCATGCGCGACTTCGAGCTCGCGTCCGACGCCTACGCGGAATTCCAGCGCACCATGGAGCGTTACTGGTGCTTGCGGTGGCTCCTCCAGGAGGGCGTGGACGTAACCGCTGCCGAAGTGATCCGGGACAATCTGGTCAAGATCGAGCGCATTCCGCTCATCGCCCGTGTCGGATCTTTGCCGATTCTGGACCCCGGGGTAAAGGTCAAGCTCAACATCTCCGATATCGATCTGTTGGAGCTGACCTTCCACGCGGAATACGGCGGGCCTGCGCCGGTGTGAGCGCGGCCACGACTGCCCGTGACGTGCGCTCTGGTTCCACTACAATCCACTACAATTAGCTCAACTTGACAGCAGCTTCGCCCGCATTGCCGGTTCCTCGCGCGACCGCCAGCTGGGCGGATCGGCCCGAGCCGGTCGTCGATCCGCTCCCTGCGTCTGCGGTCAGTGGCCCGCTCACTGTCGCGCTGGCCCTGTCCGTGGTCTTCCACTCCGTCTTGCTGCTGATCACGTTCGAGGTTCCGGATGCGTCAAAATCCAAGACGGCGCGGGCGCCGATTGAGGTTGTTTTGGTGAACAGCAAGTCGGCGTCGCGCCCGCTGCGTGCCGACGCCTTGGCCCAGGCTAATCTGGATGGAGGGGGTAACACCGAGGCCAACCGCCGCGCCAAGACCAATCTGCCTGCGCTGCCCGACATGCCCGCCGACACGCAGCTCGCGGTGGCCTCCAAACGGGTTCAGGAGCTGGAGGCGGAGGCGCATCGCTTGCTCACGCGGCTCGCGCCTGAGAGCAGCGTTGCGGATCCGTACACGCGTCCTATCGAGCAGGTGTTGCCCAATCATGCGCCCAACCTGGCCGATCTGCCTCACGACCAGCTTGCCATCGCTCGGCTCGAGGCCCAGATCGCGCGAGAATGGGAGGCGTACCAAAAGCTGCCCAAGCGGAAGTTTGTCGGTGCGCGCACGCAAAGCGTGCCGGAGGCCGAGTATCTGGATGCGTGGCGCCAGCGCATCGAGCGCGTGGGGACCGCCAATTTTCCGGACGAGGCCAAACGGCGCGGTGTGTTCGGCACGGTTATGGTTACGGTTGCCATCAGGGCCGACGGTACGGTGGAGAAGATCGAGATCGACCGCTCCTCGGGCTCGCCAATCCTGGATGTCGCGGTGGAGAAGATCGTTCAGCTGGCGGGCCCGTTCCAGCCGTTCCCCGCCGTGCTGCGAAAGGAGGTCGAGATCCTCCACATCACTCGCAACTGGGCCTTTACCCGCAGCGACCTCCTGCTGACGACGGACAACTAGCAACATCGTGAGCGACCGCTACGCCGTTATCGGCAACCCGGTGGCGCACAGCAAGTCACCGTTCATCCACGCCGCGTTTGCCCGGCAGACCGACCAGGACGTGGTCTATGAGCGCATCCTGGCGCCGCTGGACGGGTTTGCGCAGGCCGTGGAAACATTCCGTGCCGAAGGCGGCCTCGGGCTCAACGTCACTTTGCCGTTCAAGCTGCAGGCATTTCAGATCGCGCACGAGCGTGGTGTGCGCGCACGTGATGCTCAAGCTGTCAACACGTTGAAATTCGAGGGCGCCACGATCTACGGCGACAACACCGACGGGATCGGGCTGGTGCGCGACATTCAGGTCAATCTGAACTTTCGCATCGAAGGTCGGGATGTGCTTGTGATGGGTGCAGGCGGCGCGGCGCAGGGGGCGCTGAGTGTGCTGCTGGACGCGAAACCGGCCCGGCTGGTCATCGCCAACCGCACCGTGGAGAAAGCCGAACGGCTGGCCGAGCGCTGGCGCGGCACCCGCGGGCTCAGCCCGGCGCTGTTGAGTGCGAGCGGCTACGCGGAACTGTCGGGGCGGGAGTTTGATGTCGTCGTCAATTCCACCTCCGCCAGCCTGAACGATACCGTGCCTGAGCTCCCGGATGGGGTGTTCGCGCGCGGCTGCCTGGCTTACGACATGATGTATGGCAAGGGCGTGACCGCGTTCCTGGAGCGAGCGCTGAGCCAGGGCGCGGCCCTCGTGGCCGACGGGATCGGCATGCTCGTAGAGCAGGCCGCCGAATCCTTCTTCATCTGGCGCGGCGTGCGGCCGCAGACCGGCCCGGTCATCACAGCGCTCAAAGCTCAATGAAGAAGCTGTGGCGCTGGCTGCTGCTCGCCGTCGGCCTGCTGCTCATCTATGAGCTTTGGATCTTCGGGCACGTCCTGTGGTGGAACTGGTTCGACCCGTCCACCAGCGCGTTCATGGAGCAGCGCATCAAGGTGCTGGTCGACAAGAACGCGGATGCTAAGCTGCGCCACAAGTGGGTCCCTTATGACAAGATCTCCTTGAACCTCAAGCGCGCCTTGATCGCGGCCGAGGACGCCAACTTTCTGGAGCACGAGGGGTTTGACTGGGAAGCGATTCAGAAGGCGTACGAAAAGAACCTGCAGAAAGGCAAGATCGTCGCCGGTGGCTCTACCATCAGCCAGCAGTTGGCCAAGAACCTGTTCCTGTCCGGACGCCGCTCGTCTCTGCGCAAGCTGCAAGAGGCGATCATCACGATCATGATCGAAACGGTGATGACCAAGCAGCGCATTTTCGAGATCTATCTCAACAGCATCGAGTGGGGCAATGCGGTGTTCGGCGCGGAAGCCGCCGCACGCTACTACTTCAACCACGGCGCCGCGAACCTCGACGCCTGGGAAGCCGCCCGGCTGGCGGCCATGGTGCCCAAGCCGCGCTACTACGACCGCAACCGCGACACGCCTTGGCTGGACGCGAAGACCAACCTGATCCTGGAGCGCATGCCCTCGGCGCAGGTTCCCTGAGGCTGCTGCGTCATGCCTGAGCTGCCGGACATCGTCGTGTACATTGAAGCGCTCGACGCGAGGATCGTGGGCCAGAGGCTGGAGCGCGTAAAGCTGCTGAATCCCTTCCTTCTACGCACGGCGGACCCGCCGATGAGCGCTGTGGAAGGCAGGCGAGTCATCGGCGTGCGCCGCATTGGCAAGCGCATCGTCATTGCACTGGAGGGTGACATGTTTCTGGTGCTGCATCTAATGGTCGCTGGACGTTTGCGTTGGAGCCTCGCCCCAGGCAAGGCACCGGGGCGAATCGCACTGGCGGTGTTGGAGTTTTCCAGCGGCTCGTTGGTGTTCACGGAGGCTGGAACCAAGCGCCGCGCATCGCTCCATTTGGTGCAGGGGGAGCAGGCGTTGCGGCGGTTCGATTCGGGCGGGCTCGAAGTCCTGGAAGCGGATCTCGCCGCTTTCAGCACGCGCCTCAGGGCCGAAAACCACACGCTCAAGCGCGCTCTGACCGACCCGCATGTTTTCAGCGGCATCGGCAACGCCTACTCGGACGAAATCCTGCATCGGGCGAGGCTCTCGCCGGTCGCGCTGACCTCCCAGCTCACGCAGGAGGAAGTCGCGCGTCTGCGCCAGGCGGCGCGGGCGGTCTTGACTGAATGGACCCATCGCCTGAAGCAGGAGGCGGGCGATACCTTCCCCGAGAAGGTCACAGCTTTCCGCGAAGCGATGGCGGTGCACGGCCGACACGGACAGCCCTGCCCAGTGTGCGGGGCTCCCGTGCAGCGCATCGTCTACGCTGACAATGAAACCAACTACTGCGCGCGCTGCCAGACCGGCGGTCGCATCCTGGCCGATCGGGCACTGTCTCGGCTGTTGAAGAAGAGCTGGCCGCGCAACATCGACGAGCTGGGCTAAGTGAATCTGCCTAAGCCAGCTGCTTCAGGATTCGATAGCGCCCGACGTCGAATTCGTCACCGCTGCGCGTCAAGCCGACTGGAACCAGCAGATACTGGCGGTCGTAGGCGCGCATCACCAGACTGCGCGCGGGTGAGAACAGTCCCGCACGCATGAGCAGCGTAGCTTCGCCTGTTTGCACCGCGGCCGAAGGCAGCAGGATGCATAGCTCGCCCTCTGGCGGGATGAGGCTGTCCTTCGCGTTCATCGACGCTGCCAGGATGGTAACCGCCGCGCCCCCGCGCGCGAGAACCTCGATGCCGGTGTAGCGGTTGCCGGCGTCGTCCAAGGTCACCCGGCGCACGATCGCGGCGCCCCAGGACACCCCGTCCTCGCGGCGGATGCCGATGAGATTGCCGACCTTGAGCCAGGCGCCGTTGGGTTGCGAAACGAAGGCGCCAAACCCGCCCTCGCTCTCATTCTCGACCACCCATTCCTCCTCATTGCTGACGAAAGGCGATTCGAAGAACAGTCCGCCGACGTTTGCGACGACTTCCTCGTAGTTGTGGACGACGCTTACGCGTTCCACGTGCCGCCGCCGTCGCTGCTTGCGCTCTGGCGGCTTCGGTCCCCAGTAGCGCAGCAGATGACGCAGCGTGACCTCGACCAGGCCTGAGTCGTAGTCGCGGCTCAGCGCGAAGTCAGGTGACAACTCCTGGTTAGTCTCGAGGGACTGGATGTTCTGCTCCAGCTGTAACGAGGCATCGCCGGGCCCGAAAAAGCGCATGCCACGACTGAGCCGGGCATTGGCGGGCAGCCGCCCCGGCGCGCGCTCGCCCGATACTTGAAAGATATAGTGGACTGCTCTGGATGGACGCGACGCGATGCGAAAGCTGCCCGCGAGCTGGGCGATGACGCGCGCCGCGATTTCGATCTGCGCCGGGAGCAAGCCGTCGGGCGCGGAGACGGCGAGCATCAGCGCCCGCAGCAGCTCGCGTTCTGGACTGGACTCGCCCTTGGACCCGCGGTAAACGCTCAGCGTGGTTTGCGTTAGCTGCAGCGCCTCGGCCAGCAAGTACAGCGCGCCCAGATCGTGCCACACTCGCCCCTCGACAGGACCATAGCGCAGCAAGGACCACTTGAGCTGTCCGGCGCACGCTCGCATTGCTCGGCAGATGATCCGCGGTAGCTGCGGCGTGAGCGCGGCGGCGCCGACCGCGCCAACCTCGTACTTCGCAAGGCAAAAGCGATAGCCCTCGGCGATCTGGGTCCAATAGGCGTAGACCGTGGTCCAAAGGCGCGCCTGCTGGAACCTGGTCAGCCGCTGCGCGTCGTCGACAAACGCCTGGTTCAACCGACGCTGCGCTGCGCGCCCGGTGCGGTCTAGCAAGTCGACGATCTCAAGCGCGCGCCCCGGCTTCAAGTTGTCCGCGGTCTTGACGGCGTCCAGGTAAGACGACAAGTGCTCGAGCGCCGGGATGGGGTCTTTCCCGGTCAGTTCGTCGAGCAGAATGGTCGGTGCATTCTTATCGTCGAGCGGGTGATCCGATCTCCCGCGCCTGATCCAGCTCAGCATGCCTTCCTCCGCGCCGCGCGCAACAACCACATCAAGCGGATTCTGAAGGTATTGCACCCAGGCGCGCTAGTGCGAAGATGGGCTATCCCAGCGGCTGCGGGCAAGGGCGGCGCGGCGGCGGACCCAGGCGTCTCCCTTATAATGCCGGCATCGCGGTCGAGACGACTGGCCGCCCGACCACGCCACCCGGCCCTCATGCTGGTTCACCCGCAATTCGACCCCGTTGCGCTGCAGCTCGGACCCGTCTCCATCCGCTGGTACGGGCTCATGTACCTGGTCGGCTTTGTCGGCGGCTTGGCTCTGGGTCGCCTGCGGGTGCGTACGCGGCCGGACCTGGGCTGGACGACACGCGACCTGGACGACCTCCTGTTCTACTGTGTGCTGGGGGTGGTCCTGGGCGGGCGCCTCGGTTACGTGCTGTTCTACAAGTTTTCGGAGTACATGTACGACCCGATCCGCATCTTGTACGTTTGGGAGGGCGGCATGTCCTTCCACGGCGGATTTCTGGGGGTTATCCTGGCGATGTGGTGGTTTGCGCGCCGGACGCACCGCACCTGGTTCGGGGTGACGGATTTCCTCGCGCCACTTGCGCCCCTCGGCCTGGGGGCAGGGCGCATCGGCAACTTCATCAATGCCGAGCTGTGGGGGCGGCCCACCGAGGTGCCGTGGGGGATGATTTTCCGCAACGTGGACGAGCTTCCGCGCCATCCTTCACAGCTGTACGAGGCGGCACTCGAAGGGGTGTTGCTGTTTGCCATCCTCTGGTTCTTCTCCCGCAAGCCGCGCCCGACCGGCGCAGTGTCGGGGCTGTTCCTGCTCGGTTACGGGGTGCTGCGCTTCCTGGTGGAGTTCACGCGCGAGCCCGATACCTTCCTCGGTCTGCTGGCGATGGGTTGGTCCATGGGGCAGTGGCTCAGCCTACCCATGATCCTGGGGGGGATCGCCATGCTGGTATGGGCCTATCGGCCGGGCCGAGCCCGCGCCTGATATTGAGGCTCAGTTGTACTGCTTCGGGCTGGACGGGGGATCCGCGGCGAAGAAGCTGCGGCGACTGAGCAAGCGCTGGAAGTTATCCTGCGAGAACAGGTGAGCGTAGATATGGTCGAGCCAGCCCTTTGATACGAGGTCGCGCAGTTCGGCGTGGCCGAGCTCCAACAGGACCTCTCGGTTCACCCGGAATAGATCCTCCATCGACAGGGAAAACCCGCCCACCAGCTCGGCACGCAGCGTGAACGGCTCGAGCAGCTTTAGGCGTGCCAACGCGCCGCACATGTCCCGGGTCAAGCTCAGATCGTCTTCGTACTCGTGCAGCATGCGCTCGATCATGGTCCAGTGCGGCAGAGGCTCGCCCAGCTCGTCGAACATCGGACGACCTTCGGTTTCGTCCACTGCCTCAGGGTCCACGCAGATCATCCGCTCGCCTTGGCCCACGGCAGCCTCGTGTGCGGCGACCAGGCAGAACGGATAGCGGCGCACGTAGGCTGGCATGTAGGTACGCCGATCCCACTTGCCGTCCGCCATGACGAATAGGTTCTGTCCCTCGTGCATCCCCAGGATGACCATCGAGGTGAACCCGGGTTCGCCGCCGCGTCGCACGAACACGATCGGGTAGTCACGGATGGCGGCTGGGAACTCGCCCGCGCTGATGGGAACAGCATGCAGCCTGTGACAGAAGGCCGGCGCTTCGCCCGACTCGGGCAGCCGCAGTCGCACCCTGCGATCTAGCGGGACAATGCGCTTGTACCCATACGGGGTGTCGGTCAGGTTCACATTTCCTCTAGCAGCTGGGTTGATGTTCCGACGTTTTGCAGCAGGCGGACAACATCATGCACGCACCAGCGCAAGGTCGGGCAACCAGAGGTTGGCGCGAGAGCGTCGAGCCGGGACCCAACTGTCGGCCAGGGCAGACGCGCCCGGGGAGCGCTGAGGCCTCGCATCCATCCGATGCCCGTTCGATTTACCATGTACACGTTTGAGTATATGATAGGTACCCGCTCGCCGCCCGCGGCAGTTGAAAGCGACACAGCCGGTTCCTGGGGCGGTCCAGGTCCTCCGGGCCACCCGGAAGCGTGGGGACGTAGCTCAGCTGGGAGAGCGTCGCGTTCGCAATGCGAAGGTCGGGAGTTCGATCCTCCTCGTCTCCACCACAGCCTCCCGCAATCCAGCTTATAAGCGTCGCTGTTGACACCTTTTGTAACGGCCCAGTTCACTTAACGGCTAGTTCACCGCCCAACGCACCCGGCGCAGTGCTGCTTGATAGCTTCGTCCTAACTCCGCCCGCATCGATCGTGCCAGGAACGGTCCGCGCGTTCCAAGATTTGCTTTCTCTGAAGGGCAGCGGGACGCTGGAATTCTGTCGTGCTATGCTTTTTTGCCGTAATTGAGTTTGACTTGACTGGGCGATGGCATCGGCTGGCCGTTGCGGATTCGCACAGCAGGCTCAGGGAGTCAGGTCGATGAGCAGACAACTCGTCATCACCTATTACGCAGACCGGGACATGCTCGGTTTGGTGTCCGACGAGGACTACGAAGCCTTCAAGGATATCCTGCTCGAGCAGCTGCACAAGGAATGGCCAAAGGCGTCCATCACCATCGATGATGGTGAACACGCCGGCGTGGAAGTCGAGATCGTGGATGGCGACTACCCTACCGCCAAGGCCGAACGGGAGGCCCGCTCGGACGTGGAATCGCGCGTGCACGAGATCGCCAACGACGTGATTGAAGAGCGTGAGTGGGCGACCGAGGATCTCGAATCCTATGACGACGACTACGAAGAAGAACTCGAAGAGCGCCGCGGCGCCGACGAGGACCGCGACGACTACTGACGAGTCGGGCCGGCGTGCTCGGGCGTAGGGAGCCGCAGGCCAAGTTTCACGTGCGTCGCTAAAGCTCGATGCGCGTGCCCAGCTCTACCACCCGGTTGGCGGGGATCTTGAAGAAGGCCGTGGCGCTCGCAGCGTTGCGGGACATCGCAGCGAACAGCTTTTCGCGCCACAGCGCCATTCCTGGAGCCTGCGTGGGAACCAAGGTCTGGCGACTCAGAAAGAACGAGGTTTCCATCATGCTGAAGTCCAGGCCCGTGCCCCGGGTCAGCTCCAGGGCACGCGGCAGATCCGGCTCGTCCTTGAAGCCGTAGTGCACGGTGACCCGGTAGAACTCGTGCCCCAACGGATCGACCTCCACGCGTTGTTCGTCGGGAACGTGGGGGATGTCCTCCGCGCGCACCGTGAGCAAGACGACGCGTTCGTGCAGCACCTTGTTGTGATTCAAGTTGTGTAGCAAGGCGTGCGGCACGCCCTCCAGCGTAGCGGTGAGGAAAACCGCCGTTCCGGGGACACGTACAGGGGGATGCTCAGTGATGCTCTGGATGAACGGCTCTAGCGCGATGGCGCCCGGTCTCAGACGCTCGAACAGGACTTCGCGCCCGCGCTTCCAGGTGGACAACAGTGTGTACACAACCACACCAACCACCAGCGGGAACCAGCCACCGTCGAGTACCTTCACCGCGTTGGCGGCGAAGAACGAAACATCTATCAATAGAAACGTGCCGATGACCAGCATCGCACTGATCACACTCCAGCCCCAGATGCGCCGGACGACGAAGTACGCGAGCACGGTCGTGACGATCATGGTTCCTGTGACTGCAACGCCGTAAGCAGCGGCCAGGTTGCTTGAGGAGCCGAAGCCTAGGACCAGCCCCACCACGGCGAAGTACAGGCCCCAGTTGATCCACGGCAGATACACCTGCCCAATTTCCCTTTCCGAAGTGTGCTCGATCATCAAGCGCGGACAATACCCGAGCTGGATGGCCTGACGGGTCAGCGAGTACGCCCCGGAGATCACGGCCTGAGAGGCGATCACGGTAGCGATGGTGGCCAACGCCACCATCGGATATAGCGCCCAGTCCGGCGCCAGGTGGAAGAACGGGTTCTGGATGGCAGAGGGTTGGTTGAGCACCAGCGCGCCCTGGCCCAGATAGTTGAGGACGAGCGATGGGAAGACGAGATACAACCAAGCTGTCCGAATCGGACGCTTGCCGAAGTGTCCCATGTCCGCGTACAGCGCTTCGACCCCTGTAACCGCCAGAAATACGGCACCGAGCGTGAGGAACCCGATCCATCCATCCCGCTCGAAGAACTGTACAGCGTAGACCGGGTTGAGCGCAGTCAGGACGCTGGGTTGGTGCGCGACGTTGACCATGCCAAGAAGTGCAAGCACTACAAACCACACCACCATGATCGGGCCGAAGAAGTTACCCACGTGGCGCGTGCCCAGCTGCTGGAACAGGAACAGCCCGGTGAGGACGACGATGGTGATCGGGATGATGTAGGGTCGAAACAGCGGGGTGGCTACCTCCAAACCTTCCACCGCCGACAACACCGAGATGGCAGGCGTGATCATGCCGTCGCCGTAGAACAAGGCTGCCCCGAACATGCCCAGTGCCATCAGCGCCCAGGCGCTGCGGCTGTGCAGTGGCACGGTGCGGCGGACCAGGGCCATCAGCGCCATGATGCCGCCCTCGCCGCGGTTGTCTGCCCGCATGATGAAGGCGACGTATTTCACCGTTACGATGAGGAACAGCGCCCAGAAGATCAGCGACAGAATTCCAAGCACATTGTCGTGATTCAGGGGTACGTGATGGGCGCCGCTGAAGGCTTCCTTGAAGGCGTACAGCGGGCTGGTGCCGATATCGCCGTAGACCACGCCGACCGCGCCGATGGCCAGACCCAGCACTCCCTTGCGGGCGTCCGTGTCGACGTCGTTGCCGTTGCCCATCTCAGCTGCGGTGGTCGCCGCTGCGGGAGCTTGATCGGGATGCACGAGTTTGGAAGCGGATGCGGCGGCGCATCTTACCACGGGTACGGGCGCTCTCAGGGGCAGTGGCGAGCGCTCGTGTTTGCGCATACCATAACTCAAGCGTCGACCGGCTGGCTGGTGCCGCTGCGACCGCTCCTGTCTCCAATCTTCAGCGCTACGATCGGGTGATGGCCAGGCAACCTATCCATAGCAGTGACGCCCCACAGGCAATCGGTACCTATTCTCAAGCTATCCGCTCCGCGAACATCGTCTACTTGTCGGGCCAGATCGGGCTTCAGCCCGCGACGATGACGCTAGCCGAGGGCATCGATGCGCAGATCCATCAGGTGTTTCGCAATCTGCGTGCGGTGGCGGCGGCAGCCGGCGCCACGCTGAACGATGCAGTTAAGGTGACGGTGTTCCTCACCGACATGGGGAGCTTTGCGCGCGTGAATGAGGCGATGGCTCAGTATTTCGTGCCACCGTACCCGGCTCGCGCCGCGGTTGGCGTGGCTTCGCTGCCGCGCGGTGCTCTGGTGGAGATCGAGGCGATACTGGCTATCGGTGAAAGTCACGCCTGATGCGGCCTCGCGGTCGAGGGTCGTCGGCATCTCGCCCGCCGTGCGCCAGAGGCTGGAGAGACTCGGATTGCGTCGCGAGTTCGATCTGGTTCTGCATCTGCCGCTGCGCTACGAGGACGAAACCAAGGTCGTGCGCCTGAGCGACGCTCCGGCCGGCCACACGGTCCAGGTGGAGGGCGAGGTCGAGGACACTGCCGTTCAGTACCGCCCCAAGCGCATGCTCGTGTGCCGTGTGCGCGACGGCGAACATCTGCTGTACCTGCGCTTCTTCAACTTTTATCCCAGCCAGCAAAAGCAGCTCGCGCCGGGTGTCCGGCTGCGCATGCTGGGCGAGCTGCGCAAAGGTTTTTTTGGCGCCGAGATGATCCATCCGCGCTTTCGCGTGCTGCGCGCAGATGAACCTCTGCCCCTGTCGTTGACACCTGTATACCCGACTACCGCGGGGTTGTCGCAGGCGGTTCTGCGCAAACTCGTGGAGCGCGCGCTCAACGCTGTCGACTTGACCGACACTCTGCCCTTGCAGGTCATCGCGCCGCTCAAGCTACCTTCCTTCAGGCAGAGCATCGCCTACCTGCACAGTCCGCCGCCCGCTGCCCGGCTCGAAGCGCTGGAAAACCGCACGCACCCCGCGTGGCGCCGGGTCAAGTTCGACGAGCTGCTGGCGCAGCAATTATCCATGCGCAGGCACTACCGCAAGCGCGAGAGCGTGGCCGCGCCACGCCTAACGCGCCACGCGAAGCTGGCGGCGAAGTTGATCGCCGGACTGCCGTTCGACCTGACCCGAGCCCAGCAACGGGTGCTCGGTGAGATCCGCTCCGACCTCGCCCGGCCGCACCCCATGCAACGGCTGCTGCAGGGCGACGTGGGCAGCGGCAAGACCGTGGTCGCCGCGCTGGCGGCGCTGCAAGCGGTTGAGAGCGGCTATCAGGTCGCCATCATGGCTCCCACGGAGATCCTGGCCGAGCAGCACTACGCAAAATTTTCCCAGTGGCTGGCGCCGCTCGGCGTAGGGCTCGCGCGGCTCGCTGGTAATCTCGCGCGCCGGCAGAAGCGTACGCAGCTAGAGGGCATCGCGAACGGTGTCGCCAAGGTGGTGGTGGGCACGCACGCGCTGTTCCAGGAGGAGGTGGTGTTCCACAAGCTGGGCCTGGCCATCGTCGATGAGCAACATCGCTTTGGCGTGCTGCAGCGGCTTGCGCTGCGCCTGAAAGGCGCGGGCGACGCAGAGCAGCCGCATCAGCTGATGATGAGCGCCACACCGATCCCGCGCACGCTGGCCATGAGTTTCTACGCCGACCTCGACGTGTCGGTCATCGACCAGCTGCCGCCCGGCCGCACTCCGGTGGTCACCAAGCTCTTATCCGATTCGCGCCGGGACGAAGTGGTGGCGCGCGTGCGCGATGCATGCTTAGAGGGCCGACAGGCCTATTGGGTATGTCCGCTGATCGAGGAGAACGAGGTCGCCGCGCCGCCCCAGCCGGCCACGGACCGTCTGAACCGACGCAGCTCAAGCCGACGACAGTTTGAGGCGCTGCAGCTCGAGAGTGCGCTCGACACCTTCGAGCGGATCAAGCAGACCTTCCCCGAGCTGGCCGTGGGTCTGGTGCACGGGCGCCTGGCCAGCGCCGAGAAAGCAGCGGTGATGCGAGCCTTCGAGTCGGGTGCCGTGCAGCTGTTGGTGGCGACGACCGTCATCGAAGTCGGCGTCGACGTCCCTAACGCCTCACTCATGGTGATCGAGAATGCGGAGCGCATGGGTCTGTCCCAGCTGCATCAGTTACGCGGGCGGGTGGGTCGCGGGGCGCGGTCCAGCGTGTGCATCCTGCTGTATCAAACTCCGCTATCGGAGAGCGCACGCGAGCGCCTGCGCATCATCTACGAGAACTCGGACGGCTTTGAGGTTGCGCGACACGATCTGCGAATGCGCGGTCCGGGCGAACTGCTCGGGGCCCGCCAGAGCGGGGTACCCATGCTGCGCTTCGCTGACCTGGAACAGGACCTGGCCCTGCTCGAGGCGGCGCGCGACGCTGCGGATCGGTTGTTGCGCGAGTGGCCCGAGCGCGCCGATGCGCATCTCGAGCGCTGGCTCGGTGGCAAGCAGGAGTATCTGCGCGTCTAGATCATGCCGAGCTTCGCTGGGCAACCCGCTCCGGTATGATCGCGCTTCACGAGTTCGCGGAAGCCCGAGTCCGGAGCTGGGCTTCGACGACTAGGGGAGCGCGAATGCGGCTTCCAGGCTGACCCACAAGCAGAGCAAACAGGCGCGCCAGGCTTGTCCTTGTTCGATGCAGTTCTCGCCGTACCGCTGTATTGGATCGCGGTCGGCTTGTTCGGGCTTTCCTCCCAGGTCAGCCGGGCTCGGCACGCCCGCATCTTCTTCCCGCTTGGCGCGCTCGGCGGGCTGCTCCTGGTAGCTGTCGCTGGTCCTGCGCTCAACGGCGTGCCGCACTCGCTGGTCCTGCCGTTGGGCTTGCCCGACCTCCCCTTCCACATGCGGCTGGACTCGCTGGCAGCTTTTTTCCTGGTGCTGCTGGGGGCGGTGAGCGCGGGTGTCTCGCTGTACTGCGCAGGCTATTTCGAGCAGGGCGGTGGCGGGGAGATCCGTCTGGTCTGCCTCCAGTACCA
>Ga0335084_10000652_pt1 | contig 30200 bp, 25 predicted proteins | sample Lox_Sample_44_FD_206721 | JGI IMG/M metagenome (GOLD analysis project Ga0335084, IMG submission 206721) | Soil microbial communities from Loxahatchee National Wildlife Refuge, Florida, United States - Lox_Sample_4.4 | ecosystem: Environmental > Terrestrial > Soil > Wetlands | place: USA... | reverse complement strand
GCTCCGAGCAAGGCGCCGAATATCAGCGGCTCCCTGATGTCTTTCTTCACCAGCCACCAGAAGTGGAGCACGCCGAGCACGCCGATCGCGTAGACCGCCCGGTGCAACCGTTGCCAGCGTCTCGCGCCGAGACGGCGCACCATTGCATGAGTCGACGTCGAGGCCAGCGGGATCAGCAGCAGAAACGCCGCGAATCCGACGGTGATGAACGGACGTTTGCCGATGTCCTTCACGATGCTCTTCCAGTCGAAAAACTGATCGAGCCACAGGTAGGTCGTGAAATGCAGGCAGACGTAGAAGAAGGCGTAGAGGCCGAGCATCCGGCGCAGCTTGAGCAGCCAATTCCAGTTGGTGAGCCGGCGCGCCGGGGTGATCGTGAGCGTGAGCAAGAGGAAGGCGAGCGTCCACCAGCCGGTGGAGTGCGTGATGTACTCGATCGGGTTCGCGCCCAGCCGGCCGTGCAGCCCGAGCCAGCCCAGATGCACCAGCGGGATCAGGCAGAGCGCGAACACCACCGCCTTGACGCGTTGGACTTGATCTTGGTTAAGTTGCCTCAGATTCATTCTGATCACGACGCAAGCACGCAGACGTTGCGCAGATACACCGACAAGAGCGGTCCCGCGCCGACGCACATCGCTTCGAGTTGCAGTTCTGGTGGCGCTACGTGGGCGTGACCCGACTCAAAAGTACTTGCGCAGATCCATCCCGGCGTATAGCGACGCGACCTGATCGCGGTAGCCATTGAACATCAGCGTGGGCCGCTTGCCGAACTCGCCGATCCGGCGCTCCTTGGCCTGACTCCAGCGCGGATGGTCGACCTCGGGGTTCACGTTGGAGTAGAAGCCGTACTCGTGCGGGTTCGCCAGCGCCCAGGTGGTCTTGGGTTGCTCCTCCACGAAGCGGATCTTGACGATCGATTTGCCGTTCTTGAAACCGTACTTCCAAGGGACCACGACGCGCACCGGAGCGCCGTTCTGATTGAGCAGGGTCTCGCCGTACAGTCCCAGGCACAGGATGGTGAGTGGATGCATCGCTTCGTCCATCCGCAAGCCCTCGACGTAAGGCCAGTCAAGGATCGGAAGCTTCACCCCCGGCATCTGCTCCGGGTCGGCGAGCGAGACGAACTCGACGTACTTCGCCTTGCCGGTCGGCTCTGCGCGCTTGATCAACTCCGAGAGCGGATACCCCACCCAGGGGATGACCATCGACCATCCCTCCACGCACCGCATTCGGTAGACGCGCTCCTGCAGCGGTGCCAGCTTGAACAACTCGTCCACGTCGATGGTGCGGGGCTTCTTGATTTCTCCCTCGATGGCGACCGTCCAGGGGCGCGGGTGCAGCCTGCTCGGCGCCACGTCGCTCGGATCGTCCTTGCCGGTGCCGAACTCGTAATAATTGTTGTAGGTGGTGACATCCTTGTAGGATGTGAGCGGCTCGCTGGCGAGCGACAGCGGGCTCTTCACAAGTCCCTGCAGCTTCGTGCCCGCGCGGGCCACGCGCGGTAGTCCGATCCCGGCGGCGGCGATTCCGGTCATGACACCCAGGCCGACGGCGGTCTTGAGAAAGTCCCGGCGGGTCTCGTACAGGGCTTTCGGCGTGATCTCGGATCCGGAGATGTCGCGGAACGGCTTGATGCGCATGGGTAGGCTCCAGGGCAAGAGGATCGAATGTGCCTTCGTCGAGACGACGGGCACTAACTTACACCCGTTGTTACGGCTCGCAAAGCTGGCTGGATGCACACGAAGCCGCTTTCGGGCCAGACCACCACGCGGCACCATGGCGGAGCAGGCACAACGTCGCCAAGTCCAGATGAATGCCCCCAGTTTCGGTTTGGCGACGACCGTCTCGCTCAATCGAGGTGCCGGGTCACGCATCAGCGCGACCCCGCATGCGGTTGGCCTCTCGACTCGACGTCGGCGACCGGCACTCTGCTATTGCTTCGCGGGCACCAGGGTAGCCTGCCAGGAGATGAATTGCACACCGGAGTCGCGCTTGGCCCAGATGCTGTGGAATAGCAACTCGACGGAGCGGTCCTGGCCCTTGACGGTCACGTCGAAGTTGCCCTGCCCGGTGATGATGGCCAGGCAGCCGTAGGTGCGTACGGTTACGTTGCTGCGTTTCATGACACGATATCGGACGGTGCCCGAGCGCTGGGACTCGATATAGCTTGTCTTGCTGTCTACCAGCGCGCTCGCATGGATGTATACCAGGTCGTCGCCGATCAGGCGTTCCAGCGAGCCGAAATCGCCGCTGGTTTGTGCGGCATAGCGCGCGTCTTCACCGCGTAGGGCCGCATCGGCCGTGATCGGAGCTGTGCAGTCTCCAGCCACCGCTGTGCCAATGCTGAGCACTCCCAGAGCGGCATAACCAACCAGCGCTCGCAAAAGTCCCTTCACCATCGTGCTCTCCTCCATCTTGTGCAGTTACGGTTGAATCGCCGACCCACTATGCCGCAGCCCCGCTCGGTTGGTCAAACCGCATCGCCAACATCACGCCGGCGTCAGAACGGCGAACGGCTTTTGCGCGCAACTTAGCGTTCCCTTTCTGCCGGGATTGACGTTAAACAGGCCAAGCTCGTGCCCGTGCCATTGGAATCCGATACGCTGCGCGCCGTCGGGCCCGCGGTCGTCGCGGCTTTGCAACAGCTCGCAGCTCGCCCTGCGAGGGTCGAGCGAGACCTCATAAGTGAACTTTCGGTCGGGGAGGACGGCCTCGCCCGACTCCGCGAACTCGTAATGGCGTCCTTGCGCGTCCACGTACTTGCCTGCGATGACCAGCCGGTTGACCACAGTCTCCAACGGATCCGGCAGGCGCACCATGGCCAGGTATTTCCGGTTGGCGAAGTGAGGTTCCGCGATAGAAAGTGCATCGAACTGGCCTTGGGGGCCGCGCGTGCCGTGAAAGTAGATGTAGGTTACCTCGCTTGCACTGACCACACCGTCCTGCGGCGCCGTCACCAGGCGGTAGGATTCGGGCTTGAGATCCGGCTCCACTTCGATCAGGAACTGCTGCACGGAGTGCCGAAGATCGCTGATCAGGATCGGATAGCTGCCGTCCTGCTTGTGTATTTGGATCACCACCGCTTGTGCCTTCTTCGCGGCCGCGTGGGGTGCGCGAAGACGCTTGAGCGCGTCTAGATAGCTCTTCGAAATCCAGGTTCCGTCCAGGTCCCAGACAAAGACGCGGTCCTTGCCCGGCGCGTGCCGGGCGGGCTGGGCAGCGGCTGCGTTGTTGGCCGGCTTGTCCTGCGCATTCGCGGCGGACCCCAATTGCACGGCAGCGATGAGCAGGAATGCGGCCCAGGGGAGGCGCACTGAGCGATAGTGAGTTCTCATTGGTTGGTGGTTTGCGTCTCGGGTGTCGCGCCGCCGGATACTCAGTGCGCTGCCAGCGGTGGCCGCTGCTTCCAGAAGCCGGTGCGTTGCTCGAAGGCATGCGCAAGCTGCAGGACACCGAAATCATCCCTTGGTCCGCCCACGATCTGCAGGCCCACCGGCAGCGCGCCGGACGAGAACCCGCAAGGCACCGAGATCGCTGGCAGGCCGGTGGCGCTGATGAAGTAGCATGACTTCATCCAGTCCACGTAGGTCTCCATCTGCCGGCCGTTGATCTGCCTGACCCAGGGCTCGCGCACGTCGAACGGCAGCACCTGCACGACGGGCGCGGCGAGAAAGCTATAGCGCTGCATGAACTCGCGTACCCGATGATAGAGCTGCGTGCGCTGGACCTCTGCGCGTCCGAGCTGAGGACCGGTGAGCTTGGTGCCTGCCTCGATGTTCCAGATCACGGTATCCTTCATCTGTGCGCGGTTGGTCTGCAGGAGCCGGCCGTAGGACAGCTCGAACTGATAGGCGCGCAGCGTCTTGAACACCTCGTCCGCGTCGGTGAGATCCGGATGCGCGTCCTCGACGATGATCCCCATGTCCTCGAACACGTGGCGCTGCGCATCCAAGACCTCCGTCACTCGCGGGTCCACGGGCAGGCCGCCGAGATCGCGGCTCCAAGCCAGGCGCACGCCGCGGAATTCACGCTCTAGCGGCTGACCGAAGGCCGATCCGGGCTCGTCGATGGACAGGGGTGCGCGGGGGTCCGGCCCGGCGATCGCCTGCAGCTGCAGAGCCAGATCGCGCACCGTGCGCGCCATCGGGCCGACCACCGACAGCGAGTGCCAGGCGTTGAACACGGGCCACGACGGCACGCGCCCGATGGAGGGGCGAAAGCCGGCGACGTTGCAGAAGCTCGCGGGATTGCGCAGGCTTCCGCCCAGGTCGCTACCGTCGGCGATGGGGACCATGCCGCAGGCAAGCGCAGCGGCGGCGCCGCCGCTGCTGCCGCCACAGGTACGCGACGGATCGTAAGGGTTGAGGGTGGCGCCGAACACGGCGTTGAACGTCTGCGAACCGGCGCCGAATTCCGGCGTGTTCGTTTTTCCCAGCGTCAGCGCGCCGCCTGCCTTGAGCCGTTCCACGACGAGCGCATCCATGTCGGGCACGAAGTCGCGAAAGATCGGCGAGCCGAAGGTGGTGCGGATGCCCTTGGTGATGGCCAGATCCTTGTGCGCGACAGGCAGACCATATAGCGGTGCGCTCTGCGGGGGCGGCGCATTTCCGCGTGCCAGGCGCGCGTCGGCTGCGCGCGCCGCGGCGAGCGCTTGCTCGGGCAAGAAGGTGACGATGGCATTGACCTTCGGGTTCACGCGCTCGATCTGCGCGATGTGCGCGCGCATCAGCTCTTCGCAGGAGACCTCGCGCGCGTGGATGAGCCGCGCCAGCTCGACTGCGGTCTGAAAGCACAGCTCGGACCCAGCCATCGACGGTCCCGGGTCAGCCCTGTATTCCGATGCCGCGGGCCATCAGCACGGCGGCCAGCGGGATGAAGGCGAAGAGCGCGAGCTCGAGCGCGATGTACCGGCGCGCGCTCGCGATATCGCGGCCGTTGAGGATGCGCTCTTTGCCGGACTTGAGCGCGCGGTGCCAGCGCAGGAACTGCAACGTAGGAGCGATCGAGACCAGCCCGACAGCGACGAACAATGCGAGCTTGATGTAGAAAACCGGGTTGTGGAGATAGAACGGCATGCCCTTGGGCGAAGCGAGCAATCGGGCGAACCCGGTGGCGAGTACCGCGATGGCGGCGATCAAGTACGTGAGGTCCACTCGCGCCAAGATGCGCACATAAGGCGGCTGCAGCTCAGGTGTGCAGAGGTAGAATTCGGCGGCGAGGCAGGCACCTACCCCGATGATCGAGAGATAGTGTAGGTAGGCAAACACCGCTTCCATCGTCGCTATGGGCTCAGCGGTCGTGCACCGACGGTGCAGCGTGGGGTGCCATGATAGCGTCACGGAAGTCGCGCTCGGGGGCATCGTCGGTCAACGCCACCTGGCCCTGCGCGTCCACCGCGACCCCAAGCCGCTGCGTGAGGCCGGCGAGATCGGGGAAACGCTCCGAGCGCACGTGCTGCTCGTACAGCTGCGCGAAGACGGTTCGGCCGGTCAGCGCGTCCAGCTTGTCGAAGAGATCACGGGCGTGCCATCCCACTTCGGTCGAAAGGCAGCAGCGCTGGAGCTGGTCGAGCACGGAATCCAGCGACTGTTGCCCAGCCGACTGCGCGCGCAGGCGCTCGTCCGCCATCAGCATGATCGCTGCGCCCTCCCAGTACACGCGCTGGTAGGCCCCGCTTCGATACATGTGCTCGGTCGCATCCGCCAGCGTTCCGCCCCGCGTCGTGTTGCGGCTGCGTGCAAAGCCTGCGTTGAGCTCAGCCCATGCCTGGCGCGCATCGATGATGCCGGCGCGCGCGCGCAGCACGTTCTGGTAGTAGCTCGCTACGCCCTCCGACAGCCAGGCGTCCTCGGACTGTACATACGGCAGCAGCAGGTGCGACAGCTCGTGCACCGCTGTCCAGTCGGTGTAGAACTCCACGATGGAGCGACGCTGATTGACGAAAAAATGCGCAGCGGGACCTCCGCCGCGCAAGACATAGGCCCAGGGGACCGGCTCACCGCCCCGGCTGCTGGGAATGATCAGGACCTGAACCGATGGCACGGGAAAGCGCCCGTACAAGGTCGCCACCGCGGCGGCGGCACGCTTGAGCCAGTCGGTGATCTGATCTTCGTCCAGCTTGGGCCGCGCGTCGAGAACCGCGATATGTAGCTGCGCTCCGGCGACCTCGACCATGCGCTCCCGAAAGCGGCCAAACGCCACCGCCGCAGGCCAATCGTAAGGTCCGTGTCCGACGCGGTAAGCCGGCTTGCCATCTCCCCGGGAGGTCGGGCGCCAGGGGGCCGAAGCGGAGATCCCTGCAGGCAGGTCGAACACGACCTCGATGTCCTCGTCCGGGTCCAGCGTGTCCGGCCGCCAGAACCAGACTCCGAGATCGGTGATCAGGTCGCTGCCGACATGCCGCGTCGGGTTGCCGCCGCGTTGATGGCGAGCGGTGAAATCGGTCAGATCGACCCGGTACACGATACAGGCACCGGCGGGCAGAGTGCCCAGACGCAACTCGGTGCCGTTGGGCTCGAAGGCGTGTTTCGTTCCCTCGACCGCCGCTTGCTCGAGCACGCCGGCGGCATCCAGAGATTCGGCCACGAGCCGGCGCGGCGGTTTGCCGTCGAAGCAGGCGCGGACCTGAAGATGCGTCAGCGCCTCGTCGGCCGATACGGTGTACTGGTGCAAGCGGGCTGGTTCTTCGGAGGCGGCGGCGACCGAGAGGCAAGCGAGCAACAGAGGCAGCATCAAACGTGCCGCCGAGCGCGTTCTGCTCTTGCGGCGCCGGCGCAGCGCGGCGCCATACCCGAGCACGACCATCGGCTTAGCATAGCAGCCACAACCGCTTGCACCAAGCTTCGACGCGACAGACGGACCGCTCACAGCTCGACCGAACCCAGCGCCGCCGAGCGGGTGCCGGCCAGCGGCCGATTTGCTGCGGCATGGTAGGTGAACACGAGCGAGAGCTTCGGCTCGTCGGTTCGGTTGTTCCCCGCCGCATGGAAGGTGCGGCAGTGGAAGAACACCACGTCCCCGGGCTCCAACGGTGCCAAGACTCGCGTAGCGATCAGAGACTGATTGGCGGGCAGATCCGAGCGGAGGAACAGCGCATCGTCCAGCCGTTCGCGAGCGAGGGCCATGACATGAGTGCCGGGCAGGAACTGCAGGCAGCCGTTTTCCGGGGTCTCGCGCCCCAGAGCCAGCCACACGGAGATCAGCTCGGGGCGCTCGAACGACCAATAGCGGATGTCCTGGTGCCAACCGGTTACGCTGCTGTAGCGCGGCTGCTTGGTCATCACGCAGTTATGGTGGGCCTGCGACAGCATTACTGATGCCCCGAGGATCTGCCGGAGCCGGTTTGCCACCTGGGGTGCACGCGCCCATTCCGCGAACGCAGGGAGGCGCGCGTACGCTTGCAGCAAACGTCGGACGGTCCCGCCGCCGGGCGCCTCGCGGCCCGCGGGGGCGCCGGGGTACTGCAGATCGGCCTCGAATTCGGCCGGTTCGATGCAGGCGGCCAGCTGTTCGAGCGCAGCTCGGCGCAGCGCGTCAACCCGCGCGGGCGCGGCGAGTTGCGGGACGACGATGAACCCGTCCGAGGCGAATCGGCTGAGCTCCGCGGTGCTGAAGCGGGACTCACTCATGGGGTTGCCGACGTCTGCGCATGAGCCGGAGACCGGTCGCATGCCCACGCGTTTGGCATGACGCCGGGGGCCTATGCGGGCTCGCGTTCAGGCGTCCGGGCGGGGTCGCCGCGCTCGTAGGCGAGCGCGGATGCAAGCCATCTCTCGATCACCTCGAGCGGCATTCTCTTGCGCCGGGCGTAGTCCTGCACCTGGTCCCGATCGATCCTCCCGACCGCGAAGTACTTGGATTGCGGATGGGAGAAGTAGAAGCCGCTAACCGCCGCGGTGGGCAGCATCGCGAAGCTCTCCGTCAACGTGATCCCGGCATTGTCCTGGGCGTTGAGCAGGCGAAACAGCGTTTGCTTCTCCGTATGGTCGGGACAGGCCGGATAGCCGGGCGCGGGGCGGATGCCGGTGTAGGCTTCCTCGATCAGGTGCTCCACGCGCAGGTCTTCGTCGGCGGCGTAGCCCCAGAATTCCTTGCGTACCCGCAGGTGCATCAGCTCGGCGAATGCCTCGGCGAGACGGTCTGCGAGCGCTTTCAGCATGATCGCGCTGTAGTCGTCGTGTTTGGCCTCATAGGCCTCCAGCAGCGGATCGATTCCGATGCCGGCCGTAACGGCGAAGCAGCCGATGTAGTCGCGCACCCCCGACTCCTTCGGGGCCACCAGGTCGGCGAGGCAATGGTTATAGCGGTCCTCCGGTTTCACCATCTGCTGGCGTAGAAAGTGGAACGTCGCGAGCGCCTGCGTCCTCGACTCATCGGCATACACCTCGACGTCGTCGCCGACGCTGTTGGCGGGGAACAGCCCAATGACCGCGTTGGCCGTGAGCCATCTCTCTTCGATGATGCGAGCGAGCATCGCTTCGGCATCGGCGAACAAGTTGCGTGCCGCCTCGCCTACCACCTTGTCCTCCAGGATCTTCGGATAGCGTCCGGTCAGCTCCCAGGTCTGGAAAAACGGCGTCCAGTCGATCAGCGAAGCTATGTCCGCGAGCGGATGCCCCGCCAGCACCTTCACGCCCAGCGCCTTGGGCACCGCGGGCCGGTAGCTGTTCCAATCGGTGGGCAGACCATGCCTGCGTGCCTCCGCGATGCTGTGATGCGGACCCTGCCCCTTCTTGCCCTTGTGCTGCTGACGGGTGCGCTCGTTCTCGGCTTTGATCCTGCCGATGTATTCGCCGCGCAGTTCATCGCTCATCAGGCTCGTGCAGACCCCGACGCTGCGGGACGCGTCAGGCACCCAGACGGTCGGGGCGGAGTAGTTAGGCTCGATCTTCACGGCGGTATGCACGCGGGATGTAGTGGCACCGCCGATCAGCAGCGGAACCGTGAAGCCTTGCCGCTGCATCTCCTTGGCCACGTGGACCATCTCTTCCAGAGACGGCGTGATCAGCCCCGACAGTCCGATGAGATCTGCGTTGTGCTCGCGCGCGGTCTCGAGGATCTTCTCCGCCGGCACCATCACGCCGAGATTGATGACCTCGAAGTTGTTGCACTGGAGCACGACGGCGACGATGTTCTTGCCGATATCGTGTACGTCGCCCTTGACCGTGGCGATCACGATCTTGCCCTTGGGCTTGTGCCCGCCGCCCGACCTCTGCTTCTCGGCCTCGATGAACGGCACCAGATAGGCGACCGCCTGCTTCATCACGCGCGCCGACTTCACCACTTGCGGCAAGAACATCTTACCGGCGCCGAACAGATCGCCGACGAGGTTCATGCCGTCCATCAGCGGACCCTCGATGACCTGGATCGGACGCTCGTATTGCCGGCGCGCCTCCTCGGTATCCTCCACGATCCATGTGTCGATGCCCTTCACCAGCGCGTGGCTCAGGCGCTCCCGGACGGTCGCCTTGCGCCAGGCGAGGTCTTCCACGACCTCTTTGCCTTCCTTCTTGTAGGTCTCGGCGAAGCGCACCAGCCGCTCGGTCGCGTCGTGGCGGCGGTTGAATAGGACGTCCTCGACCCGCTCGAGCAGCTCGTGCGGAATTTCTTCGTACACTCCCAGCTGGCCCGCGTTGACGATCCCCATCGTCATTCCGGCCCGGATGGCGTGGTACAGGAAAGCGGTGTGGATCGCCTCGCGCACCGGGTCGTTGCCGCGGAACGAGAACGAGATGTTGGACACGCCGCCACTCACCTTGGCATACGGCAGTGCCTTGCGGATCGCGCGCGTGGCCTCGATGTAGTCGATGGCGTAGTTGGTGTGCTCCTCGAGCCCGGTCGCCACTGCGAAGATGTTCGGATCGAAGATGATGTCCTCGGGAGGGAAGCCGACCTCCTTCATCAGCAGATGATAGGCGCGGGTGCAGATCTCGATGCGTCGCTGGAGCGTATCCGCCTGTCCGCGCTCGTCGAACGCCATGACGATGGCTGCGGCGCCGTAGCGCCTGAGCAGCCGCGCCTGGCGCAGGAACTCCGCTTCGCCTTCCTTCAGGCTGATCGAGTTGACCACAGGCTTGCCCTGCACGCACGTGAGGCCGGCTTCGATGACGGCCCACTTGCTCGAATCGATCATCACCGGCACGCGCGCAATGTCCGGCTCGGAGGCGATGAGGTTCAAGAAGGTGACCATGGCCGCGCGCGAGTCGAGCATCGCCTCGTCCATGTTCACATCGATCATCTGCGCGCCGTTCTCCACCTGTTGGCGCGCGACGTTGAGCGCCTCCGAGAAGTTGCCGTTCAGGATCAGTCGCGCAAAGGCCTTGGACCCGGTGACGTTGGTGCGCTCGCCGACGTTGACGAAGAGCGAGTGCTCGCCGATGTCGAGCGGCTCCAGACCGGACAGCCGCAGCTTCTTCTCGACCGCCGGCACTGTCCGTGCAGCAAACGGCCGAACCGCCTCCGCGATTGCACGGATGTGCGCCGGGGTGGTGCCACAGCACCCGCCCACGATGTTGAGGAAGCCGGACTGCGCGAACTCGCGCAGGATCGAGGCCATGTATTCCGCCGACTCGTCGTACTCGCCCATCTCGTTGGGCAGCCCCGCGTTGGGATGCAGCGAGGTGTGCACGTCGGCGATGGCCGACAGTTCCTCGATGTGCGGGCGCAGATCCTTGGCGCCGAGCGCACAGTTGAGCCCGACGCTGAGCGGCCGTGCATGCGCCACCGAATTCCAGAACGCGGCGACGGTCTGACCGGACAACGTCCGCCCAGACCGATCGGTGATGGTTCCCGAGATCATCACCGGAAGGTATGCGCCGTGAAGCTCGAAGTGCCGGTCGATGGCGAACAATGCCGCTTTGGCGTTCAACGTGTCGAAGATCGTCTCGACCATCAGCAGATCTGCGCCGCCCTCCACCAGCCCCGCCACCGATTCCGCATATGCCTCCACCAGCTCGTCGAAGGTGATATTGCGTGCGCCGGGGTCGTTCACGTCTGGTGATAACGACGCGGTACGATTGGTCGGGCCCAATACACCGGCGACGAAGCGCGGCTTGTGCGGCGTCGCACGGGAAAACTCATCGGCCACCTGCCGCGCAAGGCGAGCGCCCGCCAGGTTCAGCTCGCGCACCTGCGCCTGCATCCCGTAGTCGGCCATGGAAATGCGGGTGGAATTGAACGTGTTCGTTTCCACGATGTCGGCGCCGGCTTCAAGATATGCGGTATGGATGCCGGCGATGATCTTCGGCTGCGTCAGCGTGAGCAGGTCGTTGTTGCCCTTCTGGTCGCAGTGATGATCGTGAAAGCGATCGCCGTGATAGGCGTGGGCGGCGAGCCTTTGACCTTGGATCATCGTCCCCATGGCGCCATCCAGGATCAGGATGCGCTCGCCTAGCAGTCGGTGGAGCAGCGTTGCGCGGTCGGTCATGATCACACCCTGAGCACGAGATGCGAGGCGCGAGGTCCACAACAGCTCCCCTGCGGTGGACGTTGCACCCGCCGTGGCGCCCATTGCCCGACGCGCACCGGAGGTGAAATGCGCGCTACGCGGATGTCGGGCTCGACGGAAAGTGGTTGCATCGCCAAAAACAAAAAACCCGGCCGTTGGCGCGGTCGGGCTGGCTGCAGACTCCCCGCGCTTTAGCCGTATTTGTTACGCGCCCGCAAGCTGCGATCAAATCGGCGCGATCAGCGGCAGATTAACGGGCCAGCCCGTCCCTGTCAATCAGGGTAGGCGAAGGACTGCAGGCCTGTGCGGTGCACGCCGCCTGTCACCGTTTCTCGCCTCGCCCTCAACTTAGGCTCACGCCGAGCATCTTTCCGATCGCGAACGTCAAAGCCCCCGCTCCACCGCCGATCAGCAGCATGCGCAAGCCTCCTCGCAGCGCCCCCCGGCCGGTGAACAGGCTCAGCATGGCGCCCACGCCGAACAGCGCAGCAGCCGTGAGAGCGATCGCGATCATCAGTGCGTGCGGGCTCCTGCCGAACACAAACGGCAGCAACGGAATCAATGCACCCGCGCCGAAGGAGAGGAACGAGAACGTGGCCGCGCCCCACGGCGAGCCCAGCCCGTCCGGGTTCAGCCCCAGCTCCTCGCGCGCCAGCGTGTCCAGTCCCCGTGCGGGGTCCGCGATCATCGAGTCGGCGAGCCGCGTAGCCTCCTCTCGCGGCAGACCGCGCGCCTCGTAGATCAATGCCAGCTCCCGCGCCTCCTCTTCCGGGTACTCGCTGAGCTCTTCACGTTCGAGGCCGATCTGATACTCGTACATTTCTCGCTGCGAGCGTACCGACATGTATTCGCCGGCGGCCATGGCGAACGCGCCCGCTAGCAGCCCGGCAACGCCGGACAGCAGGATCACGCCCGGCTCGGAGACCGCGCCGGCCACGCCCAGGATCAGGCTCGCATTGGACACCAGTCCGTCGTTGACGCCGAATACTGCGGCACGCAGGTTGCCGCCGCTCGCCAGCCCGCGATGACGTCGTTCCAGGCTACCCGATGCATCCGGCATCGGGTGTCCGGGCTCGGCGCGCGAGTACACCGACATCCCGCGGACCTTCATAGCGGCGAGCACCGAGCGCACGGCGCGGGGACCGTAGCGGCGCGTCATGCGGGTGACAAGCAGCGTTCGCAAGTCCGGCCGGTACTCGGAAGGTGCGGCTGCGCCGCGCTTGACCGCGGTTTGGACCCAGATCCTCGACTGGGTTTCGGCTTCGCGCGCCAGCTCGCTAAACAGACGCTCGCGAGGCGTGCCCTGCTCGAGCTGCGCGAGCACTCGGTAGAGGTAAGCGGAGCGTTGCTCTTCTTCCCAGTTTTTCAGTTCGTTCATTCAAACCAGACCTTGCACCGCCGAGATGCCTCGGCATCAAACCGAGCCGAAGCACGCTGCACGGCGATGCTCGAGCGCCGCGGTGATCCCGTGCTGTTGCCGGGCCGGCGTCTACGCGTGGAAGGATCCTACTCTGGTGCCATGGCTGTCCGGTCAGCTTCTGTCGCTGCGACGATACTGGATCGCCTCCGCCACGTGCGGCGCGAGCACCCGCCGCTCCCCCGAGAGATCCGCGATCGAGCGCGCTACTTTCAGGATGCGATGATACCCACGCGCGGACAGCGCGAGCCGGCTGATCGCCTGCTTGAGCAACTGCTCTCCTTGCTCATCGGGCATCGCGTGCTGATCGATCTCGCGCGTGGACAGTTGCGCGTTGGGCTTGCCCTGCCGTGCGAGCTGGCGTGCGCGCGCCTCGCTCACGCGCGAGCGGATCGCTTCGCTCGATTCACCTGACGAGCGCCCGGCCAGCTCCTCCGGCGGCACGGCCGGCACTTCGATATGAATGTCGATGCGGTCGAGCAGGGGACCGGAGATCTTGCGCCGATAGCGGGCCACCTGCTCCGGCGTGCAGTGGCATCTGCCGGAGTAGTGCCCCAGGTAGCCGCAAGGACAAGGGTTCATCGCGGCGACGAGCTGGAAGCGTGCCGGGAAGTCGGCCTGCCGCGCGGCCCGAGACACGGTGATGTGTCCGGACTCGAGCGGCTCGCGCAGCACCTCCAGCACGGCGCGCTCGAACTCGGGCAGCTCGTCGAGAAAGAGCACGCCATGCATCGCCATCGAGACCTCCCCGGGGCGCGGGACGCTTCCGCCACCGACCAGCGCCACCGCCGATGCAGTGTGGTGCGGGGCCCGAAACGGGCGCCGCCGCCAGGTTCGCACGTCGAACCCACCCGAACCCAGAGACTGGATCGCGGCCGACTCGAGCGCTTCCTCTTCGGTCATGGGCGGCAGGATCCCGGCCAGGCGCTCAGCAAGCATTGTCTTTCCCGTGCCGGGCGGGCCGGACATCAGCATGCTGTGCGCTCCGCATGCAGCCACCTCCAGCGCGCGCTTGGCCTGCGCTTGGCCCTTGATGTCGAGCATGCTCGGATACCCTGCGTCAGTCGCCTGCGCCGGTGTGGACCAGCGTGACAGCGCCTCTGTTCCCGAAAGGTGAGCGCAGACCTGAAGCAGCGTGCGCGCAGGGTACACTGTGGCGTCGCGGACCAGAGCAGCTTCTGCCGCGTTCGCTTCCGGGAGCACGAACCCGCGACCGGAGCGATGTGCGGAATACGTCATGGCGAGGGCGCCGCGGATCGGCCGTAGCTCTCCGGTCAACGCGAGCTCCCCGGCGAACTCGAGATCCGGCAGACGCTCGCCCGGCACCTGCCCGGATGCCACCAATATGCCGAGCGCGATCGGCAGGTCGAAGCGGCCGCTCTCCTTCGGCAGGTCGGCCGGCGCCAGGTTGATCGTGATGCGTCGGGCGGGAAACTCGAACCGGGCCGTTTGGAGCGCGGCGCGCACGCGGTCTTTTGCCTCCTTCACCTCGGCCTCCGGCAAGCCCACGATGGTGAAGCTCGGCAGCCCGTTGGCCAGATGCGCCTCCACGGTCACGGGCGGCGCGTCCATTCCGGAAATGGCACGGCTGTAAAGGACGGCGAGCGACATTGATACGCTGACTGGGGATTCGGGACTCGTAACCAACGAGGATGTTGCTGTGGAGCACAAACCGAACCATACCATCACCCGCAGGCCGCAGATGGTCTTCCTCCAGACCGCCAAACGAGAAAGGGGCGCTGCGAGCGCCCCTTTGTTGAAGCGGCTGGAGCAGCGTGTCAGTCCTTGAAGGCCTCCACGTTAATCAGCAGCTTCACATCGTCGCCCAGCCCGGGCAGGTAGGTCTTGATGCCGAACTCCGAGCGCTTGATGCTCGCGGTGGCATCCGCGCCACAGGCGTCCTTCTTGACGAAGGGATTAGGTGCACACTGGAACGCATTGACGGTGAGCGTGACGGGTCTCGTCACGCCTACGATCGTCAGCTCGCCGTCCACCGAGGCAGGCTTATCGCCGCTGAAGTGCACGCTCTTGGACTTGAACGAGATCGTGGGATACTTGGCGGCGTTGAAGAAGTCCTCACTCTTCAAGTGGTCGTCGAGCTTGGCGACACCCGTGCTGATCGAGGCGACCTCGATGAGCACGTCTACCGACCCCGTCTTCGCCGCACGGTCGAGCGCGATCTTCCCGCTGGCCTTGTCGAAGCGCCCGCGCTGGATAGACCAGCCGAAATGGCTGATCTCATAGCTCGGATGGGTGTGGTTCGGATCGATCGTGTAGGAATCCGCCGCCCAGCCCGGAAGCGATAGTAAGGCGCCGACCACTGCCGCGACGGCGACGCAAGATTTCCGCATGCAAAGTCTCCTCATGAGTTGAGTTGCTCCCTGCGGCGCACCGGCTCGGGCTACTGCTTCGGTGTGCCACCCACTCCCGTTACGTGGAATTTGATCTGGACCTCGTTGGCCACGGTGTCGGTGTCGGACCATACGCCCGAGCCAATCCCGTAATCGAGGCGCTTCAGCGTGAAACTGCCATCGAACACGCCGCCCTGAGCATCGGGCTTGAACGTGAGAGGTGCGGCCACATCGCGCGTGCGACCCTTGATCGTCAGCTTACCCGTGACCTCAAAACGTCCGCCGCCGAGGGCTTTCACGCCGGTCGAGACGAATTTCGCGCTCGGAAAGCTCTTCACGTCGAACCATGACCTGCCTTTGACCTCGGCGTTGGCCTCGTCGCTGCCGGTGTCGATGCTGTTGAGGTCGACTTCGATCGACACTTTGGCCTCGGAGGGCCTCCCGGCATCGAACGAGATCTCGGCGCTGAACCGGCCGAACTTGCCGTCGACGGGGACATTCATCTGCTTGGAGACGAAGGCAATTGCGCTGCGGTCCACGGCGACTGCTGTGATCCGCTGCGCGTGCGCAGGCAGCGCCGCGACGAGCAGTGCCGCACTGAGCGCGATCCGGGCGACAGCGCGGGTCACCGCTGCGCCTGGTCGCGAGGTTTGATCAACGGCAGCATCCGATGCAGGACGTCGTCCCGTTCCACGAAGTGGTGCTTTAGCGCGGCCGCGGCATGCAGCAGCACGACCACGGCAAGCGTACCGTTGAGCGACGCATGCACCTGTTTGAGCGCATCGCCCAACGCCTTGTTCTTGGCGAGGAGGTCCGGCAGTGGGACGACTCCGAGGTACACCGTCTTCACGCCCAGGGCCGAGCTCATTAGCCAGCCCGACACGGGGATAACCAGGACCAGCACATACAGCAGGATGTGACTCGCCATCGCCGCGATACGTTGCCATCGCAGCATCGCCGGCGGAAGCCGTGGCGCGGCACGCATGAGGCGCCACACCACGCGCGCGACTGCAAGCAGAAAGATCGTCACTCCGATCCACTTGTGCCACGAATACAACTTGAGCTTTTGTGGGCTGAAAGGTAGCCCGGTCATATACAGCCCCACCGAGGCGGCGGTGACGATCGCCAGCACGATAGTCCAGTGCAAGGTCACTGCCGTCTTGGTGTAGCGCATGCCATCCACTTGGCCGTTCGCGGTTACGCCCCCGCAACCGACCGCCTTTGGCGCTGTGGCAGAACGGCTCTTCCGGCCGCCGCCCGCTGACCGTGCGCTCGGGAAGCCGGCTCCCAACGCGGCGACATCCGGCACCGCTGGCCGAGTCTAGCAAACGCGGCGGCGCGCGAGAACGAAGCTTTTTGGCCGAACCTGTCAATCGATTTGAACGTCTGCATTGGAGCCCGCCCCTCGACACGAACGGGAGACCGATTTCGGCGGCGCTCCGCGCCAAGAGTGGACGGCCCAAGGAGGGCAGTCACAAGGCGCAGATCCGCCCGAGCGTCCGATCTAGGCCGTTCGGTGCGACTGTGCGCGCTCGAGTTCGGCCACCTTCGCTTCGAGCTGTTCGAGCTTCTCACGCGTACGGTGCAACACGGCGCTCTGGATATCGAACTCCTCGCGCGTAACCAGATCTAGCCGGCCGAGAACCCCGCTCAACAGGCTGTGCAGGTTCTTTTGCACGTCCCCCGCCGGGGTGCTCGAGATGAGGGCGCTGACCCGGGAAGTGAGTTCGTCGATGAAGCTTGGGTTGAGCATGTTCAGCCGCCACGAGGTGAGGGATCCAATCGGAGTCTAACAAACCTGATGAGGCGTCTCGGAGCGCGCGGACGATCGCGCCTGCATTTCCCCTCAGGATGGCCGCACTCGATTGGTGCGGATACCGTTTGCAAGGCATCGTTTCGGTGCGGACGCGCCGCCGACGATCGCGAAAAAGAGAGGTATCCGATTGATCTATATGCATTAGTTTATTGGCATAGGAAATGCTGTTGCCCTACCGCGCTGCCGCGCCCCATTCTCAGATTGGAGAACAGGGAGGAGCCATGCTGATTCGGAGAACGATCGTCAACGTATACCGCGCCCACCATTCGGCGGCTGACGCCGTTTGGGCGCGGGATGTCGCACGTGGAGCGCTCGTCGCTGCACCGTCCAACGCCCTGAGTCCGGCCGAGGTCAAGCTTCGGGTTCCACCTAAGCTCTCGTGTCCTTCTCGGGTTGCCTCACCCCCGGTCCTTCGTGCAAGAGCCATGTTCCGCAGACCCAGATCCGTCTCGTTCCCCTGCGCGCGACTTCGTCGGACGGTTGCAGCCGGGCGGTTGCCCGCTGCTCGCCGAGAAACGGCGCCGTCGTTCCCCGAAAGTGCCGCGCAAGGCGGCAGCAGCTAACACCCGGCCTGCCGGGCTCGGTCAACTTCAATAAGGAGGCAATCTGATGAAACTCGTCACGGCCATCATCAAGCCATTCAAGCTGGATGAAGTCAGGGCGGCGCTCTCGGCGGTCGGAGTGCAGGGCATTACCGTCACCGAAGTCAAAGGGTTCGGGCGACAGAAGGGGCATACCGAGCTCTACCGGGGCGCCGAATATGTGGTCGATTTCCTTCCCAAGACCAAACTCGAGGTGGCGGTCCAGGACGAACTGCTCAACTCCGTGATCGAGGCAATCGAAAAGTCCGCCAATACAGGCAAGATCGGCGACGGGAAGATCTTTGTCTTCGATCTTTTGCAGGTAATTCGCATTCGCACCGGAGAGTCCGGCGCGGATGCCCTTTGACCGCTACGAGGGAGGAATCGATGAAAAAGCTTTTCGCATGGATCGCCATGTGCGTCCTAGTAGGGGTGTCCGGCTGGGGCTCGGCGGACGACAAGCCCGCCGCGGAGCCGGCGGCCGCCTCTGCCACCGCCGCGGCGCCTGCAGCAGCTCCAGCGCCCGCTGCCCCAGACAAGCCGTTCATGCTCGACGTCGCGAAGATCAACTCCGGCGACACGTCCTGGATGCTGGCGTCGACCGCGCTCGTGCTGCTCATGACGATACCGGGGTTGGCGCTGTTCTATGGCGGGATGGTCCGGAAGAAGAATGTGCTCGCCACTCTGATGCAGAGTTTCGCCATCACCTGTCTCGTGACGATTCTGTGGATGGTTGCGGGCTACAGCCTCGCGTTCATGCCGGGCAGCCCGTGGCTCGGCAGCCTCGACCGATTTCTGTTGCACGGGATGGACTATGTGACAGGAAAACAGGTTTCGGTCTCTCACATCGCGACCAATGTACCCGAGTCGGTGTACATGATGTTTCAGATGACCTTCGCGATCATCACGCCGGCGTTGATCTGCGGCGCGTTCGCGGACCGGATGAAGTTCTCCGCGATGCTCTGGTTCATGGGGATCTGGTCCATCGTCGTGTACTCGCCGATCGCGCATTGGGTGTGGGAACCGGGCGGGTGGCTGGCGCAGAAGGGCCAGCTCGACTTCGCGGGCGGTACGGTCGTCCATATCAATGCAGGGATCGCCGGTCTCGCGTCAGCGCTTGCACTCGGGAAGCGCGTGGGCTATGGGAAGGAGGCGATGCCGCCGCATAATCTGACTCTCACCTTGATCGGCGCATCGCTGCTGTGGGTCGGCTGGTTCGGGTTCAACGCCGGCTCCGCGGTCGCGGCCGACGGGCGCGCGGGAATGGCGATGACGGTGACGCAGGTCGCCACCGCCGCAGCGGCATTGGCGTGGATGGTCAGCGAGTGGATTGTCAAGGGCAAACCGAGCGTCCTGGGGATCGCTTCCGGCGCAGTTGCCGGGCTAGTGGCGATTACGCCGGCATCCGGTTTCGTCGCTCCGGTTCCCGCGATCGTCATCGGGATCGCGGCCGGCGTCGGTTGCTACTTCGCAGCAACCACGGTCAAGTCCATGCTCGGGTATGACGATTCGCTGGACTGCTTCGGCGTGCACTGTATCGGCGGGATCATCGGTGCACTGCTGACCGGAGTGTTCGTGTCCAAGGACATCAGCGGACAGGAGGGCAGCCTGCTCACTCAATGCTGGGGTGTGGGCGCCACGCTGATCTACGGATTCATCGTGAGTTACATCATCCTCAAGGTGGTCGACCTGACCATCGGCCTGCGCGTGACCGAGGAGCAGGAGCGCGAAGGTCTCGACCTTTCGTTGCACGGCGAACGCGTCGAGTAGCAACCTCCACGATCGCCAAGAAGGGCGGCGCGATGGCTCGGACTGCAGCACCCGCGTCCGGGCATCCGCCGCCCTCTCTCGCTTAGCGGGCGTTTCCTCAGCTGACGCGGCCCGGGAATTGTCAACTCTTGAGCCCCATGCGGCGCTGTATCCGCGGGCCGGAGAGCGGAGAAGGGCAGGGTGCCGGCTCTGCCGCGACCCGGCCTCCGGGCCCTCCCGTTATCTGATTAGTTAGATCTTTCAGCGGGATAACATGAGAACGCGGCGGGTGGGAACGGTTTCTGCTGCCCGTACTGGCGGGGGGCCGTGCAACTGGCGGCCTTTGTCAAAGGTCTTCTGAGCCGGGCAGAACATGAGTGCAGATATCGATATGAAGGCATGCACGATCCTGGAGCGCTTCGGGGCCGAGCTTCTCGACGCGCAAGTGGATTACCTGTGCACGCAAGATTTGCACGAGTTCCTTATCACCCGTGATGGCGTGACGCACGAAATTGGCTTCTCCGAGCGGGTACTGCAGTTGAGGGACATTCCCGATATCGAGGAAGTGGTCGCGCGGCTGGCGGAGCAGCTCAAGGCCAGCACGAAGGCGCGCAAGATCCGAGTGGGTAGCAAGCCCGCCGACGGGGATTCGGCGTAGCAGTCTCTAGCGTTCGCCATCCGGAGCCGGACCTGCCGGCTTCGCCTCGAACAGTTTCGCTGCCCTGCCCGGAACAGCCCGCCGGGCTATACGGGCACCATCTCCAAGATTCGCCGCCATCAACCCTGCGTCGTACCAAACCGGCGCGCATGGGGCCAACATTCCGTTAACGATACTGGACACGCCGTGCGCCTCGCGCTACAAAGCGCACAGGACACTACACGCAACGGCGCAGGGTCTGCGCCGATCGGGGCGCCAAAGGGGGATCAATCCGTGGGAAGCATGCATAGGCGGGGACGCGCCAACCGGGCGCGCCCCATCCTCTGGCGTCGTGACTACGAAGCCGCGCGGAAGCTCGTCAAGCAGACCGCGGTGAGCACGGATGATGACGAACGCTTCCTCGCGCTGCTGGAAGCCGTGTACGAGTACGAACGCAACCGCCCGAGCGTGGAGTTATTGCGCATCGTCGATTGGGCGGAGTGCGTATTCGTGCCCGCCATACCTGGGGACACCGAACGCGCTCGGCGCTGGTCCGATACCGGCGCCCTGCGCTGCTCCGTAGCGTCTTAGTCTGGCCAGCCGGGGCCATGGGCGCGTCGGCGGCGGCTCGGCCGCGGCCGGCTTGTAGGGCGTACTCCGACCGTTGCTCACAGCCCCAACGCGTTTTTCCGACCCCGCATTCGGATCGACGTCCAGCGGTAATCGACGGCTTCGCGAGTAGCACCACGGACCCGCCGATCGCTTCGAGACAAGGATTCGGTCGGCTCCGGCGGGGGCTGGCCAGACGGCAGGTGCTAGAATACGCGCCCTCAGCGGTCCAAGTGCAGCCCGTCGTTGCCCCTCCCTTCCCGACTCGTCATCGCCACACGCCAGAGCGCGCTCGCGCAATGGCAGGCATGCCACGTCCGCGACCAGCTGATCGCATCGAATCCGGGACTGCAGGTGGAGATCCTGGGCATCACCACCCGCGGCGACCGCGACCTTTCGAGCTCGCTGGCCAAGATCGGCGGCAAGGGGCTTTTCGTCAAGGAGCTGGAAACAGCGCTGCTGGACGGTCAAGCCGACATCGCGGTGCACTCGATGAAGGACATGCCGATGCTTCTCCCGCCGGGACTGACCATCGCCGCCATCACCGAGCGAGAGGACCCGCGGGATGCATTCGTATCCAGGCATCACGCACGCCTATCGGCCCTCCCGTGTGGCAGTTCTGTGGGAACGTCCAGTCTGCGCCGTGCGAGCCAGATCCGCGCGCACCATCCGCGGCTTTCGGTCGAGCCGTTGCGCGGCAACGTCGAGACCAGGTTGCGGCGGCTAGACGAGGGGCGCTATGCGGCCATCATCGTCGCGGCTGCGGGCCTCAAGCGGCTGGGTTTGGCTGCGCGCATCACGGCGCTTCTGGACCCGGAGGATAGCCTGCCAGCTGCCGGCCAGGGCGCGCTCGGGATCGAATGCCTCGAAGCCCGGGGCGATTTGATCGACCTGCTCGCGCCGCTGGCGCATGCCGACACCGGCTGGTGCGTGCGCGCGGAGAGAGCGGTCAGCCGGGCGCTGTCCGGCAGCTGCGTGGTTCCCATGGGCGTATATGCCGAGAGGCTGGACGGCGGAGCCCGGCTTCGCAGCTTCGTCGCCGATCCCGAGGGCAGCCGCTTCGTCACCGCGGACGTGCATACCGGCGACTGTGGCATCGAACCCGAGGAGCTTGGGGCGCGGGCGGCAGAACAACTGCTCGCGGGGGGCGCGGGTGCACTTCTGGCGGCGCTCGCCAATGAGTGACGCAGCTGCAGTGCCGCCTCTCCAGGGGCGCGTCGTATTAGTCACCCGTCCGGCCCATCAGTCGGAGCGACAGGCCAGCCTGATCCGGGAGGCGGGCGGCGAACCCGTGCTCTTCCCCACCTTGAGTATCGAGCCGCTAGCCGGGAATACGGCCGCGTCGGCCGCCCTCGCCAGGCTGCCTGAGTGTCACTATGCGATCTTCATCAGCGCCAACGCCGTCAACCACGGCTTGGCCCTGCTCGCCTGCGCTTGGCCACCGCACGTGCGGGTCGTGGCAATCGGTGACGGCACCGCGGCAGCACTGCGCACTCATGGGCACTTGGAAGTGATCGTTCCAAGCGTTGCCGCAGACAGCGACGGCCTGCTGGCCTTGCCCGAGTTCGCTCGTCCCGACGGCAAGCGCATCTTGATCTTCCGAGGGCAGGGAGGCCGAGAGCTGCTGGCCGATACATTGCGGAAGCGCAGAGCCGAGGTCGCTTACGTGGAGTGTTATCGCCGCGTGCGGCCCGAGCAAGATCCCTCCGCGCTGCTGCAGCGCTGGGAACGCGGTGGCATTCAGGCAGTCACCGCGATGAGCGCTGAGGCCCTCGAGAATCTCTGGACCATGATCGCAGCGCGTGGCCAGCCTCTGCTCCTGACCACCCCGCTCTTTGTGCCGCACCCCGGCATCGCCGAGCGCGCCGGACGGCTGGGTCTCACGGAGGTCGCCGTCACGGCTCCCGGCGATGAGGGCATTGTCCGCGGCCTCAGTGCATGGTTTTCCTTGCATGTACGATAGCCGCTCATCGGGTGTGCGCCTAGGGTACACTTTCAGGCACCACCTGCTTCACCGCCGCCTCGCCTCCGAATGGACCACCAGCAGAGCCCAACCGTATCCCCCGAGGCGTCGGCCGCGGCGCCAGTCGGGTCCGATGCGCGCGGCAAGCGCGGGGTGCAATGGCGCGGCGGGCCTAGCCTCCGCACGATCGGGGCGATCGTCGTCGTCGCGTTGATCGCGGCCGTGTGGGTGGATATGCGCAGCCAGATCCACGGCTTACAGCAGGAGATTATCCGCAAACTGGCTGAAGCCGACGGCTACAACAAGGAAACGCGCCAGCTCGCCAATCGCGCGGCGGATACCGTGCGCGACATGGAGTACCGGACCGGGGGCATCGAGAGCCGGCTGGCGGAGACGCAGAACCAGCGCTTGGCGTTGGAGTCCTTGTATCTCGAGCTCAACCGCAGCCGGGACGAGCGCGTGCTCGCCGAAGTCGAGCAGATTCTCATCATCGGCAGCCAGCAGCTGATGCTGGCCGGGAACGTCAAGGCCGCCCTGATCGCCCTGGAATCGGCCGAAAGTCGCCTGGAGCGCACCGATGGCGCACAATTCACAGCGCTGCGGCGGGCGATCCGGCGCGACATCGAGCGACTGAAGGCTACCCCTTATGTCGATGTCGTCGGCATGAGCCTGCGTCTGGATACCCTGGCGCACGATGTCGACAGGCTTCCGCTCGTCATGCAGGAGCGGGCTCAACAAGCGAAACCCGCGGCCGCCTCTTCCGAGAGCGGATGGTTCGGGCGTCTGACGAAGGAGGCGTGGCAGGAGGTCACGGCCTTGATCCGGATCCAGCGCATCGATAAGGAGGAGTTGCCGGTGATCTCGCCCTCGCAGACCTACTTCTTGCGTGAGAACCTGCGCATGCGCCTGATGAGCGCGCGCGTCGCGTTGCTTGCCCATGAGGAGGACAGCTTCAAGGCCGACACGCGCGAAGCTGCGGCTTGGCTGCAGCGCTACTTCGATGCAGGCGATGCCAAGGTCGCGCAGGGGTTGGCAACGCTCAAACAGCTGGCAGCTGCCGACGTGACAATCGAGGTGCCCGACATCTCCGGCAGCCTGGAGGCGGTCCGCAATGCCAAGTTGGTGCGGGAGCGGGGGTTGCGCTGATGCGCCACTTGGCCACCGGGGCTGTGTGAGGCCGTCGCCTGTCCAATGCGAATCCTCCTTTGGATCGTCGGCTTGTTCGCGCTGGTGGTCGGATTGACCGTCGCGGCGCGAGACAACCCCGGGTACGTGGTGATCATGCTGCCGGCGCATCGCGTGGAGCTGTCACTTAACTTCGCCGCCGTGCTGCTGCTGGTCGGTTTCGCAATCGGGTACGGACTGATCCGAGCGCTCACCATAACGCTGCGCATGCCGGCGCTGGCAGGGGAGTTTCGCCGCGAGCGCAGGCGCACGAAGGCCAGGCGGGCTTTCGAGGACGCGGTGAAGGCCTTCTTCGAAGGCCGCTTCGGTCGCGCCGAACGCGCTGCGAAGGAGGCTTTGGCACAGGACGAATCGCCGGCGCTGAGCCTGGCGGTGGCGGCGCGCGCGGCGCACGAGTTGCGATCCTATCCGCGCCGCGACGAGTACTTGCAGGAGATGGAGCGGCTGGCGCCGCAGGACAGCTATCTGCGCTTGATGACGCAGGCCGAGCTGCTGCTCGACGAACGCCGCTACTTCGACGCGTTGCAGGCCCTGTCCAAAGTCAAGGACAAGCATACGGCGGCGCTGCGGTTGGAGCTCAAGGCGCAGCAGCTCGCACGCAATTGGGACCAGGTGCTGCAGCTGCTGGCGCAGTTGGAAAGACGCGATGTGTTCGAGCCGGCTCTGCTGCAGCAGCTCAAGCGGTATGCACAGACCGAGAATCTCAAGCGCAAGGCGCTAGACGCGAGAACCCTGCGCAGCTACTGGGACAAGCTGCCACAGGAAGACCGCAGGGACAGCCGCATCGCTGCAGCGGCGGCGCAATGCTTCATTGCCTTGAACGATTGCGCGCAAGCGCACGCGATCATCGAGGAGAGCCTGGATTCCGGCTGGGACCCATCGCTGCTGCCGCTGTATATCCAATGCTTGCCGCGAGATGCGCGCCGGCATCTGGAACGCGCAGAATCCTGGCTGAAGCTGCATGCGGGGGATCCAGCGCTGCTGTTGGCGCTGGGCGAGCTCTGCATGCATCAGGAGCTGTGGGGCAAAGCGCGGAGCTACCTCGAGGCGAGCCTGGCGGTGGAGCCGAGCCACGCCGCCTACGTGCAGTTGGGACGCCTGCTTGAGCGGGTCGGCAAGGCCGAAGAAGCGAGCCGGGTGTTTCGTCAGGGGCTGGAGCTGAGCCTCGGTCAGACCACGAATACCAGCGGCGCTCGCAGTCGCGCCGCCTCATAAGCATATCGATCGAAACCGCCAAGGGAGGAAAGGAGGAAGCGTCAGCAGGATCTGGATCTTGCCACTATCGATCGAATCACCACAGAGAGGCCGAGATGACCCGCAGCGACCGCAGCTCCGTGAGCGCCGACAATGAGTCTACGTTGCGGGAACAGATCCGGCTGCTCGGCCGACTGCTCGGGGACACGCTGCGCGAGCAGCAGGGCGAGGAGACGTTCGATCTCATCGAGCGCATCCGTCAGACGGCGATCCGCTTTCGCCGCGACGGCGACACAACGGCTCGCGGCGAGTTGGAGTCGATCCTGAACCGGCTCAGCCACGCCGACACGGTCTCGGTCATCCGTGCGTTCACCTACTTTTCCCAGCTTTCCAATATCGCAGAGGATCTGCACCACAACCGCCGGTTCCGCGCGCATGAGATGCAGGGCGCACCACCGTTGCCGGGCAGGCTGACAGCGGCGCTGTCGCGGGTGGCTTCTGCCGGGGTGGGCATGGAGTCCGTGGCCGCCTTCTTCCGCTACGCGCTGATCTCGCCGGTGCTCACGGCACACCCCACGGAGGTCCAGCGCAAGAGTATTCTGGACCGACACCTCGAGGTGGCGCACCTGCTAAACCAGCGCGACCGACTGGAGCTCACACCGGAAGAGCAACGGGCCAACGAGGAACAGCTGCGGCGCGTCATCCTCACGCTGTGGCAGACGCGCATCCTGCGCGAGCTGCGCCTGACAGTCCGCGACGAGATCGAGAACGGGCTCGCCTACTACCGTTACACGTTCCTGCGCGAGGTGCCACGGCTGTACGGCGAGATCGAGAACGGGCTCAAGGCGCAGTGGCCCGATGCACAGATTCCAGTTGCACAGATACTGAGGCTGGGCGCTTGGATCGGCGGGGACCGCGACGGCAACCCCAACGTGACGCACGAGGTCACCCACTACGCCCTGGCACGTCAGTCGTCCACGGCGCTCGACTTCTACCTGAGCGAGGTGCACGAACTCGGCAGCGAGCTGTCGCAATCGCTGCGACGAGTGAGCGTCAGCGCGGAGCTGGAAGATCTGGCCGACCGGTCACCCGACGGGTCAGAGCATCGGCGTGACGAGCTGTATCGGCGGGCCCTCGTCTGCGTCTATGCCAGACTGGCGGCCAGTTCCCGCGCCTTGGACCAGCACGCGGCGGAGCGCAGGGAACTCGGCTCCGCCGAGCCTTACGCCGGCCCTGAGGAGTTTGTGCGCGACCTGAAGGTGATCCACGACTCGCTCGTGCACAATGGATCGGCGCGCATCGCGGCAGGCCGGCCGCGCGCGCTCATGCGCGCAGCGCAGGTGTTCGGCTTCCATCTCGCGCCGTTGGACGTACGACAGCACAGCAGCGTCCACGAACGCGTTGTCGCGGAACTGTTTCTGCTGGGGGCGCGCCGCGAGGGCTACGATCAACTCCCCGAGGAGCAGAGGCGGCGGTGGCTGCTCGAGGAGCTGTCGGTGCCTCGGCTGCTCCGCTCCCCGTTTTTGGCCTACACCGAAGACGCACAGAAGGAGCTGCGGATCCTGGACACGGTGGCCGATCTGCATCGGCGCTACGGTCCGCAGGCACTCCCCAACTACATCATCTCGAACGCCAACGCCGCCAGCGACGTGCTGGAGGTGGCATTGCTGCTCAAGGAGGCGGGGTTGCTGCGTCCGGGAGCCCCAGCGCGCCTGGCGATGAACATCATCCCGTTGTTCGAAACCATTCTCGACCTGCGCGGCTGCGGGGCGGTCATGGATGCCCTATTCAGCATCCCCGATTACCGGCGCATGTTGGAGAGCAGAGGCGGCGAGCAGGAAGTCATGCTCGGTTATTCGGACAGCAACAAGGACGGCGGCTACCTCACCTCCAATTGGGAGTTGTACAAGGCCGAGATTGCCTTGGTGAACGTGTTCGAGCGCCATGGCGTCAAGCTGCGCCTGTTCCATGGCCGGGGTGGTACCGTCGGGCGGGGCGGCGGACCGAGCTATCAAGCGATACTGGCCCAGCCACCAGGCAGCGTGCAGGGGCAAATTCGGATCACCGAGCAGGGCGAGGTCATCGCCAGCAAATACTCCGACCCGGACATCGGCCGGCGGAACCTGGAAACGCTGGTGGCGGCGACGCTGGATGCCACGCTGCTTACCCACCGCGAGCATACGGGCGACCACGCGCGGTACCACGAGGTGATGGATGAACTGTCCGAACGAGCGTTCAAGGCGTACCGCGATCTGATCTACGAAACGCCCGGGTTCGTCACCTTCTTCCGGACCGCCACACCGATCACGGAGATCTCCGAGTTGCATATCGGCAGCCGTCCCGCGTCGCGGCGCAAGACGGATCGCATCGAGGACCTGCGAGCGATCCCATGGGTGTTCAGCTGGTCGCTCGCGCGCATCATGCTGCCGGGTTGGTACGGCTTCGGCACAGCGGTCGAGCAGTTTGTGCGCAGCCACGGGGAGTCGGGGTTGGCGACGCTCAAGGAGATGCATCGCAGCTGGCCCTTTTTCCAGACGCTGCTGTCGAACATGGACATGGTGCTCGCCAAGGCGGACATCCACATCGCTTCGCGCTACGCCGCGCTTGTGGCCGACGCGGAATTGCGGGACAGGATCTTCGACCGCATCCAGGCAGAGATGCACCGCACGGTGAGCCATCTGCTCGGCATCACCGGACAGCGGGAGTTGCTGGACACCAATCCACAGCTCGCCCGCAGCATCAAAACTCGATCGCCATACATCGACCCGCTCAACCATCTGCAGGTCGAGTCCCTGCGGCGATTTCGCGCGGGCGCGGAGGACGAGAAAGTCAAACGCGCGATCCTGCTTACCATCAACGGCATCGCCGCGGGTCTGCGCAACAGCGGCTAAGGCTCGGCGCGCCTCCGACTCCCGCGACGCGGGTGCACAGGCGCAACATAGAAAAGCCGCAGGCGCATTCGAGCGGGCCTGGGCGGGGTCGCCATGCGATTAACCGAGCTTGGCACCGTCGGACGGGGTGAAGGCGTCCGAGTAGAACTCATCTTCCGGCAACCGGCATACCGACGTGAAGTCTTTGTGCGCGGCCTCGACCATCACCGGCGCGCCACACGCGTATACCTGGTACCCGGACATGTCGGGGAAGTCCTCCATCACGGCGTGATGAACAAAGCCTGTGCGCCCGCTCCAGGCGTCCTCCGGGGGCGACTCCGACAGGACAGGCACGAAGCTGAAGTTCCCATGCTCCTGCTGCCAACTCAACGGCAGGTCCAGCATGTAGATCTCGCTCCTCCTGCGCCCGCCCCAGTACAGCACCATCTGCCGCGTCACGCCGACGTGGAACGCGTGCTCGATGATGCTCTTGATCGGGGCGAATCCGGTACCGCTCGCCACGAAGATGATCGGCTTGAGACTGTCCTCGCGCAGGAAGAAAGTCCCCAGCGGCCCCTCGAACCGCAGGATATCGCGCTCCTTCATTCGTTCGAACACGTATTCGGTGAACGCTCCACCTGCCATGTTGCGCACGTGCAGCTCGATGTGCACGTCGTCATCGGGCGGGTTGGCCATCGAGTAAGCTCGGCGCTTGCCGTCGCGCATGATGATTTCGAGGTACTGCCCGGCCAGAAACTGCAGGCGTTCGTTTGCAGGAAGCGTCAGATATAGCACCGCGACGTCGCTGGACGGCCGCGCGACCCGTTGCACCCTGCACGGGAGCTTCTTGATCTGGAGCTCGCCCGCGGCGCCGATCTCGCGCGCCTCGATGGTGACATCGGTCATCGGCTTGGCCTGACAGAATAGCGCGAACCCGGACTTCTTCTCGAAGTCTGTCAGGATATGCGCCGCGTACTGGCCGTAGTCGACTGCGCCCTCGAGGATTCTCCCCTTGCAGGCCCCGCACGCCCCGTTGCGGCAGCCATACGGCAAGACGATCCCGTTGCGCATCGCCCCCTGGAGGACGGTTTCGCCCTCATCGAGGGTGAAGCTACGATTGCTCGGCTTGATGTTGACCCGTAGAGACATGCAAAACCCTTTGGCCGCAACGGGCGTTCGCACCGATGGCAGCCCGAGTTCCACTAGAATATCCGGGATGAGAAAACTCCGGATCGTCGAGTGCGAAAATGCCATGCTCAAGGCGGTGAGCTCGCCACAGGGCGCCCGCGCGTGGGCCCTGTGCCGCAATGCTACGACTACCGCCGGCATAGGCGTACCGTTCCGCTCCCGGCGGGGCCAGCCGACGCAGCGGTCGTCCTGCGCGGGGTCGGCCTTCCCCGCAGTGCTTTGCGCTAGACGGCGCGGCCCGAGGAGCGCGCCCGCTCCAGCACGGACCCCGGGTCGATCCGCGCACTCAAGGGAAGCGTACCACAGCGCATGGCCCATATCAGTCTTAGCGGATAGAGCGATGTGCCCAGACATTGCACCGTGGTTCGGCTGCCGCCAGCGGCGCCTCGCCGAGATCAACCGATGGAACCGGTTTTGCTCGTAATCACGAATCTTCCGGACCGGGAATCGGCACGCAAGCTTGCGGAGGGCCTGGTCTCGGAGCGGCTCGCGGCGTGCGCAAACGTACTCGCCGAGTGCGCATCCGTGTACTGGTGGACCGGGGCAGTGGAGTCGGCCGTAGAAACGCCGGTACTGATCAAGACGCGCGCTGCTCTCTACGCAGAGGTGCAAGCCTACATCCTTTCGCATCATCCGTACGAGGTCCCCGAAGTGATCGCTGTTCCGGTGAGCGCAGGTCACCCCGCGTACCTAGAATGGGTGCTGCAAGAGACTAGGTCGGACGCGGCGCGCGCCGCACGTGGTCTATGCGACCCTGGTTGAAATTTGTCGGGCGTCTAGCCGGCACAGCCGTGCCGGCCTTGCTTCTCCTCGCGTGCGCGCACGCCGCGGACGACTTGCTGCCGCCAGAGCAGGCGTTCAAGTTCTCCGCGCGCATGGTAGATGCGAAGAATGTGGAAGTGCGCTACGAGGTCGCCGACGGTTACTATTTGTACCGCGACAAATTCCGGTTCTCCGCTCAGCCGAGCACCGTCACCTTGGGGTCGGCCGAATTCCCAGCCGGGCAAGTCAAGGAAGACGAATTCTTCGGCAAGGTTGAGACGTACCGGGGTGTGGTGGCGATCCGGATCCCCGTGACCGCCGGCGAGGGTGAGCGGAATTTCACGCTCCGAGCCTTGTCGCAAGGATGCGCGGACGCGGGCGTGTGCTACACGCCGCTCAGACAGAGCGCGCAGCTTTCGCTGGCCGCGACCG
>Ga0335084_10000651_pt1 | contig 30231 bp, 28 predicted proteins | sample Lox_Sample_44_FD_206721 | JGI IMG/M metagenome (GOLD analysis project Ga0335084, IMG submission 206721) | Soil microbial communities from Loxahatchee National Wildlife Refuge, Florida, United States - Lox_Sample_4.4 | ecosystem: Environmental > Terrestrial > Soil > Wetlands | place: USA... | reverse complement strand
GAGCAGCATGAGCCCCGTCGCGTACCCGATGATGAGGGTGGCGAAGAGGGTGAGGTTGTCGAGGACGGCCATGCCCTGGAAGCCCGTGATGTCGGAGCCCCAGAGCAGGATGGAGACGACGAGCGCGACGACCACCCCCGCGAGGCCCACGAAAGCCATGTGCTCGCGGCGGCCACGCGGCGGCAGGAGGTCGAGCAGCATGAGCACGAAGCCCGTCACCGCGAGCACCGCGGCCGGCGCGATCACGCGCAGGCTCACCACAGGCAGCGTGATCGCTTCGGTCATAGGGTTCGGCCCGCCCTGGAAGATTCCACGTCGCGGCCGGGCTTCTTCGCGCAAGCGCTCATCACTACCGCCGTACCGCCGCCACGGTGGCGGCCGCCTTGGTCTGCACCTGGGTGATCAGCGCGCGCACGCTCGTCTCGGTCTTGCCGGTGAACGAGACCGGGTAGACGCCGATCCAGAAGATGAAGACCAGCACCGGGACGAGAATCGTCCACTCCCGGAGCGTCAGGTCCGTCAGCCGCCGGTTCTCCTCCCGCGTCACCTCTCCGAAGATCACGCGCTGGTACATCCAGAGCATGTAGACGGCGGCGAAGATGATCCCGCTGGTGGCGATGACGGCCAGAGGCCGGCTCACCTGGAACGCGCCGACCAGGATCAGAAACTCACCGACGAAGCCGTTGAGTCCCGGCAGGCCGATGGATGAGAAGGTCACGATGAGGAAGAGCACCGAGAGGGCGGGCACCACCTTCCACAGGCCGCCGAAGTCGGCGATGAGCCGCGTGTGCCGCCGCTCGTAGAGCATGCCGACGATGAGGAAGAGCGCCCCGGTGGACAGTCCGTGATTGATCATCTGGATGATGCCGCCCACCATGCCCTGCGGGTTGAGCGTGAAGAGCCCGAGCACCACGAAGCCCAAGTGGCTGACGCTCGAGTACGCGACGAGCTTCTTGATGTCCGGCTGCACGGTGGAGACCCATGCGCCGTAGAGAATGCCGATGACGGCCAGCGTGAACATCCACGGTGCGAAGGCGAGCGAGGCCTGCGGGAACAGCGGCAGGCAGAAGCGCAGGAAACCGTAGGTGCCCATCTTCAAGAGGACGCCCGCCAGGATGACGCTGCCCGGCGTGGGCGCCTCGACGTGGGCGTCGGGGAGCCAGGTGTGAAACGGCCACATCGGCACCTTGATGGCGAAGGCCAGCGCGAAGGCGAGGAAGAGGAGGCTCTGTCCCAGGCCGCCCGGGAGCACCCACCGCGCGATCACGGGGAGGTCGTAGGTATATACGCCGGTGGCGGCGCCGTGCTGGAAGTACAGGGCCAGAATGGCCACCAGCATGAGCAGGGAGCCCACGAGAGTGTAGAGAACGAACTTGACCGCGGCGTAGACGCGGTTGGGCCCGCCCCAGATCCCGATGATCAGATACATCGGGATCAGCATCGCCTCCCAGAAGACATAGAAGAGGAAGAGGTCGAGCGCCACGAAGACGCCGAGCATCCCCGTCTCGAGCAGCAGCATGGTGATGGCAAACTCTTTCCAGCGTCGCTCCACCGAGTGCCACGAGGCGAGCAGGGTGAGCGGCATCAGGAAGGTGGTCAGCAGCACGAGCAGCAGGCTGATCCCGTCCACGCCCAGGTGGTACGAGATCCCGAACGACGGCATCCACGCGCGCTGCTCGACGAACTGGTAGTCGGGGGTGGAAGCGTTGAAGCCCGTGTAGAGCGGCACGGAGAGCACGAAGGAGGCGAGGGCGGCGAGGAGCGCCGTCACCTTGGCCAGCCCTTCCGCCCGGCGCGGCAGCAGAAAGATGAGGGCGGCGCCCAGCACGGGCAGAAAGATGATCCAGGAGAGGACGGCGCTCACGGCCGCGCCGCGAGGAGAAAGGCAACCAGCGCGACGGCGCCCAGCAGCATGCCGAGCGCGTAGTTCATGACGAAGCCCGTCTGGATTCGGCGGAGAGACAGCGCCCACGCGACCACGGCGGAGGCGACACCGTTGACGAGGCCGTCGATCACCTTCACGTCGAAGACCCGGGCGCACCAGAGGCAGAGGCCATAGATGGGCCGGACGATGAGCGCGTCGTAGATCTCGTCCACATAGTACTTGTTCAGGATCAGCCGGTGGATGGGATTGGTCGCCACGCCGATCTTCTGAGCGTCCACCTGACCCCGCCCGTACATGAGCCAGGCGACGAAGACGCCGGCCAAAGCCGTGAGGACCGACACCGCCGCCAGGGCGAGCTCGGCCAGGCCCCCGTGCTCCCCAGCCTTGAAGGGCAGCACCGGCGCCATGAAGCGCTCGAAGGTCGTGCCGAGGGAAGACGGCACGGCCACAATGCCCGCCACCGCCGTGAGGACGGCCAGCACGGCGAGGGGCACCGTCATCACCGCGGGCGACTCGTGCACGTGATGCGCCTGCTCCTTGGACATGCGCGGGCTGCCGAAGAAGGCGAGGAGCACCAAACGCGCCGTGTAGAAGGCGGTCAGGAGCACGCCGATGAGGAGAATGGCCCAGAGGACCCGATATCCCTCGTGAAAGGCCGCCGCGAGAATACTGTCCTTGGAGAAGAAGCCGGCGAAGGGGGGAATACCCGCCAGTCCTACCGCGCCCACGAGGAAGGTGACGGTGGTCACCAGCATCCTCGGGGCGATCCCACCCATCTTGCGCAGGTCCTGCTCGCCGTGGAGCCCGTGGATCACGCTGCCCGCGCCGAGGAAGAGCAATGCCTTGAAGAAGGCATGCGTCACCAGGTGAAAGATGCCGACGGCATAGGCGCCGACGCCGACGCCGACGAACATGTAACCGAGCTGGCTGATCGTCGAATAGGCCAGCACGCGCTTGATGTCGGTCTGGGCAAGCCCGATGGTGGCCGCGAAGAGCGCGGTGATGCCGCCGACCCAGGCCACGATCTCGAGGGACAGGGGCGCCATCTCGAAGAGCTTGTGGCAGCGCGCGACCATGTACACGCCCGCGGTCACCATGGTCGCCGCATGGATCAGCGCCGAGACGGGGGTCGGCCCCTCCATGGCGTCGGGCAGCCACGTGAAGAGCGGCAGCTGGGCCGACTTGCCGCAGGCGCCCGTGAAGAGGAGCAGCGCGATGGCGAGATAGGTGCCCGTGCTCACCGCATCCGTCGACTTGGCGAAAACCTCTCGGTAGCTGAGCGTGCCGAAGGTGGTCCAGATCAGCATGATCCCCAGGCCGAAGCCGAAGTCGCCGACGCGATTGACGATGAACGCCTTCTTGCCCGCGTCCGAAGCGGACTGCTTCTCGTACCAGAAGCCGATGAGCAGATACGAGCAGAGGCCGACCGCCTCCCAGAAGACATAGAGAAGGAGGAAGTCTCCCGCCAGCACCAGCATCACCATCGAGAACACGAAGAGATTGAGATAGGTGAAAAAGCGCGCGTAGCCCGGATCGTCGCGCATGTAACCGGCCGAGTAGAGGTGGATCAGGAAGCCGACGCCGGTGACCACGAGCAGCATGACGGCGGTGAGCTGGTCGACCTGCACCGCCACCCCCGTCTGGAAGGTGCCGGCGCTGATCCAGGGGAAGAGCTGCCCCACGTAGGTCTCGCCGTGGAGCACGCGCGCGAAGACGAAACACGACGTGAGGAAAGCCAGGGCCAGCGCGGGAACGGCGACCCAATGCGCGAGGTGTCCGGTGCGCCGCCCGAAGAGCGCATTGACGATCGCGCCCACGAGCGGGAAGAGCGGAATCAGCCAGACGAGTCGTGACATTGTGCTTTCAGTTACAAACCCGCAACACTCTAGCGGAAGGGCTTTAGGGTGTCAAGGATGCGGAGCCCCGCCGGCCGCGCGCGCCGCCTCGAGCCCCGGCTCCACGAAGCGGAAAAAGACCAGCGGTACGAGGAAGAAGAAGATCAGGTGGCCCGACGCCATGCGGAGCGTGATCGCGGCCTCGGCGCCCGGCGGCACCTCGAGCATCAGGCACAGCACGAAGTTCATCCACGCGTACATCGCCGCGCCCACGATGAGGAGGCGGAGGCCCGGCGGCACGAAGCCGACCATGCCACGCCAATCCAGCAGCGCCACGCGCCCCCAGCGCCGCCCGGGCGCTCCCGTGCGCTGGAGCTGCGCGACCATGGCGAGCGCGAGCAGGAAGGCGACGATGCCCAGCGCCCAGATGGTGCGCTCACCAGCCACCGCTCCCCACCGTGTGAAGGAGAGCAGGTGCAGCCCGGCGCTGACCGCGAACCCGGCCGCGGCCAGCATGAGACGAATTCTTCGCATCCCCCTCTCTGCTAGCACATTCCTGCGGGCCGAGCGAGCGGCCTTGCTATGATGGGCCCGTGCCGCGCTCAGCATTCCGCTTCTGGTTCACGATCATCGTCATTCCCACCCTGCTCGTTGTCGGCGCACTGGGCTACCTCGCGTGGCGCCAGAACGTGTCCGGCGTGCGCGCCACCTTCGATCCGCCGCCGAAATGGATCGGCGTCAAGACTCCGCTCACCGTGGACCTGCGGGCGGCCAAAGGCGGCGTGCGCTCGGTGGAGATACGACTGCGGCAGGGCTCGGCCAAGGTGGTGATCACGCAGCAGGCCTTCACCGGCCCGCCGTCGAACGAGCAGCGGGTGGCGCTCCAGATCGCGGGAGGCACCCTGGGGCTTCGCGAAGGCGCGGCCATGCTCGAAGTGCTGGCGCGCGACGGCTTCTGGCGGCCCATCCGCGTGGACGATCGCCCCATCGCCACCGCGCAGGTGTCGCTCGATTTCACGCCGCCGTCGCTCGAGATCGTGGGCGCGACCCGCTACTGGGCCCAGGGCGGCGGCGGCCTCGTCGTGCTGCGCTCCAAGGGCGCATCCCGGGTCGCCGTCAATGTCGGGGGCCTCGCCTTCCCTGGCTACCCGGCCGGCTCTCCCGACTCCAACCTCTTCGTCGATCTGGTCGCCCTGCCCTGGAACTATGAGGGAGCGCCGCTCACCGCCGTGGCACAGGATGAGGCCGGGAATTCCACCACGCGCGCCGTGTCCATCGAAGTCAAGCCGCGCCGTTTCAAGACCGACACCATCGAGATCAAGGACGCCTTCCTCGAGCGCAAGCTGCCAGAGCTCCTGCCCGAGCGTGGCGGCTCCATTCCGCAGGGCGAGCTGCTCCAGGGCTTCCTCACGGTGAACCGCGACCGGCGCAAGCAGGCGGAGGAGGCCAAGCGGACTCTCGCGGCCAAGACCCAGCCGCGTCCCCTGTGGGAAGGTGCCTTCGTCCAGCCGCGCAATACCAAGGTCTTCTCGAACTTCGCCGAGACGCGGACCTATCGCTATCACGGCCAGGACGTGGACACGCAGATCCACTACGGTTACGACCTGGCCGCTGTGCAACATGGCCCGGTGCCCGCGGCCAACTCGGGGATCGTCGTCTTTGCCGGCCCGCTGTCCATTTACGGCAACGCCGTCGTGGTGGATCACGGCCTCGGCCTGCAGACCCTGTACGGGCATCTCTCGTCGATCGAGGTGAAGGAAGGCGACCAGGTCACCAAGGAGCAGGAGCTCGGGCGCAGCGGGAGCACGGGGCTCGCGTTGGGGGACCACCTGCACTACGAGGTGCTGATCAACGGCGTGTCGGTGACGCCGCTCGAATGGTGGGACGCCCGCTGGATCCGCGACCACGTCGGCCGCCCGCTTCGCGAGGCGAGCGTGCCCTTGCTGGAGTCGATCACGCCCACCGCCGCGAAGGACGACGCGGCCCCGTCGGTGGGCCGCAGGCGGCGGGCCGCCCGCCCCCGCTAGCCCCCAGCCGGGCTCGCGGCGGCAGACCTCGCCTTCGATCGCACGACCTGAACCTGAGGAGAGGCGGCCTGCTAGAGTCGATGGCCGAGAGCGGCAGCCTCCTGCATCGCTTCGAACGCGGTGCGCGGGACTACACAATCACCCACCTCGAAGACGGACGGCCCGCCCGCCAGCGTCTTGAGCGCCTCGCCCAGCCCGCTTTCGGCCACCCGGGGTCGGGTCGGGACGACGAGATCGAGGCCTGCGAGCTCGACGGCGCGTCCCGCCGATCGCAGCATCGCGCCGTCAGTCCACAGCGCCTCGACCGTGGTGTTCAGATACACGGTGACGTTCGCGCGCCCGCGGAGGCCGGCGACGTACTGCCACCGCGGACGGACACCCAGCTCGCCTGACAGCTCGCTCCCGGCCTCGACCACGCACACCTCGACGTCACGGGCCGCGAGCGCGTGCGCGGCGCCCACCCCCAGCATTCCGCCCCCGATCACGAGGGCGCGCCGCGCGCGCGCCGGTGGGCGCCGGAGGATCTGAAAGAGGTCGACGGCCGGGCTGTCGACAATGCCGGGAATGGGCGGGATGCCCGGTCGGGCGCCCGTCGCCACGATCACGACGTCGGGCTCCTCCCGCCGTATGGTGTCCAGGTTCCCCTCGACGCCAAGCCGGATCTCGCCGCCGGCTCGCGCGACAGCGGCGGCGAGGTAGGCGACGAGGGCGGCGAGATCCCCGCGGCCCGGGACCTGACGGCTCAGCAGAAGCTGGCCGCCGGGCTCGGCGCCGCGCTCGAGCACGGTGACGACGTGGCCGCGCAGGGCGGCGACGCGCGCCGATTCGAGCCCAGCGGGCCCCGCGCCGACCACCACCACGCGCTGAGGCCGCGCGGCGGGCCGGGCCGCGTACTCGCGCTCGCGCGACGTCCGGGTGTTCGCCATGCAGAGGACGGGCAGATTCTGTCCGAGAAGATCGCTGCACGTGAGGCATCCCACGCAGGAGCAGATCTCGTCGAGCCGCCCCTCGAGGCTCTTGCGCGGCATGTCGGGATCGGCGTGCAGCGCGCGGCCAAGCGTCACGAAATCGGCATCCCCCGCTTCCAGCACGGCCTCGGCCACGCTCGCGTCGACGATCCGGCCGGCGACGCTGACGGGCACCGTCGCGCGGGCGCGGATGCGTCGGCTCAGCGGAGTCAGGCAGGCGGACCGCATCTCCATCGGCTGGACAATCCATACCGCGGACTCGTAGATCCCGGCGGTGACGTCGACGAGGTCGACACCGGCGCGCTCGAGGCGCGGCACGATCTCGCACAGATCGTCGACGGTGAGGCCGCCAGGTACGTGCTCGTCGGCGCTCAGGCGGTAGAGCACCGGCACCTCCGCGCCGACCGCTTCCCGGACGGCGGCGATGACCTCGAGGGGAAAGCGGAGACGCCGCTCGAAGTCTCCACCGTAGTCGTCGGCGCGGCGGTTCGTGTACGGCGAAAGGAATTGCCCGACCAGGTAGCCGTGAGCGCCGTGCACCTCCACCACGTCGAAGCCCGCCGCTGCGGCACGGCGCGCCGCCTCCGCGAACCGGCCGACTAGCCCACGGATCTCCTCGGCGGTCAGCTCGCGGGGCGTGTCCCCCGCGGTGAGGACGGCGCACGGGACCGGCGAGGGCGCCACGGGCTGCCGCCCCGTGATAGCGGATGAGGTCTGGCGCCCGCCGAAGTTCAGCTCCGCGCCCACGAGCGCGCCATGGCGGTGACAGGCCTCGATGAGACGGAGGTACCCGGGGATCAGCCCATCGTCATGGATGCCGAGCTGGAGGTGATGGTTCTTCCCGGCGGGATCCACGTACATGGACTCGAGCAGGATGAGCCCCGCCCCGCCGGCCGCGCGGTGCTCGCAGTACTCGATATACCGCTGCGTCACGGCGCCCTCGGCGGTGGCCAGGTTCTTCTCCATCGGCGCCATGATGATGCGGTTCTTGACGGAGCGGCTGCCTATGCGCCCCGGGGCGAACAGCCGAGGGAACCCGGACGCCACGCTTCAGTCCGTCGCGCTCCGGCGATCCCCGACGACCGGCATGTCGGAGGGTGGCGAGGCGGCCACGATCATGCCATGTCCTTTCGGGCGCCGGCCACGAGAGCCGGGTAGTTCGGCAGCGGGTACGCCAGCGGGGGCAGCTGCCAGGTGCCGGTCGCGATCGGCCCCGCGCTCGGGTCCACGACGACGTCCACGACCGTGGGCCGCTCCGAGCGAACGGCGGCGGCCAGCGCATCGCCGAGCTCGCCCGGCGCCGTCACCCGGATGCCCTCGGCGCCGCAGGCCCGCGCGAGCGCCGCGTAGTCCGGCGAGAACGGCTCGCCGGTCTGCTCATGGCTGAACATCGTCGTCGTCTCCTTGCCGAAGGCCCCGCGCTGCAGATCGCGGATGGAGGCGTAGCCATGGTTGTTCCAGACGACCCACGTCGCGGGGATGCCGTATTCCACTGCGGTGGCCACCGCGTGGGAGGCCATGAGAAACCCGCCGTCCCCGCACACGGCCACGGCGCACCGGTCCGGCGCGGCGAGCTTCGCGCCGAGCACGCCGCCCACGGCGAAGCCCATGGCGGCAAAGCCCCAGGACTGCAGCAGCGTCTGCGGCAGGTAGGCCGGCCACTGCTGGACCACCCAGTTGTGGTGCACGCCCACGTCCACGGCGACGATGCCGTCCCGCGGCACCACCTTTCGCAGCGTGCGGACCACGTGCTCCGGCTGCACCGGGACAGCGTCGGACCGGTAGCGGCGCTCGTTGTACTCGATCCAGTTGCGCTGCCACGACACAACCTCACCGAGCCACGTCGCGTGCCCGCGGGCGCCGCCCCGCGCCTCTGCGAGCGCCAGCAGCGACTGGACGAACGTCTTCACGTCCGCCGTCACCCCGAGGTGCACCGGGTAGTTCCTGCCGATCTCATCCGGGTCGATGTCGACGTGAATGAGCCTCGTAGGCGGGATCGTGAACGTATAGCCGGGTATCCAGCCGCTGCTCACGCGATCGTCGAAGCGGGCGCCGAGCGCCAGCAGGACATCGGCCTGGCGGGTCGCCTGGTTCGCGGGGTACGTCCCGTTGCGCCCGACGACGCCAAGGGCAAGCGGATGGTCCGCGGGCATGACGCCGGCTCCCTGGGGCGTGTTCGCGACCGGCACGCCGAGCGCCTCGGCGAGACGGCGGATCTCCGGTGCCGCCTCAGACAGCGTGGCGCCATTGCCGACGAGAATCACGGGCCGCTCGGCCCCGGCGAGCAGGTCGAAAGCCCGACGCGCGATCTCGGGCGACGGGCCGGAGCGACCATCGATCGCGTGCCACCACGCCTCCGGCTCCGGTAGCGCGGCGGCGGTCTCCTCGACGAAGACGTCGAGCGGGACATCGACATTGACCGGCCCCGGACGGCCCGTCGCAGCGGTCTTGAACGCCTGCCGCAGGGCGAGCGGCAGCATCTCGGGGCGCGGAACCTGGAAGCTCCTTTTCACATAGGGGCGCGCCACCGAGGGGAAGTCAGCCTGATGGTGACGGTAGGTCTCCTGGAACGGGCCTCGGTTGAACTGCGTGGTCGGGACATTGCCGGTGATGGCCACCAGCGCCGACGAATCCATCATGGCGCAGGCGAGCGCGATGACGAGGTTCACGGATCCCGGACCGCAGGATGTGAAGGTCGCGACCGGCCGGTGCGCGATCCGGTAGTAGGCGTCTGCCATGTAGCCGGCGACCTGCTCGTGGTGGACGCCGACCATCTTGATCCGGTCCGCCCGGCTCGCGAGCGCATCCATGAGCCCCACGATCCCGTGCCCGCACAGCCCGAACACGTACGGCACCTTCTCGCTGATGAGATACTCCGCGATCAAATCGGCTCCGCGCATCGCTGCCATGGCCGGTCGTCTTCCTCCTCGCTCGAGAGCTCGTTCCACCATCATGTGCCGCAAGTACGAGGTCCCGCGGGGGCGAGTGTCAAGTGCAAAAGGCCGCGGGAAGCCCCCCGGCTCCGGGGGTAAGGCATCGGCATCACAGAAATGAAGCGATCGCATCATGGCGTTCGTTCCCGCCCGGCGCTCCAATGAGCCTAAGTTCTCGATAGTCTCAGGCTACTTCCGAAGGGAGGAGGTACAGACTATGTGGTCCCTCGGGCCGTTGCCGATCTTCGTCACGGTGGCCGGAGTGCTGATCGGCGTGCTTGGCGCGGGGAGGCGTCTGTTCCCCGGCACGTTCAGCAGAAAGCGCGCCTTCCGGTGTCCATTGCGTGACACGAACGTGGACGTCGACTTCAAGGAAGCGGTGTGGGACGGAAGTCTCAAGGACGTGACTGCTTGCAGCGCGTTCTCGCCGCCGGACGATGTGCAGTGCGAGAAGGGCTGCCTGACGCTCGGGAAGCTGCCGGCGGCTAAGCCCGAGATGGCGGCCGCGAGCCGCTGACTCGGTGCGGGAGGCGAGGAGCGCGACGATATGAACTACGAGACGCCCGGATGTGCCTACTGCCCGCCCACGGTCAGGGCCTGCCGCCACGGTGAGTCGGAGAGTCGGGGACCCGGGTTCTGCCCTTCCAAGGTAGACGAGGACGGCATCGAGCGGGCCTGGGAGCGATACGAGGACCCGGAGGTGCATCGCATCGCCCGCGCCTCGGCCCTCGTGGAGAGCGAGGGGTATTGCCGCTGGACGCGGGTCGAGGAGATCTGCGCCTTCGCCAAGAAGATGGGATTCACCAAGCTGGGGATCGCCACGTGCATCAGCATGGTCGACCTGGCGCGGACGCTCAGCGGCATCCTCGAGAGTCACGGGTTCGAGGTCGCCTCCGTGGCGTGCAAGAACGGCGGCGTGCCGAAGGAACGGCTCGGCCTGCGCGACGAGGAGAAGATCCGTCCGGGCACCTACGAGTCCATGTGCAACCCGCTCGCGCAGGCCGAGCTGCTCAATGACGCGGGCTGCGAGCTGAACATCGTGCTCGGGCTGTGCGTGGGGCACGACAGCCTTTTCTTCAGGCACTCCAAGGGGCTGGCCACGACTCTGGTGGCCAAGGATCGCGTGCTGGCTCACAACCCGGTCGGCGCGCTCCAGCTGGCCGACACCTACTTCCAGCGCGTCTGGGGACCGCTCCGGCCTGCCGCCGCTCCCAAGCTGCCGGCGGAGGGGCGCGGCTAGCGGACCTTGACGAGGGGCAGCGCTCCTTCCATCTCGCCCTTCATGACGGGATGCTGATTCCCGCCGACCGACCGTGATTTGGCCGACACCTTCTGCTCGACGTACTCGTAGAGCTCCTGCACCGTGATGATTCCGTCCTTGTTGAGGTCGGCGGCGCCCTTGAGTCCCTCGACGAGGTAGTAGGTGAAGATGCCGTGTCCGAGCTCGGGGAGCTCGATGGAGACCTCCGAGGGTCGTGATGCCGTGATGATGGCGCGTCCCTTCGAGCGCGTCAGGCGCTCGAGGAACTGGTCGTCGACATTCGTGGCACGCGTCCGCTTCGAGCTGAAGGTCCGGCCACCGGCCGCCCCGCTGTAACAGGCGTCGAGGAAGACCACCATGCGCTCGGCCTCCACGCGGCCAAAGATGGTCTGCATCTCGTCCATCGGCAAGGCCGTCGAGTAGAGATCGTCGGGATCGGCGTCGGTGGGAATCAGGTACTTGGCCAGGCCATCCCGCTCCACACCGCGCTGGTCGACCTCCGGGGCGCCGTGCCCCGCGAAGAAGATCAGGACCGTATCGTCCTTCTTCGCCGAGCGTGCAAGAAAGGTCCCCAGCGCCCACTTGATGTTGCGAAGCGTCGGCGGCCTGTCCGACTTGTCGGTCAGAAGGAGCACGTGCTCCTTCTTGAAGCCGCCCGCGCCGATCAGGAGCTGGTAGAGCGACTCGGCGTCGGAGACCGTGTAGCGCAGCGACGGGATGTCCGTGCTCTGGTAGCGCCCCACCCCGATGACGACGGCCCAGCGATCGTTTTTGACCGGCGGCGCGGCGGCCGGCGGCGCCGTGGCGGCGACCGCTTTGGGCTTGTCATAGATGACGGTGCGCACCTCCTGCCGGATGGCGCCGCCCGCCTCGGTCGCGGTGACGACGATCGCGTTAGCGCCTTCCCTGAGCGTCACCGGCGCGCTCACCGCGACGGAAGGCTGGGGCGACTTGTCGCTCTGCTGGTGGACCTCGACGCCGTTGAGCTGGACCGACACCTTGGCGATGCCCTTGCTGGAGGTCACCACCGCGGCGACCACGCTCGATTCCTCGGTGACGCGCGAGCGATCCTCCGGATAGCGGAACGAGACGGCGAGCGGCGCGGGTTTCTCGTAGTACACCGTGCGCACTTCCTGCTGCGTCATGCCGTCGCCATCCGTTGCGGTGACGACCACCGTGTTCTGCCCTTCTCTGAGCTTCAGCGGGAGGTTGACCGCGACCGACAGTGCGCCGGGTTCCTGGCGCGAGACCTCGACCCCGTTGACGCTCACGAGCACACGTCGCACCTGCCGGCCGCTCGCGGCCATGCCGGCGAGCGCCACCGTCTCCTGCTCCACGCGCGACTTCTCCGTCGGCGAGGCCAGCGTCACCTGCAGCGGGGCGACGGCGGGCGCCGGCGCCGGAGGCACCGCGGCGACGGGAGGCGCCTGCGGCCGGGGGTGGGCCGGAGACTGGGCTGGTGGCGGAACGTGAAGCGGAGGAGGGGCCCCCGGCAGCCGCGGCGGAGCCTCCCCGGCCCCTCCCGCGACAGCTGCACCCCCGCGTGCGAGGTAGACGATGCCGCGCGCCTCCTGCCGGCTCGTGCCCTCGGCATCGGTGGCGGTCACGATGACGACGTTCTTGCCCTCCCGGAGCTTGACCGGTACGTTGAGCGGTATCTCCGGCTTGGGCGCCCGCCGCTCGTCCGCGCTTGCCACTTCGTCGCCGTTGACGGTCACGACGACCTTGGCGAGGCCTTTCGGTGCGGTGACCTTCCCCCCGATGGTGAAGCCGTCGACGCCGATACGCTCCTTGTCCGGCAAACCTTCAAGCGCGAACTGGATGGGCCCTGCCGATGGCCGGTCGAGGCCCGCGATCTGGAACTTGAGGATACCCACCATGCCCTCGGCCTTCACCATCTGTCGCACTTCCGGCGCGTACCAGAAGTGGTTCTCGTTGCCGCGGCCGCCCTGGTCCGTGATCGTGACGAGGATGTGGAAGGCCTTGAAGGTTCCGGCGAACACCTGTACATCTTCGTAGTCGAGGACCTTCCACTGTATCGAGACCGGATGCGTCCGCCCGGAGGTCCGCGGCGTCAGCCAGGTGCTGTTCTGGAACCCCGATTTGCCGACCTCGAGGGGCCACTTGAACTCGAGTGGCGGATTGAGCTCGAAGGCGATATCGCCGCGCTGCACCCGGGCGATCCCGAGGTCCTTCGAGATCTGGATCTCCCAGTTCGGGCGCGCCGAGAAGACATAGGTGTCCTTCTCGATGCGGATGAGCTCGAAGATTCCGTCGCTGCGAATCCACTTTTCGCCAAGCGCATAGGTCGGCCGCTCGGCGCGCGGCTTCGTCTGCGCCTGGCCAAGCCCGGGGCAGACGAGCAGAGCCACGAGGATGAGTGGAACGAGCGGGGCCGGGGCTCTTCTCATGCGGAATGGACCTATTGCTCGAACCTACGCGGCCAGCGCCGATTGTGTCAAATCTGCGGTTGCGGCCGACAAGAGCCCAAGTGCTTCCTCGCCGCCCTCGACTCCCGGCTCGACGAAGAGAGACTACGCCTCGTAGGCAACCTTACGGGCGGCGCCTCGCAGCTGGATCCTTCTCGGCCGCCTGACTAGCGGCGGCCGGAGAGGTCGCGGGCTTCGATGAACTCGCGCTGCGCCAGCTCACCCAAGCCGATGCTGTCGTACACCTGCCCCAGCAGGACATGCAGCGTCGGCTCGTCCGGATCGCCGGCCAGGGCCGTCAGTAGCTCGCGCCGCGCGTCGGCGTAGAGCCCGCCGCGCAGCTCATAGCCCGCACGCATCAGTGCGATGCTCGAGGGCGGATAGCCGGGCAGCGAGGGAGATGTGAGTATGTCGAGCGATTCGCGCACTCGAGCAGCCTCGGCGGTGGGCAGGATTTCGAACTCCGCCTGCTGCACCGGCTGCCCTGTCGGCTCGAGCTGCCACGTGTAGCGGACTCCTGGCTCGAGCGCCGGCGCCGATGCCGGATACGCGAGGGGCTTGCGGGGGAGATTTGCCTGCTCCCAGAGCAGGCCCTGCGGGCCCAGGACGCGAACCTTGTACCGGAGCGTATCCGAGCCGCTCCACTCGAACGTGACGGCGCCCGGCAGGATCTTGGTGGCGCGCGGCTCCAGCTGAGCCACGCGGGGCGGCCGGACACTGCGCACCGACAGCGGCAGATAGGCGAGGTCCTTCTGCTTCCCCGAGAGGAAATCCGTGACGCTGCCGACCAGCCCTTTCACCTTGTCACCGGGGGCGGCTGCGGCCGGCGCCTGCACCGTGAACGGGGAGTTCGCCGCCGACACGGCCTGCGCCCCGCGTCCACCTGTGAAAACGAGGGCGGCGCGCGCCTCCCCCGTGACGCGAAGCTGGTCACCGGGGCGCAGGGCGAGCAGAGGCTGCGCGGCGGTCCACTGTGTCTCCCCCGCCCGCTTCACCTCGACCTGCCCACGCTCGGCGCGGATCTCCGTCAGCACTCCGACCGGGTCCGCGGCGTACGCGAGGGCCGCCCAGGCCAGGACGATCGCGCCGGCGAGGGCCCTGCGCTTCGCTGTCATCCTCATGCGGTTGCTCCCCCAGGGCCGGCGACGGGAAGCTCGATCACTTCGTAGACCCTCACCGGCTCCTCTCTTCCCTTGACGGTGACCAGCCCCCGGTCCTTCACCTCGAGATCCAGGCCGGCGGCCCGATAGGTGGCCTCGGTCACCAGCATCGTCGTTCCCATCTCCTTGTTCAAGCCCTCGACGCGCGAGGCCAGGTTCACCGTATCGCCCACCACAGCGTACTTCACCTTGCCGGCACGCCCCACATTCCCCGCGAACACCTCGCCCGTGTGGATGCCCACGCCCATGCGCAAGGGCGGCAGCCCCTCGGAGGACCAGCGCTCGTTCAGCTTCCCGAGCGTTTCGCTCATGGCGAGCGCGCTCAGGATGGCGTGGCGGGCATGGTTCGGGTCGTCGAGGGGAGCGCCGAAGACGGCGAGGATCGCGTCGCCGATGAAATCGTTGACCATGCCGCGCCGGACGAAGATGGCGGAGGTCATGGCGTCGAAGTATTCCGTCAGCCGCTCGGCCATCTGCTCAGGCGCCATGCGCTCCGACAGCGTGGTGAAGCCGCGCAGGTCGGTGAAGAGAATGGAGACCTGGCGGCGCTCGCCCTCGAGATCGCCAGGATTGCGCTCCACGCGCGCCGCGACCTCGGGGCTGACATAGCGGCCGAGCGCGTCGCGCAGCCGCCGCTTCGAGAGGACGTCGGCGCCGACGCCGAGCAGCGAGGTGACCGCGACGGGGAGCAGGAAGTCCATCCAGTAGCCGCCGCGACTGAAGGCGAGGTAGCTGGCGGGCACACCCAGCAGGAGCGCACCCGCCAGGCACACCACGGTGCCCCAGAGGGGACGCATCGCGACCATGACGAGTCCGGCCAGGAATACCGCCACGAGCTGCACGGTGAATCCCGCGAGCCAGCCGGCCGGGCGCACGAGGCTGCCCGTCGCCAGCATGTAGATGATGTTCGCCTGGATCTCCACGCCGGACATGAGCCCGTAGGGCGTGCGGTGCACGTCGCGGCCGTCGGCGAAGGTGCCGCCGACCAGGACGGTGCTGCCGCGGAGCGGATTGTCCCCGGCGATGTCGACGCCCGCGTCGCCGATGGCGGCCAGGGCGTCCGATGGAATGGTGAGAAAGCTTCCCGCGGGCCCGATGAAGTTGATGCGGTAGACCATGCGGGGATCGGATACCGGCACGTTGGCGACGGCGGCGGCGAAGGACGGCATGCCGCCGACCCGGAGCACCGCACGCCTGACGATGGCGTCGGGATCGACGGGGACGTCGGGAGCGCTGCTGATCACGAGACGTCCAATAGCCGGATCCGCGAGCAGCCCCGTGGACGGCAGCGCCGTGCCGGCGACGACGAGGCGGCGCTCGCCCCGCGCCCCGAACTCGGCGATGGCGGCGGCCAGAGCGCGGTCGTCTTCAGGCGGGCTTGGGGTGCGGAGCGAGATGTCGAGCCCGACAACAGCGGCGCCCGCCCGGGTGACGCCGCGGAGCACGCGCGCCAGATAGTCGCGCGGCAGCGGCTGGCGCCGCCCGAGCGCGTCGAAGGCCGCGTCGTCGATGGCGACGATGACGAGACCGGTCGGCTGGCGCGGGCTCTGGAGATAGATGAGCAGGTCGAGGGCGCGGGCCTGGAGAGACTCGAGGTAGCCCATCGCCGATGCTCCGGTGACCGCGCAGGCGGCCACGAGTCCCACCGCCCACAACTGCAGCAGCCGGCCCCGCCGCTGCCGCCACCATCTCGCGAGGCTCATCAGACCCCTCCCCGTCGCGCAGTCTACGGCCGAAGATCCCCGTAACGGCTCAAAAAGGGGGAACGCGACTCGACGCCGCGGGCGGCAACGAGGCAGCGGCCCTTATCGCCCGCCTGCGGGCATCATCTGGGACGGAAGCCAGAGCGCGAGGTCAGGGAACGCAAAGAGGATGGCCACGAGAATGATCATCAGCACGACGTACGGTGTGGTGCCGACCGTCACTTCACGCGCGCCGGTGCCGGGCATGAGTCCCTGGATCACGAACAGGTTGAGCCCGACGGGCGGCGTGATGAACCCGATCTCGAGCCAGACGACCATGATGACGCCGAACCAGACAGGGTTGAAGCCCAGGCCCGTGATGAGCGGAAACAGGATGGGCAAGAGGATGATCATCACGGACAGCTCCTCGAGCGCGTAGGCGATCACGAGGAGGAAGCTGAAGATCACGGTGAAGAGCGCCCACTTGGGCAGCCCGAGGGCGAGCACGGTGCTCAGGAGCGCCTTGGGCGCGCCGATGAGCGCGATCACGTGCGAGAAGATGGCGGCGAAGATGATGATGAGCATGACCATGGAGGTCGTGCGCACCGTCTCCTGGAAGGCCTGGTTGAGCGTTTTCCAGTTGAGGTTGCCGTACCATCGCGCCAGCACGAGGCTCACCACGGAGCCGAGGGCGGCGGCCTCCGTCGGCGTCACGATGCCGAGATACATCGAGCCCAGCACCACGAAGATCAGGATGGCGACCGGCGCGACCTCGCCGAATGAGCGCAGCTTGTCGCGGAAGGATCCGCGGTCTTCGGCGACCCGGGGCGCCGCATGCGGCCAGATCATGGCGTAGCCGATCACGTAGGCCGCGAACATGAGCGCCAGCACCACGCCGGGGATGATGCCGGCCATGTAGAGGTGGCCGACCGAGGTCTCCGTCATCACGCCGTAGATGATCATGGGGATGGACGGTGGGATGAGGATGCCCAGCGTACCGCCGGCGGCGAGCGAGCCGATGATGAGCGACCGCGCGTAGCCGCGCCGCTCCATCTCCGGAATGGCGATCATGCCGATGGTCGCCGCGGTGGCGACGCTCGAGCCCGAGACGGCGGCGAAGATCGCGCACGAGAAGATGCTCGCCACCGCCAGCCCGCCGGGCAGAAAGCCGACCCAGCGCGCCACCGCCGTGAAGAGGCCCTTGCCGATGCCGGAGTGGAGGAGAATGCCGCTCATGAAGACGAAGAGCGGCACGGCGATGAAGGAGAAGCTCGTCGCGTTCGACCATGCGATCGAGCCCACCACCCCGAGTCCTACCGTCCAGCCCCTGAGATAGAGCAGTCCCAGCACGCCCACCACGCCCATGGAGATCGAGATCTCGAGCCCCATCGCGAAGAGCAGGAACATCAGCGCGATGAGGAGAGCGCCGAGACCCGCTTCGCTCACCCAGCCTCCGGTGCCGGAGGCACTTCATCGCGCCCGCCGCGCGGGCCGAGCGCGGCGCGAAGCTGGCGGCGGAGCGTCTCGACCATGCAGACGGCCATGAGCAGGAGGCCGGCGGGGATCAGGAGCATGGGCACCCAAAGGGGGTAGAGCATCACCGCGGAGACGCGGCCGTAGCGGAAGGCCGTGAGCGCGGACTGCGTCGTGACCCAGATCACCACCGCGAGGAAGACTACGCCGATCACGAGATTGACCACGCGCAGCCAGGCGCGGGCGGTGCCGGAACGGAGGTGGGCGGTGACGAGGTCGACGCGGACATGTCCGCCGAGACGGAAGGTCTGGGCCGCCGCCCCGAAGATGACGATGAGGAGGAGGTAGGGCCCGATCTCGTCCACGATGAGCTGCGGGCGATTGAGGAGATAGCGCATGAGGACGTCAAAGGAGATGAGCAGCGCCAGGGCCAGCGTGGCGAGCCCCGATACCAGCGCCGCCGCCCTCGACGTCCTCTCGATCACTCCGCGATGCTTAGCGGCCAAGCGCCTTCAACGCGAGATCCAGCCCGCGCTTGCCGTCGGGTCCCGTGCGCTGGAGCCAGGTGTCCCAGGATGCCTTGGCCGCCTTGCGCGCCTTTTCGAGCTCCTCCCTGGACGGGTCCACGATCGTCATGCCCAGCTCGGGCAGTCGCTTTCTCGTTCTCTCCTCCGCGGCGGCGGCGTCCTGCCACTCCTTCTCCTCGAGGTTGGTCTCCTTGATGGAGTCGAGCACCACCTGCTGGAGATCTTTGGGCAGGGCGTCCCACGCCTTCTGGTTCGCCACCAGCCACTCCTGGGCGGCGCCGGCGAGGTACCAGTAGTCGAGGTACTTCGCGACTTCGAAGAACTTCATGGGCTCGGCATTGGTGGCGGAGGTCATCGCCCCGTCCACCGTCTTCTTCTCGAGGGCGGAGTACACTTCGCCAAAGGCGATGTTGACCGGCGATCCGCCGAGCAGGCGCGTGACATTGGCGGAGTCGGCGCCGTACACGCGGATCTTCTTGCCCTGCCAGTCGGCCACGGTGCGGATGGGCACGGTGGAGAAGATCTGCTGCGACGGCCACGTGTTGATGGAGAGGAGCTTGAGGCCCTTCTTGGCCAGCATCTCCGTGTAGAAGGGCCGGAGCTGCATCGCCGCCTTCTTGTGCTCCGCGATATTGCTGGTCATGAAGGGCAGCTCGAGCGGTCCCATCTCGAGGAGCACGTCGGTCAGGTAGGAAGCGAGAATGGTGCCGACCTCGGATCGCCCATCGAGGACGGCCGGGATGAGCTCCGGACCCGGATAGAGCGAAGAGGCGGGGTGAACGCGGATCTCCATCCGGCCCTGCGACTTCTCCTTCACCTTGGCCGCCCACGCGTTGTAGTTCACGGTGTGGTAGTAGGTCGGCGCGGCGACGGTCGGCAGGTTCCAGACTATGGGCTTGGCCTGAGCCCGTGCGGGCACGGGCGCCACGGTGGGACCTCCGGCCACGATGGCGGCCACGAGGGCGGCCGCGAGGGTCGCGAGAACCGTGAGGGTGCGCGTCGTCATTGACGTCTCCTGTCTAGAGAGGTTGGATCAGCCGGCCGATGATAGCAGGGAGCGCCGCTTCGGCTTTGCGTCTTTGGTCGTCGGCGGTCTCGCCGCCCTTGCGGTGCGGGATCACGGCGAGTGCGAGGTCGGGTACACCCTGCAGGCGCGCCTGCGTGCGCGCCGCCGTCTCGAAGTTGTCCCAGACGATGGTGACGGTATGGATTCCCCGCTTCTCCAGCGCCGCGGCGTCGAGCACACTGCCCGACGTGCAGGATCCTCAGAGACCGATGCCGACGATGGCGACCTCTGCCTTCGCCGCGCCGTCGATCAGGTCACGCGGCGACGGCGCGGTGCCCGAGGGCTTGACGAGCCGCTCGACCTTGGCGCCGTGCCGCTCACCGAGCAGGAGCTCGAGATGGGTCGTGAACGGGATGTCGAGGTTGTCGTCCACGAGCGCGATCCGCGCGCCGTGCACGTCGCGGAGGCGCTGCTTGGTGGGCCGGTGCGACGAGCCCGCCGGCCAGACCGGAACGAGAATCTCCATGGCGGAACCTCCATACCTCACGGGCTATCGTGCGGGGCGAATGATGGGGCGGGTCACCGCGAAGCCGCCGAAGCCACCCCAGCCGGGCAGCACCGCGGCGAAATAGCTCCGGCCTCCGGCCACGACGACGTGAATGTCCTCGGGCGTGGGCGTCACGGGCAGCCGCGTGGTCGGGTTGTCGAGGTCGTAGCGCAGCGGATAGCGCCCGGCGTCGCGCTCCATCTTGCGGAACTGCTCGTGAACCACGCCGCAGGCGCGCACGTCCGACAGCCGCCGCCGGGCGTGCTCCCAGAGATAGTCACGCACGTCCTGCTTCGACCAGCCGCGCTTGGCGAACTCCTCGGCGTTGAGCGGATTGAGCGTCACCAGCATCTGCCCCATGACGTGCATGTTGTTGTTGCCGAGCGAGCACATCGAGTCGGTGAGGACGTGCAGCATCTCTTCCGGCGTGCCGTAGCAGAACACGCTGTGCGGACCCTCGCAGGCGAAGACGGTGACGGCATCCGATCCCGGGGCGCTCCCTCGGTCGACGTGAAGCGGAGACCACGGATTGTCCTCCTCCTCCTCGGCGATGCAGAAGGCGTACTCGCCCGGATGCGACAGCGTGGCCTTGTCGGTGTCCCACGGGACGGCGCCGCCCAGGTTCCAGAGGGCGAGGCGGGCGGCGCGTCCGACGGCGGCGTTGGACCGGAAGCCGTTGCCGAAGACGCCGTCGCGCGAATTGAAGCCGAGCTCACGCGCGATGGGTCCGTTGACGATGATGAGCGACACGCACATGTGCGTGGTCTGGCTCACGCCGTTCAGATTGTGCGCCGGGTCCATCATCGCTCCGAGCGCCGCCAGCACCACCGGGAAGTGCTCGGGCCGGCAGCCGCCCATGACGGCGTTGATGGCGAGCTTCTCGATGGTGGCTTCCCCGCCCTTGGGCGGGATGGGGCCGAGGCTCTCCTGGGGATCGCGTCCGATGTGAGCGATCATGGCCTCGACCCGCCGCCGCGTGGGCAGCACCACCGGCAGTCCGTCGGTCCAGCCCCGCTCGAAGAAGAGCTCGACGGCTTCGTCGTAGTCGTCGAGCGACAGCGACTCCGAGACGAGCTTCATTCCGGCAGCTCGCCTCCGAAGCCCATGACGCGGGAGAGCTTGCGCGCATTGTCGACCACGAGAGTGGCGAGCCGTGTCTGCTCCGCCAAGACGCGCTGGCTCGGGGCGCCCAGCACAAGCCCCGCCAGCACCTCGCCGTGGCGGTCGAAGACGGGCGCAGCGATGCCCGCGGCGCCTTCGGCGATCTCGTCCACCGAGACGGACAGCCCCGTACTCCGGATCTCGTCGAGCGCGCGGCGCAGGGCCGCGCGGGTTACGGGCGTCTGCGGCGTGAAGGCCTTGAGCCGGGTGGTCTTCAGGTACTCCTCGCGTTGCGCCGGAGGCAGGTAGGCGAGCAGCAGCTTGCCGATGGACGAGCAGTAGAGCGGCCGGCGCTCGCCGATGCGTGCCGTGTAGCGGATCGTGTTCTGGCTCTCGACCTTGTCGATGTACACGGCGGCCGGCGCATCTCCGGCCATGGTGGCGAGGAGCGCCGTCTCCCCGCTCTGCGCGACCAGGTTCTCGAGGAACGGCCGCGCCAGCTCGGGCAGCTCGCGATTCGACAGCGCGGCCATGGCCAGCGTGAAGGCGGCGGGGCCGAGACCGTACCGCCCGTCGGGGCTTTTGACGAGATAGCCCAGCCGCGTCATCGGGCGAAGCAGGTAGAGCAGACTGCTCTTCGGCGATCCCAGCCGCTGCGACAGGGCCGACAGGGTGGCGCCGTCGCGCCGGCGGGCGAGAGCTTCCAGGACCTCGAGCGCGCGGCCGAGAGCCCTCGGGCCCGCATCGCGGCTGTGTACCCGCGGCGGGGCAACGATCGAGTGCGACGTCGCCGTTGATGTTCGCATTTGTGAACAGAGGTCGAAAGAACGAACCCGAGAGTGACATGCCGGGCGAAATGTGTCAACCCGTCCGGGTTCTAGCTGGTGCGGAAGAGCGGCGAACGGAGCAGCTCGCGGGGCGGGACGAAGTCGCCGAATACGCCAAGAAGCGTATCCAGAAGCGCGGGGCGCCGGGCCAGGGCATGCGCCGCGAGATTGCAGAGCCGGCGGCGGGCGATCAGCAGCTGCAGCCCGCGCGTCACGCGCCCCTTGGCGGCGAGCTCGCGACGGCGCGCGCGCGCATACGCCGCGAGCGTCCCCACGGAGAGGTCGTCGCGCGTGAGCGCGGCATGCGCGGTCTCCGTGAGGAGCTCGGCGGAGCGCAGCGCGGTGTGGATCCCCTCGCCGGTGAACGGGTCATAGAAGCCCGCCGCGTCGCCGACGAGCATCACCCCGCCCACGTGGGGCTCACCCACGCGGTAGGCGAGCGGCCCCATCGCCATGAGGCGCCCCTCGACCTTCATGCCCTCGAGACGCGGCGCCAGATGGTGAAGCTGCCGCAGGCGCGCGCCGAAGAACGTCTCGAGTCGGCGCGCGAACGGGCGCGCATGGCCGAGCGGCACCACGAGGCCGAGATTCACCAGACCGGGCGCCACGGGGTTGAGGATGGCGTAGTCGGGAGGATCGATGTAGATCTCGCCGCGGTCCTCGGGGCCCTCGAGCCCGCTCACGTACTGGATGAGGGCCATCCGGCGGAGGCGGTGCGGGCGCACGAGCCCCAGGCTCGAGGCGACGACGGAGGCGCGGCCATCCGCTCCGATCACGAGGCGCGCCGAGATCCGGATGTCCTTGCCGTCCTCGTCCTGCGCCGTGACACCGGCCACCCTCCCGGCTTTCCGCAGCAGCCCCGTCACGCGGTGGCGCAGGCGCACGTCCACCGGCAGGCCCCTCGCGCGATCCACGAGGATGCGGTCGAGCACTTCGCGAGGGATGGCCAGCGCGTGATCGCGATACCCGCGCCACTGTCCCGAGGTCGGGTAGAGGCCGTCGAGCACGGTGCCGTCCGGCGCGACGATCCTCATGCCGCGCAGTGGCTGCGCGCCGGCCTGGTCCACGGCCTTGAGAACGGCGAGCCGGTCGAGCATGCGAGCCGCTTCGGGCGAGAGGTACTCGCCGCAGATCTTCGGGCGCGGGAACGCGGCCTTGTCGAGGAGGGTCACGGACCAGCCGCGCTCGGCGAGCAGGATAGCCGTGGCGGCTCCCGCCGGTCCGGCCCCGACCACGGCAACGTCGATCGCCTTCACCGCTTCGCCCTCACCGCGCATTGCCGGATGAGGGACATATGATGGACCACACGCACGTCGAAGAGGCCCGCCTTCTCGCAGAGCGCGCTGACCTCGGGCGGCGTGTACGAGCGCAGAATGGACACCGGCCCGTCGTGTCGGGCCATCGCGCTGCGCGTGAAAATGCGCGTGAGCATCCACACGAGGCGATGGGCGGGCCGGCTCCGGACGAGATCGTTGACGACCCAGCCGACCCCGGCGGCACCCTCGATCTCCGTCAGATAGCGCGTCGCCTCCTCGGGTTGCAGATGATGCAGCGTCATCGCTGAGATCACGATGTCGACGGCTTCGGGACGCACGGGCAAGGCCAGCGCGTCACCCTGGATCAGCGTGATCTCGGGATACGCGGCCGTGTAGGCGCGGGCGTACTTGAGCGTGGCCCGGCCGCGGTCGAGTGCGAACACGCGCATCGTCCGTCCGTGGCGGCGCGCCCAGCGCACCAGCGTCACCGGGATGTCCGCGGCGCCGGCGCCCACGTCGAGCACGGTCACCGGCCGGTCGCCAGGCAGCGCGCGGAGAAGGCGCTGGACATGGCGCAGGGTGAGCCAGCGCCCTCCGAAGAGGCCGTTGAGCCGGGTAATCGCGTCGAGGCAGCCGACGATTTCCTCGAAGGTGGCCGGCCGGTCTATCATCTCGACCGCGGCGTGATCGCGCTCCAGAGGCGTCAGGAGCGCCACGTCACCACCTCAGCAGCGCGCCTTCGGCCGCGAAGCCCGGACCGAGCGCGATCATCACTCCCCAATCGCCCGCCACCGGCCGCCCCGATCGGAGCGCCTCCTCGAGGACGAACAGCACCGTCGCCGACGACATGTTGCCGAAATGCTTCAGCACATGGCGTGAGTGGGCAATCTGCGCGTCGTCGAGGTCGAGGAGCCGTCGGGCCTGCTCGATCACGCGTCGGCCGGCGGAGTGGAGAACGAAGTGGCGGACATCTTCCTTCTTGAGGCCCTGGGACTCCATGAGGCTCGCGGCCATCTCCTGCATCATGGCCGCGCCGATCCGCCGCACCTCTTTCGACAGCACCACGCGCTGCCGTCCGCCCGGGAACTCGAAGCCCATGGCGGGCAGGTGCTCGGACCGGAAGAGACTCTGGTGAGCGACGATGGCGGGCCCCTCACCGTGCCCGCTCACCGCCAATGCGCCGGCGCCGTCGGCGAAAATGGCGTGCGCGACCGCGCTCTCGAGCCGGTCGTCGAGAAAGTATGCCGCCGAGCAGATCTCGACGGCCACCACGACGGCGCGGTGAAGCGGAAAGGCGTGGACGTGATTGACAGCCTGCTGGAGGGCGACCATGGCGCTGGCGCATCCCGTGTCGCCCACGTGCACGCGCTGGATCGTGGACTTGAGTCCGAGCTCGGCGATGATGTGCGCATCGAGGCTGGGGCACATGCGCCCGGTGCACGTGGTGGTCGCGAGAAAATCCACGTCGTCCAGGTCCCACCCGGCGCCCTCGACGGCGCGGCGCACGGCCTGCGCGCCCAGCTCGACGGCACCCCGCCGGAAGCGCTCGTGGAGCTCGTCCACGCTTTCGTCGGGGGTGAACGTCTCGGGGTCGAGGAAGAGATGGCGCCCGTCGATCTCGCTGTGCCGGAAAAAGCCCGCGCGGAGGGCGTCGTCGTAGCCCGCGATGCGGAGCAGCGTCGACTGGTCGAAGCGGTGGGCCGGCGTGGCGCTGGCGACGGCAACGATTCTCGGCGCACCCATTGGCGCAGGCTACACCCGGCCTCTTGCCATGTCCACCTCGCGGGTGCTATCAACGGGCGTTCCCCCATCGAAAGGAGCCGTCGATGCCGCTCTACACCTTCGAAGGCAAGTCGCCGCGCGTGCATCCCACCGCTTTCATCGCCCCCACCGCCTGTCTCGTGGGAGACGTCACCGTGGAGGAGAATGCGTCGGTCTGGTACAACGCCGTCGTGCGCGCGGACTTCTCGCCCATCGTCATCAGGCGCGGGGCCAATGTCCAGGACTGCTCGGTGATCCACGTCACGCCGGTTGGCGGAAGCGACATCGGTCCCGGCGCGACGGTGGGCCACCTCTGCCTCATCCACGCGGCGACGCTGGGCGAGGAATGTCTCGTGGGCAACGGCTCCACCGTCCTCGACGGTGCGCGCATCGGCGTCCGCTCGATGATCGGCGCAGGCTCGCTCGTCACTCCGGAAACCGAGATCCCCGACGGCGTGCTCGCGCTGGGGGCGCCCTGCAAGGTGAGGGGCCCGCTCGCCGGCACGCCGGCCGAGCGATGGGTGGCGATGAACCCGGCGGGCTACCAGGCTCTCGCCCAGCGTCACCGAATCGGCGTCACGCCCGTCGCCTAGTGGCGAGCCGCGCCGTCGCCCAGCGCTGGTGGCGACGCCTGCTGCTCGTCGCCACTGTCGCGCTCGTCGCGTGGCTGGGGTGGGAGGCGGTAACGTGGCCGGATGTCGGCGCGCTCGCCAGGATCCCGCCCACCACCACCGCCTTCATCGAGCGCTACAAGGAGCGCGAGCGCGCGGCCGGGCGCACGCCTCGGCCGGCATTCACCTGGACACCGTACGCGGCCATCTCCCCCGACGTGAAGCGCGCGGTGCTCGTGGCCGAGACATCAATTTCTTCACCCATCACGGCTTCGACTGGGGCGAGATCAAGCACGCGATCGAAGAGAATCTCGGCGACCGGGACACGCCGCGCGGCGCCTCGACCATCAGCCAGCAGCTCGTCAAGAACCTCTGGCTCTCGCCGGGCCGGAGCCCGCTCCGGAAGGTGAAAGAGGCCATCCTCACCTGGCAGCTCGAGCGCACCCTGTCCAAGCGCCGCATTCTCGAGCTCTACCTGAACGTCGTCGAGCTCGGGCCCGGCATCTACGGAGTGGGCCCGGCGGCCCGCGCCTATTTCGGCAAGCCCGCGGCCGATCTCGGCGAGGACGAGGCCGCCCTGCTCGCCGCCTCGCTGCCGCGCCCGAGATCCTGGCATCCGGGCAGCAAGAGCCGCGCGTATGCGCGTTACGCCGCCACGATCCGCTCGCGGATGAACAAGGCTGAATTCCTTCTGAAGCAGATCTGAGCGCACCCCCGGATCTGGCACGTTCGATGGCGCCCGGGCCGGATCACCTGTAGACTGAAAGGCCTCACCCGGGGCTCACCGAAGCCGACGGATCCGTCTGCATCGCACACACAAGGGAGATGTCATGCGGTATCGCATACTTGCACGGGGCGCCGTGATCATCGGAATCGTGCTGGCCAGCACCACGGGCGCCATCGCCGGCCCGGCCATCGACCAGCTCAAGCCCCAGATCGAAGACGTCATCGCCACCCTCGACAATCCGACGCTGCAGGCCGAATCGAGGACCGGCGAGCGCCGCGAGGCCGTGCGGGCGATCACCGACCGGATCTTCGACTGGACCGTGATGGCCCGGCGGGCGCTCGGGCAGCACTGGGAGGAGCGCACGGTCGCCGAGAAGGTTGCGTTCATTCCCCTCTTCCGTGAGCTCATGGAGCAGGCGTTCATCGGCAAGATCGAGCGATACGGCGCCCAGAGCGTCGCCTACGTCGGGGAATCGCTCGACGGAGACGAGAGCCTCGTCCGCACCCGCGTGACCCTGAGGCCGAGCGGAGACGTGGACGTCGACTACCGGATGGCGTGGCAGGGCACGCGATGGATGATCTACGACGTGCTGGTGGAGCGAACGAGCCTCGTGCGGAACTACCGCGCGCAGTTCGACTCCATCATCAAGCGATCGTCGTACGAAGAGCTGATCAGGAAGATCCGCGCCAAGCTGTCCTGAGGCTCCCGCTTCAGAGAGCGCGCACGAGGCCGAGCAGACGCCCCAGCGTGTCGAGGCGGGCATCGAGCGTGTCGCCCGCCGGCTCCACCCGAAGCGTGGTGACCCCGGCGTCTCGATAGGCCTCGAGACGGCGGCGCACCATTGCCTCCGTGCCGAGCAGGTTGGTCTTGAGCACCAGCTCATCGGGCACGCGTTCTGCCGCTTCCTCGCGATGCCCGTCGAGCCAGAGGCGCTGCACCTCGAGGGCGACGTCCGTATAGCCGGCGCGCTTGAAGGCATCGTTGTAGAAATTGTGCCGGCGCGAGCCCATGGCGCCGAGCGTGAAGGCGAGACCGGGCTTGCGCGGCGGAATCAGCCGCTCCACGTCGTCCGAGAAGGCGGCCACGCCGCCCGCCTGCAGGTCGAGGCTGCCGAGCGCCCGGCCCGCGCGCCGGGCGCCCGCCTCGAGGTGGTCGAAGAACACGCGCGCGTGCTCGGGCATGAAGGACGTGCCCAGCCAGCCGTCGGCGATCTCGCCCGTCATCTCGAGACTCTTGGGCGACAGCGTCGCGAGGTAGATGGGAATGTTCGGCTGGGGCTTGGCGGCCGAGCGGAGCGCCTTGCCCTCGCCGCCCGGCAGGGGCAGCTCGTAGATGCTGCCCCTGTACTCGAGCCGCTCGCCCCTCGTGGCGCGCCGCACGATCTCCACCATCTCGCGCAAGCGCTGAACGGGACGCTCGAAGCGGATGCCGTGCCAGCCCTCGATGACCTGAGGGCCGCTCACGCCCAGGCCAAGCAGGAATCGCCCTTGCGACATCGCGGCCAGGCTCATGGCCGTCATCGCCACCAGCGCCGGTGTGCGCGTGCCCGCCTGCATGATACCGGTGCCGAGCCGGATGCGCGAAGTGCGCGCGGCCATGAACGCGAGCGGGGTCACCGCGTCGTGACCCCACGCCTCGGCAGACCAAAGGCAGTCGACCCCCAACCGCTCCGCCTCCACCACATAGGTGCTCGCCTGCTCCCAATCCTCGCTGGCGAGACGCAGCGAGATCGCGACGCGCATCAGGCGGACCGCGGCAGGGTCAGCGCGGCGGCGATCTTCTGGAGCTGGCCCGCGTGGTCGAGGTCGTGCAGGCGCATGAAGAGCAAGGTCTCGCGCCAGTTGAGCGGTCCGAACATCCGGTGCTCGATGGGGCGCTCGAGGTTGGCGAGAGGGTCGGCACGCCGCACGCGCTCGAACAGGACCTCGCGGTCGCGTGAGAGAAGAGCCGACCACTCGGCGGCGGAGCGCACCGGGGCGCCGGCAGCGTCCTGGTCCATCATGCGCGCGGGCGGAGGCGTCCCCTCGAGGGCGCTCACGATGCCGCCGCCGAAATAGGCGCCCGCGGCAAGGACATGCGCCATCACCTCATTGGCAGACCATTCCTCGGGCTCCGGGCGCTCGCTGAAGCGGGCGGCCGGCACCGCGGCCGCCGCGGCCTCGAGCTCGGCCATGGCCGCGCGGACCTTGTCGACGATGGCGGCGGGTGGAAGCTTCGCCCCCTGGGCTTCGAGATAGCTCTTGATCCGCTTCTGCTCGTCGTTCATGCGGGCCTCCTCACACGAATTCCTCGCCCAGGATGCGCCAGATCTCCCGGAAGTCCTCGAGGTACTCCTCGCTGTCTTTCACCCTGATGACATCGCGCGGCCGCGGAATGGAGATCTCGTACGAGGCCTTCACCCGGCCCGGCCGGCCGCTCATGATGATGATGCGGTCGGACAGCGTAATGGCCTCCATGAGATCGTGCGTGACGAACACGATGGTCTGTCGGGTCTTCCCCCAGATCTCGAGCAGCGAGGCATGGAGACGCGTCTTGGTGTGGGTGTCGAGGGCGCCGAAGGGCTCGTCCATGAGCAGGATCTTCGGATCCACGACGAGCGTCATCATGAGCGCCACGCGCCGACGCATCCCACCCGAGAGCTGATGCGGATAGGACCGCCGGAACTCGGTCAGCCCCGAGACCTCGAGCGCCCACTCGATGCGCGAGCGGATGTCGGCGGCCACCGTGCCGCGATACTCGAGGCCGAGAGCGATATTGCGCTCGACGGAATACCACGGCAGCACAGTGTCCTCCTGAAACAGGTAGCCCATCTCGCGCGGCGTGGTGCCGGTCGTCTCCGCACCGTTGATCAGGATGGCACCCGAGTCGGGGCGCTTGAGCCCGGCCATGATGTGGAGCAGCGTGGACTTGCCGCAGCCAGACGGTCCCACGATGGCGAGAAACTCGCCCTCGCCGACGTCGAGCGAGACCTTCTCGAGCGCGGTGAAGGGCTCCGCCGCGCCGTGGGTGAAGCGCCGGGTGACCTCGCGCACCTCCACCACCGCCCGCGCCATGGGCTAAGCCTGGCTCCCGTGGCCGACGTGCTCGGGCCGCCAGTGGAGGAGCCGCCGCTCGAGCCGCGTGGCCAGCCCGATCAGCACCACCGCCACGATGCAGAGCGTGAGGAGCGCCACGAAGAGATCCGTGGACTCGAGCTGGCCCAGGGCCACCGTGATGATGTAGCCGAGCCCCTGCGCCCCGCCCACGAACTCGCCGACCACCACCCCGATGATCGACGCCGACATGGCCAGGGGCAGGATTGCGAAGGTCCAGCCGGCCACGTGCGGGATCACCACGGTACGCAGCAGTTGGCGGCGCGAGGCGCCCAGGATGCGGCAGCTGTCCACGATCGAGGATTCGATGGCGCGGCCGCCCGCGTACGTGTTGAAGAATACGATGAAGAACACGATGAGCCAGGCCAGCACGACCTTGGCTCCGAGCCCGGTGCCAAAGATCATGATGATGAGCGGCACCAGCGCGATGCGCGGCAGGGCGTTCACCGCCACGAGGTAGGGATTGAGGATATGGGCGAGCGTCCGCGTCTGGGAGAGGATGAGGCCCGCCAGAAAGCCGCTCGACACGCCGACGACAAAGCCGAGCAGCGTGGCCCACAGCGTGGCCCAGAGCTGGACGAAGAGATTGCCCGACTTGAGCACGGCGCCCTGGTCGCCCGTCGTGGTGGCGAGCTCCCAGAACTTGGCGGCGATGCGCGAGGGTGAGCTGATGAAGAACGGATCGAAGATGGGCGCCCACCGGGTGATGCCGGGAATCTGGGGCACCCACTGCCACATCGCGAGGACCGCGGCCACGAGGGCGAGGCGCGAGGCGATCAGCACGGCGCGGCCCCGCATCACGCCGACTGGTACTCCGGTCGCCAGTGCAGGAGGCGCTGCTCGGCCAGCCGCGCGAGAGCCACGAGCCCCGCGCCCATGACGGCCAGCGCGAGGATGGAGACCATGAGGTCGGTGGCGCTGCCCGTATTCATCGAGGTGATGATGATGGAACCGAGTCCGACGGGCGCGCCGAAGAACTCGGCCACCACCACGCCGATCAGCGCATAGCCGATGGCCGTCGGGAAGGCGGCGAAGGCCCACGCCGCCGACGAGGGCACGATGACCGTCCTCATGATGTCCCACCGCGAGCCGCCGAGCAGGCGGCAGGAGGCCGTCATCGACT
>Ga0335084_10000650_pt1 | contig 30253 bp, 31 predicted proteins | sample Lox_Sample_44_FD_206721 | JGI IMG/M metagenome (GOLD analysis project Ga0335084, IMG submission 206721) | Soil microbial communities from Loxahatchee National Wildlife Refuge, Florida, United States - Lox_Sample_4.4 | ecosystem: Environmental > Terrestrial > Soil > Wetlands | place: USA... | reverse complement strand
GTCTCGGTCACCATCGTGTCCTGGGTGGCGGTGTCGCGGCCGCCCATCTCGATCACCTGCACCGAGTCCGGCGCGCTCCGCGCGACCGTGCCGAGCTGCGCGAGCACTTCGCTGTCGTCGACGGCGACGTAGCCGGCCGGGCCCATCAGGTTCGCCTGGATGAGCCGCCGGCGGCGCATCGCCTCGTCGTCATCCGCGTAGCCGTAGTGCGTCCACACGAGCTCGGTCGCCGACTCGCTCTTCGGGACGATGTGCCGCACCGCGAGGCTGTTCCCGTGCTGCTGGAAGAACACCGCCGGGAACACCGAGTAGTTGATCATCGAGCTGTCGCCGAACTCGTCCACCGGCTTCACGAGCTCGGCGTCCTCAAGCCGGAAGTCGGACTTGAGCGCCGCCATCTGCCGCGTGGCGTCGTTCCGCCGGCTCGCGGTATCCGGCGAATAGGTCGAGGCCATGATGCCGTGGCGCCCGCCCTCGGTCGGCGCGGCGCGGAACGCAGTGTCGGTGCGCAGCAGGCCGAACGTCAGGAAGAAGCTGTGCAGCAAAGTCGCGTGGTACGGATCGCGGCTGTTCTCGAGGTAGTGTTTCCAGTTGCACGGCAGGAGCTGCCGGTTGTGGCCGAGGAGACGGAGCGGCCGGCCGCTGAACGTGCGGTCGAGCTCGGCGAGGATCTCCGGGCCGAGATACGTCTCGAGCGCAGGCGCCTCGTGATCGAACGTCGCCCAGACGACGCCGCCCCGCGTCGCGACTCGCAGCCGGCGCAGCCCGTGCTCCGCCTTTTCGAAATCAGCGGGCATCCCGCCCTTCCCCATCGCGCCGCGCAGGAACGGCAGGCCGAGCAGGTTGCCGCGCAGGTCGTAGTTCCACTGGTGATAGGGGCAGATGAAGTCCTTGACGACGCCCCGGTTCCGCCAGCAGATCATCGAGCCGCGGTGCGCGCAGCGGTTCTCGAGGACGTGCAACGCGTCCGCCTCGTCGCGGACGAGCAGCACCGGCCGCGTGCCGATCCAGCTCCGCTTGTAGGCTCCGCGCTGCGGCACTTCGCACTCGAGCCCGACGCAATTCCAGTTCGGACCCTCGAAGAACACCTGCATCTCGCGCGCGAAGAGCGCCGGATCGGTGTAGACCCACGCCGGGACGCGGGCCGATCCATCGCCTGGCCAGACCCGCGCGCCATCGTTCATACGGGCGCCACCAGCGAAGTCCTGATGCGATAGTTGTCGTACACGCAGAGGCGCTCCCTGAACTTGAGCGCCTTGCCGATCCGCACCAGCCGGTCGAGATAGCGGCCGACCATCGCGATCTGCGGCTCCCGGTCGGACAGGCTTTCCGCGATCAGGAAGTTCGCCCGGGCGGCGATGAAGTCCCTCTCCACGCCGTCCACGCGCACCCCCGAAAGGAAGTGGCGGAGCTGCCGGGGCGCGTACACGGCCGTCTCCCGGATCGCCGCGACGCGGTCGCGGACCATGCCGATCCCCCGGCATTCGATCAGCGCGAGCGGCAGGCCCTCGCTGTAGTTCTCGAACGAGATCACCTTGTACGTGCAGTCGTCGGTGAAGAACCCGCACCAGGCGTCGAGATCCATATCGTCGAGGCTGGACGCGTAGTCGTCGTACAGATCGCGCAGCTCGGCGCGCAGCTCAGTCACGGTTCAGGCCGTCGGCGCGACGTCGAGCCGCACCGCGATCCCTTCGAGCCCTGCGCGCGGCGCCGGATACCGCCGCAGCACGTCCGGATCGTGCCCCGGAACGATGTGGTCGGGCGACTCGGCGAGCGCGAAGAGCCGTCCCCAACCGTCGATCATGCCGCCGACGCTGAACACCGTCGGGTATGGGCGCCGCTGGAGCATGTTCTCGTAATAGTGGCTCGCGTCCGAGGCGACGACCACCCAGCCGCGCTGCGTGCGAACGCGGACGAACTGCAGTCCCATCGTGTGGCCGCCGACGAGATGCACCGAGATCCCGGGCGCGATCTCGGCGTCGCCGTCGTGGAACGCGACCCGCTCCCGGTAGACCGCGCGCACCATGCCCGCCACGTTCTCAACGTCGAACGAGTGGCGCAGCACGCCGGCGCACATGTGCCGCCCGGTCGCGAACTGCATCTCCCGGTCCTGCAGGTGGAAGGTCGCCGCCGGGAAAAGGTCGAAGTTGCCGACGTGGTCGTAGTGAAGGTGCGTGATGATGACGTCGCGCACTTTGGCCGCGTCCACGTCGAGCAGCGCGAGCCCCTTGGTCGGACAGCGGACGTGCTCGCGCTTGCGCCGCGCCGCGGCCTCCGCGTTGAACCCGGTGTCGATCACGAAGGTGCGCTCCGGGCTCCGCGCGAGCCACACGAAATAGTCCATCGGCATCGGGCCGTCGTGCGGGTCGCCGCCGATGAAATTGGCGCTCCGCCGCCGCTCGTGGTGCGCGTACTTGATCGCGTAGAGCTCGTAGACGGCAGTCATCGTCAAGCGCTCACGGCGCTGCCGACCAGCCACCGTCGACCGCGAGCGTGGCGCCGGTGATCGCCGAGGCCGCCGCGGAGCACAGGAACACGACGAACGCGGCGACCTCGGCCGGCGCGATGAATCGCCCCGACGGCTGGCGCGTGGCGAACAGCGCCTCGATCGCCTCCTCGCGCGCCACCCCGGCGGCCTTCATCCGCTCGGCGATCTGCCGCTCGGCGTGCGGCGTGAGTACCCAGCCGGGCTGGACCGCGTTGCACGTGATCCCGGTCCGTGCGAGCTCGAGCGCGACGGTCTGCGTGATCCCGACGACCGCGTGCTTGGCGGTAACGTAGTCGACCCGCTGCTCCGCACCGCGTGTGCTGTAGATCGACGCCATGTTGACGATCCGCCCCCAGTTGCGCTTCTTCATCCCCGGCACCGCAAGCCGCGTCGTGTGGAACACGGCCGACACGTTCACCGCGAGCGCGCGCTCCCATTCGGCCACGGGGAATTCCTCGATCGGATGAAAGTGGCGGACGACCGCGTTGTTCACCAGGATGTCGACCTCGCCGATCGCCGCGGCGGTGCCCGCGAACAGCCGCTCGATTTCGGCGAGCTGGCCGACGTCGGCGCGTACGTAGACGCAGTTCACGCCCTTCGCCGCGATGCGTTCGCGGAGCGCGCCGGTCGCCGCGGACTCCGCGGGGCCGTTCAGCACGACGTTGCAGCCCTCAGCCGCCAGCGCCTCGGCGATCGCGAACCCGATCCCGCCGTCCGACCCGGTGATGAGCGCGCCTTTGCCTGCGAGCGGTTTCATTGCTGCGTTCCGGGAGAGGGAGCTTACCCGGTCGCGGGTGCCCCGCCTATAGCGATTTCCGATCCGGGGCGGCGCAGCAAGCTATAGCCCGCGGCCCGCACGGCTTTGACTGCGCCGGCGCGTTGTGGAACGATCGGCCCGCATCCCGCGACCGGACCGGCTGCGGCAGGAGAAGCGCGTGAACCTCAGACAGCTCGAATACTTCGTCGCGGTGGCCGAGCACCGTTCGATCCTCAAGGCCGCGCAATCGATCCACATCTCGCAGCCGTCGGTGAGCGTCCAGATCAAGGTGCTCGAGGACGAGCTCGGCGCGCCGCTCTTCGAGCGGCGGCGCGACGGTGTGATCCTGACGCCCGAGGGCGAGGAGTTCCTGCTGCACGCGCGCGCCGTCCTGCGGACGGTCGACACGGCGAAGACGAGCCTGCAGGCGTTCCAGTCGACGCCGATCGGCCGCGTGGTGGTCGGCATTCCGGGATCGCTCGCATCGCTGGTGACCGTGGACTTCGTCGAGCGCGTGCGCGCCCAGCTTCCGAACGTCCAGTTGCGCGTCGTCGGCGGTCTCTCCGGGCACACGCGCCAGTGGATCCTGGACGGCCGGATGGATTTCGGGCTCGTGCACGATGCCGAGCCGGGGCCCGGCATCGACATCGAGCGGGTGTTCGTCGAGGAGCTGTTCCTCGCCACGCGCGATCCGGCCGCCGTGAAGCATCTACTCACGCCCGCGGGCGAGATCCCGATGCGCTCGCTCGCCGGGCTGCCGCTCGTCCTCCCGGGTGCCGACTACAACATCCGGCGCGGGGTCGAACGGGTGGCCTCCGAGACCGGCATCGAGCTCAACGTCATCGCCGAGATCGACGCCACCGAGCAGATGAACGAGATGGTGAACCGCTCCGGCTACTTCACCGTGCTGTCGCTCGCCGCACTCCACAGCGAGCATCGCAGCTGGCAGCTCGCCGCGATCCGCATCGTCCAGCCGGCGGTCAGCCGGACGGTCTCGCTGGCGCACGCGAGCGACCGTCCGCTGTCGCGCGCGGCGCGCGAGGTGCAGGCGGTCCTCGTCGGGATCCTGCGCACGAAGCTCGCCGAAGGCTGGTGGCGCCCGGCGATCTCCGAGGTCGTGCCGATCCCGGCCGCGCTCAGGGCGTAGGACGCGCCATGGACCCGACTGCAGCGGTGACGGCACGCCTCGCGCGGTTCATCGTCGAATCGCGCTGGGAGGACCTCCCCGAGGCGGTGCGCCACGAGTCGAAGCGCACGCTGCTCAACATCTTCGGCGCGGCCTTCGCCGGCTGCCGCGATGTCGCGATCGACCATGCGCTCGCGGTTCTGCAGCCGTTCTCCGGACCGGCGGAGGCGACGATCATCGGCCGGAGCGAGCGTGCCGACGTCCTCACCGCCGCCTTCGTGAACGGGGCCAGCGCGAACGTCCTCGATTTCTGCGACACGCATCACCCCACCATCATTCACCCCACCGCTCCGGTCGCGCCCGCGCTCCTCGCATTCGCGGAGCGGAAGCGATGCAGCGGGCGGCAGTTGCTGCACGCACTGATTCTCGGTCTCGAAGCGGAGTGCCGGGTCGGCAACGCCGTCTCGCCGTGGCACTACGCGCACGGCTGGCACATCACCAGCACGTGCGGCGTGATCGGCGCGGCGGTCGCGGTCGGCAAGCTGCTCGAGCTCGATGCGGAGCGGATGGCCTGCGCGATCGGCCTCGGCGCCAACCAGGCCTGCGGGCTGGTGGAGAGCCTCGGCAGCATGGCGAAGAGCGTGAGCGTCGGCAACGCGCCGCGGAACGGGATCGTCGCAGCGCTGCTCGCCGAGCGCGGGTTCACCGCCGCGCCGGCCACGCTCGAGGGCGAGCGCGGCTTTACTCGGGTGATGGGACAGAGCGCGGATCCGTCGGCGATCGTTCGCGGCCTCGGGACCGCGTGGGAGACCACGAGGAACGCGTACAAGCCCTATCCCTGCGGGATCGTCTTGCATCCGGTGATCGACGCGCTGCTCGAGCTTCGCGCCCGCCACGAGCTGCAGGCCGAGAACGTCGAGCGCGTCACCGTGCGCGGTCATCCGCTGCTGCGAGAGCGCACCGACCGGACGCGGCCGCGCTCCGGGCGCGAGGCACAGGTGAGCCTCCAGCACACCGCCGCCGTCTGCCTCATCTACGGGAGGGCGGGGGTCGCGGAGTACAGCGATGCGCGCGCGATCGAGCCGGCCGTGCAGTCGTTCGGCGACCGCGTCGAGGTGAACGACGACGCGTCGATCCCGGTCGAGGCGATCGCGGTGTCCCTGCGCACCGTCGACGGCCGCACGTTCGCGCTCGAAGTCCCGCACGCGCTCGGCAGCCTCGGCCGACCGATGACCGACGCGCAGCTCGAGGGCAAGGCGCGGACGCACGCCGCGCTGAACGCCCCGGGGGTCCCCGTCGATCGACTGATCGAGGCAGTGTGGGCCCTGGACCGCAGCGACGACGCCGCCAACGTCGCGAGACTCTCAGCCCTCAATCCGAGGAACTGAGGGTCGCATGAAACCACTGTGGAAGACGCTGGTCACTAGCGTTCCCCTCGCCGTTGCGCTCGCCGTCCCCCCCGGCTTTGCGCAGGCCACCTTCCCCGACAAGCCGGTCCGCTTCATCGTGCCCTTCCCGCCCGGCGGCGGGACCGACGCCTTCGCGCGCATCGTCGGCGCGAAGCTGGCGGAAGCCTGGGGACAACAGGTCGTCGTCGACAACCGCGCCGGGGCGCAGGGCAACATCGGTACGGCGCTCGGCGCGAAGGCACCCGCCGACGGCTACACGATCACGCTCGCGCACCAGGGCGCGCTCTCGATCAATCCGCACCTCTACAGCAACACCGGCTACGACACGCTGCGCGATTTCGCGGCGATCTCGCGCGGGATGGAAACCGCGTCGGTGCTCGTCGTGCATCCGTCGGTGCCGGCGACGACGATGCAGGAGCTCGCGCAGCTCGCGAGCGAGCGCCCAGGTGTGCTGACGTTCGCCTCGACCGCGTCGCTGCAGCAACTGCTCGGCGAGCTCTTCAAGCTCACGACCGGGACGAATATCGTGCACGTGCCGTACAGAGGCGCCGGACCGGCGGTGAATGATCTCCTGTCGGGCAACATCAGCATGATGTTCGCGAACCCGACTTCCACGGTGGCGCAGGTGAAAGCGGGCAAGCTGCGGGCGCTCGCCATTCTCGGCACCCAGCACAACGAGGCGCTGCCTGCGGTGCCGACCGCGGTCGAGGCGGGTTTTCCGCAGTTCAGCGACGCGATCGAGTGGTACGGGGTGGTGGCGCCCGCGGCGACTCCGCGCGAGATCGTCGTGAAGCTGAACGCCGCCGTCGTCCGGGCGCTCAAGGATCCCGAAGTCGCCGCCCGCCTGAGCGGCGTCGGCCAGACGCCCTCCCCGAGCACGCCCGAGGAGTTCGCCGCGCAGATCAGGAGCGACCACGAGCGCTGGGGCAAGGTGGTTAAGGCGTCCGGCGCGAAGGCCGAGTAACGTGCCAGTCGGCATGCCCCGGCTCCGCCTGATCGGCGCCTGGCTGCTGGCAGCGGCGCCGCTCCTCGCAGCGGCCCAGGGCTATCCCGCAAAGCCGGTGAAGCTCGTCGTGCCGTGGCCCGCGGGCGGCACGGTCGACGGCGTGGCGCGCGTCGTGTCTCCAAGGCTCGCGGAACGCCTCGGCCAGCCGGTGATCATCGAGAACAGACCCGGTGCGGGTGGATCGGTCGGCGCCGCGTCGGTGGCGAAGTCGCCGCCGGACGGCCTGACGCTCCTGATGGTGTTCGACACGCACGCGGTCAACCACCACCTGTACCGGAACGCAGGCTACGACGGCTTCAAGGCCTTCGAGCACATCAGCCGGCTCGTGGGCTCGCCGCAGATCCTCGTCGCGGCCCTCAACTTCCCGCCGTCCACGCTGAACGACCTGATCGCCTACGCGAAGGCGAATCCCGGCAAGGTCACCTACGGCTCGGTCGGGACTGGCAGCTCGAACCACCTGAACGCCCTGTTTCTCTCGAGCCGGACCGGCGTTCAGATGGTGCACGTGCCCTACAAGGGTGGTGCGCCGATGATGCAGGACCTGGTCGGCGGCCAGCTGAACACGATGTTCGTCTCCGCCCCGCAGGCGATCCCCCAGGTCAAGGCCGGCCGCATCAAGGCACTCGCCTCCGGCAGCGCGAAGCGCATCCCGCAGCTTCCCGACACCCCCACGGTCGACGAGTCGCTGCCCGGCTTCGAGGCGGCGTCCTGGGTCGGCGTCGTCGCTCCGGGCGGCACGCCGAAGGAGATCGTCGCGCGCCTGCATCGCGAGTTCACCGGCGTCCTCGAGGACGGGGACGTGCGCGGCAAGCTCGTCGCCCAGGGGTTCGAGATCGTCGGGAGCAGCCCCGGCGAGTTCCTGCGGTTCGTCGCGGCCGAGTCGGACAAGTGGGCCAAGGTCATCCGCGAATACGACATCAGAGTCGAATGACTCCCGCGGCAGCGTCGCGGCGCCGAGCGGTGTGCTGCGCTCAGAGCATCGGGCCGGGTTGCCCGAGCGCGTGCTCGGCCAGCTGGCGCACGATCCACTCGTAGGCCTCGTCCACCGAGTCGGTCCGGTACACGAGATCGACGTCGGGGGCGGAGATGGTGCCGTGGCGCACCAGCGCGTCGAAATCGACCACCTCGCGCCAGTACTCGTTGCCGAAGAGCACGATCGGCATCGGCTTGGTCATCTTGTGCGTCTGGACAAGCGTCAGCAGCTCGAAGAGCTCGTCGAGCGTGCCGAACCCGCCCGGAAACACGATCACCGCTTTCGCGAGGTAGGCGAACCAGAACTTCCGCATGAAGAAGTAGTGGAAGTGGAAGGCGAGCTCGCGCGTCACGTAGCGGTTGTCGAAGTCCTCCGACGGAATCGCGATCGTGAGGCCGACATTCATGCCGCGCGCCTCGGCGGCGCCGCGGTTCGCCGCTTCCATGATGCCGGGGCCGCCGCCGGTGCAGACGACGAAGCGCCGCTCGCCGGTCGGATCCAGATCCTTGGACCACAGGGTGAGCCGGTAGGCGAGCGTGCGTGCGGCTTCGTAGTAGGCCGACATGCGCAGCTCCATGCGCGCGGTTTCGAGATCGCCCTCGCCCGCCTCGGCCCGCCGCAGCCCCGCCTCGGCGTCCTCGCGCGACCGGGTGCGCGCCGAGCCCATGAACACGATGGTGTCGTCCACGCGGAAGCGCTCGAACCGGGCCTTGGGCTCGAAGTACTCGGCCAGGATGCGGAGCGGACGCGCCTCCTTGCTGTTCAGGAACGACTGGTTGCGATAGGCCCTGGGCGGGCGCCGCGTGCGTTCGGTCATGGTGGCGATCCTTTCGCGGTGGATCGTACCCGAGCAGGCGCGGGGCAATCGTCCCGGCCGCCGGCAATAGGTCCCGGACCGGCGCGCCGCTAAGCCATTCGCCCTATTGGATGGGTCGGATCGCACTCCTACGATCCAGTCGCGGATTCTTGAGCATTTCCCGCACCGGAGCTCGGAGGAGCGGATCAAGACGCGGCGCTGGAAGCGGGCAAAGCAGCGTGGGCGCAATACCGCCAGTTCGTCCAGTGCCGCGAGCCCGGCGCCGACGCGGCGAAGATCGACGCCGGCCTGCAGGCCTGGAGCAAGGCGCTCGGGGTGAGCGCGGCGGAGGTCGCGCCCGCGCGCTGGGACTAGCGAAGTCGGGGTCGAATGCGGAAGCGCCGCCCGGTCAGGCCGCCTCCAGCATGAGCTCACGGAACTCCTCGTGATCGGGGAACGGATACACCAGCATCCGCTTGCTCGTGTCCGTCTTGAGGCGCCGGTAGAACATTGGGTGGATCACGCACTCGTCCTGGACCATCAGTGGCAGGCGCCCTTCCTCGAAATACTCGAAGTCGGCCTCGAGCACGCCGTTCCCCGACGAGCGCACCCGGCCGACGATGCCGAGCTGCGCGGCGAGCTGGCGGAACGCGTCGGGCGAGTAGCCGCCGTTCGCCCAGTGCGCCGCGGAGTGCTTCGCCCGCCGGTCGAGCTCGGCGCCCTTGAACACCATCGGCAGCCCGGTGAGGCAGTCGACGATGCGGCCGACGTTCCGGTATACGGAACTGTAGGAGTTGACGACCTCGTCGGCGAGCGCACTGTGCCCGTCGGCAAGGGCGCCCTTCGTGTGCTCCGGCGCGAGCGTCGGGAAAGTCCCGGCAAGCTCGGCGCGCTGCGCGATCGAGTTGCAGAGCACGATAAGCTGCCGCGGCCGTAGCTGCGTGTGCCGTAGCACGTAGGGAAAGGTCTTCTCAGGCACGCCGCGGCCGTTCACCACGGTGCGTCCGAAGTAGCGCTCCCAGACGTTCTCGAGGACATCCTCGTGCGCGTCCCAGCGCACCCCGCGCGCGAGCTTCGGGCCGCGACCGGTGCTCTCCAGGTACCACTGGAAGCGCCAGCAGATCAGCCGCATTAGGTCCTTCGGCCGCCAGTGCAGATGGAGTTCGTTGCGGACGAACTTGAGCGTATTGAGGACGACCTCTTCCTTGACGTACGGGAACACCTCCCCCATGAACATGACCTTCAGGTGGATCCCCTTGCGGGCGTAGTCGCGGTTGAAGGTCGAGGCGCACTGGATGAGCGCGCCGAGCGCCCGCATCGTCGCCTCGTCGGACAGCGCATAGTTCTCGAGCGTGTCGATCGCGACGATGACCGGCTCGCGCGCGGCGATCTCGAGCACGGCCTTCTTCCCTTCCTCCACCGTCGGCTGGGCGAGCAGTCCCTCGAGTTCCTCGAGCAGGTTGTGCTCGCTCTTGATCAGGCGCTGGACGAGCGCCTCGAGCACGTGGCGCACGAAGCTCGAGAACTTCCGCTCGCTCTTGTCGAAGAACGCGGCCGCGGCGATGCGCTCGTCGGCATCGCGCAGCTTGTGGAAGATTGCCGACCAGATGACCAGCTCCCACAGCTTGGCGATCTTCGGAATCGCGAACTCCCGCGTCTGGTCGACGCTCGCCTTGATGCGGTCGGTGACCTGCTCAAACACCGCGGGCTCATCGACGTCGATCGCGATCGAGTTGCGCAGCGTGCGCTGGAACTCGAAGAAGTGCCCGAGCGCGGTCTTGCCCGAGCCGCGCCGGCCGACGATCAGGTAGACCTCCGGCTCCAGGGCGCGGCTGCTAAACCGGTTGCCGAAGTAGTACTCCCGGTAGCGGTCGCCCAGCGCCTTGAGCTCGGACTCGCAGTCCGGCTCGCCGAACGGATGGAGTGCTGCGCGGATCTCCTGGCCCATGTCCATCTCCTCGCGTCGTCGGCCGCGCAACCGCGCGGCGTGACGGGGCCACTCTAAGGTTTGCGGTGCGCCGCCCAAAATCCGTCCTTCGGCCTAGTCCTGCGCCGATTCGTGGAAAAGGACGCGACGATACCGCGGCGGAACGGGACTTCTTACCGCGGCCGCGTAGCTGGAGCTCCCGCCCGGTCGTCCGCTACGGGGCTACTTCGCGGTGTCGAGGATGGGCGCAGCGCGGATCCGGGAGCCCGCGGTGACGAGCCTGCTGTTCGGCACGGATCTCCCGCGATGCCGAGCGCGAGGCGGCGCTGCAGGCGGCCGGAGCCGCATGGGGGCAGTACCGCCCGTTCGTCCAAGCAGCGGGCCCGGCGCCGACGACCACGACCCTAGAGCTTTCGGGCGAGCGGTTCCAGACCCAAGCCCCGAGACGATTCGCGGATGATCTCTTCCATCGGGAGGACCGGTACCGGGGATGAGGCCCGTTTGGTTCCTTCGAGATAGGCCCCGAGGTAGCGCGACCGCTCGACCATCGCCGTCCCGGGCGGTATTCGGACTTTCTCGTACGCATCGAGCGTGCGAGGGATCGAATCGCTCTCCCCGAGCGCGTCCGCGAGCGCGATCACGTCCAAGGCGGCCTTGAGCACGCCCGCCCCGACGTGCGGCCGCGCGACGAAGGCCGCGTCCCCGACGAGCGCCACCCGTTGGAACGCGATGCGGTCGGACACGAGGTCGTAGATCGCCTGGAGAAAGGGGCTCGGCGTCCTGCACACTATCTCCGCATAGTCCGGCGGCAGCACGTCTCCCGCGGCCGACCGGAGCCGATCGATGTGTCGCGCCTGGATCCGCGTCGGCGCGATCGAGTAGCGATTGCGCGCGCCATCGACATCGGTGAGGAGCTCCGGCAGATCACGGTGCTCGTCCACGGCCCGGTACCAGAGGAACCCGAAGCGCCTTCGTCCCGGGGCCAGGCTGTCGTCGGCGCCGCTGACCGGGTACATGGTGAACTGCTCGTCGCGCTTCGCGAAGAAGCCCTGCATCGAGCCATGTCGATTCCTGATCGCTTCGGGCAGCGCAGTCTCGTCGATCAGGCCGCGCCACGCGACATAGCCGGCGTACGCCGGAACGGCGCCGGGGTTCAGCTTCGCGCGGACCGTCGACCAGATGCCGTCCGCGCCGACCACGAGGTCGGCTGCAAGCTGCCGGCCGTCGCGGAATGAAACGAGCGCCTGCCGCGGGCCATCGACCACGTCCGCGACCTCTCTCCCCGGCTCGTAGGCTCCCGCCGGAACCGCTGCTCTCAGCCGGCGATAGAGGGTTCCCCACGAGCTCAGGTACTGCCGGTACGCGTAGCGGCAGAGCTCCCGGCCCTCCCGGTCGAACCCCACCCGGCCGGCGAGCGGAAAGCCGATCTCGTCGTCGACGCGGACGCCTGCCCGGGCGAATGCGTCGAAGAGCTCCTGGTGGGTGGCGATGCCCGTGCCGCGGCCGGCGAGATCCTCCGGCACCCGCTCGAAGATCCGCACGGTCCACCCCTCGCGCGACAGGACGGCCGCGGCGAGGAGGCCGGCGAGCGACCCACCGACGACGATCGCGGATCGCCCGCCCGCGGCAGTCATCGCCTATGGCCGGTCGAGGCCCGCCATCGTCTCGAGCACCGCGCACACGGCGGCCGTGTCCTGCTCGCCGTAGCCCGAGGCCACTGCCGCGTTGAAGAGCGGCACGGCGGCCGAGAAGAGCGGTGTCGGACAGCTCAAACTGTTGGCGAACTCGCCGATGATCCGCAAGTCCTTGCGCCAGAGCTCGAGGGGCATCGTCCGGATGGGCAGATAGCGATCGGCGATCAGCATCGGCCCGCGCGTTCGCATGGCACTCGAGCCGCCCGCCCCGTCGACGACGACCTCGAACATCTGCGCCGGGTCCAGTCCCGCCTTGCGCGCGAGGGCGAACGCTTCACCCGCAGCGACGGTATGAATCGCCACCAGCAGGTTGGCGACGTATTTCATCTTCGATCCGTTCCCGAACGGGCCGAGGTAGTGCGGCGCACGCGAGAATCCCTGGAACACCGGGAGACAGCGCTCGTAGGCCTCCCTCGGGCCGCTCGCGTAGACGAGCACGTCGCGCACCAGCGCCTGACTGCCCGAACCGGACAGCGGACAGTCGAGCATGACGATTCCCGCGGCGCGCAGCGCCTCCTGCGCCGCGGACTTGTCGTCCAGGGGAAAGGTGCTGGTCTCGGCGAGGATGCGCTCGGTTCCGGGCGCATCCTTCAGCTCCCGCACGACATCGTGCAAAGCGGCGGTGGAGGGGAGCGACGTGATGAGGACGTCCGACCCGGTCGCCGCCTCCGTGACCGAGTGCGCCGGCTGTCCGCCGGCCGCCGTGAAGCTCGCGACCGCCGCAGGCGAGATGTCATACCCGCGCACCGGGAAACCGGCTTCGAGCAGGTTCCTGCTCATCGCGGAGCCCATGATTCCGAGGCCGATGATGCCGACCGCTTGCTTGCGTTTCTCGGACACGTGGCGATTCCGTTCTCAGTTGAAGAGGTTCACTCGGGGCGCGCTCCCGCGGAGACCGACGCCGCACCGGCGGATCACAGCCGGTACAGCCGCACCGCCGTGTCGTGCATGACCGCGCGCCGCTCGTGCGGAGCGTAGCGCGAAAGGCACGCGCGCACCGCAGCGATCAGTCGATCATAGGTCGTCCACAGCTTCTCGATCGGGAAGTTGCTGCCGAAGAGGCACCGAGACGGTCCGAACAGATCCACCGTCTCCTCGACGACCGGTCGCCAGCTCGCCTCCGAACAGGCGCGCTCGAAGGTGCCGAGGCCCGAGATCTTCACCGTCACGTTCGGGCACGCGGCGAGCCCCGCCATCCCGGCCCGCCAGCGCCCCCAACCCGCATCACTCCGGTCCTCGAGCATGCCAGCGTGCAGCAGAACGAAGGTGAGGTCCGGGAAATCGCGCGCCAACTCGCCGGCATCCCTCATCTGGCCGGCGAAGACCTGCAGCTCGAACACCAGCCCCCGCCGTTCGACTTCCCGCAGACCGCGGCGCCATGCGGGATCGTTCATAAGGTCCGGCCGCGCGGCGAATCGATAGAGCGGCTTCTCGTGCCAGTGGAGCTGCTGCCGGATCGCCCTCGTATTGCCGGCCGCGAGCTCGCGATCCAGCACGTCCCCGACGTCCGCGGCGGCGAGATCGGCGAACGCCGTAATCGCGCTGGGGAGCCGGTTCCGGTCGGCGACCGATTGCACCCAGGCGACCTCGTCGACCTCCTTGCCCGGGGCCACGTTGACCTGGACGAAGACCGACTTCACGACGCCCGCTGGAGCCGCCTCGGCCAGGAATTCGTCGATCGAGTAGTCGCGGCGCAGCGGCGCGTAGGCGCCGAAGATTCGCGGCACCATCGGGCCCTGGAGCCAGGGTGTCTCGGCCAGGCGCCAGATGTGGTGATGGGCGTCGACGATCGGCTCGGTCATGCCGGACCGCGCGGCGGCGGCGGGAAGATCTCGTCGATGGCGGCGAGCGCCGCATCCGGGATCACGAGATCGACCGCCTTCAGGTTGGTTTCGAGCTGCTCGACCGCCACGGCGCCGGTAATGACGCTCGCCACGCCCGGCTGCCCGAGGAGCCAGGCGAGCGCCGCCTCGCTCCGCGTCGCGCCGAGCTCGTCGGCGACGCGCTTGAAGCGACGCACGCGTTCGACCAGTTCCTCGCGGTACCACTGCTCGCGCTGCGCGCCGAGCCTGCTCAACCGGCTGCCTTCGGGCACACCGCCGTCGTACTTGCCGGTGAGCAGTCCGGAGGCGAGCGGGCCCCAGATCGTGAGCCCCAGGCCCTCCCTGCGGACGAGCGGACCGAGGTCCCGCTCGATCCGCGCACGACTGAGCAGGTTGTACTGCGACTGCTCGACGGCCGGCCGGTACAGGGACGACCCCGCGATCGCGAGCGCCTCCTCGATCCTCGCGACCGGCCACTCGCTCGTCCCCCAGTAAAGGATCTTGCCGGCACGGACAAGATCGTCCATCGCGCGGACGGTCTCCTCGACCGGCGTCTCCGGATCGTCGCGATGGCAGAAGTAGATGTCCAGATAATCCGTGTCGATCCGCGCCAGCGACTTGTCGACCGCGTCCATGATGTGCTTGCGCGAGAGCCCCCGGTCGTTGACGTCGTCGCTCATCGGGCGGAACACCTTGCTCGACAGCACCAGGGTGTGCCGCGGGAAGGGCTTCAGCGCTTCGCCCATCATCTGCTCCGACGCCCCGCGCGCGTAGGCGTCGGCCATGTCGAAGAAGTTCACGCCGCGATCGCGCGCCGCGCCGATCACGTTGCGCACGACGGTCCGGTCCCTGACGCTGTCGCCGAACGTCGTCCAGCCGCCGAGGCCGAGCGCGCTGACCTTGATGCCCGCGCGACCGAGGTTCCGGTACTTCATGGCCGGGGCTCCACCTGCCGTGGCAGGCCCATGAAACTCGCGAAGAAATTCTCCCGCTCGAGGGTCGCAACCGGTGCGAGCTCGACGAGCTCGCCGGGGGCCATCGGCTTCGGCACCGCGCCCAGCCGGTGGAGAACGTGGATGGCCGAGCGCATGCCCTCGACGCTCGGGAACATCATTCCGCCCATCAGTCGCGCGAAGAGCACCCAGGTCTCGCCGATGATCGCGGGATCCGATTCGCCGGTGTATTTCTTCAGGAGCGCGGTGCCGAATGCGCCATCGGTGCGAAAGCGGTAGACGGCCTGGCAGTACGCGCGCACGTAGCGGAGGACCGTGTCGCTCCGCTTCGCGATCATCCGGCGCGTGGCGGCAGCGCAGCTGTTCTGGAAGGCGACGTCGAGCCGGCCGAGGTCCTCGACCAGGTTCCAGCCCCGCCGCGCCGCCTGGAACGGCTCCGGGGCGTGCATGATCGCGACGTCGACGCGTTTCTCGTCGAGCAGCCGATCGAGGCGGGCACCGTCGGTGCCGACCGGCACGATCACCGCGTCCTGCGCGATGTCCCAGCCCCAGCGCTCGAACGCCATCAGGATCGAGCACTCGTCGGCGTCGTTGCGCGTGATGACGCCCCAGCGCTTCCCGCGCAGATCCTCGCGCTTGGTCAGTCCCGGACGCGCGGAGACCTGCTGCGCGCTGCGACTGATCGCCGAGGCGATGACCACGGCGTCGCCGCGATGCCGCAGGTTCGCCATGATCACTTCGGCGCCCACGGAATTGATGAAATCCACGTCGCCAGCGATGAGGGCTTCGAGCGCGCGCGGATGTCCCGGGATGTACACGAGCTCCGCGTCGAGGCCCTGCTCGCGCAGATATCCGCCTTCAACAGCGGCGAACACCGGGGCGATGCCGGCCCCGCGATGCGCCACGCCGATCCTGATCTTGTCCACCGGATCGCGACCTATGTGACGTTGAAGCCAGTGTCGACGTTTATGGTGTGGCCGTTGATCCACTCGGCCGCCTCCGACGCGAGGAACAGGGTCGGGCCCACCAGCGCGTCGTCGGGCAGCAGCTTGCCGAGCGGCATGCGCTGGAGAATCCGCTCGACGCGCTTCGGATCGTTGAGGACGTCGTGGTTGAACGGCGTGATGGCGAATCCGGGCGAAAGCGCGTTGCAGGACACGCCGTGAGGCCCCCACTCCACCGCGAGGCCCCGGGTGAGCGCGATCACACCGGCCTTCGCGGGGCTGTAGGCGGGATAGCCGGGAATCCCGTGCATCCCGGCGTTGGACGAGAAATTCACGATGCGCCCGCTCTTCTGCGCGACCATCACCCGCCCGACAGCCTGGCAGACGAGCCAGCACGCCTTGAGATTGACGTCCATGATGCTCTGCCACTCGGCGAGCGAGTAGTCGAGCGACGGCTTGCGGATGATGCCGCCCACGAGCGTCACGAGCACGTCGATGCGGCCGAACCGTTCGCGCACCTTGTCCACGAAGGCCTGGACCTCCTTCTCGGCGCAGAGATCCACTTTGGCCGTCCAGATCTGCCCCTTCGAGCCGCGCAGGTCCTCGGCGAGCTTGCCGAGGGCCGGCTCGCTCCGCGCGCAGCAGGCGAGATTCGCCCCGCCTGCGGCGAACGCGATCGAGATCGGGCGGCCGAGTCCGCCGGTCGCGCCGGCGAGCACCACCGTCTTGCCCGTGAAGTCGAAGGGATTCTTCAGCGCCATTGGCAACTCCTTACTTGAGCCCGCTCAGGCCGAAACCGCGCTGGACGGCGCGCTGCAGCACTGCGAAGAGCAGGAACATCGGGATCGTCGCGAGCACCGCGATCGCCATCTGCTCGGTGGGGGGGTTGCCGTAGTCGTCGCCGAACAGGGCGAGCCCGAGCGGATAGGTGCGGAACCGGTCTACCGACACCACCGTCAGCGGCCACAGGAACTGGTCCCAGCTGTCGCGGAACGAGAACACGGCGAGCACCGCGAGCGCCGGCTTGCACTGCGGCAGCACGATCTGCCACAGGATCCTCAGCTCGCCCGCGCCGTCGATGCGCGCCGCCTCCAGGTATTCGGTGGACACGGCAAGCATCGATTGGCGCATCAGGAAGACCCCGAACGCATCGATCAGCAGCGGCCCGGCGATCCCCTGATAGGTGTTGAGCCACTCGAACTTGTGGATCACGAGGAACGTCGGCACGAGCGTGACCTCGAGCGGCAGCATCAGCGTGCTCAGGATCAGCAGCAGCGCGAAGCGGTCGCCGGGGAAGCGGAACTTCGCCAGACCGTATCCCGCGAGCGTGCAGAAGACCAGATTGCAGCCCATCACCGCGATCGAGACGATTCCGCTGTTGAGGAAGTAGCGGGGGAAAGCCGCCCGGGACAGCGCATTCGGGTAATTCTCCGGGTGCCATACCGCCGGGATCCATTCGGTGGTGAGCTGGAACATCTTCTCGCCGGCCTGGAACGACGTCGTGGCCATCCATAGGATCGGGAGCACGAAGGCGAACGCGAGCGCGGCGAGCGCGGCGGCGCCGAGCCATCGGCGCAGCATCGAGCCGGAATCCAGCCGTGCCTTCGCGCCGCTCATCGGAGGTAGGCCTCCTCGCGACGCATGTAGATCCGCATCTGCAGGAAGGTGAAGACCATCATGATGGCGAACAGCACCGCCGAGATCGCCGCCGCGCGGCCCATCTTGAGATACGAGAAGCCGGTCTCGTAGATCAGCATCGAGAGCACCCGAGTCGCATTCCCGGGCCCTCCGCCGGTGATGATGTACGGCATGAGAAAGATCCGGGCGCACAGCAGCGCCGCAACGACGACGACGAAGAACAGGATCGGAGCGAGCATCGGCAGCGTGACGTAGCGAAAGCGCTGGAGCGCGGTCGCGCCGTCGATCCTGGCCGCTTCGTAGTACTCGTCCGGGATCGCCAGCAGCCCGGCCAGGAAAACCACCATGAAGTAAGGCGCGAAGCGCCACACGGTCACGAGGATGATGGCGGGCATCGCCGTCGTCGACTTGGTCAGCCAGTCGATGCGATCGACGCCGAACGGGTGCAGGAGCTGCGTCATCAGCCCGTGCGGGTGCAGCAGGAACCGCCACACCAGACACACCGCGATGATCGGCATGAGGTTGGTGAGGAACATGGCGGTCATGCAGTGACGCGCCCCGGGCACCCGCGTGCTGACCGCAAGTGCGAGACCGAGCCCGACCAGGGTGATCAGCACCGTCGAGCCGCCGATGTAGACCAGCGTGTTGAGGAGCGTCTCGCGGAAGATCGGATCGGCGACGAGGCTGCGGTAGTTGTCGAGGCCGACGAAGTGCGGGGCCGACACCATGTCGTAGGACGTGAAGCTCAGCTCCAGCGCCCAGAGCATCGGGCCGTACTTGAAGACGGCGAAGAACAGGACCGTGGGGAGGATGAAGCCGACACCCCACAACTGGATGCGGTACCGAGCGCCAAACCCCCGCGACCCGCGACGCAAGCCGGCAGCGCCCGCCTTGGCGCGGGCGGGCGCCGCGACACCGTTCATGCCGACTACCCTTTCTTGTACGCCGCCGTCGCGCGATCGACCTCGGCCGCGGCCTCATCGAGGCTCGCTTTGATGTCCGCTCTGTTGAGCATGATCTTCTGGACCGCGCGATGCATGGCATCCGCCAGCTCGTTGTACACGAGCGTTCGCGGCAGAAACACGCCCTCGTCGCGCGCGATGATGAATTCCTCCATGTGCGGGAAGGCCTTCACCGCCGGATTGTCGACCCAGCCGCTCTTGCGCGCCATCGTGAATGGCGCCGTATCCTTCCAGCAGTCGACCGGGTCGCTCATGACGAACCGGTACATGTCGTGCAGCACTTCCTGCTTGTCCTTCGACGCCTGGGCGCTGATGACGAGGTTGAATCCGTAGGTGCTCGAAAAGCCCTTGCCGGGCTGGAAGCCCGGATACTGCACCTCGCTGTAATAGGGCACCGACGCCATATTGGGGTTCTGCGCCTGGATCAGGGTTGGGGGAATCGGGTGGCAGAAGAACATCGAGGCGCGCTCCTTGAACCAGTCGAGCTGCGGCAGCGGCGGGGTCGCGATCGTGTCCGCCGGATCTTCCGCCCCGTACTGCCGAGCGATCGATGCACGCACCGTCATCGCCTTGACGCCCGCGGCGTTGTTGACGGTGCATTTCCCGCTCGCATCGAACCAGCTGCCGCCGGCACCGATGAGGATCGGGTTGAACTGGATCATGGTCCATGCCGGCGCGTGCATCGCGAACTTGAAGCCCTGGCGGGTGAACTTGCCGCCGTCCTTCACCGTCAGGCGCTTCGCCACTTCACCGAGCTGTTCCCAGGTTTTCGGGGCATCCTTCACCGGGTCGAGGCCGACCTGCTTGAAGTCCTTCGTGTTCAGGTAGTTGAGGTAGCCATAGAACCACAGCGGATACCCGTAGGCCTTGCCGTCCTTGGTCGCGCCGTTGACAAACGCGGGCGCGAAGTCGCTCGTGAACGCCGCCATCGACGAATAGCCGAGGCGCGACACGTCCATGGGCGCGATCAGCCCCTTGTCGAGCCAAACCGGCATGAACCAGTCCTGGCTGACGAAGCCCTCCGGCGCTGTGCCGGTGGCAAAACCGACGCTCAGCTTCTTGCCCAGGTCGCCGAAGGGGAACCACTGGAAGTCGACCTTGACGTTCGGGTTCTGGTCCGTATAGAGCTTGATGCGCTTCGCGAGCCACGGACGTTGCTGAGGATTGTCGAACGTCCAGAAGCTGAGGTTGATCGGCGCCTTGCCCTGCGCAAAGGACCAGCGGCTCGCGGCACCGACCACTGCACCCGCGCCCGCCGCGCCCAGGCCGCGCAGCACGCGCCGGCGCGTCTTGCGGTCGACTGCGGGCTTCGCCCTTCTCGATTTGGAATCCAACATGGCTCGCCTCCTCCTATCGGGTGTCGCGCACGGAGACCGGGATCGTGCAAAAGCAGGCTAGCACCGCGCCTCGCGGCTGGCAACACCGATTATCGATAATCCGGGGTGTTGCGGCGCGGTGCCACGGCGGCCTCTACCTCGCCACGAGCTTGAGGGCGAGGATGTGCTTGCGAAGCGCCGCGCGGGCCGCGCGCGCGTCGCCGGATTTCAGCGCGGCAATGATCGGCCGATGAGACTCGGCGACGCGGGTGAGATCCCGGTGCCCGCGCAGCACGTTCATGATCGTGTGCCCCTTCACGTCCAGCGTCGTCCAGATGTCGAGCAGCGTGGCGTTGCCGGTCGCTGCCACGATGTAGCGGTGAAAGGCGGTGTTCGCCTCCGCGAAGCGTCGCATGTCGTGGACTTTCGCCGCCCTTTTCATCGCCGTCACCTGTCGTTCGAGCTCGGCCGTCCGGCCCTTCAGCGGCCGGCTCGCGAGGCTCGCGGCGTAGCCCTCGAGCTCGGCGCGAACGTCGGTGATTTCCACGAGCTCCTTGGTTTCCGTCATGCGCACGCGTGCGCCGCGATTCAGGCTCGATTCGACGACGCCGAGGGCTTCCAGCGCCCTGAGCGCTTCCCGGACCGGCGCCTGGCTGGTCCCGAGCTCCTGCGCGATGCGCATCTCGACGATGCGCTCCCCCGGCTCGATCTCGCCCTTCAGGATGCGTCGGAGAATCTCGCCGCGCACCTTCTCCGCGAGCGACGGTCGCGCAGCCGCAGCCGCGCGATCCGCGTGCCCGGCAGACCGCGCCGCGCGGCGCGAGCGCCCGCCGGCGATCGGGATGGCCGTGCTCAGACCTCCTCCGAAGTCAGCAGGTACGCAAGGTCGTAGACCGCCGACTCCCTCGACGCTACGCCGGCGGCCTCGGGCGTGAGCAGCGCCTCGATCTTCGGCATCGCGCGCTCGAGCTCGCGACGCCCGAGGCCGTCGATCATCACCACTGCGTCGAACACGTCCTCGCTCGTGAGCTTGCGCAGCTCGGATTCCTTGGTTTGCACGCGCGTGACCGCCGGATCGGCATAGCCGATGTGGACGCTGGTGACCCCGTCGAGCGGCATGATGTGATACGCGAGCGCGTGACTCTTCGCGCTGAAGACGGCCTTGCCGGCGTCGGCCGTGAAGTTCACGCGAATGGTCGCTATCGCGCCGCCGACCCCCTTGCCGACGCTGACGATCGTACGGCACGCGGAGCGCACGAAGTTGGCGTAGTGCGGCTGCACGCGGGTCGCCCACGCAGAAGGAGCGTTGAGGCGCGCCCGGTAGGGCTCCGACCCGAAGACATCGATGGTGCGCGCCTCGTAAAGCGTGAAATAGCGATGCTTTGCGAGGTTCCAGTCCACCCAGCGTCGACCCACTTCGAAGCCGGGCACACCGAGCCGCTCGGGCATGTGCTCCCGCGTGTGCCAGACGTTGTAATCTGGCTCTCCCTCCGGCTTCACGTCATGCCAGATCGCCATGAATCCTGCACCCTTCAAAGGCATGAGCGCCTCCCTCCGTTGGCCGCGGTGGCCGGACAGGTTTCAGGGCCAAGCACTACTGTCCGGGCGTCAGGCGGCTGTCGAGCATCAGCCTGTCACCGTTGTCGCTTCACCCCTTACTCGGGCTGGATGCCGGCCGCCTTGACCAGCTTTGCGAACTTGTCACTTTCGGCTCGCGTAAAGGCGGTGAATTCCTCGGGCGAGTTCGCGATCGGCTCCGCACCGAACTGAGCGAGACGCTCCTGCATGTCGGGCAACCGCACGATTCTCGCGATCTCCTGCTGGATGCGTCCCACCACGTCGCGCGGGGTGCCCTTCGGAGCGTACATCCCGTACCAAGCGTAGGTCTCGTATTCCGGATATCCGGCCTCGATCGCGGTCGGGACGTCGGGCATCGAGGGATGACGCGATCTGCCCGCGACGGCCAGCACTTTGAGTTTGCCGGATTTGTAGTGCTGGAGGACCGTCAGCGTGCTCGTAAAGCCCACTTCGATATGCCCGCCCAGCATGTCGATCATGATCTGCGAGCCGCCCTTGTAGGGCACGTGCTCCAGGTTGATGCCGGCCAGCTGCTTGAACTGCTCGCCCGCGAGACGCGACGACGGTTCCGAGCTGCCGAAGCGCAGTCTTCCCGGGTTGACCTTCGCGTACGCGACGAATTCGCGCAACGTCTGCGGCATGGCAGGCGTGACGACGACCACCCAGGGCGACCTGGCGATGAGCGTCACCGCCGTCACGTCGGCCATCGGGTCGTACGGCATCTTCGCCTGCAGGCTCGAGTTGATGACGTGGGCGGCAACCACCACGACCAGGTTGTAGCCGTCCGGCGGGGATTTCAGGACGGCTTCGGTGCCCAGGATGCCGTTCGCGCCGGCGCGATTCTCGACGTAGACGTTCTGCCCCCAGACCTCGCCCAGCTTCTGGGCGAGCTGCCGGCTGATGATGTCGGTGCCGCCGCCGGGCGGGTAGGGAACGACGATGCGCACGGGCTTGGTCGGAAACGGTTGCGCCTGAGCATTCCATGCAATCAGGCAGAACAGGGCCGCCAACAGTCGGCTCATGATGCGCTCCTCAGATCTCGTTAGGGACGTGCGGAAGGACCGGCGGGCGATCGGAGAGGAGCAAGAAGAGGATCGGACAAGATTTCAGACGCCGACCTGCTCGCAACGATTTGATCTGGCGGAGAAGGAGGGATTCGAACCGCCGGTACGGTAAACCGTACAACAGATTTCGAGTTCGGGCGCACATTTCGCTAGATCAATCAGTTGCGGTTTGAACGGTTCTCTAATGCCATAGGATTTTCCGAACAGACTGCGTGGGACAGGTGGTGCATCAGAGAAGGTCATCGTGCGAGCGGCGCTCGCGGCGCGAGCCGCTGCACCACGGCAGATGCGATGCGCCGCAAGAGGTCTCGCGCGACGGCATCGATAACCGGCCGTTAGGAGACTGGTCGGCCGACTGGCTCATAGTCGGCGAGCGAACTCGGCGGGTGTCTGGATCGGATCCCTTCCCCGCAGCTCGAGCAAGTCGCGGTCTCCGCTCACGAGCACCTCCGCGCCAGAGGTGATCAGGGCCGCGAGGATCGGCGTGTCGCGCGGGTCGCGCGAAACCTCCGCTCGAGTCGCGCGCACGTCGACCATCTCGACGCGGACGTAGAGCTGGCGCAGGAACTCCTCGATCCGCGGCTCGTCCCACTTCAGCCGCCGGCGGATCTTCGGATATGCGAGCGCGCGCCCGATCTCGGCGAGCTGCACGACCGGCATCACGACGTCGAAGCGGCCTTCGAACCACGCGGCGAGGATGCGACCCGGCGTACCCCCGGGAGCCATCAAGCCCGAGAGCAGGACGTCCCTGTCGAGAACGACCTTCACCTCTTGCGGCGTCGGGTGCGCGCCGCTTTGACCGCCTCGTCAGCCAGGGCTACGGCCTTCCCTTCGGACAGGTCGGCGAACGCCTTGGCGAATTCCTTCCGCATCCGGTCGAACTCCTCGTCCAGCTTCCGGATGCGCTCGAACAGCGCGATGTCGACCAAGGCGGCGACGGGCTTCCCCGCCTTGGTGATGATCACCTTGCCCTTGCGGTATTGCACTTCGCTCAGCAGATCGCCCAGGTTCTGACGGACGGTCATGGCAGGCGCTTCGCGAATCATGCTCGGCTCCGGGTTGGTGTGATCGTATGAATTATATCAATTGATGCACCAGCGTACCCGGGACTGAGCGAGTCACGCGAATCTTCTCACGGCATCATGTTGCGAGCGATCGGGGACGTCGCAGAGAATCTCCCCGCAGCTGGGAGAGGCGCTCGCCGAGAACGTCGCCGCGCAGGCGCTGGCGGTATCAAGACGGCTTGCCTGCTCGGGCGGCCGTCCCGGGTCTTGAACCGACCTCGCCCTGTTCGCAGCCGCCTTCACCGTTACGTCGCGAAAACTTTAGCCACTCCTGAACCGTAGCGGCCTCACCCTCGCGCTCGAACCCGCGCACGACCCCGCACGGTTTGCGCGGAAGGGTTAGGCCGAGAGGCCAATGGCCCCCGATCACATGCGGTAGTAATCTTTCCGGGCAACGGTCGTAGAACGAGCGGCCTGTCCGCACGAGGCCATAGTGCTGGATCGGTGAGGCGGGCTGCTCGCCGCGGCGGTCGCAACGACAGGGGAGTGCGTCAAGATGAAGCACGTCAGCGCGAAATGGAAGGTCGCCGCGGCCGTTTCCGCTCTGGTTGCCGGTAGCGCCGCAGCGCAGGGGAACAATTCGTACGCCAACATGTTAAGTACGATTCAGTCTCAGAATCAAACTTGGTTCAATCAACTGAATTCGTATAACCGGCAATTCGGCAATGCGGCGCGCGGCGCGATTGAATCGGGACGGCCTTCCACGCCTCAGGCGGGCGCCGCGGCCGTGCCTGCGCCCGCTCTTGCCCTGCCGCATTACCCGATCACCGCCACGGATTTTCGGTCGTTCCCAGGCCGGCTGATGCCGGACCAAATAGCGAGCGCGATGGCGGGCGTTACGTTTGAGCAGCGACTGGCGATACGCGCGTCGTACTACCGGTTCCTCGACGATTTCGAGAGAGTAAACCGCAGGAACAACATAGCTGCCGCAGTGGCATACGCCATCCGTCTGAGCCTGCGAGCCGTCTACGGCAAGGAGCTATCGCAAGCAGAACTTGATCAGATGGCGTGGAACTTCAACAGTGTGCTAGCAACAAACCCACAGTTCAACGCAATGGCTCCGCAACAGAAACAGCTCTTGTATGAAAGCCTGATCATCACTGGGGCAACCGTAGCGACACTTCAAATGCAGGGGATCCAGCAGAATGACTTTGTGATGCAGGGAAAAGCGAGGGAGCTCGGACAGCTCGTCCTCACGCAATGGCTCAATATTTCCTGATTAGCGATGAAGCTCAGCGAAGCCCATGTAACGTTCTGAGCAGGTCGAAGCGGTGGTTGAACCGATTCCGGAACTCTCCGAGATGGCGTTCGCCGTACTTTCGGTCTTTGAGCGCGTCACACGTCCCGGCAAGGGATCGTTTGAGGTTGCCCAGCATCCATTTACGACGACGCGCGGCACCGCTAGCGATTTGCCAGCATTGGACAGAGCTTTGCTGCGATGAGCACCTCGTCTGCGGTCACAAAAGTCAATCCGTAGACGAGCGCGGTCGCCACCAGGAAACGATCGCCCGGGTCGGGAGGGGCGAGCATGAGCTCGCGGCTGCGAACCGCCACCTCGAAGGTCAGGACCGCCTCCTGCGCCGGGGTGCGGGCGAGCGCTTCGGTGACCCAGCCGCGCGGCTCGCCGTCGAGCTTCACGCGGCCGCGCTCCGCGAGCACTAGGAGCTCCCAGACGCTGATCGGCGACACCCAGAGCTCGTTCTGCGGGCGCGTGAGCGCCGACTTTACTCGTCGCGCCAGCTTGGCCGGGTCAAGCAGGCTCCAGAGCCAGACGTGCGTGTCGAGCAGCAGCTTCAACGGCTCAGTGCAGACCAGGTCTTCGCGTCAACGGGTGACCGGACGACATCGCCGACGATCTTGCCGCGCCCGGCCATAGCGCCGAGCCAATCGGACCGGGACGCTCGCCGCGGGGGCGGCGTCACCTCCGCAACCGGCTCGCCGAACCGGGTGATCAGCACCGGCCGGCCGGTACGCTTCACGCGCTGCAGAACCGCGAGGCACGTCGCCTTGAACTTGGACACGGGCATGCGTTCCATGCCGAGCACGCTAGCATGGTCAGAAATTGTGGTCAATGTGGGAGGTTGCGTCGTATGCCCGGCGTCACCGTACAGCAGCTACGCGCCTTCGTCGCCCGAACGAATCGATGCCGAGTAGCTCCTCGATGCGCTGTCGTCTGCTCCAGCGTCCGTAACGACCGCAGATGAGTTGCTACGCGCCTCGACCTGCGCGGCGAGCTCGCGCAGCTTCTTTGCGATCGGTCGCCGGCTCGGCGCTCGACCGTTCGCGATCGCCTCTCGGGCCCCTCACCGCAGCTTGAGCATCGGGACCATCTCCTGGACGGTCACAAGCTGCGTGCCGCTGTGCCGCTTGAGCGCCAGCAGGTCGGACCTACCTCGGGTGACGAGGTATTCGGCCTCGCCTGCGACGGCCATCGCGAGCAGATAGTTGTCCCCCGGATCGTCCGCGACATCGACTTTCGGGAGCCGCTTGACGAGAAAGGCTCGCTCACGGATCCGGTTGATCAGCCAGCCGATCTCCGCCGGGACGAAGTAGCGGCGGACCTGCGCACCCCGCCGCCGCTTTGGTCGGGGCGAAGTGATTCGAACACTCGGCCCCCTGCACCCCATGCGGGGCCGAACCCGAATCACATCAATACGTTAACTAGATTCTGTCCCGAAGACTTCCGGCTTTCGCCTGCTTTTCTGCCAAGTAGTTGCGCGCTTCCGGCAACTGCTATGGGACACCACCAACAATAGGAAATCTTTAGCGTCTTCATCATGCGAGCTACATCGCGGGGACCCGCCTGCGGTGCTCCTCCTCCCGCTGCGCAAGCCACGGTGGGTTGTAGCCGGCGCGGAAGTCGGGCGGCAGCTCGCAGGGCCGCGGGTCGAAGCTCGCGCGCCGCGCCGGGCGCCCGCGCACGATGTCGCCCATATGCGGGCTGACGATGGGGCTCGGCGTGTAGGCGAAGCTGTCGGCCGAGCTGTAGACCGGGAGCAGCAGCGGCCGCGCCCGGTCCGATCGATTCTCGAGCGAGCCGTGCACGGTGCAACAGTGGAGGAGGACCGTGGTGCCCGGGCCGCCGACCGCGTGCTCGATCAGGTCGTCCTTCAGCCAGGTCAGGTCCTCGTCTCGGATGCGCACGACGAAATTGCCGTCCCGGTCGTATTGGCTGAAGAGCGGCCCTTCATGGCTGCCGCGCGCGAAGCTCAAGGGGCCCTGGTCCGCCGTGCAACCTTCGATGTAGACGCCGATCGAGACCGGGCTGTAGTCGGTGTGCGGCCAAGCCGGAATGTCCTGGTGCCACTTGAAGCCGCGCGTGCCGCGCTCCGACTTCACGTTGAGCTTGGCGTGATGGAACTTGACGTCGGGTCCGACTACGTCGGCCGCGAGATCCGTCATCACGGGGTCGCAAAAGAATTCCCAGAACACCGCGTGCTGATCCTGCGGGCTCGTGACGCGATGCAGCCGTGGCGTCGTCGCAGAATGACCTTCCTCGAGGACCCAAATGTCGTCCGCGCGCGCGATCTCGCGGCTCCGTTCCATCAGCTCATCGAGAGCGCCCTTCAGACGCCGGAGCCACGGCGTCGGCACGTAATCGGGAAGGACGAGGAACCCGTCGGCGAAAAATTGAGCGCGCTGGGTCTCGGTCAGTACGCGGACGGGATGCTTGAGGACCTCCTGGCGCACCATGCGGACCTCCGTGGAGAACGTTTTTGATTATACGTTCGTCGCTGAAGCAGCATTCGGAACATTACAGGCGCCGCGCACTCGACCAGAGCCCAAGAGAAGGTGTCGGCGCTGGTAGCCCAGCGCCGCCAGTGGTGCGAGTCACTTTCCTTCTGGGTCCGCCAGTGAGGCGTGGCGCAGCCGCCCCGACGCCAAGGCTCTCTTCGTCGATCCGAGGTTTTCTGGGGCGACCGGACTGAGTACGTCCGCGCGACCCGAGGCTGATGAACGGCTACAAGGTGCGCTCGGGCATCGGGTCGCGCTGTACTTGTAGGGATTGGGAGCGCATCAGCGAGCAGGAGGAAACCTGGCAACGAGACCCGCCATAGCGCACCTGCACATTTCGCAGGCGGACGATCGCGCGCGGCGGGCGTCTCGAAGGACCGGCTCAACGTCCAGGCGAACCGGAACAGCCTGGCGGCCGAGGGCGAGGCGGCGATCGACATGGCCACCGGCATGGAAGCGCTGTACGTCGACGTTCAGGCCACCAAGTACCGGCGCAGTTTCGTCCTCTCGGGCGAGCTCGAGACCGAGAGGATCGAGGGGAGCCTGAAGGACGGCCTGCTGACGGTCCGCATACCGAGGCGCGCGGAGTTCCTGCCGCGCAAGATCGAGGTACGTGCCGCCTAGGCGCTAGGAGCGCCTTCGGGCCGGCGTGGGCCACGCCGGCCCGAAGAATTCAACCCGCGGCGGTCGCGACCGGGGCGCGTTTCCCTCGGCCCGCGGTCGCGGCCGCCCTCGCGAACAAAGAGGTCGCCATAATGGACGTCACGCAACAGTTCTCCGCGATCAACAGCGCCGGTCTCGACGCTGCGGCGCGCCATTAGCGTGCCGTCACGCCTCGAGGGCCGAACCACCCTTGGTTAGCGCATCGATATCGGACGGCACTTCGCTCCGGGCGAGCATGCGCTGGAACACCGCATACACGGTCTTCGCCCCTGCCTTGCGCAATGTGGCCTCGTCGTTGAGCCAGGCATAGACGATCACCTTCACCGGACTGCTGCTGAAACAATAGAAGAGCCGATAACGCGAAGGAAGGCCGCGCTTGATGCGCCGCCAGTGCGCGTATTGCGGCCCCGGCGTATGCCCCACCCGAAACTGAGGGTGGTCGGGGTCTGCGGGAACAGTTTGCGTGACCGCCTTGTAGACCGCGGCAAGCAGGATGATGGTCGGGTGACTTCGGTAGCCGTCGGGGTCCTTCGCTCTCAGCCGCTCGACCTCCGCCTTGAGCGCGGCGAGCCGCTCGGCGAACGGCTCGAACGCCTAGCGCCGCCAGCCGCTGTAAAGCTTCACTCGACGTCGACGCCCTGGACGAGCTTGCCGATCTCGCCGAGCAACTTGTCATCGAGCGGTCGAATGCGCTCCGGGTGTACACGCATCTGCCGTTCGAGGAAGCCGAGGAACGACGCCACGACCGGGTCGGGCGCTTCGGCCCTCTTGCCGCGCGTCCGGCGCTTGGCCTTGGCCGATAGCAGGACTTGACCCTCCGAGAGGACGGTCGCCTGGACTTCGCCACCGAACTCGGGGTGCGCCTTGAAAAAGGCGGCTTCGAGCCGGATGCCCTTGGAGTTGCCGACCTGTGCAACCTTGCCTGTATAGCGCTGTGGCGGTGTTGCCATCCCGAACCTCGATGTACTTACGCCTATGAGTACATGATACCCGCGATGCGGTGGTGCACGGAGTGACCCGATCTTCGAGTAGACCCCCTGCCAACTTTGCAGGTGCTCTACTTCAAGAAATCAGGGAGAAAACAATCGCCCAACCCAACCCGGCGGTGGCCGCCACGCGCACCTCTGCCCTAGGCGTCGCGAGCTACGTCGAGCAGCGCAATCACCCGCCGATCATGCCCTAGCGGATTCTGGAGGCATTCGGACGGCCAAAGCAGCGCCGATCGAGTATTTGCGGACCACAACAGCGGCCTGAACGACCTCGAGCAGCTCGAGGACGCGCCGGAGTAAACTCCCGCGCTCGTCCTCGATGCCGAAACAGTGAAGCGCTACCTCTCGGGGAAAGTCAAGGTCACGGCCTGACGGCATGGCACATTCGGCCGCAACCATCCGCGCGCAGCTGAAACACCCTGTCATCGACGGCGACGGACATTGGGTCGAGCCGATCCCGGTGTTCCTCGAATACCTGAGCGAGGTGGGAGGCGCCGACGCGGTCGACAGCCTGCGCGCGCTCTGGCGGCAGAACGATGCGTGGTATCGCGCGACCTGGGAGGAGCGCCACCACAAGCGCCTGCGGCGCACGATCTGGTGGGGCGTGACGACCAACACGCGCGACAAGGCGGCGGCGCTTCTCCCGGCGCTGCTGAACGAGCGGCTGTCCGAGCTCGGCATCGACTTCGCGATCATCTACCCGACCTTCGGGCTGCTCATCAACAGCATCGGCCCGGACGAGCTTCATCGCCAGGCGGCGCGCGCGTACAACAAGCTGACCGCCGACATGTTCGCGCCGTACCGCGAGCGCTTCGCGCCGGTCGCGATCATCGCTGCCCGCACGCCGCAGCAGGCGATCGCCGAGCTCGAATACGCGGTGCGCGCGCTCGGCTACCGGGCAATCATGCTGAGGGGCAACCAGGAACGCGTCATTCCCGCCGCCGCGGAAGGCATCGATGCGAAGAAAGCCGCCTGGTACTGCGACAACATCGCCCTCGACAGCCCTTACGACTACGAGTCGTTCTGGCAGCGCTGCGAGGAGCTCGGCGTCGCCGTCACGCACCACTCCGGCAGCCCACGCTGGCAGGACCGCGCCTCGATCAGCAACTTCACCTACAACCACGTCGGCCACTTCGCCGAGGCGAACCACGCGTTCGCGCGCGGCGTGTTTCTCGGCGGCGTGGTGCGGCGCCACCCGCGCCTCAATTTCGGCTTCATGGAAGGCGGGGTGAGCTGGGCGTGCCAGCTATACCTCGATCTCATCGCGCACTGGGAGAAGCGCCGCCGCGCCGGGCTGCAGCATCCGGGCGCAACCGACGTCGGCGAGCTGAAGCAGCTTCTCGGCAAA
>Ga0335084_10000646_pt1 | contig 30340 bp, 32 predicted proteins | sample Lox_Sample_44_FD_206721 | JGI IMG/M metagenome (GOLD analysis project Ga0335084, IMG submission 206721) | Soil microbial communities from Loxahatchee National Wildlife Refuge, Florida, United States - Lox_Sample_4.4 | ecosystem: Environmental > Terrestrial > Soil > Wetlands | place: USA... | reverse complement strand
CAGCCCGTCGTTTTCACGGACGGTCGGACTCACGACGATCCTGACCGGGAAATTCAGGTCACGCACCAGTTGCCTGATGACCACGGTCTGCTGATAATCCTTTTGTCCGAAGAAGGCGACGTCCGGCCGGACGATCTGGAAGAGCTTCGCCACCACCGTCGCGACCCCCGAGAAGTGTCCCGGACGGAATGCACCCTCCAATATCTCGCCGATCCGTCCGACCCGGATCCGGGTGGCATGACCTTTAGGATAAACGGCGTCGGCCTCCGGCCTGAAAAGAAGGGCGGCCTTCTCGCGTCGGCAGAGGGCGGCGTCGCCCTTGGCGTCTCTTGGGTATCGGGCATAATCTTCGTTCGGTCCGAACTGGGCGGGATTGACAAAGATGCTCACGACGACCGCGTCACATCGCCGCCGCGCCGCCCGCATGAGCGAAAGATGCCCTTCATGCAACGCCCCCATCGTCGGGACGAAACCGATCGTCGCTCCGCTCCGCCGCCCTTCGGCCCACTTCGACATCTGGGGGATGCTTTGAATGATTCTCATGGAGCCATACAAAACGAAATGATTGCGGGTTTATTTTTTCGGAATGTAGTACTGAATTCCCTTCTTCATCTGCCGGATCTGATGGAGGAGATCATCGAGATCGGCCCGCCGGTTCACAAAGTCGATCTCCGAGGTTTGAACAACCAGAAGCGGGGACCCGGCGTATTGGAAAAAGTAATCGTTGTAGGCCTGGTTTAAGGTCTCGAGATAGTCGGGTGTCAACGGTTTTTCGTAATCCAGGCCGCGGCGACGAACGCGGTCCATCAAAACCTCGGGGCCGGCCTGAAGATAGATGACCAGATCCGGGGTCGGGATCGTGGGGTTCAGAAGAAAATAGAGCTGATCATACAAAGCCAGTTCGCTGGCTTCCAGGTTGATCGAGGCGAAGATCCGGTCCTTCGGGAAAAAATAGTCCGTGACCGTCGTCCGCTCGAACAGGTCCAACTGGGACAGTTCCTGGAGCTGGCGGTAACGGGAAAGGAGAAAAAAGATCTGGGTCTGGAAGGCGAGACGCTTGGGGTCTTTGTAGAATTCCTTCAGAAACGGGTTGTCCTCGGCGCGCTCCAAAACGAGTCTCCCGCTCAGTTCGCGGGCCAGGAGTTTGGCCAAACTGGTTTTTCCGACGCCGATCGGTCCTTCGATGACCAGATATTTGGGTCCTTTCGCCATCCCTATCCGGCCTTTTGTTCAAGGGGAAACGGCGCCCACCGGCGGACCTCCTGAAGGTCCCTGACCCCTTGCAGAAGTTGCAACGCCGTTTTGTGCAGTGTCGGGTGCTTCAGCTCCGGGGCGATCTCGGCCAGCGGCTCCAATACAAATCGCCGTTGATGGGCCCGGGGATGCGGGATCGTCACTTCGGGTCCCTGAATGACCCGGTCTCCGTAAAACAGAATGTCCAAATCGATGGTCCGAGGTCCGAAGCGCACGCTGCGCTTTCGGCCGAGGAACTGCTCCACCTCCTGGCAGGCCTGGAGGAGGTCGCGGGGAGAGAGCGTCGTTCGAACGGCCGTGACGCAGTTGATAAACCATTCCTGGTCCGTCCGCTCCAGAGGGGCGGTCTCGTAAAGGGATGAGACCGCGACGAGCGAGGTCTTCGGGAAACATGCGATGAACCGGACGGCCTCTTGGCAGTAGGCCTGCCGGTCGCCCATGTTGGAGCCGATTCCGATGTAAGCGATCACGGATTCCGTCATGACAGCAAACGCTCCATCCGGCCGACCGCTTCCATGAGCCGATCGTTCGGCACGGTCAGCGCCATCCGGATGTATCCCTGCCCGGATTTTCCGAATCCCGATCCGGGGGTGGTTACGATTCCGGCCCGGTCCAAAAGGTGCATCGTGAACTTCATGGCGGTGAAGCCCTTCGGAACGCCGACCCAGACATAGAACGTGGCTTTGGGCGGGTCGACCGACAGGCCGAGCCCCAAAAGACCCGAGACCAACGTGTCCCTTCGTTCCTGATAGACTTTCCGGATTTCATCCGTGATCGCTTCCCTCAAGTTCAACGCCTCAATCCCCGCCTCCTGGACGGCCTGGAAAACTCCCGAGTCGAGATTGCTTTTGACTTTTCCCAAGGCGGCCAGGATCCCGGGATGGCCTACCGCGAATCCGATCCGCCATCCGGTCATATTGAAGGTCTTTGAAAGCGAATGAAACTCAATTCCAACTTCCTTGGCCCCGTCCAGTTCCAGGAAACTCATCGGCCGTTCCCCGTCGAAGTAAACCTCCGAATACGCATTGTCGTGACAGACGATCAGCTTGTGGCGCCGGGCCAACCGAATCGCTTCTTTAAAAAATTCCTTTCCGGCGGTAGCCGAGGTCGGGTTGTTCGGGTAGTTGATGAACAAAACCCGCGCTTTTTTTAGGATCGCCTTTGGGATTCGGCCGAAATCCGGCAGAAAATGGTTTTCCTTTCGGAGCGGCATGAAATGGGACCGGCCACCTGCGAACAGGGTCCCGGCGTGATAGACCGGGTATCCCGGATCCGGGATCAAGGCCACATCTCCGGGATTGATGAAAGCCAGCGGAGCATGGCCGATGCCCTCTTTCGATCCGATCAGGGTCAGGACCTCGTTTTTTGGATCGAGACGGACCCCAAAGCGCCGCTGATACCAGTCGGCCGCCGCCTGTCGAAAGGTCAGCAGCCCTTCATAGGAGGGGTACTGATGATTTTTAGGGTCCTCGGAAGCGCGTTGGAGCCGCTGAATGATCGACACCGGGGTGGGGAGATCCGGGTCGCCGATTCCAAGGTTGATCAGGTCGGTTCCCTTGGCCAATGCCTTTTGCTTGAGTTGATCGATCGCCGCAAAGAGGTAGGGCGGAAGGTTTTTGATTCGATTTGCGAGATGGGGTTTCGGCATATAGAAAGAACCGCTCCTTTCCGTTCGATTATTGTACCGGGTTTATGAGCCGGCCGATGCCTTCGATCACGATTTCGACGGTATCGCCGGATTTCATAGGACCGACGCCGGCCGGGGTTCCCGTCGCGATTACGTCGCCGGGAAGCAGGGTCATGACCTGCGAAATGAAACTCACCAGGGCCGGCACATTAAATATGAGCTGCGCCGTGCTGGCCGCCTGACGTCGCTCCCCGTTCAGATAGCTTTCGACTTTCAGGTTGTCCGGTCGGAGATCGGTTACGATCCAGGGGCCGAGAGGCGCAAAGGTGTCGAAACCCTTGGCGCGGGTCCATTGCCCGTCCTCTTTCTGGAGGTCTCGGGCGGTGACATCGTTGATGCAGGTGTATCCCAAAATAAAATTCGGCGTTTCCCCCGGGGCGAGTTGGACTGCCCGTTTGCCGATCACGACGGCCAGTTCGGCTTCGTAATCCACGCGTCGGGATCGCGCGGGGAGACGGATCGGTTCCTGAGGATCGAGTACCGCCGTGGACGGTTTTAGAAACAGCAACGGCTCCTTGGGAAGTTCTTTCTTAAACTCCGCGGCGTGGTCCTGATAATTGACGCCGACCGCAACGATCTTGGAGGGTTCGCAAGGAGCCAACAGTCGGGCGGATTTGACGGGGACGGCTTCGTCGGTAGGCGTGTATCCAGAAAAAGGATCCCCATCGATCCGGCGGATCGTCTCGTCTTCAAGAAGACCGTAGGTGATCCTGTTGTGATGTTGAAATCGGACGAATTTCACCGACTATCTGAGCCCCAGGACATCCTGCATGTCGTATAGCCCGGGCGGGCGGCCTGAAACCCATCGCGCCGCGACGAGGGCGCCCCGCGCGAAATTGTCCCGGCTGTGGGCCCGGTGGGTGATCTCGATTCGTTCACCCGGCCCGGCAAAGATCACGGTGTGCTCGCCCACCACATCGCCGGCGCGAACCGACTGGATCCCGATTTCATTTGGTTTCCGTTCGCCGATCATTCCTTTTCGCCCAAATACGCCGACCCGGTCCAGGTCGCGTTTCAATGTCCCGGCGACGACCTCGGCCATCTTCATGGCCGTCCCGCTGGGGGCGTCCTTTTTTAACCGGTGATGCACCTCGACGATCTCGACGTCGTAGTCGTCGCCGGTCACGCGGGCCGTATCGGCCAGGATCTTGAAGACCAGGTTGACGCCCACGCTCATGTTCGGCGACAGCACGCAGGGGATCTGTTTTGCGAAGTCGCGGATTTGCCCCATTTCGGTATTGGAGAATCCGGTCGTGCCGATCACGATTGCTTTTCCCGCCTCGGCCACCTCCGGCAGGATTCCAATCGTGCCGGAGGGCTCGGTGAAATCGATCACCACATCGCCCTTCGGCAAGGCCGGTCCGATCGCATGCCCAATGGAAATCCCCATAGGCCCGCAGCCGGCGACGTCTCCCGCATCCCTGCCGACGGCCGGGAGGCCGTACTTCTCGACGGCTGCGGACAACTGCAGGCCGTTGGCCTTATCCCGCATCAAAGCGATAACCCGGCTGCCCATCTTGCCGGAAGCGCCCATGACGATGACATTGACCATCGATCCCAATCCTTTAAAATAGACGGCCCAGGACTCTTAGGGTTTGTTGAATCCGCGAATCCTGTCCTTGGGACGCCCGCCGATCGGCTAAAGCAGGCCGTATTCCCTCATCGCCTTTTTCAGCGCGGCCTGGTTTGTCTCCGACATCGGACAGAGCGGAAGACGGACCTCCTCGGAACATTTTCCCATCCATCCCAGCGCCGTCTTAACCGGGATCGGGTTAGTTTCCACGAAGAGTGCGTCCACCAGCGGAGACATCCCGAAATGCAGTCGTCGGGCCTTGTCCCAATCCCCTTTGAGGGCCGCCCTGACCATCTCGGCGCAGTCCTTGGGAATGAGATTGGCCGCGACCGAGATCACGCCGCGTCCACCGAGGGCGAGGATGGCCAGCGTCAGGGCGTCGTCCCCCGAAAGGACGGCCAGCCGGTCGCCGCACAGCCGCATCACCTCGCTGATCTGTTGCAGCGACCCCGAAGATTCCTTGATCGCGACGATGTTTTTGGCTCCGGTTTTCGGGTCCACCAGCCGGGCCACGGTGGCCGGGAGCATGTTGACGCCCGTCCGTCCGGGAATATTGTACGGCATCAGCGGGAGGTTCACCGCCTTGGCGACCGTCTTGAAATGCTGGTAGAGGCCTTCCTGAGTCGGTTTGTTGTAGTAGGGACAGATCAACAGGGCCGCGTCCGCGCCGACCTTCTTGGCGTGGCGCGTGAGGGCGACGGCCTCTTCGGTGCTGTTCGAGCCGGTTCCCGCGATCACAGGCACCCGCCCGCGAACGATCTTTACGGTTGCTTCGATGACGCGGTTGTGCTCTTCATGGCTGAGCGTCGCCGATTCCCCCGTCGTTCCGCACGGAACGATTCCCGACGTGCCCCCGGCGATCTGAAACTCGATCAGTTCGGCAAAGGCCTTCTCGTCCAGTTTCCCCTTCCTGAACGGGGTGACGATCGCGACCATCGAACCTGAAAACATGGCGTATCTCCTTTAATGGGTGGAACCCGGCGAAGCCTTTCCATCCCTTTTGTAAGAGGATCTATCATACGGAAGTCGAAAGGTAAAATCAATCCGGCTCTTCAAAGCCGGGCCGATGTGCTGCGGCTCATTTTTTCTTTTGGGGTTTCTCAATCAGCTCGATCTCGTACCGGTCCGGGGCATCGATAAAACAGAAGCGGCTTCCCGACGAGCTGACGGTCGGTCCGTCCGTGATCGGGATCCCTTTATCTTTGAGTTGCGCGATGGTTTGATCGAGGTCGTACACCTCGAAGGCGAGATGCACAAGATCCTCCTGCACCCGGACCCTTCCGCTGGTCGGAAACGAGCAGATCTCGATCAGTTCGTCGCTGTTCGGCGTTTTAAGAAAGGCCAGCTCGGACCCCCGCGGGGACCGGCTTCGTTCCACCACCTTCAATCCCAAAATGTCCCGATAGAAACGGAGGGTCTCCTCCATGTCATTGACCCGCATCCGGGTATGAAGCAGTTTTTTGATCATAAGGGGCTCCGTGGCTCCTATTCTATAACAGATGAGGTCGGTTCTGGCAAGCGGAACGACGGAATTGATTCCAAGCGTGGTAGAGGATTATAATTTGTTGATGGACCTTCAACAAAAACTCACCCATCTGCCGTCTCAGTCCGGCGTCTATCTGCTGAAAGGCCGCGGGGGGACGATTCTTTACATCGGGAAGGCCAAGGTGCTTTCCGATCGCGTCCGATCTTATTTTCAAGAAGGCGCGCAGCTCACACCCCGCATCCGGAGTCTGGTGGATCACGTGGGCGACGTCGAATGCCTTGTCACGGCCACCGAACTCGAGGCGCTCATCCTGGAGAACAACCTGATCAAGAAGCACCGCCCGAAATACAACGTCGTGCTTCGCGACGACAAGAACTACCCTTATCTGCGACTGCCGCTGCAGGACGACTACCCGCGGCTTGAGATCGTCCGACGGGTCAAGCCGGACGGCGCGCTCTATTACGGCCCGTATGTTCCGACGCACGCCCTTCGCGAGACGTTGAGGCTCCTCCGAAGGCTCTTTCCGCTTCCCAACTGCAACATCGTCATCGACGGGACGGCGGAGCGGGCCTGCATCGAGTTCGAGATCAAACGCTGTCTGGCCCCCTGCACCGGTCATCAGAGCCGCGAAGGTTACCGGGAGATGATGGGGCAGGTCCGCCTGTTTCTTGAAGGCAAAGACAACGAGCTTCTCAAAATTTTGAAGAACCGGATGGAGGTCGAAGCGGCCCGGCTTAATTTTGAGGAAGCAGCCCGCCTCCGGGATCAGGTCGCCCATATCGAACGGACGCTCGAACGGCAGCGAATCACCACGACCGACTTGGCCGACCTGGATGTGATCGCGACGGCCCGCGCCGGGGAGACGCTCGATTTTCAGGTGCTGTTTATTCGCGGCGGGATGGTGGTCGGGCGAAAGGATTTTTTCATGACGATTCCCGGCGATGCATCCGAAGAGGATCTCTACGGCACGTTCATTCAGCAATTTTACAATAAGGAGGGTCTGGTCCCCCCGATCGTCGTGGCCGCGGTCGCGCCGGCCGAGTCCGGGCTGCTGGAACGATGGTTGTCGGAGAAACGCGGTACGCCGGTCCGCTTGACCGTGCCGCAGCGAGGGAAGGCGTCGCATCTGGTCGAGCTGGCGCAGGAGAACGCCCGTGTCGCGCTGGAGGAGCATCTGAGGATTGGACAGGCCGGCACGGCGGCCTCTCAGGAACTCCAGCGGATTTTGGGACTTCAAAGGCTTCCCCTGCGGATCGAGGCGTTCGATATCTCCAACATCATGGGCGATCAGGCGGTCGGGTCGCGCGTGGTCTGGGAGGACAACCGGCCTAAAAAATCGGCCTACCGAAAATTCAAGATCCGGACAATTCGGGGCGCAAACGATTTCGGCATGATGAAGGAGGTGCTGATCCGTTGGTATTCCTGGGCGCGGACGCGGGAAGAGCCTTTGCCCGACCTCATCGTGATCGACGGGGGCCGGGGCCAGCTTTCGGCGGCGTTGGAGGCGATGCGGATCGTCGGAATGACCGACCGGGACGTCATCGGGCTGGCCAAGGAGAAAGGGGAGAAGTTCGAGCGGGTTTTCCTTCCGGAAGCCTCCGGGGCGATCGCTCTGGAGCCGGCCTCGGCCGCGACCCATCTCCTTCAGCGTATCCGCGACGAGGCGCACCGCTTCGCGATCACCTACCACCGAAAGCTCCGCGGGCGGGACCTTGTTTTGTCCGTTTTGGATGAGGTCGAAGGGATCGGCGAAGCCCGAAAGAAAGCCCTGCTGAAAAAATTCGGGAGCCTGGAGGCCATCCGGCATTCGTCCATCGAGGACCTGCTGTCCGTTCCGGGCCTGACCCGAAAACGGGCCGAAGCGGTGCTCAAGAAATTAAATGCGGAGGTTATTCCTCGGAACCACGAGCCGTCAGATAAATCCCGCTGATCACGACAAGCAACGCGCCGATAAGAAAGCCCGGCGTGGCCGGCTCCGACAGGAGCCAGATTCCCATCACACTGCCGACGACCGCGCCGAAGGTAGACAGGATGCTTCCCTCGGCCGTCGTGGTATACCGGTAGGCCTCCGTCATCCAGATCTGCCCCAGCATCGAAAAGACGACGACCCCGGCGAGCGGTCCCAAGCTTTCCACCGGAGGAAGGGTCCATTGGCCGATCACCAGGGGCAGGCTGATCGCCATCCCGGCAATATTGAAGTAATGAAAAATCGTCCAGGCCGAGTCGGTTTTCCGAGACTCTTTCAACGACACGATCGCACCGCCCACCATCATTCCGGAGGCGATCCCCAGCAGATCGCCTCCCATCAGCCGATCGAACGAGGGGTCGACGATCAGATAAACGCCGACGAAGGAGGCCAGTAAGATGAACATCATGCGTCCGGAAAGAACCTTTCCTTGCCACCATTGGGCATAAAGGCTGGCGAAGACGGGATAAGTGTAGAGCAGGACCATGGCGTTGCTCAGACGCGTGGCGGCGACGGCGTAGAAGTAGAGCAGGTTTCCGATGCCGCCCAGGATGCCGCGGGCCATAACAAGACGCCTGTTGACCAGACGGATCTCGATCCAGCCGGCCGCGATCGCGGCCTGAACGATGAGATAGCTGGCCAGGAATCGCAAGAAAGCGATCTCGGCCGCGCCGGTGAATTCGGAGGCTCGTTTGACGAAGTAGGCCTGGATGCCGATACAGGCCGCGGCGAGAAGCATCAGCATCATTCCGGAACGTCTTGTCATCTTTTGTTTAGCCTACAGGGACGGAGGGGTTCTGTCAATTGATCTGCCTTTAAGGGGCTCACGTTGTCCCCTGCGCTGGCCACGCCGGCCGGCGCACCCCCTCGCCGTGCTCGCTGGGAATTTGTATCCCTTCTTGACAGCGCCGGGGGCATCGGATAAGATGGCCGTGATCCCCCAAAGGAGCGGAATGTGAGTCGTCTTCAGGCCTCATTTTATGTGTTGATCCTGACGGTTGTGGTCGTGATCCCGTCCGCTTGCGGTTCAAAGGCTTCCTCCGCGAATCCATCCGTCTTACCGTCGCCACCCGCGGTACAGGCTCAGGGACTGCCCGCAGCGACGACGTCGCAAGCGGCGGGGGCGCCTTCTCCATCGGGACGCGATCCCTTGATGGAACAGGGGGCGAAATTTATGGCGGTGGTGATGGATTACAAGCGGCGCCTGGAGAAGGACCCCAAGGACAAAGAGGCCCTGCTCTTCCTGGGCAACGCCAATTACGACATCAACCGCTTCGTCCAGGCGAAGGAATACTATAGGCGTTATCTGGAAATCGATCCGACCCATGCGGGGGTCCGGACCGATCTGGCCACGAGCGACTACAACACCCGGGATGTGGATGGGGCCTTGCGCGAACTGAGGACCGTCGTGGCCCAGGATCCGAACCATGAGGCGGCCCTTTACAACCTCGGCCTGATTCTTTGGAAGGATAAAAAAGACAATCCGGGTGCGATCCAGGCCTGGGAATCGCTCTTGAAGGCCCATCCGAATCATCCGAACGCGGCGGAAATCCAAAAGCAGATCGATCAGATGAAAAAGTCCTAAGATGGCCTTGCGATTTCTGGTCATCCTAATTTCGTTTATTGTGCTCTTCCTTGTAGCAAGACTGTTGATCGGTTTTTCTTCCCTGTCGAGTCAACGACGAAAACAACGTGAGCGGATGGGGGGAGAAATGGTCAAGGATCCGATCTGCGATACGTACGTTCCGAAGAGCCAAGCCATTGAAAAAAACGTCAACGGGCAAACAGTCTATTTCTGCGGTCAAGGCTGTGCGGATGCCTATGATAAAAAAAGGGCGGGTTCACAACCCGGATAAATGGAAGAGGTTATTGGGGGTGGTGTGAGGCCTCCCCCTGATCAGAGTAAAAGGAGGGTGTCATGAAATTTTTTCTGGATACCGCCAACGTCAAGGAAATTCAAGACGCCGCCGCCATGGGGGTTCTGGACGGCGTGACCACAAACCCGTCGCTGGTTTCCAAAGAGGGCCGTCCGTTCCGCACGATTTTGGAGGAAATCTGCCGGATCGTCAACGGACCGATCAGCGCCGAGGTGGTCAGTGTCGATCTGGACGGAATGCTAAAAGAAGGCCGCGAGCTGTCCAAGATCCACAAAAATATCGTGGTTAAACTCCCGACAATCCTGGAGGGTCTGAAGGCCTGTAAACGCTTGACGGGTGAGGGCATCCGCGTCAACATGACCCTGGCTTTCTCGCCCTCGCAGGCGCTGCTCGCGGCCAAGGCCGGGGCGACCTATCTGAGCCCGTTCATAGGACGGCTGGACGACGTCAGTCAATCCGGAATGGAGATCATCCGGCAGATCAAGACGATCTACGGAAACTACGGCTACAAAACCGAGATCCTCGCCGCCAGCATCCGTCACCCGATGCATGTGGTCGAGGCCGCCCTGGCCGGGGCTGACGTCGCCACCATGCCCTTTTCCGTGATCCAGCAGCTGGTCAAACATCCCCTGACGGATGCGGGCTTGAAAAAATTCCTTTCCGACTGGGAACGCGTCCCGCGCTGATGCAAGAGGTCATCCGCCGGCTTCTTCGAGCCGCGCTCAAGGCCGCCGATCCGGCCGCGGCCGTCCACCGGTCGCTCAGGCTTAAAAAATCCCGCCTCGTTGTCAGTGATCTAAGAGCGAATCAGCCCGAAGAATATTCCTATGAGCTTGACGGGAGCCGCCGATTGATCGTCCTCGGCGCCGGAAAGGCCGCCCCGGCGATGGCGGCGGCCGTGGAGTCCCTCCTCGGTTCGCGAATTACCGGGGGTCTTGTCGTCTCTAAAGACGGGCGGTTCAAGGCTTTGAAGCGGATTAAAATCCTCTCGGCGGCTCATCCGATCCCCGACCGAGCCGGATTGGCCGCTGCGGCCCGGATGGTCGATCTTGTGACCGGTTTGACCCCGGATGATCTGGTTCTGTTTCTGCTCTCCGGCGGGGCCTCGGCCTTGCTGCCGTATCCGGCAGAGGGGGTAACGCTCCGGGATAAGCAGAGGATCACCGACCGGCTCCTTCGCGCCGGAGCGACGATCGAAGAACTAAATGCCGTCCGGAAACACCTTTCCCGGCTCAAAGGAGGACAACTGGCCGCACGGTGCCTTCCGGCTCGCGTGGTCTCGCTCATCCTGTCGGACGTGGTCGGAAGTCCGCTGGAGGCGATCGGCTCCGGCCCGACCGCGCCGGATTCGACGACGTTTGGTGGTGCGATTGGGGTTTTAAAAAAATACCGTCTCTGGACCAAGACGCCGCGTGCAGTGAAAATATATCTTGCGGCCGGTCGTCGTGGGGCCCGACCCGAAACACCGAAACCCGGGGATCCGTTATTTCAACGGGTGAAAAACGTCATTATCGGCGATAATCGTAGCGCGATCGAGGCGGCCGCGGATCAGGCCCGCCTGTTTGGGATGAATGGGTTTGTTTTGACGACCAAACTGCAGGGGGAAGCCCGTGAGGCCGCCAAGCTGTTCGGTTCGCTTGCACGGGAAGTGCATCGAATCGGGAAACCGGTTCGGGCCCCGGCGTGCCTTGTCGCGGGCGGGGAGTTGACCGTTACCGTGGCGGGCCGCGGAAAAGGCGGCCGCTGCCAGGAGATGGCCCTTGCGGCCGCCAAGGAGATCGCCGGGCTCGATGGAACGACGCTGGCGGCCTTCGGGACCGACGGCCGCGACGGCCCGACGGATGCGGCCGGAGCGGTGGTAAATGATACGACGCTGTTCCGGGCCGCCCGGATGGGCCTCGATCCGGATCGCTTTCTTGCTCGAAACGATTCCTACCGCTTTTTCAAGAAACTCAAAGGATTGATCCAGACCGGACCGACGGGGACCAATGTGAACGATCTTTACCTGATGTTGATCGAGTAGGAATTTCGAACGCCCTCTCTTTTGCTTGACGGGGCAGTTCAGAAAGGCTATTCTGACGGCTGGTGAGGACGCAGGGAGGCGTCACAAAAAATACCATGGATCAACAGGATCAGACCCAGACCGTAAACATTAAAACCCTTCGGCCTTCCCGGGTCCGACCCGGCCGCGGGACCCCCGCGCTGATCGTGATGGCGGGCGGAGATCTCGGCAAGGTGTTCCAGTTCGACCAAGAGGACAAAACCATCGGTCGGGACGTGGAGGCTCAAATCGCGCTGAGAGACTCCATGGTGTCTCGGCGTCACGCCCAACTCTACCGGCAGAAAGCGGAGGACGGCGACGCGATCTATTACGTCATTGTCGATCTGCATTCCACCAATGGCACCTTTGTCAACGGGGAGCGGATTTCAAAGGCCTTTCTTCAGGACGGGGACAAGATTCAGGTCGGCAACACGATGCTCAAATTCACCTTTCACGACGAGACCGACCACCGGTACCAGCAGGAGATTCAGCGACGGATGGAACTGGACGAACTGACCGGTTTGCTTTCGCTCAATTCCTTCTACGAGCGTTCGGAACGGCGGCTGAAACAAGCGCAACGCAGCCAATCGAGAGTCGCCATCCTCATGATGGACCTGGACGGCCTCAAAGGCGTCAACGAGAAGCACGGGCATCTGGCCGGAAGTTTTCTGATCAAGCGCGTCGGCCGGATTATGCACGAGCGGCTGGGCCCGCTCGGGGAGGTCGGCCGCTATGGGGGAGATGAATTTATCGCCTTGGTTCCGGACCTCGAAACGGAGGCGATCCTCACTCATCTTGAAAACCTGCGAGCCGCTATCTCGGAGCACCGATTCGCATTCAAGAACAAAACCGTTCGGATCACCCTGTCGGTCGGTCTCGCGACCTTTCCCTGGGACGGGCATTCGGTCGAGGAGTTGGTGACCGCGGCGGATGCGGCGCTGTTCTCGGCCAAGCGTCAGGGCAAAGACCGGATCGTCATCTACGCCCAGGAATAATCCGCGTCTGGTCAGAGGGGCTCGCTGGGTTTTACTCGGCTTTGTTCCGGGCCCGTTTGCGGTCGTGCTCGGACAAGAGTTTTTTCCGGAGGCGGATGGAGGATGGGGTGACCTCGACCAGTTCATCGTCCGAAATGAACTCGATCGCCTGCTCGAGCGTCAGAAGCCTCGGCGGAGTCAGAACGATGGCTTCCTCGGCGCCCGAGGAACGGATATTCGTGAGGTGTTTCTTCTTGCAGAGGTTCACGACAATATCGCCGGCGCGTGAATTCTCGCCGACGATCATGCCCTCGTAAAGCCGGTCGCCCGGGCGGACGAAAAGCGAGCCCCGTTCCTGGATATTGTCCATCGTGTAGGGGACGGCTTCGCCCTCTTCCATCGAAATCAGCACCCCGCGATTTCGCGTCGGAATCTCGCCCCGGTAGGGCTGATAGTTCAGGAACATCTGGTTCAGGATGCCGGTGCCCTTCGTATCGGTCAGGAATTCGCTTCGATAGCCGAACAGCCCGCGGGCGGGGATTTCGAACAGGAGATGAACCCAGCCGTTGCCGTGATTGACCATGTTCTTCAGCTCCGCCCGCCTCGGTCCTAGCCGCTCCATCACGATCCCGACGTAGGATTCTTCGACATCAAGGTAAACCTGTTCGATGGGTTCCATCCGCCGGCCGTCGACCTCTTTGAAGATGACCTCCGGCCTCGAGACGGCCAGCTCGTAGCCCTCGCGGCGCATGTTCTCGATCAGGATGGACAGATGCAGTTCCCCGCGGCCCGAAACCCGGAAGGCGTCCATGCTGTCGGTCTCCTCCACGCGTAGCGCAACGTTCGAGCGCAATTCGTTGAAAAGACGCTCCCGGAGGTTCCGGGATGTGACGAATTTCCCCTCGCGTCCGGCAAACGGAGAGGTGTTGACCATGAAGAGCATTGAGATGGTCGGCTCGCCGATCGCCAGCGGCGGCAGCGGCTCGGGCTTTTCCATATCCGCCACCGTGTCGCCGATCTGAATATCCTCCAGCCCGGCCACGGCCACGATGTCGCCGCTGCGCGCTTCAAGGATTTCGATCCGTTTTAATCCCTCGAACCCCATCAGTCGGCTGATCTTTCCGGTCTCGACGTGCCCGTCCGGGCGGACCCGCGCGACGATTTCATTGAGCCGGATCCTCCCCCGAACGACCCGACCGAGGGCGATTCGACCGATGTAGTTGTCGTAGTCCAGCATGGTGATCTGAAGCTGGAGGGGGGCGGCTTCCTCCGCGGGAGGCGGTGGGATCTTGGAGAGGATCGTTTCAAACAGGGGGATCAGATCGGAGCCGGGATCCCCCAGCGCGTATTTCGCCACGCCGGTCTTGGCCGAGGCGTACACGACCGGGAAATCCATCTGTTCATCGGTGGCATTGAGTTCCATGAACAGATCGAATACGAGATTTAAAACTTCGACCGGTCGGGCATCGGCGCGATCGATCTTGTTGATGACGACGATCGGTTGGAGATCCAGTTCCAGCGCCTTTCGCAGTACGAATCGCGTCTGGGGCATGGGGCCCTCGAACGCGTCCACCACGAGCAGGACGCCGTCCACCATGGTCAGGATCCGCTCCACCTCCCCCGAGAAATCGGCGTGGCCGGGCGTGTCGACGATGTTGATCTTATAATCTTTGTAACGGATCGCGGTGTTCTTGGCGAGAATCGTGATCCCGCGCTCCTGCTCCAGGGCATTCGAATCCAAAACCCGCTCCCCCACCGTCTCATGCGCTTGGAAAGCACCGCCCTGCTGAAGCATACGATCGACAAGGGTCGTTTTTCCATGGTCCACATGCGCAATGATCGCGATATTTCGTAGGTCGGTTCGCCGTGCAACTACAGTCATTTGATCATCAATCCTTTCGGTTCGTCGATTGGGCAACAAAAAACCCCAAGCAGATTTGGGGCTGATGTTATCTTAACAGGTCTCGAGCCTGGCGTCAAGGCGATCGATTGTAACGCGCGCGGAAGGCGGCTTTTTTCATTGCAATCGTATTGGGTTTTCCTTAGAATACACTCGAGCATTCATTAAAGGCCATGGAGGGTGGATGAAGAAATTTCGAAAGACGGCTGTCGGGATTTTGGCCGTCGTGATTATCATGGGGGGTTGTCAGAAGAAGGAGACCGCCCTTCCTCAACCCCAGGCCGCACCGCCCTCGGTTTCCCGACAAGCCCTCCCGACGGACGTTCCCCCCATTTCGGGCACGGCCCCGACCGTGGTTCCGGAAGCCCTGAAAGGGAAGTGGACGGCTGTCAAGCTTCAGGTCGAAGACAAGAAAGCGAACCAAGCACAGGAGTATGTCGTGAAGTTGGGGGGGGAATTGGCGATTCCGTCCTCCACCTTGGTGGTCCAGGCGGAGGAATTCCTGCCCGATCTCAAGATCGAAGGGTCGTCGTTTACGACGGCTTCGAACGAGTTGAAGAACCCCGCCGTACATGTGCGGATCTTGGACGACGGCAAAGAGGTTTTCAACGGTTGGCTGTTCCAACTCTTCCCGGCGGTGCACCCGTTTCAGCACGAGCGGTATAGCATCACCCTGCGCGACAGCGTGGCGGCGTCGTGATGACCGGATCGTACGGCCGTACGCCCCTGCTTCAATTGTGGATGCATCGCGCCCGTAGCTCAGTTGGATAGAGCGTCTGACTACGAATCAGAAGGCCGGGGGTTCAAATCCCTCCGGGCGCATGAATTTTTGTCCGCCTTGAGCGGACAAAAATTCAGAGCGATGGAGCAATAGACAATAGAACATCGGATATTGCTCACATTGCGGTCAATTTTCTATTGTTCTATTGCTCAACCATGATTAATGTGGACAAAAAGTTCATGTCTCTGGCTTTAGAAGAATCCTGTCGGGCGATGGAGAATGGCGAAGTTCCTGTCGGTGCGCTCGTGGTCCATAATGGAGAAATCATTGCGCGTTCACACAACCTGCGGGAGGGGCTGCAAGATCCAGTAGCTCACGCCGAGATGCTGGTCCTTCGCGAGGCGGCTCGAAGACTTGGCCGCTGGCGATTGACGGGCGCGACGCTGTACGTCACCCTGGAGCCCTGCGCCATGTGCGCCGGCGCGCTGATGCTGGCCCGCATCGACCGCCTGGTGTACGGTTGCGAAGATCCGAAGGCCGGCGCATGCGGTTCCGTGTTTGAAATCGTGAGAGAGCCTCGACTGAATCATCGCATCGAAGTCGTTCGCGGTGTTCTGCAGGAGGAATGTCAATCCGTTCTGAAGAAATTTTTTGCGAATCGCAGGGAAGAAAATGGAGCGATGGAGCCATAGACCGCATTGGAACGGCAAAGCCTTCATCATCGTCTATTGATCCATTTTCCAATGCTCCAAAAATTGCGGAGCAATTTTTATGGAGAGGTGGCCGAGCCCGGCTGAAGGCGACTGCCTCGAAAGCAGTTGTGGGGGAAACTCCACCGGGGGTTCAAATCCCTCCCTCTCCGCCAAAATTTTCCGCAGGAAAATTTTCTCCCATTTTACTGTTTACGAATTAAGGTGCCTGCGGAAAATTTGGTGAATGGTGAATAGTAAATCGTAAATGGTTTAAAAAAGGAGAGGTGCAGGAGCGGCTGAACTGGCACGCCTGGAAAGCGTGTAGGGGGTCAAAAGCTTCCTCGAGGGTTCGAATCCCTCCCTCTCCGAATTTTTGCTCCGCAAATATTAAGGGCCATGGAGCCATAGACAACGGAACATTGGATATGGCTCGCATTGCGGTCCGTTTACCATTCGCGATCTGCCCGATTGGGCGGGAAATTTTGGTAAATTGTAAATCGTTTTAAAAAGGCCGGGCCCTGTGCGACGGAAGCTTGCAAACCCCGCCAGGTCCGGAAGGAAGCAACGGTAAGCAAATACTTCTGGGTGCCGCAGGTCGCCTGGCCTTGAATTTTTGCTTCGCAAAATTCCAGAGCAATGGAGCCGTAGAGAATGGAACATTGGATATGGCTCGCATTGCGGTCCGCTATCTATGGCTCAAATGTTCGATTGCCGGTCGGTCGGACCGGCTCTCAATGTCTCTACGGCTGCAACGGGATTCATATTAATTATGGACTACCAAGTCTCGGCCCGCAAATGGCGTCCCCAAACCTTTGAAGAGGTCGTGGGACAAACCCATGTCGCCCGAACCCTGACCAACGCGATTCGACAGGGGCGGATCGCGCATGCCTATCTGTTTTCCGGGATGCGCGGGGTGGGCAAAACCACGATGGCCCGGATTCTGGCCAAGTCCTTAAACTGCGAGACCGCGGTCAAAGGACCGACGGTTGCCCCGTGCCAGGACTGTCCTTCCTGCCGGGCCATCACCGGCGGCCAGTCGCCGGACGTGGTCGAGATCGACGGGGCCTCCAACCGCGGGATCGATGAGGTGCGTGAATTGCGGGAGGTCCTGAAATACGCGCCCATGGCCGGGAAATACCGCATTTACATTATCGATGAAATCCATATGCTGACGAAGGAGGCCTTCAATGCCTTGTTGAAGACTCTGGAAGAGCCGCCGTCCCATGTGATCTTCATCTTTGCCACGACGGAAGATCACAAAATTCCCTCCACGATCCTGTCCCGTTGCCAACATTTTCGTTTCAAACGCATCACGCGCCAGGAGATCATCGCCCAGCTGGAGCGCATCATTCGGGAGGAGGGCGTCCGCATCTCAGGGCCCGGCCTGGGCATGATCGCGAAGGCCGCCGACGGCAGCCTGCGCGATGCGCTGAGCTTCTTGGACCAGGGCGTGGCTTACGGCGGCAAAGAGGTGAGCGATCAGGACCTTCAGGTGATCCTTGGGGCGGCCGGTCGAGAGTTGCTGATGTCCATGGTGATGGCGATCCTCCGCCGCCAAACGTCCGAGGCGCTGCGACGGGTCAAAGAGCTGGCCGATCAGGGAATGGACTACCGGCAGTTTACCGGGGAGCTTCTGGAATATCTCCGTCACCTGGTGATGGCCAAATCGACGGCCGCGCCGGAGGAGATGATCGATCTGTCCTCGGAAGAGGTGGAAGAAATCCGGCAGCTTTCCTCCTGGGCAAGCCTCGAGGAGATGCAACGGCTTTTTGGTGTATTCTCCATGGCCTTGGAGTCGTTTCGGGGAGCGGCCCATCCCGTTTTTGTTCTAGAGATGGCCGTGATTCGCGCCACCCAGATTCAACCTCTTGAATCGTTTGAAAGGTTGCTGGAACGGCTTCAGCATCTCGAACGGTCTCTCCAGGATGGAAGTACCACAAGCCAAGACACCCGAGTCCCCATAGCCGGGCCGTTGGAGGTCCGGGCCGCGGGGCCGAAGGTTCAAGCCAGCCCGACGACCGATCCGGATCCGAAGTCCGAAGTTCAGCCCCCCCAACCCGGACCGGCCCGGGTCAAGCCCATCGAGATCAATTCCGAAGAATCGGGCAGACCGGGATTGCCTTTGGAGCGCTGGGGCGCGGTCGTGAAGCGACTCCTCCAAGAAAGACCCAACGTTGGCTCCTATCTGGAGAAAGGGGTTGTCCAGGAATGGATCCCGGGGAATGAAAAAGATATTTTGGTGATCGGCTATGACGAGGGAGCGGCTGTCTTTGCGGATTTCATCCAGAAAGACGAGACCCAGGCGGTCATCGCATCGGCGCTCCGGGAGGTTTTCGGAAAACCGGTTGAATTGAAGGTGGTTCGCCGGGAACGATCGGCCGCCGAGCGCACACGACTCAAACTCCAACACGAACAACAAAGTCAACTTCAGCGCAAGCGGATCCAGCAGGAAAGCATGGCCCATCCGTTGGTCAAAGAAGCCCTGAATATTCTGGGCGGTGAAGTGATCGATATTAAAGAACCCTAAACCGGCTGAATCAGTCCGTTACTTTCAACGAGGAAGATATGACTAAATTCGGGGACATGATGAGACAGGCTCAGGCCCTTCAGGAAAAACTGGCCCGGCTTCAGGAGGAAGCCGGTCAAAAGACGGTTGAAGCCACCGCGGGCGGAGGGATGGTGACCGTGGTCGCAAACGGAAGGCAGGAGATCGTATCGATCAAGATTGATCCGGAGGTGGTCAATCCGCAGGAGGTCGAAATGCTTCAGGACCTTGTTCTCGCGGCCGTCAATGAGGCGCGGCGCAAGGCACAGGAACTCATGGCCGAGCAGATGAAAACCCTGACGGGTGGAATCCAGATACCGGGCCTGTTCCCGTAACCTTATTTAGGGGAAATTTGCCGATGAAAGTAATGTCTCAAAACCCACTCGACCGACTCATTGAAGAACTCCGGAAACTCCCGGGCATCGGTCGAAAGACGGCCCAGCGCCTGGCCTTTTTTCTTCTAAAGATGCCCGCCGAGGAGGCCCATGGGTTGGCTCAGGCGGTCTTGGATGTCAAGGAACGCCTTCGGTTCTGCCGGTGGTGCAATAACATCTCCGAAGCGGAGGTCTGCCGCTTCTGCACCGATTCCTTGCGGGATCGGACCCGGATTCTGGTGGTCGAAGAGGCGAGCACGCTGTTCGCCATCGAACGCACGGGTGAGTACAAGGGGTTATACCATGTCCTGGTCGGAAGTCTTTCGCCCCTGGACGGCCGAGGACCCGCCGAAATTAAAGCCCAATCTCTACTCGACCGGTTGAAGTTGGGCGAGACCAAAGAAGTCATTATCGCCACCAATCCGACCATCGAAGGGGAGGCGACTGCGATCTACCTAACCCGCCTCATAAAACCCACCGGGGTGAAGGTGACGCGTATTGCCTACGGGATTCCGGTCGGTGTGGATTTAGAATACGCCGATGAAGTCACCCTCATTAAATCCCTCGAAGGCCGCCGCGAACTGGCATAAGTCGCTATTCTTATTGGGCTTAATTTTATCTAAAAAACCGCTTGACTAAGGTCACATCGCGTGTTAAATTGTTACATACAATTAGTAACTCGGATTGAAATTCCATGCAATTCAAGACGTTTGGAGAATGGCTGCGGCACTATCGGCTTCAGAAGGAGATCAGCCCTTTTAAAATGGCTGAATCATTGGGCTACAAACGCGTTTCTGCGATTTACAATTTCGAATATGGCATCGCTCCTTTGCCGATTACAAAGTGGCCAGCCATGGCGGCCGTGCTTCAACTTTCGATGGAAGAATTTTTGAAGGTCATGGAACGATATTCGCCGGACAAGGTCAATGAGTTCCGGTTGATTCGCGGGACCGCCGTTCCAATGGATGGCGGGTTATCCGGGAATACGGCGGACGGTGAAGAAGACTCCATAACCTGGGTTTCACCCACCCCGGTGTGGAGGGGGGATGACCTGATCAAGTCCTATGGATTGATGGATGCGGATACGGTATTTATCACGCGTGAAACGTGGGAAGACTCTTTGCGCATGGCGGTGGATCGGGTCCATCGTCATACCGGAATCCGGTTGGGGTTGTTCCAAGTGATTGACGGGGTTCCTTTCCCGGCCGGTTCCGTTGTGGCGGCATTAAAAGAGGCCAAGACCATTGGTGTCATCGAGGCGGAGGAGCCGAATAAACCCCTGGGGGTGTTGGCCGCTTGTGTCAAAGCCGCTTTCTTGGATGCTCTGACCGGCGCGGAGAGCTTTCCGGAAATTCACCGGGTGCCCAAGATCTTTTCGGTGATTGCGAAACCCTATCCGGAGGAATGGACGGCGCAGGGGGTCGAGAAAATCCTTCGCCATATTCAGGAAAACGGTCGCCAGAGGCACTTGGCAATAAAAATGGAACACCCTGTTTCAGTTTCGGTGAAAAGACGCTAAAAAGGCGTTGACAAACGATGCGGAACGCGTTTAAATTACATAACAACCCTGACGAAGAAACCCGGAAACAAACGTTTGAACAGGGTTATTCCTGGGACCTTAGAAAGGATGCCTTATGGAGTCGGATAAATATAAAGTGATGGCGGGCCCCGAGGCCTATTTTACTCCCGGCGCCGCCCGGATGGGAATCGTTCTTCCGGAGCCCGGGGAGGGCCACATCGAGGGCGAGATCGTCTCGGAGGAGGCGGCGCTCGAATTTGCGGCCCGGAAGTTGATCGAGGCGAAGAATCCCACCATTCATCCGGGACCGCTGGTGCTCTGGAACTGGAACGAGAAAGCCGCCAAAAAGGCGAAGGCCATTAAGGTCCTGGCCGATGTTATACCGGCCCGGATCATCCCGATGGCCGACTATCGGCCCAAGTATCCCAAGATCAATCCCGAGGTGGAGATCAACCCCAATCACCCCAACCTGACAATTTGGCACAACAAGGAAGACGTCTGCATCTTTGTCGGCGTTCACTGTCACATGGCCAATCTTTCTCTGAAGATTATCCGGGGCGGGACGAGTTGTTTTACGATTGCGCTTTGCGCCCAAGCCGGTCATGAGGACGCCAATCTCACGATCCGGGATACTTCGCCCGAAAAGATCCTTCGATTGGCCGAGTGGGTCAGCAAACTCAAAGGGACCCCCTGGGTCCGACCCGCCGAGTCGACGACCGGGAACGGGGACGAACGACACCGGGACAACGCATTTGCAAAATTATCCGATGGAGGAGGCTAACCATGGCAAACGAACTTTCCGAAGCCCAGAAAAGCCTGATCGGCAAACAAAACAAAAAGGGCCAGACCTACACCGACCCTAACGATCTCTTTTTCAAGGCCCCTCGTACCGCAGCTTTTTATACCGGTAGCGAGGTGATCAAGGAGGCCATCCGCCGGGCCAGCGTCGATGTGATGGTGGCCTATCCCATCACGCCCCAGAGCGAAGCGGCTGCCTTGATCGGAGAGCTGTACGCGGAAGGATATGTGGCCGATTATATGCGTGGCGAAAGCGAATTTGCCGTGATGAGCCAGTGCGCCGGTGCGGCATTCGGCGGGGCCAGGGTTTTTACAACGACGGCAGGACCGGGCACGATGCGGGCCTTCGAGAATTTCCCCATGTGGGTGGGGGCGCGATTGCCGATCCAGATGATTGTGACCTGTCGGGGCATCAATTCGCCCCTGAGCATCCAGCCGGACACATTGGAGATGTACTTTCTGTTAGGAACAGGGATGCTGGTGTGGCATGCAGAGACGGCCCAGGACTTTTTTGATTGGATGTTGATGGGCTACATCGTTTCCGAACAACCCGACGTTCATCTTCCCCTCGCGCTTTGCTGCGACGGGTTTTTCGTGACCCATACCAAGGACACGGTGATGCTAACGCCGCCGGAAATGTGCCTTCCCCCCTATGATCCCTATCGTTCGCCGGTCGTCTGCATGGATATGGAATGCCCGCCTGTTCGCATGATGCGTGATCCTTTTATTATGAAGTCCAATTACATCAGCTACATGACTCATGCCTCCTGGCAGGAAGAAACCCGGTCGGCCTGTGAGCGATCTCGAAAACATACGATCCCATTGATCGGGGGTTTGATAGAGACCGAGAACACAGATGCTGAGATATTGATCGTAGCATCCGGGACGGCCGTGTCCCAGGGTCGGGAAGCGATTCGTCTGCTGGAAGATCAGGGTATTCGGGTTGGCTTGGTAAAGGTGAAAAGCCTGAGACCTTTCCCGTTTGAAGAATTGCGTCAGGCCACAAAGAATGCCAAGCATATTTTCGTGCCTGAGTTCAATGTCATCGGGTGGCTGGCTCAGGAGTTGAAGGCCGCCCTTCCAAATAACCATCGAATTATCGCCGGGCCCCATGTGGCGGGTGGAATGACGATGCCGGCGGAAGTCATCGCGGAAGAGATCCAGAAAACCTTGGGTCGGCACGTGGCGACACTGGCAGGACGGGGCAGCTGATTTCTAACGGATTAAAGAGAAAATAAGGAGAAGCGTCATGAGCAAAGAAAAGATTCAGATTTGTCCGGAGTTCTATGACATCATGCCGCCGGAGTATCGCGATCTGGTCGAGCAGTCGACCTACGGGAATGAAGACCGCGGGTGGAAGGACATCGGGAACAGCAAGGAGTTGATCGAGGCACATTCGCTTTGCGCCGGCTGCCCCGAATCCATGGCCTTCCGATACATCCTCGCCTCGCTTCCCAATCCGGAAGACACGGTGATGGTCGGTTCGACCGGCTGCACCAGCCTCGTCTTTCCCATGGTGGCGGTGCATAACATCCATTCGTTGTTCGGCAACCAGAATGCGATCGCCAGTGGGCTTAAGCGGGCCCTGACCGTCCGATTCCCGGACAGGATCAAGGACGTGGTGGTGCTGGCCGGCGACGGGGCGACCGTGGACATCGGCCTCGACATGACGCTGCAGGCCTGGTTCCGACAGGAGAAATTCACGACGATCTGTTTTGACAACGAGCTCTATGCCAACACGGGCGGACAGGAATCCGGTCTGATGCGAAAGGGTTTCGTGGCCAAAATGGCTCCGACGGGCAAGAAGTTCGACAAGGTTCGGTTGCCCGAGATCGCACGGGAATCGGGCTGTTGTTACGTCGTCAACCTGACAGTCAGCAAGCCTTCCTTGGTCGAGAAGGTGATCAAGAATGCGGTGCTGCTGGCCCGCGAAGTGGGGCCGACGTATATTCAGATGTATACGCCCTGCATTCTCGAGATTGGCAAGAACAGCATGGAAGGTCTACAAGAGATGCGCGACTCCGAGAAACCGGGCGAACGCTTCAACTACAAAGAGTACATCACCGATGAGGCCAAACAGTACCTGGCCGACATCGAGGCGAAGAAAAAGACCGCAGCCATCACGGCGGCCCAGCCGGCCGCATAAAAAAAGGAGCCGGTTCGCGGCTTTGCCGCGAGAGGCTCGGGGTATGGGGGCATCGGAGGACCTGTCAGGTTCCATCCGCATGGGCCCCCACAGATAATAGGGGGTACGACCATGTTGAAGAAGCGCACTAACATTCGAATGTCCGGACTGGGCGGGCAGGGAGTAGTAACCTCGGCCCACGTGATGGCGATGGCCGCAAACAAGGACGGGAAATTTTCGATCTCCAATCCCTTTTTCGGAGCCGAAAAACGGATGGCCCCGGCCGAGAGTTACTGCCGGATCGGCTCCGAGCGGATTTATGATCGGGGAGAGTTGGTCTATCCGGATATTATCATGGTATTCCACCCCCAGGTGATTACCCTCCAGAAGAGTTACACCGCTCCGTTCTACTCGGGCATTAAGAAGAACGGATTGCTGATAATAAATTCCAATTCGGACCTGCTGAACGATGAGGACAAAGAGCATCTGAGAGGATTGAACGTGTCTGTCTACACGTTTGACGGCACGGCAATGGCGCTGGAGATCGCCGGGACCGAGCTCTCCACGAATATGGCCATGATCGGTGCGGTCACCGGCATTTCCAAAGTGGTGACGATGGAGGCGGTGGACCAGGCGATTCAGGACCGGTTCGGCAAGAAGTACGTGGCCTCCGGGGGAACGGCCACGCTGGATGAGGCGATCAAAAAGAAGTTTGCCAAGAAAGAGCAGTTGTTGGCGAAAAACATGGCCACGATCAAGAAATCGTATGATGTGGCCTCCGCCTGGGCCGAGAGCCAGAAATTGGTCATGGCCGTCTAACAAGAGGATCAATGCCGTGTATAATATCGCGTATGTAGAAGATGACAAGTGTGTCGCCAATAAAGGATGTCGGCTTTGTATCATGTACTGCCCGGAGGCTGACTGCATCAAGCTCGATACGCGGAAGATGAAGGCTTTTGTGGTCATTGAGCGCTGCAAAGGATGCGAACTCTGCGTTGTGGTTTGTGACGCCGCCAAGCACAACGCGATCATCATGGCTCCGGTCGATGGGGCCACCGGCGAGATTATGCTGGACAAGCACAAGGCGGAAGCGGCCGCGCTCGGCCAAGCCTATCAAGGGTGATTACGACCACCAACCGCAAAGCCCCCGCGCGTCCCTGCCGTTTGGGTTTTGATTCCTCGTGGATTGGGAGAGATCATGGAGACAACGACAAAACCGCAAGCTCCGAGCACCGCGCCGCCCAGTTTAAAGGACCTCGTCTTCAGGGCCTTGGAACGAGAACCCCATCGGGCCTTCTCGGTTGAAGATCTGGTCCAGCTTCTCAAGTTGCAATCCCCCAAAGATCCGCAGAAGCAGGCGCAGGCCGTGGAGCAGGTGTCGTCCTATCTGCGTCAGTTGGCCGATGCGGGTCAGGTCACGGAGGTCGCGGACGGCCTTTTCAAGTGCCGGCTCTTCTTCGAATCCGAAAAGAGTATCGAGCACGCCTTTATCGGGGGGATGGGAAATGTCCGATACCGGTTTAAGTCGCCGATCTTTCGACTTAATATCGGAGTTCTCTCGGTTTACTTTATCCGGGATGCAAAGAAGGGCGAGTGGTTCATCACGGTCCGGGACACCACGATCGGGAAGGATTACGCGCTGGTCCGTCATCTGCGCGACGGTGAATATCGGATAGGAAACCGGCCCGTCGGTGCGGAAGAGAAGAACTATATTCAGATTGCAGGTCGGTATATTGAAAAAGAGCATTTGACGCTGTCCATCGCCGGGGAAGACGTTCGCATCGACGATCGGAATACCCCGTACGGGACGCGCATCGATCTTCTCACGAAAGAGGGCCTCGCCCGTTATCGGGAGGCGGCCAGGATATTCCTGAAGGCGACCGATCCGTCGGACCAGAAGGATTCCGTCAAACGGGGCCGCTTCGTATTGGAGCAGTTCCTGCACCATCATCATAACTTCGAAACCTCGTTCTTCGGCGCCGTTATTGATTCCCTATTGATGGCCGGTTAACCCGCCGAAGGCTTCAGGAAATCCGCCGTGAATCAACAAGAAATCCGGGAGTCCATCCTCGAAGTGACCCGGGCGATCGAAAATGTCAACCGGGTTTTTGAGAAACGCGCGGCGGAGTTGCGGGAGGCCGGCGACGCGCAAGGGCTGCAGCAGTGGACGAAGGCCTGTTCGGCCATGCGCGACAGCGGAAATATCTATATCACATGGGCCCGCCACTATGCCCAGTTGACGGAGCCCTCCGGCGCCTCCGAAGAGGAGGGCGGATTCTTAGACGAGGGGGCCGTATGGGATGAGAATCCCTCCGGACCTTGACCCGCCCTTGTCGTGACGCTTGCAACCTCCTTCTAATTCCTCTATAATTCCATAGATTTTTCTAAACCGCGGGAGAGGTTGAAGTATGCCCGATCCTGGATTGATCATGTACGAAGAGGAGTTCAAGCAGATCGACGCGGAACTCCGTCGGCTTCATCAACAGGCCAATGCCAAGGTCACCTTTCTGGTCGACAAGAACGGTCAGTTGATTTCGGCGATCGGCGAAACGGATAACCTGGACACAACCTCTTTGGCCTCTTTGACGGCGGGCAATATCGCCGCGACCGGCGGGATGGCCAAGCTGCTGGGCGAGAAGGATTTCTCGATCTTGTTTCACGAGGGGGAGCGGGACAATATTCATATTTCGCTGGTCGGCCGGGTGATTCTCGTGGTGATCTTCGACCAACGGTCTTCGCTGGGGCTGGTGCGTCTTCGGGTCAAAAAAAGCGTGGAGGTCCTGGGCCAAATCCTGCAAAAGATCCTGCAAAAAGTGGATCAGGCCAAGGCCCCGGCCGGAGCGGCCGGCGGGCCGTCCAAGGAAGATTCGAAGTCTCCCTTTGCCGAGATTACGGAAGATGATATTGAAAAGTTGTTCGGCTGATTTCACGCAATCGGTTGGAGTTTAACCGGGGAACGGGTTGGCATGTCGTTTATCAACTATTCAGCACGCGAGATTAACTGCAAGATCGTTTTTTACGGTCCCGGACTCGGCGGGAAGACGACCAATCTTCAGTACATTTATAAAAAGACGAACCCCGACAGCAAGGGGAAAATGATCTCCCTCGCCACCGAGAGCGAGCGGACGCTTTTTTTTGATTTTCTTCCTCTGGCGCTCGGAAACATCAAGGGCTTCAAGGTCCGGTTCCATCTCTACACCGTTCCCGGTCAGGTGTTCTACGATGCCAGTCGAAAGTTGATTCTAAAAGGCGTGGACGGCGTGGTGTTCGTGGCGGATTCTCAGGCGGAACGGATGGAGGCAAACATCGAAAGCATGGACAACCTGCGGCGGAATCTCCAGGAACAGGGGTATAATCTGGACAACCTTCCGTTTGTCGTCCAGTACAATAAACGCGATCTCCCCAGTGCCGTTTCGTTGGATGAACTAAATCAAGCGTTAAATCCCAAAGGAGTCCCTTCCTTCGAAGCGGTCGCTCCGCAAGGGCAGGGAATCTTCGAGACGTTGAAAGAGATTGCCAAACAGGTCATCCTGGAGATTAAGAAGGGTTCGTAAGAAACCTTTAAACATTTTTTATAGCGTTCATCCTTTCGCTTAAGAGCCAACGGAATTTCCCGATCTTCAACCTTAGAGGCTTCGGAACGTGAAGCTGGGAAGACGGCCGCCGGTTGCCAATCTGATCGTTTTTCTGAAAACCTTCCTCTTTTCACCTCCATCCCATTCCGTCGCTCTTCTCGATTATTTACTTGTACCGTTTTGGTTACAGGTTCGGGTCGGACCGCGGGAACACATTATCGGGATCGTCTTCGCGATTGACCGCGTGAAACTTCTTCCTCCATCTTTTCGTACCGCTCGTAATCCAGCAGCTCATACAGTTCCTTCCGCGTTTGCATCTCGCCTAATAGACTCCGTTGGGTTCCGCCTCGTTTCAGTTCGTGCAGCGCGGACTCGGCCGCTTTCATCATGACACGGAAGATCGTCATCGGAAAGATAACCAAGCGATAGCCCATCCGGTCAAACTCCCGAACTGACAGGTACGGACTTTTCCCGAACTCGGTCATGTTGGCCATTAAAGGCCCCTTAACACGGTTCGCAAACTTGGAAAATTCCGCGGCCGACTCCAGTGCTTCAGGAAAAATCATGTCCGCGCCGGCGTCGCGGTATTGCCGGGCCCGGTCGATCGCGGCCCCCAACCCCTCCACCCCTCGCGCGTCCGTCCGCGCGATAATGATGAGATCGGGATCCTTCCGTGCTTTTGCGGCCGAGCGGATCTTTTCGGCCATCGTTTTGGCCGGGACTAATCGCTTCCCGGCCAGATGCCCGCATCGTTTCGGATCTCGCTGGTCTTCGATTTGGATGGCCGCGGCGCCGGCGCGTTCCAGCTCGCGAACGGTTCGGGCCACGCTGAGCGGACCGCCAAATCCGGTGTCCGCATCGACGATCAGGGGGAGACGCGCGGCGGAGGTGATGTAGGCGGTCTGCTGCGCAAGCTCGGTCATTGTCAGGAGTCCGATGTCCGGCATGGCGGTCATTCCGTTTGTCAGTCCCGCTCCGGAGAGATAAGCCGCTTGAAAGCCGGAGCGCTCCACCATCGTGGCCGTAATGGCATTAAACACGCCGGGGGCGACGACCACCCCCTGAGCGAGTCGCTTGCGTAATTGCGAAGCGGAAGTCATGCCGGCTGTCCTTTTCGTTTGACGGGGACGACGCAAAGCGAGAGCAGATCGTCCATCTTTTTTAAGGTGTCCAACTTCCAAAGCCGATCCAGGATTTTTCGGATCTGTTTCTTGGAAAGCCTCGGTTCGGTCAGTGAAATGAATTTCGCCTCCACTTCGTTGTCCGACAGCGGACGTTTCGGATGTCCCTTGGGATAGGTGACTTTGAGAGAATGAGACTGTCCGTCGACCGTCTTCACCAGGACTTGATTCGGCATCGACTCAGGATAGGCCCGGTTAAATTCGGGATCGTCCGTAACGGACACTTTTTGAATCAGCGCACGGAGTCGTGGATCCGCGATCCGCGCATCCGTAAATTGATCAAGCCCGACCGCGCCGTCCATGAGGGCCACCGCGACCAGATAGGGCAGACTGTGATCCGCCGTCTCCCGACTGCGGGGATGCCATTTCTCGGGATCCCTCCCGATGATCTCGACCGAGACGTCAAACGTCTTGACCTCGATCGCACCAATATCCTTTGGATCAATCTTTTTCCGAAGAAGGAGCGCGGCCTCGATGGCGCTTTGTGCATGGTATTCGGCCGGGTAAAATTTAATATACGTATTCAGGATTTTAAACGGGGTTCCCTTACCTCCCAGCGTCGGAAGGTCGAACGGGCCGGTGACCAGTCGGAAGAACCCTTTTTCCCCCTCGAACAACGGCGCCGGGCCGGTCATTCCCTGTTTGGCCAGAAGCGCCGCAAAGATTCCGTTCCGCGCGGCATTCGCAAACGCGCAGCCTTTCCACATCGAAAGTTCCCCGACGCGCGTCTGGCGCATCGCCACATTGGGAACCCCGGCCAGGCCGAGCGCATGGACCATCTCTGGTTCCGAGAGCCCCATCAGTTTTGCGGCCATCAGTGATGTGGACAACGGACCATAGGTGACATGATCCCACCCCCGCGTGCGCAGCGCGGCCGCATCGCAGAGGCGGCATTGAATCTCATAACCGATCACGATGGACGTGATCAGGTTTTTGCCGTTCCGGCCTTCCGCCTCGGCCACGGCCAGCGCGGCCGCGATGTTGTCGCTGGGATGGGCCGGCTCTTTCGACAGATAGGTGTCGTTGTAGTCGAAATAACGGATCATCGTCCCGTTGGCGAAGGCGGCCAGGTCGGGCGCGGAGGTATGGTTTGTGCCGAGGACGGTCGCCGGATAACGGCTCTTCACAAATCGAGCTGCCGTACGGGCGATACGGCAGGGGTCGGAATCAAACGCCCCGAGCGCGCAGCCGATCGAATCGATCACACGCCGCTTGACTTCGTGGACCACGTCGCGCGGCAGATCGTCGAACGTCAACCGGTGGGCGAAGGTTGCCATTTTTTCGGCCACGGTCGTCATCGGCGTTTGGCTCCTTTCGGGCGTCTCAAGGGTCGTGTTCCTTTGGCCAGGTCATTGAGTCCTTTGATCAACTCATCGAACCCGAGATGTTTTAGAGCCGAAGTCTTGAAAACCGGGGTGGGATTTTCGTGCCCGGACAGATCGGTCAACTGCAACGCCATCGTGTCCGCCCCCGTCAGATCCGCTTTGTTCACCACGAACAGATCGGCGATCTCCATAAGGCCGGCCTTTAAAAGCTGGACCTCGTCTCCCATTGTCGGATTAAGGACGACAACGGTCGTGCGGGCGATGGAGGAGACGGCCGTCTGATCCTGGCCGACACCGATCGTCTCGATCAAAATCACGTCCAGTCCCAATGCGTCCAGAACATGCAACGATTCGGCCAGCACCAGCACCGGGAGTCCACCCGGAGCGCCGCGGGCAGCGAGGCTGCGGATAAAGACCCCGGGATCGGTCAGATGATCCCGCATCCGGATCCGGTCGCCCAGGATCGCACCGCCGGAAATGGGGCTTGTGGGATCGACGGCGAGTATGCCCACGCGCTGTCGAAGGCGACGGTACCCCGTCGTAAGACCGTTGATCAGACTGCTCTTGCCGGTTCCGGTCGGTCCGGTGATTCCGATGACATGGGCCCGGCCGGTGTATGGGTACAGGGTTTTTAAAATCGGAATCGCAGACGGATCGCCCCGTTCGATCGCGGTCAATAATTTTGCCGCCGCCCGAAAATCACCCCGTCGAATCTGTCGAACGAAAT